>Ga0299907_10000774_pt1 | contig 16685 bp, 11 predicted proteins | sample RVTome_16_FD_198680 | JGI IMG/M metagenome (GOLD analysis project Ga0299907, IMG submission 198680) | Soil microbial communities from uranium-contaminated site in the Upper Colorado River Basin, Wyoming, United States - RVT152D67 (version 2) ...
CGGGTGATGTCGGCGCCGTCGAAGATCACCGTGCCTTCGTCGGACCGCTCCATGCCGAGCAGGCAGTTGAAGAACGTGGTCTTGCCCGCGCCGTTGGGACCGATAAGGCCGACCAGCTGGGATTCGCCGACGTCGAGACGCACGTCGTCGAGTGCCTTGATCCCGGCGAACCGCTTGCAGATCCCCCGTGCGTCGAGCAGGGGGCCCGCGCCCTGCGCCATGCCCTCGGGGCGACCGGCGGCGGTCGTCGACGACACCATCACGCGCCTCCGGCCGGAGCCGTGAGTGCCGGCGGTGCCGCGACCGTCTCCGGCGTCTCGATCTCGTCGCGCTCGGCGTGCGCCGGGTCGGCGATGTCGAGCCAGGTCTCGTTGAGCGCTCGCTGCACCTGCGCCACCCATTGGAGGAAGACGACGATGCCGGCCAGGCCGATCACGAGGAGCCCGAGCTCTTCCGGCGCATCGTCGGTTGTGCTCCGGTACCACAAGAGCAGGCCGATCAGCGCGAACACGAACGGTGCCCGACCGATGCGCCAGGTGGTCGGCCGATCGCGCCCGTCCTCGTCGGCCGCGCGCGCGATCTGCACGGGCAGCAGGAAGAAGGTGCCTACCTTCCCGGCCAGGTCGACCAGCAGACCGGCGATGCCGGGAACACCACGGGCTTGGTGGGCGTACAGATCGGCGTACGAGCGATACACCCACCAGAAGCTGTAGAGCACCGGAACACCGATCAACACCGCGAACACGGCCGGCTCCGAGCCGAAGTAGTACCCGACGATCGGGACGAGCAGCAGCAGCATCATCGGCCCGACCACCCACCGCACCGGCCGCCACTGCGGCGGGAGCCGATCTTCGTCGCGCAAGCGGGCGGCGCGCTCGTTCGCCCGTCGGGCCCGGACCTGCTGCTCGATGGTCCTGCGGGTCTGGAAATCGACGACGCCTTCGGGATGGCGCGCGAAGTTGATCGCACCGAAGCCGAAGAGGATGAAGAAGAGCGACGCCGGCAGGTGCAACAGGTCGTCGAGCAGGAACTGGAACAGCACGAACGCCATGCCCGCGTTCACGGCGCCGTCGATCGTGCGGACGCCCAACGTCAGCACGAGCACGACCCAGATGACCCCGACCAACGTGGGCCAGTCCTGGTAGGTGCTGCGCCCCTGCAGCATCCCCAACAGCGCGCCGCCGAGCCCGGCAACGCCGGCCGAGAACGCGAAGACGATGATCCGCTGCCGGGTGGCGTTGATCCCGATCGACGCCGACCCGGTCTCGCTACCGCGCATCGCGGCCAGGAACCGGCCGGTCGTGCCGTTGCGCACCAGGATCACGAGCGTGGCGACGATCGCGAAGATCGCGAACACGAACAGGAAGAACGCCTGGTCGGTGCCCAGCCCGTCGGGTCTAGGCACGTCGACCCCGAGCTGGCCCCCGAAGACGTTCGGATGGAACCCGAAGATCTCCTCGGACCCGTCGAGCGGGAAGATGATGGTCTCGGCCATCAGCGCGAACGCGAGCGTCGCGAGCGACAGGAAGATGCCACCCAGACGCAGCGCCGGGATCGCGAGCAGCCCGCCGATCACCGCCGCGACCGCGGCACCGATGAGCATCGCGATCCACACGGGCATGCCGCTCTGGGTCGCGAGCTGGCCGGTGATCGCGGCGCCGAAGCCGGCGAAGGCCGCCTGGCCCAACGACACCTGGCCCGAGAGCCCCGTGAACACGGTGATCGAGAGGAAGATCACGGTGTAGACGAGCCCGGTGGTGAGACGGAACACCCAGATGTCGGTGAGGACGAACAGGTTCAGCGCGATGAAGACGGCGATGAACACCGGGAAGGTCACCCGGGTGACCTTGCGGAGCTGCTCGTCCTTGTAAGACGCCGCCACGGCCGGCGCCGGCGGGTCGACGCCCGCGAGCGGGTCGGCCACGTCGCGGCGCTTGTAGATCGAGGGCAGGAACACGAGCAGAGCGAAGAGGACGAGGAACGGAAGTGAGGGGCGGATGCCCTGGGCGAGGATGCTGTTCGCTGGCAGCTCGCCGGCGATCACCCGCTGGCCGATGCCGAGAACGAGGCCGCCCGCCAACGTCAGCGGGATGCTCGTGAGCTTGCCGAACGCGGCCGCCGCGATCGCGGCCACGATCAGCAGCGTCATGGTGTTGGAGTCGACGTTCGTGAGCAGGGGCGCGACCAGCACGCCGGACAGTGCCGCGAGCAGGCTGGAGGCCATCCAGGCAACCGCGCTGACCTTCTCGGAGTCGACACCCGCGAGCTCGACCATGCGCGGGCTCTCGACGACCGCCCGCATCTGGAGCCCGATCGCGGTGTAGCGGAACAGCAGCGCCAGGCCCACGACGACGATCAGCGTCGCCGCGATCGTGACGATCTCGTTCGCCGAGATGTTGTAGTCACCGAACCGGAAGGTGCGGTCGGCGTCCATCCCGACGAGCGGTGCGACGCTCGGGGGGCTGAACCGGGCGCCCTGCCCGAACCAGAGCTTGACGATCTCGGGAATGGCCACGAGCAGGCCGAGCGACGAGGCGAGCTTCACCATCCACGACGCCGTGCGCATGTAGCGGAAGAGCGCCCGGTCGAGGATCAGGCCCACGAGTGGTCCGGTGATGAGGACTGCCACGACGAACGCGGCCCACAGGGGCCAGTCGCGGTCGTTGCGGAGCTCGAGGAACAGCGCGGCCGAGAGGAACGCCTGGGCGCCGAAGGCGAGGTTGAAGACGCCCGAGGTCTTGTACGTGAGCACGAGGCCGGTGGCAACCAGCGCGTAGACACACCCGACCGGGAAGCCCTCGATCCCGAACTGGATGATCTCCTGCACGGGCGCGTCCCCCGGTGGCGCTCAGTCGTTCCGTCGACCCGCGGCGTTCCCTAACACGCGTGTCAGGTTCTCGCGAACACTAACGCTCCGGCGGCGGGCCGGCTACTGGATGGTCGGGTTGCTGAGGTCGGGCGGGCCGGTCTTGGCGACTTGGTCGTTCTCGAAGCACAGGAACGGCTTCCCCGGCTCGCCGAAGACGGGCACGAACGCGCCGTCCTGCACCTGGATGATGGCGGTGCAACCCGGCGCCGCCTCGTCCGCTGCGTGCAACTTGGTCCAGTCCTGCGGTGAGCGGATCCCGTCGGCAGTGAAGTCGGTCATCTCGTTGATGGCCTCGATCACGGACTCCTGGGTGAAGTCCTCACCGGCCTCCTCGATGCCCGCAACCAGTAGCGCGGCATTGGTCCAGCCGGCGATGCTCTGCTCGCTGGGCGTCGCGCCGATCTCCTCCATCGCCGCGAGGTACTGCTGCATACCCTCGGGCGGGTTGGGCTCCTCGAAGGGCACGAAATCGGAGCCGAAGTAGAAGCCGTCGAGCTGGTCACCAAGGTCGTCGAGCACGTCCTGGGCGTAGCCCTCGGGCGAGAGGATGCCCTTGAGCTCGATGCCGGCGTCGCGCACCGCTTGGGCGATGTTGGCGTTGCCGTTCACGTCCATGCAGGTGGCGATGAAGTCGACGTTGTTCTCACGGACGCCCTGGACGGTGGCACTGAGGTCGGTGAAGCCGAACGTGAGGCTCGTGTCCTCGAACCCGACCGGCGGACCGTAGGCGTCGAAGCCGTTGCGCATGCCCTCGGCGCAGTCAGTCGACTGCGGCGACTGGCCGTAGGCGAAGATCCCGACGCTCGTGGCGCCGACCTGCTGGGCGACGAAGGGTGCGTGGAGGTTGGGGCAGTCGAAGCAGAGGAACGAGCCCTTCTCGCCGAAGAGGTTCTCGCCCTCGGACCACTCGGCGTTGATGTTCCACCCGAACGTCGGGACGCCACTGTCGGCCAGGTACCCGGCGCCGGCGAAGATCTGGGTGACGACCGGGAGCACGGCGAAGACGTCGTCTTCCTCGACCAGCGCCCGTACCTGCTGCACGTTGCGCGACGCCTGCGACTGGTCGTCTCGCTCCGCGATCAACTCGAGATTGCGTCCGAAGACGCCGCCCTCCTCGTTGATCAGGTCGAAGTAGGCCTGGGCGCCGACGAATCCGTCCTCGTACGGACGCCCGACGGGGTTGACCTTGCCCACGACGCCACCGACCCGGATCTCGGAGTCGGTGACACCGGGACGTCCCCCGCCGCCGCCGCCACCCCCGCTGCTCTCCTCGTTCCCGCACGCGACGGCGACGAGTCCCACGATCATGAGCACCGCGACGGCCCGAGCTCGCATCTCCAACCCCCCGATCCACGCCGGCTTCCCCGACGCCGGCGTCAGGTTACGCTGTCGACGACCCGCGTGCGGTGGCACCCGCCCCGCCGCTCCTCCGGTCGCCGGCAGGCGCGAAGATCTCCTGATGGCCCACACGCTGGTGACGTTCCACGCCCATCCCGACGACGAGACGATCGCGACCGGCGGCGCCATGGCCCGGGCGGCGGCCGAGGGGCACCGCGTCGTGCTGGTGGTCGCCACGCGTGGCGAGCTGGGAGAGGTCGACGACGGCGTGCTCGAGGACGACGAAGCGCTCGGCGACCGCCGGGTCGCCGAGACCGCCCTCGCCGCCGAGATCCTGGGCGTGGAGCGGCTCGAGTTCCTCGGCTACCACGACTCCGGGATGATGGGCGAGCCCACCAACGACCGGATGGACTGCTTCTGGTCGGCCGACGTCGAGGAGGCCGCCGAGCGCCTCGCCACGATCCTGCGCGAGGAGGAGGCGGACGTGCTCACCGTCTACGACGACCACGGCGTGTACGGGCACCCCGACCACATCCAGGTACACCGGGTCGGCGTGCGTGCGGGAGAGCTCGCCGGGACCCCCGTCGTCTACGAGGCGACGATGAGCCGGGACCACATCCAGCGCATGCTGCGGGACAACCCCGACGGACTGCCCGAGGGCGTCGAGCGACCCGACCCCGGGGAGTTCGAGGAGTTCGGCACGCCCGAGGCACTCATCACGACCAGGGTCGACGTGCGTGCGTTCACCGACCGGAAACGCGCCGCCATGGCCGCGCACGAGAGCCAGATCGCCGAGTCACATTTCTTCCTCGCCATGCCGATCGACACCTTCCGAGAGGCGTTCGGCTACGAGTGGTTCATCCGGCGCGGCGCGTCGGTGAGCACGCGTGAGACCGATCTCTTCGAGGCGGTCGCAGTGTCATGACCTCCTGGATCTTCCTGGCGGTCGCGCTCGTCGGTGCCGCCTTTACCGTCAATGCCTACCGCCCGTCGAGTCGGTGGCAGCTGCTCGGCGTGAGCTTCTTCGCCGGCTGGTTCACGGGCGAGCTCGCGCTGTTCCATCTGGCCTGGCAGCTCGTCGCGACGGTGGTGTTCGTGTCGCTCGGCGCGCTCGACGAGTGGCCCGGGGTCGTGGGACTCGCCGTCAGCATCGTCTCGTGGATCGGACTGGTGTGGATTCAGGTCGTCGCGTTTCGCTCGGGCCGCGTGATGGAGCAGTCGCTGCGCGCCGGGCTCGGCGACGACTACCGCTCACAGATCGCTCCGGGACTGGCGGAGCGCCTCGCCCGCCGGCCGTCGATGCTCCGGCTGCTGTTCCCGTTCTACCTGCGCGACCGGAAGGTCGAGCGCGTCAAGAACGTCCAGTACGCGCCGGGCGCGGGGCGACGGCACCGCCTCGACGTGTACCGGCCCCGCGCCGGCGTCGAGGGTGCGCCCGTGTTGCTGCAGATCCACGGGGGCGCGTGGGTGATCGGCGACAAGGGGCAACAGGGGCTCCCGCTCATGCTGCACCTTGCGGCGCAGGGGTGGGTGTGCGTTGCGAACAACTACCGCCTCAGCCCGCGCGCGAAGTTCCCCGACCATCTCGTCGACTGCAAGCTCGCGCTTCGTTGGGTACGAGAGCACATCGCCGAGTACGGCGGCAACCCCAACTTCGTCGTCGTCACCGGCGGGTCGGCGGGCGGCCATCTGGCGGCACTGGTCGCGCTCACCGCGAACGACCCGGCGTTCCAACCAGGCTTCGAGGACGCCGACACTTCGGTGAGCGCGTGCGTACCGTTCTACGGCGTGTACGACCTCGCCGACGTGTTCGAAGGCCGTCGAGGCCCCGCGCGGGCCTCGCACCGCTTCGAGCGGATGCTCATGGGAACCACGGTCGACGACGACCGAGCCGCGTTCGAGCAGGCGTCGCCGATGCACCACGTCTCCGAGCACGACCCGCCGTTCTTCGTCATCCACGGCGCGAACGACAACCTGGTCCCGGTCGCGCAGGCGCGCCAGTTCGTCGCTGCGCTCAGCGCGGTCTCACACGAACCGGTGCTCTACGCCGAGGTGCCGGGCGCCTCCCACGCGTTCGAGGTCTTCAACTCCGTGCGCACCGCCAATGCCGTGTTCGGCGTCGAGCGCTTCCTTGCCTGGCTGTACAGCGCCTACCGGGCCGAGCACCCGGAAGCACCGGCAGAACCGGTGCGCGAGGCGGCTGGGTAGCTACTGCTCCTCTGGTCGCGCTCGCTTCGCTCGCCGCTCCCGCACGGAGCTGGCAGCTCCTAATCCTCGCTCCCGGGCGGGCGTCGCTGGCGCTTGACCTCGCTGCGCCGGCGCTTCTGCTCGAGACGGGTGCGGCGCGCGCCGGCCCTCGGCCTCGTCGGACGTCGCGGCGGTGCCGGCCGGCGCAGCGCCTCCGCCAGCCGGGCTCGCAGACGGCCGAGCGCGAGCTCGCGGTTGCGCGCTTGTGATCGCGTGTCCGAGGCGACGACCCGCACCAGAGGGCCGAGTCGTTCGAGCAGCCGGGCTCGCTCCTCGGGTCCGAGCGAGCGTGACGCGGCGACGTCGAACCGGAGCTCCACCCGGGTGTTGGCGGTGTTCACGTGTTGACCGCCCGGTCCGCTGGCCCCAGAGAAGCGCCATTGGAGCTCGGAAAGTGGAATGAGACAGCTCCGCGTCACCCGCAATCCGCCGCTCGTCACGACGTGGACGGTACCGCTGGCCGCGGTTGACAACCCGACGATTGCCCGTATTGTTGCGGCGACAACCCGACGGGGCGGTCAAGTGACCGCGCCCGCCGGAGCATTTGGGCAAGGAGGGGCAACACGCCCCGACTGACACGGGGGGGACACCGTGCTCGACTCGCACCGGCATGCGCCGCGTCGGCGTTGGATTCGCATCTGGGCTGCTGTCGCGGCCACCGGCATGATCGCGGCGGCGTGCGGCGGCAGCGGCGGTGGCGGCGACGGTGGTGGCGGCGCGGGCGGCGACGACGGCGGGGGCGCGCAGTTCGACGAGCCGGCCGACGAGGGAACGCCGACCCGTGGCGGCAAGGTGACGTACGGCCTCGAGGCCGAGACCGGTGGTGGCTGGTGCCTCCCGACCGCGCAGCTGGCCGCAGGGGGCATCGAGGTCGCGGTCTCGGTCTACGACACCCTGGTGGCGCCGGCAAGCGACGGCGCCGGTGGCGTCGAGTACGTGCCGTTCCTCGCCGAATCGGTCGAGCCCAACGACGACTACACGCAATGGACCATCACGGTTCGTGAGGGCATCACGTTCCACGACGGCACACCGCTCAACGCCGAGGCGGTCAAGCTGAACCTCGACGCGTTCCGGGGCGAGGTACCGGGTGTCGTCGGGCCGTTGTTCCCGATCGTGTTCGCGCCGATCGGCAGCGTCGACGTTGTCGACGACCTCACCGTGACCGTCACGATGAATCAGCCCTGGGTCGCGTTCGACGCCACCCTCTGGGGCACCGGGCGGATCGGCATGTCGGCGCCGGCGCAGTTCGCCAACCCCGACAACTGCGAGAGCAACCTCATCGGCACCGGACCGTTCCGGATCTTCAACTGCGAGAACGTCGACTGCGGCTGGGTCATCAACGACCGGTTCACCGCCGAGGCGAACCCGGACTACTGGCGCCAGGATGCCGACGGCGAGCAGCTGCCCTACCTCGACGAGATCGAGTTCCGGCCGGTTCCTGCGGTGGCTCAGCGAGTAAACGGGCTGGTCGGCGGCGAGCTCAATGCCATGCACACGAGCGACGGCGCAACCATCGCCGACCTGCGTGTCGACGCCGAGTCCGGCGAGGTCAACCTGCTCGAGTCGGACTTCGCCGCCGAGATCGGCTACTCGATGCTGCAGGTCGCGGACCCGCCGTTCAACAACAAGAACGCCCGCAAGGCGCTGCAGACAGGCCTCGACGTCGAGGAGCTCATCGAGCTCACCCAGGCCGGTGTGGTCAAGCGGGCGGTGCAGCCGTTCGCGGAGGACAACCTCGCCTACCTCCCGCCCGACGAGGTCGGTTGGCCGGAGCGCGACCTCGATCAGGCGCGGGAGTACCTCGACGCCTATCTCCAGGAGACGGGCGAGACCGAGCTGGCGTTCACGATCCTCACCACGAACGATCCGGTGAACCTCCGGCTCGCCCAGATCGTCCAGGACCAGCTCGCCCAGATCGGGCCCATCAGCGCCACGATCGACCAGGTCGACCAGACGGAGATCATCAACACCGCCCTCGGCGGCGAGTTCGGCCTCAACCTCTGGCGCAACCACCCCGGTGGCGACCCCGACACCCAGCGGATCTGGTGGTACAGCACGACCCCTGACGGCGCGGCGAACTTCGTGAACTTCGGCCGGATCAACGACCCGGAGCTCGACCGCCTCTTCGAGGAGGCCCGCTCCGAGCCCGACCCGGAGGCCCGCAAGGAGCTCTACCAGGAGGTTTCGAAGGTCTTCGCCGAAGAGGCCTACAACCTCTGGGCCTGGTACACGGTGTGGGCGTTCGCGGCCTCGGACGACGTGCACGGCCTGTTCCCACCGCAGCTGCCCGACGGCCAGGACCCGGTGATCATCGCAAGCGTCCAGCCGGTGGCCGGCCTGTGGATCGATCAGTAGCGAACGAACCCCGGAGGAGGACCGAAGACGACCGCCACCCAGCGACCGGGCGACGACTAGGCCATGGGCGACGAGGCGCGGCACCGGCTCAGGGTCTTGGCGTCGGTCGCAATCGGTCTCGTCGGGCTCGTCGCGCTGATCGTCGTGGCGCCGACCGGGCTGAGCGTGGCGGTGGTTGCCGCGCTCATCGCGGTCGCCGTCGTGGTCTTCGCAGGCTGGCGCCGCCTCCTACAGGTGGTCGTAGTACTCGTCCTGGTCACGTTCTTCGTGTCGGTCCTCATCCGGCTGCTTCCGGGCGATCCGACGGACGCGATTCTCGGGTTCAGCACACCGGAGCAGCGGGCGGACCTGCGCACCGAGCTCGGCCTCGACGACAACGTCTTCAGTCAGTACTGGGACTTCCTCAACGACTTCCTGCGGGGCGAGACCAACTACTACCAGTCGTCCGGGCAACGAGCGGAGGGCACCCCGGTCTGGGACCGGCTCGGGAGTGCGCTGCCCGTCTCGCTGCTCCTGATGCTCTATGCCCAGGTGATCGCGTTGGCGATCTCGATCCCGCTCGGCATCCTCACCGCCTACCGCGCCGGGTCACGGCTCGACAAGAGCGTGAATACCGGCGCGTTCGCGCTGATCGCGCTGCCGAACTTCGTTCTGGCGTACCTCCTCATCTATTACCTGGCGGTGCAGAACGACTTCTTCCCCACCCAGGGCTATGTGCCGTTCGGTGAGAACGCGACCGAGCACTTCAAGTCGCTGTTCCTCCCCGCGCTGAGCCTGTCCGCGGGCCTGATCGCCGCCTACATGCGCCTCCTGCGCAGCGACATGATCCAGACCCTCCAGGAGGACTTCATCACCATGGCCCGCTCCAAGGGCCTCACCACCCGCCGGATCCTCCTCCGCCACGCCCTGCGTCCCTCGTCGTTCACGCTGCTCACGGTGGCGGCGATCAACCTGGGGGCCCTCGTCGGCGGCGTCGTGGTCATCGAGGTGATCTTCCAGCTGCCGGGCATCGGGCTGCTGCTCTTCCAGGCCATCAACGCCAAGCAGTACCCGGCGCTGCAGACCATGATTGCCATCATCGCCATCGTCTACGTGCTCGCCAACGTCGTCGTCGACGTGCTCTACTCCGTCCTCGATCCCAGGATTCGTCATGCCCGAGCAGCCGGCTGACACCCTCCGAGAGCAGGCCATCGCCGCCGACGCCGCGGCCACGGGCCTTCCCGTCGATGCCGGGCTCGAGGTCCCCATCGCGGCGGCGGAGGCGGGCACCGAGGGTGTCTTCAAGAAGCGGCTGGGCATCGGCGCCTGGGTAGCGATCGCATGGCTGGGCCTGCTGCTGCTGCTCATGGTGTTCGCGCCGCTGCTCCCCACCCCAGGGCCGCGGGAGCGGGTCTCCGGCCTCGCCTTCCAGCAGCCGCTGTGCAGCGCGAGCGACTGCATCTCCGGGCATCCCCTCGGCGGCGACACGATCGGGCGCGATATGACGGCCCGACTCGTGTACGGCGCCCGCAACTCGCTGTTCATCGGCGTCGGCGCCGTGGTCGTCGGCTTCCTCATCGGCGGGTTCCTCGGGCTGGTGGCGGGCTACTACCGCGGCCGACTCGAGTCGTACATCGTCGGGTTCCTCGACGTGCTCCTCTCGGTGCCGGCGCTCATCCTGGCGCTGTCGCTTGCGATCTTCCTCCAGGAGCGCGTCCAGGAGATCGTGGGCTCGAACGAGATGGCGGGGCGTCTCACGCTCACGTTCGCACTCGGGATCGTGGCCATCCCCTCGATCGGGCGCATCACGCGCGCGAATACGCTCGTCTGGGCGCAGCGAGAGTTCGTCACGGCCGCGCGCGCCCAGGGCGCGAAGGACTCCCGCATCATGTTCCGCGAAGTCCTCCCGAACGTCGTGCCCGCGATGGCGGCGATCGCCCTGCTCGCCCTCGCAGTGCTCATCATCGCCGAAGCCGCGCTCAGCATCCTCGGCGCCGGCATCACGCCGCCTGCACCCACGTGGGGCAACATCATCGTCGAAGGCTTCGACTACCTGACCAACGGGAGGGCGCCCCACATCGTCTTCGAAGCCTCGGGCGCGATCTTCCTCACCGTCCTCGCGATCAACTACCTCGGCGACGCGATCCGGGAACGGTTCGACGTCCGCGAGGCGCGACTGTGAGGCGAGGATGAGCCCGCGCCGCCAGCGCAAGAGCGTCACCGCCGACGAGCGATTCCCCAGCGCGCCGCTCGACGGCCCCCTCCTCGAGGTCGCGGACGTGAAGACGCACTTCAAGACGGCTCGCGGCCTGGTCCGGGCCGTCGACGGCGTGAGCTTCTCGCTCGAGCGGGGACGGACCCTGGGTATCGTCGGCGAGTCGGGATCGGGGAAGACCGTGCTGTCGCGGTCGATCATGGGCCTCCTCCCGAAGCGGAACGTCATACGCGAAGGCTCGGTCCGGTTCGAGGACCGGGAGATCAGTGACCTGTCGCCGCACGAGATGCGCCAGATCTGGGGCTCCCAGATGGGAATGGTGTTCCAGGACCCGATGACGTCGCTGAACCCCGTCATGCGGGTCGGGAAGCAGATCACGGAGTCGCTCCTGCACCACCTGGACATCTCGAAGAGCTACGCCGACGAGCTTGCGCTGGCGCTCCTGTCGTCGGTCGGAATCCCCGAGCCCCAGCGCCGGCTCCGTGAGTACCCGCACCAGCTGTCGGGCGGGATGCGCCAGCGGGTCATGATCGCGATCGCACTCGCCTGCGGTCCGAAGCTGCTCTTCGCCGACGAGCCCACCACCGCGCTCGACGTCACCGTGCAGGCGCAGATCCTCGACCTGCTGCAGACGCAGCAGCGCGAGCGGTTCATGGCGATGATCCTCGTGACCCACGACCTCGGGGTGGTGGCGGGCCGGGCCGACGAGATTGCCGTGATGTACGCAGGGAAGGTGGTGGAGAAGGCGCCGGCGTCGGTGCTCTTCACCGACATGAAGATGCCCTACACGGAGGCCCTGCTCCAGTCGATCCCGAAGATCAGCGACAAGAGCCACACCCGGTTGCGCGTCATCGGAGGGCGGCCGCCGTCGCTGATCGATCCGCCTGCCGGCTGTCGGTTCGCGGCCCGGTGTCCCTACGTTCAAGACAAGTGCCTCGACGAGGAGCCGCCGCTCCTCCCGGGGAGCACGCCGGGCCACGAGTTCCGGTGCTGGTTCCCCGTCGGCACGCCCGAGGGCCGGGCTGCACTCGAGCGCAACCGCGCCGCCGGCATCGCTCCGCCGGCGTACGAGCCCGTGATCGGCGACGGTGCGACCGCGCCTGCGAGCACGACGAGCGGAGGGACCGTCTAGATGGCTGGCAGCGGTACCGCCCACCTACGCCCGGTCGAGGAGGCGATGCTGCGGGTCGAGGAGCTCGTGGTCGATTTCCCGATCGGGAAGTCCGGGTTGAAGGTCAACGCGGTTTCGAGTGTCAGCGTCGACATCAAGGAGGGCGAGACACTCGGGGTGGTGGGCGAGTCGGGCTGCGGCAAGTCGACGCTCGCCCGGGCGGCGATCCAGCTGCCGCCGCCGACGTCGGGCAAGGTGTTCTTCGAAGGTCAGGACCTCACCCAGCTCAAGGGCGAGGCGTTGCGGCGCGTGCGGCCCCGCATGCAGATGATCTTCCAAGACCCGATCTCCTCGCTCAACCCGCGCCGCAAGGTCGGCGATCTCGTGGGTGAGGGCCTCGAGATCTGGGGCATCGGTGACAAGGAGTCACGCCGCAAGAAGGTCGACGAAGTGCTCGACGCGGTCGGCATCGACCCCGAGACGGCCCGCGACCGCCGTCCCCACGAGTTCTCCGGCGGCCAGTGCCAGCGAATCTCGATCGCCCGCGCGGTGGTGACCGAGCCCAAGCTGATCATCTGCGACGAGCCGGTGTCAGCGCTCGACGTCTCCGTGCAGGCCCAGATCATCAACCTGCTCCAGGACATGAAGGACCGCTACGGGCTCACGATCATCTTCATCGCCCACGACCTCGCGGTGGTAAAGAACGTCAGCGACCGCGTGGTCGTGATGTACCTGGGCAAGGTGTGCGAGTTCGGCCCCCCCGACGCCCTCTACGAGCAGCCGGTGCACCCGTACACCGCCGCGCTCCTCACCGCGATCCCGGTACCCGATCCGTCGGTGCGACCCGAAGACCGCAAGGTGCTTGTCGGCGAGCTGCCCTCGCCGATCGCTCCGCCCAGCGGGTGCCGGTTCCGCACCCGCTGCCCGAAGGCCCAGGAGAAATGCGCGGAGGAAGAGCCGGTGGTGCGGGAGCTCCGCCCCGGGCAGTTCGGTGCCTGCCACTTCCCGCTCGAGCCGGGCGAGGAGCTCGACTTCACCCGCGTCACCGGACAGCAGGTCACCGCACCCGCCTAACTGGTCGCGCTCGCTTCGCTCGCCGCTCCGCACGCAGCCGGCAGGCGGGGGCGGGCAAAGCCCGCCCCCTCGCCGAGCGATGGCAGCTCCGGTTACGCCGCGCTCTCGGCGGGGACGGGTTCGAGCGCGATCGCCAGCACGTCCTCGACGTCGTCGACGAGGTGGAAGGTCAGCGCGTCGCGCACCGCCTCGGGCACGTCGTCGAGGTCGGGACCGTTCCTTGTCGGCAGCACGACGGTCGTGAGCCCGGCCCGTTGGGCCGCGAGCACCTTCTGCTTCAGCCCGCCGATGGGGAGAACCCGACCCTGGAGCGTGACCTCGCCCGTCATCCCGACGTCGGCGCGCACGGACCGGCCCGAGAGCAGGCTCGCGAGCGCGGTCGTCATCGTGATGCCGGCCGACGGCCCGTCCTTGGGCACCGCCCCCGCCGGGACGTGCAGGTGGAAGCGGCGCGCCGCGGTGCCGCCGGGCAGGCCCAGCTCGTCGTGGTGCGACTGCACGTACGACAACGCGATCTGCGCCGACTCCTTCATGACGTCGCCGAGCTGGCCGGTGAGCGTGAAACCGGGCTCACCCTCGATCGAGCTGGCTTCGATGAAGAGCACGTCGCCGCCGGTCCCGGTGACGGCCAGACCGGTGGCAACCCCCGGAACGGCCGTGCGGTCGGCGGCCTCGGCGAAGAACTTCGGCCGCCCGAGCAGCTCCCGGACATCGTTGGTTCCGATCGTCAAGGGAGGCGTGGCTTCGCCGGCCGCGACGCGCGCCGCAACCTTGCGGAGCAGCTTCCCGAGCTCGCGCTCGAGGTTCCGCACGCCGGCCTCCCGCGTGTAGTCGACCACGATCGCCTGCAGGGCTTCGTCGGGAACGTCGATCTCGTCGCCAGTGAGGCCGTTGCGCTCGCGCTGGCGCGCCAGCAGGTGGTCGCGGCCGATGGCAACCTTCTCCTCTTCCGTGTACCCGTCGAGGCGGACGACCTCCATCCGGTCGAGGAGCGGGCCCGGGATGGCCTCGGCGATGTTCGCGGTCGCGAGGAACAGCACCTCCGAGAGGTCGAGGTCGACCTCGAGGTAGTGGTCACGGAAGGTGTGGTTCTGGGCCGGGTCGAGCACCTCGAGCAGCGCCGACGACGGATCGCCCGAGAACGCGCCCGCACTGAGCTTGTCGACCTCGTCGAGCAGCACGACCGGGTTCATCGTGCCGGCCTCGGTCATGGCGCGCACGATCCGGCCGGGCTGAGCCCCGACGTACGTACGCCGGTGGCCCCGGATCTCGGCCTCGTCGCGGATGCCCCCGAGGGCGACGCGCACGAAGTTGCGGCCCATGGCACGCGCGACCGACTCGCCCAGGGAGGTTTTCCCTACCCCCGGTGGGCCGGCGAGCGCGATAATCGCGCCGCTCCCGCGGCCGCCGCCCTCGCTGAGACCGCGATCGGCGCGGAGCTTGCGCACGGCGAGATACTCGACGATTCGGTCCTTCACGTCGTCGAGGCCGGTGTGGTCCTCGTCGAGGATGCGACGGGCGTCGGTCACGTCGAGGCGGTCGGCTGGTGTCTCGCCCCACGGCACGTCGAGCAGCGTGTCGAGCCACGTGCGGATCCACCCGTGCTCGGGGCTCTGCTCGCCGGTGCGCTCCAAGCGGTCGACCTCGCGGCTCGCGGCGTCCCGCACGGCGTCGGGGAGCTTCCCCTCCGCGATGCGCTGCCGGTAGCCCTCGATCACGTCGTCGTCGCCGTCCTCGCCCAACTCCTTGCGGATGGCCGCGAGCTGCTGGCGCAGGAGAAACTCCCGCTGGGTCTTCTCGAGGCCGTCGGTCACCTCGGTGCGAATCTTCTCCGTGACCTCGTGCTCGGCGAGGGCCTCGCGCGCCCAGGCGAGTGCCTTCTCGAGCCGGGTCTCGACGTCGACCGTCTCGAGCAGCTCGAGCTTGCGCTCGTTGCTCATGTCGCTCCAGGCGCCGAAGCCGTCGGCCAGCGCGCCGGGGCCGTCGGTGGTGCGCAGCAGCTCCGGGAGACGGCGGGAGTTGCGGCGCTCGGCCAGGACGGTCAGCACCGACCGCAGCTCGCGCGCGTAGGCCTGCGCGCCCTCGGTCGGCGGAGGGTCCTCGACCGGATCGGCCTCGACCCACAGCCCCGGGCCGGTGCCGGCCACGCCGACACCGAGGACGGCGCGGTGGAGACCGCGCAGGATGACGGCACTGGTGCCGTTGGGGAGCTCACCCGAATCTTCGACCCTCGCCACGGTGCCCACGCGGGCGTAGCGCCCGTCGATCCGCGGGACGAGGAGCACCCGCCCGTCGCCGCCGGTGGCGGCGGCGGCAGCCGCCTTGGCCTCCTCGCTCTCGAGGGCCAGGGTGACCACGGTCTGGGGCAGCACCACGCCCGCCGCCAGCGGCAGCAGCGGCAGGGCCTGCCCGTCGATTGTGGAGGTGTCGAGGTCCGCCATCGGGCCCTCCCGTCCGAGTGCTGGTGATTACACCATTACGCGGAGGAGGGAACGCCGGCCGGCCCGGCCTCATTCCCGATCTCGGTCAGGCGGGGAGTTGGTCCTCGATGGCCTCGACGAGGCCAGGGTCCTCGGGGGTGGTCATGGGGCGGAATCGGCCCACGATGTCGCCCGAGGGCGAGATCAGGAACTTCTCGAAGTTCCACTGGATGTCGCCCGCCTCGCCGTCGGCGTCGGGCTGGGCCGTGAGCTGCTCGTAGAGCGGGTGGCGGCCCACCCCGTTCACCTCGAGCTTCTCGAACAGGGGGAACTCGACGCCGTAGCTGGTCTCGCAGAACTCGGCGATCTCGTCGGCATTACCGGGCTCCTGGGCGCCGAACTGGTTGCAAGGGAATCCGAGGACCTCGAAACCGCGCGACCCGTACTCCTTGTGCAGCTGCTGGAGACCCGAGTACTGGGGTGTGAGCCCACACTGCGACGCCACGTTCACGATGAGCAGAGCCTTGCCCTCGTAGTCGGACAGGTCAGCGGGGCCGCCGTCGAGGGCGCGCACCGGAGCGTCGTAGATCGGCATGTTCGTTCCCTTCTTCCCTCGCTCGCTGCGGCGCAGGCTACTCGTCGCCGGGCCCGGTCATGTCCTCTGGGCGGACGAGCTCATCGAACTGCTCCTCGGTGAGATGCCCGAGCGCCACCGCCGCCTCCCTCAGTGTGAGGCCCTGCTGGTGGGCGTGCTTGGCGATGGCGGCGGCGTTGTCGTAGCCGATGTGGGGGTTGAGCGCGGTGACGAGCATGAGCGAGTTGCCCAGGTGCTCGGCGATACGCTCCTCGTTCGCCCGCAACCCTTCCACAGCGTGCTCGCGGAACGAGCGGCACATGTCGGTGAGCAGGTCGACCGACTGCAGGAAGTTGAAGATCATCACCGGCTTGAAGACGTTCAGCTCGAAGTTGCCCTGGGAGCCCGCGAACCCGATGGTGGCGTCGTTGCCGAGCACCTGGACGCACACCATCGTCATGGCTTCGCTCTGGGTCGGGTTGACCTTCCCCGGCATGATCGAC
>Ga0299907_10000775_pt1 | contig 16680 bp, 21 predicted proteins | sample RVTome_16_FD_198680 | JGI IMG/M metagenome (GOLD analysis project Ga0299907, IMG submission 198680) | Soil microbial communities from uranium-contaminated site in the Upper Colorado River Basin, Wyoming, United States - RVT152D67 (version 2) ...
GTCGTGCATCCCCCCAGTCTCGGGCCGCCGTAGGCTTCGTCCGTGCCGGCCTGTCCTTCGTGCTCCGCCGAGAACCCCGACCACGCTCGGTTCTGCCTCGCGTGCGGGCACGCGATCGGGGCGACCGAACCGACGGAGTCTCGCCGGCAGGTCACGGTCCTGTTCACCGACCTGGCGGGATCCACCGATCTGACGCATCGGCTCGACCCCGAGTCCCTCCACCAGGTGATCGGTGGCTACTTCGACGCGGCGCGAACCGCGGTCGGCCGGCACGGAGGACGCATCGAGAAGTTCATCGGCGATGCCGTCATGGCCGTCTTCGGGTTCCCGCGGGCGAACGAGGACGACGCTCTGCGGGCGGTCCGCGCCGCATGGGATCTCCGTCAGCTGATCGACGCGGCGAACGAGGACCTCCGCGCCCGGTGGGACGTGGAACTCGCGATCCGCACAGGCATCGCGACGGGCAACGTGGTGGCGAGCGACCGAAGCACGGGAGAGCCGTTCGTGATCGGCTCCTCGGTCAACCTCGCGGCCCGCCTGGAGCAGCATGCCGGAACCCACGAGATCCTCCTCGACGGCGTCACCAGGCGGATCGCCCGCAACGCCATCGAGACCGAGGAGGTGATGCTCGACGATCTCCGGGGCTTCGAGGGTCCCGTGAAGGCCCACCGGCTCGTGAAGGTCCTCGAATCCGATGAGGGGCTGCCCCGACCCGAGCCGCCCTTCGTCAACCGAACCACGGAGCTCCGCCTCCTGCACGAGACGTACGAGAGTCACCTCGCCTCGTCGCGCTGCCGAACGCTGACCCTCATCGGCAGCGCGGGCCTGGGGAAGTCCCGCCTGGTCGCAGAGTTCCTCCGAGAGCATCCGCAGGCGGTCGTGCTCCGCAGCCGCTGCCCCGCATACGGCGAGGGCAGCGCGCTCCAGCCGTTGCGGGACGTGGTGGGGCAGGCCGCGGGCTCCGCGGCCGAGGACGACCCGGCCACGACCGTCGAGAAGATCCGGGAACTGCTCGTCGAGCATCCCCAGGGATCCCTCGCCGCCGACGGCGTCGCGCGGGCGCTCGGGCTCGCGCCGGGGACGACGACCCAGGAAGAGACCGCGTGGTCGATCCGGACCTGCCTCGAGACGCTCGCGCGCCGCCGGCCGCTCGTGCTCGCGTTCGACGACGTGCAGTGGGCGGCGCCTGCGCTCCTCGATGTGCTCGAGCACCTCGCGGAGTGGGCTCGGGAGTCACCGATCCTCCTCTTGTGCATGGCGCGCCCGGATCTCCTCGACCTGCTCCCCACATGGGGACGAACCCCGGGCGCCGTGACGCTCCAGCTGGAACCCCTCGGTGCGGCGCCCAGCCGGGAGCTCGCCCGCCACCTCCTCGACTCCACCGCGGCCCAAGTCTTCGAGGACACGATCGCGGACGTCGCCGACGGCAACCCGTTCTTCCTCGAGGAGATCGTCACGATGCTCGAGGAGGAGGGAGCGATCACCCCCGACGCCACCGCCGGTGATCTGTCGAAGATCGCGATCCCGCCCACGATCTCCGCCCTGCTCGCCGCCCGGATCGATCGACTCGATCCGTCCGCCCGTCAGGTGCTCGAGCGCGCCGCGGTACTGGGCCTCGCCTTCGCGCGGAACCATCTGGAAGCGCTGCTGGCAGGCGAGGACGCGATCGACGTCGGCGCCACGCTCCGGGAGCTGGCGCAACGGGATTTCGTGGTGGCCGATCCCGAGATGCCCGGCGATGCCTACCGGTTCCGGCACGCCCTGACGCGCGAGGCAGCGTACGACGCGATCCCGAAGTCCGTTCGGGTCCGGCTCCACACGGCGGCGGCAGAACGGCTCGCGCGTGAGCCGGAAGGAGAGGCGAGGGACGAACAGATGGGGTACCACCTGGAGCAGGCGCACCACGCCGTCCGCGATCTCGGCGAGGCGGATGCGCGGTCGCAGCCGCTGGCCGAACGGGCGGGCACGCACCTCGCCGCCGCCGGCCGCGCCGCCGCCGGCCGCGGCGACGTGCGTGCGGCGGCCGGACTCCTCGAGCGCGCCGCGGGACTGTTGCCCCCGGCCGATCCCGGCCGCCCCGAGGTGCTGGCCGACCTCCACGATGCCCTGCTGTTCGCCGGCGAGATCGAGCGATCGGAGGCACCCGTCACGGAGTTGCTCGCGGAGCTCGCTCCCGACGACGACAGCCTGCTCGCCGAGCGGGCTCGCCTGCAGCGCACGATGCTCCGGTTCCTGCTCGATCCAGGAGCGACACCGGCCAACGTGTTCCGAGGAGAGGTGGAGCGGTCGATCAGGCGGTTCGAGGATGCCGGCGACGAGCCGAGCCTCTCGGCGGCCCTCGCCGATCTCGCGACGATCCTCTGGATGGCCGGCGATGCCGAGGCGATGCTGGACGCCGCCGAGCGTGCCCTGGCCCATGCCCGATCGAGCGGCAGCAGGCGAGCCACCGCCGAGGCCGCACCCTTGATCGCGTTCGCGCTCCATCGCGGATGGATCCCTCTGGACGAGGCCCTCGAACGGCTCGCCGCGACGCGCGCGCACCTGCAGGACGACCGCTTGGCCGTCGCCCTGATCCTCCTGGACGAGGCGATGATGCTCTCCACCGTCGGCCGAGCGGACGACGCCCACGACGCGGCCGAACGGGCCCGGCGGACGTTCGCCGACCTCGGCCAGCGTCGGTGGCTCGAGATGTCCGACACCGTCCGAGCGGAGATCGCGAGGCGCGAAGGCCGGCTCGAGCAGGCGGAGGGGTTGTTGCGATCGGTCCATACGTTCTTCCGCGACCAGGGCGACGCCAACAACGCGCTCCAGGTCGCAGCGATGCTGGCGGATGTGCTCTGCGACATGGGTCGATTCGAGGAGGCTGACGCCCTGGCCGGCGAGGTCGCGCGAGACGCCGCTGAGGACGACATCGAGGTGCAGGTCGCGTGGCGATCCGTGCGTGCGCGGACGAAGACCGAGTCGGGTGACCCGTCGAGCGCGGTGACGTTGGCGGAGGAGGCGGCCTCGATCGCGAACACGACCGACTTCATCCTGTTACAGGCCGAGGCTTCGCGCTCGCTCGGAGAGGCGCTGCACGGGGCAGGCCGGACCGATGAGGCGGCCGAGGCTCTCGGAGTCGCGCTGGAGCGCTACGAGTCGAAGCGCGCGGTGGTGCCCGCCGCGGAGGTGCTCGAACGGCTCAGAGCTCTTCGTCGTGCTCCGGGATAGGCCCGTGGATCTCTTCCGTTCGATCTCCGTCGGCGAAGGACGTCGATGTCCTCACCACCCCCTCGATGTCGGTCAAGGCACCCTCCAGCCGTTCCTCGATCTCCTCGACGGAGTCGCCGGTCATCTGCAGCAGCAGGTCGAATTGGCCGGAGACGACCGATGCGCCGACGAATCCTTGCGGCTCGCGCGAAACCAGCACCGATCGCGCCGCCTTCGCGGTTCCGGATCGCATCCTCACCTTCGTGAGCGCGATCAAACCGGGAGACTTCCGCTTCGCCCCGAGGGTCGTGATCGGCGATTCCGTGTGCCAGGTACACCGAGGACCGGCGTTCCAGATCGGATCGGCCATCAGATCCTGGAGGTGGCGCATGTTCCGGGCGCGCACGTGAGCGAACGCGACGAAGTCGCCGACGAACGCAGACGCATACATGATCGGTGGCTTGCCGAGGGCTCGGAGAGCCGCCACGACATCCTCCGGCGTCTTCCCCGGCTCGACCTGGTCGATCAAAACGAACGCATGGACCCCCGTGTAGTCCGCCGGGTGCCCTTCGTGCATCTCCTCCGGTTCCTCCGGCATCGTCCCCTCCCCCTCTCACCGATGTGGACATGTCACTCTGCGGCCGTCGCCCAGGATGCGCAAATCGAAACGCCCCCGGTCTCTCCGCCGGGGGCGTCCATCCCGTCAGCCCGAAGCTGACGCGTCCCTAGTCGTCGCTGCGCATCCGATCCCTGACGGCGTCGACGCCTTCGCCGATCTTGTCCTTCGCGTCGTCGGCGGCACCCTTGACCTCGCCGCTCGCCTGATCGAGCTTCCCTTCACGTTCGAGCCGCTCGTCATCCGTCAGATCTCCGACGGTTTCCTTCACGTGGCCTTTGGTCTTGTCCATCTTCTCGCCCATCTGCGCACCTCCTCGCTGCGGTCGCCTCTCACGTACCCGAGGCGACAGAGGCGGAAACGGGAGGTGCGAGGTCGAACCACACCCGTGTGGTGTCTCCTCGCTCGACGCCCCATCGGGTCGCGACCCGGTCGAGCAGCCACAATCCCCAGCCACCCTCGCGGCTGGGCCGCCGGGTGTGCTCGAAGTCGAACCCCGGCCCCGGATCGATCACGTCGACGTGGAGCATCGACCGGGAGCCGCGGATCCGCACCTCGATCGCATCGGTCACGCCGAGGCCGGCGTGGCGGACGCTGTTCGAGACGATCTCGCTCACGAGCAGGGCAGCGTCGTCGACCACTTCCCCATCGAGTGAAACCCGCAGCGCCTCGAGGGTCTTGCGTGCCTCTGCCGGAGACTGGGCATCGGGGCGAAGTCGAAGTGCGATGTCGAGAAGCACGCATATGCGATACCCAGGGCGGCTCGCACGGCAAACCCCAGGTTTCGTTCCCGCCGATCCCGTTCCTCAACCGGTGGGCGGAGGCGGCGAGGGGTCCGGTTGAGGGGGAGGCTGCGGGACGGGTTGCGGCTGTGGGTCAGGTGCGGGCGGCGGGACAGGTTGGGGCTGAGGGACGGGAGGACCAGGCGCCGGCGGCTCCGGTGGCTGCGGTTCGGGCTCCGGTTCGCGCCGGACAGCTCTCGTCGTAGTAGTCGTGACGATCATGAGATCACCCTCTTCAAGTCTGGGGACGGATGCGCATCCATCAACGACGCGCGAGCACGCGCTCGAGTTGGGCCTTCGACATCTTCGAACGACCGTCGATCCCGCGGTCCTTCGCCTCTTCGTAGAGCTGACGATAGGTGCGGCCTCCCGGTCCCGTGTGTGAACGCAAGCCTCCCCGCCGTCCCGGCGACAGATCCTCGACCGACGTTCGGCTGGCGATTCGGGCTTCGCCCGCCCGACCTCGCTCCTTGTTGACGGTTCTCGCTGCGATCTCTTCGGACGTGTCCTCGGACCGGCCCTGTTCGCGCAGTCCTTCCTTGATGTGCTCGTACTGGCGCTCGCGCTTCGCGCTCCAGGCTCGTTGCGGCACGCTCCATCCCTCCCGGATGTCGTCTTGTCCCTGCGTCGGTCGTACCCGGCCCGGCCTTCCCGCACACCTCACGCGAGATGCGTTTGGCCGGGGTGGTTCTCGGGTATCAGGCGGCCCAGACCAGACGAGCAGAGAACCAGACGAACCAAAGCAAGCGAGCTAGAGCCTAGCGAGCCAGAGCGAGCCAGAGCCTAGCGAGGAGGTGTCCGATGCAGTTGTCCGTCGAGCTCGACCCCACGTCGGTCCGGACGGAATCACCGGAAGAGGGGCCACCGGTTCCCCGTTTCAACGAGGGCCGGGTCTGCGAGGTGATCGGCTGCCGGACCGTCCTGTCCGTCTACAACGACGGCGACCGCTGTTGGTCACATCGACCGATGGAGCGGGTCACGCCTCTCCGGAACCACCGCAAGTAGCCGACGCCACGCCCCGGTTCGGCCTCGAGCGTGCGCGGTCGGCGCCGTCTCCCGAAGACCGACACCTCCAGAGGGTTGCCGGAACGGACACTCCCCGCCACGATGTCGGCCATGGAGCACCGAGCGACGTTCGAGCTCGCCCCCGCGGCCGCCTCCCAAGCCCGTGCGGTCGTCAACGAAGAGCTCGGCCGGGCGGTCTCGGCCAAGGTCCTCGAGGACGCCACCCTCCTCGTGAGCGAGCTCGTGACGAACGCGGTTCGACATGCGCCCCGCGAGGGGATCCCCGAGATCGAGCTGAGGCTCAGGCTCGATCCTGAGCGAGTCCGCGTCGTCGTATCGGACCCGGGAGCGGGATTCGTCGCGGAGCCGAGGCTCCCGACCGCGTCGGAGAGCTCCGGCTGGGGCCTCTACCTCGTCGATCGGATCGCCGATCGGTGGGGCGTGATCACCAAGGATCGCAGCGAAGTGTGGTTCGAGATCGACGTGGGCGCGTGATGGAGACGGATCCGACCGGGCGGCGGGACCATCGGACATCCATCCGGCCGTCTAGGGGTCCCGGTCCCCTCGCTCGCTGGATCTGGAAGCCACGGTGGATCCCGGGGTTCATCTTGGCGCAGGTCGCCGTCCTCCTGCTCTTCGCGGAAACACCCAGAGGGACCTTCGAGGGGATCCCGGGCGGGTTCGGCGCCCTCCTCTCGGTCGCGACCGCGATCGTCTGCGGCCCGCTCGCGGGGGCGCTGGTCAGCCTCAGCGGTGGTCTGGTCTTCGTGCCGCTCGTCACGGACTTCGCGCCGGGATCCAAACCCTCGGTCTTCCTCTGGTTGATCGCGGCCGTGAGCGCCGGGGTGATCTCGGGCAGGCTCCGCCAGGCCAACGAGGACCGCGGGGCGGCGATGGCGCGCGAACGCCTCGCGGCCAACCGCCTCCATCGGCTGCAGGCGGTGACCGAGATCCTCGCTCGGGCGATGACTCCGGAAGAGGTCGCCCAGGCGACGGTCACGGCGGCGATGGAGGCGCTCGGAGCCGACGCCGGCGGGTTGACCGTGCGGAGCGACGACGATGCGTCCACGCTGCAGGTGCTCGTCGGTTCCGTTCTCGACGAGCCCCCGAGCGGTTGGAGGCGCCATCGGATCGATCGACCTGCGCCTGGACCGGAGATCGTGCGGACGGGCCGCCCGATCTTCATCGAGACCCGTTCCGAGCTCATCGCTCGCTTCCCGATCGTGCGCAAGATCGAAGGCGACGATCGATTCGGAGGGTTCGCCGGCGTCCCTGTCGCGCTCGGGGCCGAGGTCCTCGGCGCGCTGAGCCTCGGGTTCCACCGCGACCACATGGTGCCGCCCGAGGAGCGCGGGCTCCTGCTCTCGATCGCCCACCAGGCGGCCATCGCGCTCAATCGCATCCGGTTGAACGAAGGCGAGCGCCGTGCCAGAGAGACGGCTGAACATGCGGAGGATCTCCTCCGGAAACTCCAGGCGGTCAGCGACGCCGCCAACGCCGCCAGCGGCCTCGACGAGCTGGTCGAGAGGGTCCTGCCGGTCGTGCGGGACGCCGTCCAGGCCGAGGGCACGTCGTTCCTGTTGTTGTCGGACGATGGTCGCGAGCTGCGGTTCAAGGGGAGCATCGGGGTGGAGGAAGAGGAGACCGGCGCGACCGCGATCCCCCTGGGGGCGGGCGCGACCGGCCGGATCGCGGCCACCGGCCGACCGCTCGTGATCAGCGAGCTGACGGCCGAGGACGTGATCAGCCCGGCGCTGAGAGAACGCCGATCCTACGTCGGGGTCCCCGTGAGGGTGGGCGGCCGCGTGGCCGGCGTCCTCCACGCGTCGGCTCGCAAGCCCGGAGCGTTCACCGATGAGGACGCCGACTTCCTCCAGAGCATCGCGGATTCGCTCGCCGCCACGATCGACCGGACCCGCCTGTTCGACCAGCGCGACCGGATGGCGACGGCCCTGGAGCGTGCCCTCCTGCCGATGTCGTTGCCGCATGTACCCGGCTTCGAGATCGCCACGATGTACCGGCCGTCCCGCTTCGGTGACGATGTCGGCGGCGACTTCTACGACGTGTTCGGGGACGGCGACGTCTGGTACCTCGCGATCGGGGACGTGTGTGGCAAGGGGCCGGACGCGGCCGCGATCATGGGGATGACCCGGGTCGCCCTTCGGAGCCTCGCCCGAGAGGACGACGCACGTCCCCTCCCCGATGTCCTCGACCTCCTCAACGGGTTCCTCCTCGAGAGCGAGCTGATGGGGGATCGCTTCTGCACGGTCTGCGTCGTCCGACTCGTCCTCACGGACGCGGGGGCCCGCGTGACCACGTGTCTCGGGGGGCACCCACCGCCATTGCTCGTGCGAGGCGACGGATCCCTGGACTCGGTCGGAACGCCGGGCTCGCTCCTCGGCCTGTTCCCGGACGTCTCGTTGCACGAAGCGCGAGCGGAGTTGCGCCGTGGCGACGCGCTCGCGCTCTTCACCGACGGCATCACGGAGTTGTCCGTCGAACGGCCGGACGAGGGCGAGTCGATGCTGCGATCGGCGCTCGTCGCCGCCGCGGCCGAGGAGGCCGCCGGGATCGTGAAGACGGTGGAGCGCACCCTGCTCGACCCGCGAGGCGAGTTGCGGGACGACGCCGCGCTCGTTGTGGCCAAGCGTCTCTGATGCGAGGGTAGGCGACGCGCCGGAGTGGGTAAGGATCTGCGCAACGGCCCGACTCGAGGAGGGATCTGCAGATGAGACAGCCTGCGACGATGCACGAAGCGAGATCCATGGTCAAGGAGCGTTGGCTCGACCGTCGCGTCGACAAGCTCTCGAAGGAGAACGACAAACTGCGTGAAGCGGTGGGCGAGCTCCGGCAAGACCTCGACGAAGCGCAGGGGCGCTCGAAGGAGACGCTCGCGGCGCTCTCGAAGACGCATCGGCCTGGCCGCGTGAAGTGGCTCGTGCTCGCGGGAGGCGCCTACGTCCTCGGGGCCAAGGCCGGTCGCGCCCGATACGAGCAGCTCAAGGGATGGGCTCGTTCGCTCGCCCCGCAGGGTGGGAACGGCACGGCCGGCAACGGGGCCGAGCCCTCCAGCCAGGTCTAGCCGGACGTTCCGCGAACCATCCGCGGCGCAACGAGCAAGGAGAGGTGCGATATCGCACCTCTCCTTTCCTTTCCTCTCCTTTTCTGGCTCTTCCGTCTTGCCTCCTTCCTGGGCTCTCATCTGCCGGGGCGTTTGCACGGTCGTCGCGCCGGGAACCATGTGGGACGTGATGGAGCTCCACGACGACACGGTCTCGAGGGCGACGGCCGAAGATCTCGATCTTCGTGACGATCGCGCCACGAGCGAGCACCGGCGTTGGTGGTTCGGCGTGATCGTCGCTCTCGATCTGCTCGCGATCGTGGCGTTCGTGGCGCTGGTTGTGATGTCGAGATTCACCTAGGAAAGGAGCAACACATGGCAGGCATGCTTGCGCTCACAGGGGGCGCCGCCACACTGCTCTGGATCCTCGCCGTGGTGCTGGTGATCATGGGCATCGTCAGCATCGTCCGCGGTGGGGTGATGGCCGGCATCGTTCTGGTCATCGTCGGGCTGCTGGTCGGCCCCGGAGGCGTCAGCCTCTTCTGAGTCGTCCGGGCCCGCCCGCTCCTCCGTGCGGGCGGGCCCGGCACCTCCTCTCGATGCCATGACCGAACCTCGCGCGCTTCCGAGACGATTCGAACGTCGCCTGAAGGGCCGACTCTTCACCGGGCTCGTGATAGGCGCGTCGATCGGTGCGGGACTGGGGATCGTCGTCGGAGCGCTTGCGTTCGACGGTCGCGGAGCCGCCATCGCGGCGTCGACGCTGGCCGGCGCGATCGCCGGTCTCCTCTTCGGAACCCTCGTCGGATCCTTCTCCGGCCTGGAGTCACCCGACCCGGGGACCGAGCCTTCCGAGACACCGCATCCCCTCTCGCAGCCCGCGATCGAGGAAGAGCACGAAACCCCCTTCCGCGACGCTCCCGGAACCGGCCCACCCGGGTAGCGCACCCCACGGTCCGGCCCCGTCCCTCAAGACGCGTCCTCGACCCGTCGGAACACGGGGATCGCGAACCACGAGATCCCCAGCACGATGAAGACGACGGCGCTGACGGGGATCGCGGCGGCGATCCCATAGAGCACGTTCGTGATGAGGAAGACCGCGGTCGCCATCGCCACCGTCAGCAGGCCGAGACCGACGATCGCGAACGTGTTCGAGAGCCGCAGCATCTTCTCCTTGTCCCCTTGTCGGAATCGGATGCGGTGGTAGGCGGCGGGCATCGTCAGCGCGCCGGTCGCCGCTACGGTCAGGAGAACGGTCGCGAAGTACACGGATCGGTCGGTCGACGACGTCTTCCCGAACCCGCTCGAGAACGGAACGGTCAGGAGGAACGCGAGGAGGACCTGCACGCCCGGGAGGATCACTCGAAGACCGTTCAGCAGTTCGATCAGCTCGCGGTCGACGCGCTCCTTGGGCGTCTCACCTGGCGGCGTTTCATCTGGCGGCGTCTCATCTGGGCCCGAGGGAGCTGGCGGCGGTTCGCGGGGCTCGGTCCCCCCGCCGACTTCGTGACCGACTTCCTGCCCCCGCTCCTCCGTCACGGGCTCTCGCATACCCAGGTGCCGAGCGCCCGAACCGCGTTTGGAGCGAGGAAGCGACGGGAACGCTCGGAGGAACGAGCACTGCGAGGAAGGACGGGTCCGATGATGCTGGTCCGACATGCGATGGCGACTCAGCCGGTGACCGTTTCGCCCGAGATGAACGCCGGAGATGCGGCCGGACTCATGGCTGCCAACGACATCGGGGTGCTCCCCGTCACGGAAGGCGACCGGCTCGTTGGGGTGATCACCGACCGCGACCTGGTCCTCCGAGTGATCGCGGAGCGGAAGGATCCTCGGTCGGTCCGACTCGGCGATATCGCCACGACCCGCGGCCTCGAGACCACCTCGCCGGACACCCAGCTGTGCGATGCCCGCGCGTTGATGGCCGAGCGGCGGATCCGACGGCTCCCTGTCGTGAAGGGCGACGAACTCGTCGGCATGCTGTCCCTCGGCGACGTGGCGCTCGGATCTGCGTCGATGCGGGGCGTCGGCGAGACCCTCGCGTCGATCTCGATGTCGGCGGCGACACAGGAGACGAACGCCGGACCCGACATCGGCACGCCCGACCGCGTCAGGCAGGCACGGGAGGCTTCGTAGGGGCGCTTCCCGCACCACGTGGGGCGGGAGCCGGTCGCGGGCCCCCTCCGTCCGGCTCCCGCGTCACACTCCTCCGGTCGATTCTCGGAGGCGTTCGAGTGATTGCGAGACGAGCCGGGAGACGTGCATCTGGGAGATGCCCAGCTCTTCCGCGATCTCGGTCTGGGTCCGACCTTCGAAGAAGCGGAGGTACAGGATCTTCCGTTCCCGCTCGGGGAGATCGCGAAGCGCCGGCGCCAGGCTGAGCCACTCCTCCGAGACCTCGAACCTCCGGTCTTCGCTGCCGAACGCCTCCGCGGCGGTCGAGGTGGCGTCGCCGACGGGCGCATCGAGCGAATCCGTCGTGTACGCCTGCAACGCGTCGAGTGCTTGGAGAACGTCGTCCTCTCCGATGTCTGCCGACCGCGCGATCTCCGCGACGGTCGGAGCCCGACCCAGCTCTTGCCACATCGCCGATACGGTGCGGTTCACGAGGATCGCCGTCTCCTGCACGTTCCGCGGCACGCGGAGAGCCCAGCCTCGATCCCGGAAGTGGCGCTTCAGCTCTCCGACGATCGTCGCGGCGGCGTACGTGGAGAAGGGAACACCACGCCCGGGGTCGAACCGGTCGATCGCGTTCAGCAACCCGAGGGACGCGGTCTGGGTGAGGTCGTCGACCGGCTCACCTCGTCCCGAGAACCGGCGAGCGAAGTACTCCGCGAGCGGAAGGAACTCCCTCGCGAGCGTTTCGCGAGCTGCCGGATCCGGGAGTTGCCGGAAGAGCTCCGCGATCTCCTCCTCGGACCGGGAGGGGCCCGTGCGCTCGCTCACCGAGCCACACGCTCACGGCCCTTGGTGAAGCTGATCGACGGCCCAGCTCCTTCTCCGTGATCCGCTCGGATCTCGTCGGTCAGCCCCTTCACGACGAGCCAGGGCCAGGAGGCCGTCACGCGATCCGTCGGCCACGTGTCCGCTCGCCCGTCGGACATGAGGGTGACGTCGAGCGTGTCGCTGTCTCTGCCGATGGTCATCCGGAGCGATGTCGCCTGGGTCTCTTGGAGCAACAACGACGCCGCCTCCGCCACCGCGAGCCGGACGTCCTCGATCTGGTCGATCGGCATGTCCAGCCGGGCCGCGACCCCCGCGGCGACGGTGCGGAGAACCTGCACGAACTCGGGCGTCGCGGGTACGTCGACGGACACGACGGTCGGGAGATCGGTCACGATGGCGACCTATACTACCGACGCCTCATCGAGTCTCGACCTAGGAGGATGCACCGTGGATCTGACCCTCGACAGGCGCACACATGGAAGCTGGGCCGTGGTCGAGGTCACCGGCGAGCTCGACCTCTACACGGCCCCCAGTTTCCGCGAGTCGGTCATCGAAGCGGGCGAAGGTGAACCGGCCAAGGTGATCGTGGACTTCCGTGGCCTCGGCTTCATCGACTCCTCGGGCCTGGGAGCGATCGTCGCGTGCCTCAAGCACCTGCGCGAGCGGGGAGGCGACCTCGCGCTGGTCGCCCCCGAGGGTTCGGGTCTCCGCCGCCTGATGGATCTCACCGGCCTCGACCGAGTGCTCACGCTCTACGCGAGCACCGACGAGATCCCCCAGGGCTGAGGGTTGCCCACTTCCCGTCTGAGCGTCGCGGGGGATCCGGCTCTCGCGCTCATCGTTCGGATCTTCGTCGGCTCGGTGGCCGAGCGCTGGGACGTCCCCGTCCCGGTCCGCGATGACCTCCGCCTCGCCGCGTCGGAGCTCTTCTCGGGGGCGGTCGAAGCAGGGAACGCCGAGATCGTCACCTTCGAGCTGTCGAACGGCGACGAAGGATTCGAGCTCGTCGCGGAAGACGTCAACCTCCACGAGGAGGATCCATCCGATCTCGCGGGGTGGACGGGACGCTTCCGGTTGATCAAAGCGCTGTTCCCGGACGCTGTGGTCGCCGAGTCCGCCGTCCGGATCCGCATACCGTCTCCGACCTGAGACGCGCCTCAGGAACGCGAACGGTCCCCGGCCGACTCGATCGCACCGTCCAGGGGGGTTGAAGGCCGTCCCGCCTGGGTATAGCCCGCCAGACGAGACCGGCCACACGCGGCCGGAAGGAGGCCGAGACATGCGCGCTATCCACGAGCATCGCGACGCGGATGCGACTTCGACGGAGATGAGGGCGGTGAGCGAAGCCCCCTCACCGTGGCTCGCCCTCCGCGTGCTCCTCACGATCGGGGCCGCGGTCCTTCTCTTGGTCGGGAGCTTCCTCGAATGGGCGGGAGGGACAGACGGATCCGAGGTCGCGATCCAAGCCTTCTGGTCCACCGACGCCGGCACGGCTGGGTTCTTCTCATCGGCCGGGCTGGTGACCGCGATCACCGGATCGGTGATCATCCTGGGCTTGGCGTTCAAGGGTGGCTGGTTGACGAGGTTCGCCGGAGCCGTGGCGCTCGTTGCGTTCACGCTCGTGGTGATCCAGATGGGACGCGAGGGTTCTCTCGATACCCTCCAAGACGTCGGCATGGGCCTGTGGCTCGTGCTCGCCGGCGGAGTCCTCGCGCTGATCGGCGGCTTCTTCCCCTCCACGCGCACCGTCGCCGCCTCTTCGGCCTCCACGGACACGGACTCGGACGACCACGCGACCCACCCGCATACGGACTGACGCGGGAGGACCGGTCAAGGAACGATCCATCGTGACCCGGCCGACTACGGCCGGGTCACGGTGATCCTGGTGCCGTCGCTGTCTCCGTCCGGGTCGTGGTTGCTCGCCGCGACGTAGGAGTACGACGACTTCGACAACCCCAGCACGGTGAAGTCGATGCTGAGCCGAGCCGGCTTCAGATCCCTCTTGAGCGTGCACGCCCCGGCGGAGCCGGTGGTGCACGTGAGGATCGCCCCGTGCGGCCCGAACCTCCCTCGCACCACGACGCCGGACAACGCGGCATGTGATCCGTCGTGGATCCGGATCGTCGCGCGGGCCCGCCACGCCCGAGCCGACAGGGTGATCGACGTGTCATCGAGATCCCCGACGTGCATCGATGACGGGGGTGGCGGGGGCGGGGGCGGTGGCGGCGGCCCTCCGTCACCGGCCGGACCGGTCGACAGGTCCAGCTCGAACGCGCCGCCCTGTCCGAAGTTGGGGTCGCCGTCGAATGGGAAGAGACGGATCAGGTACGTCCCCGCGATCGTCGGCATCGACTGCAGCGTCTCCTGGCGCCCGATCGCGCACGGGCCCGGGTGGGGATCGCCCCCCTCGATCGCCGCGCACACGCTGACGTCGAGCCGCACGCCGTTGGGGTCGTAGAGCTCTGCGTCGATGTCGGGGGTCCAGCCGAAGATGCAACCGAACCCGAAGAAGTCCTCACAGGTCCCGTCGAGGATGATCGACGCGGCGATCGGAACCGTCAGGTCATCGGCCCCGAGGGTGAACTCGTGCGTCCACTCGCCGCTGTCCTGGACGGACCCGGACAGGTGTACGTGGGCCGGGGACGCGTTCTCACCGGTCGTGCCGGCTGCGAACGATGCCAGGGCGAGCACATCGATCAGGCCTGCTCCCCAGTCGGCATCCTTGCCGGCCGGTCCGAAGTCCTCGGCGGTGGCCTCGATCGCCGCCTGGACCTCGGCGGGGGTCGGAACCGCCCCGGTCCAGGCATCGAGTGCCAGGGCGATGGACCCGGCGGTGAACGGGGTGGCCATCGAGGTGCCGCTGTTGACGACGTAGCCGGAGCCGGTGTTCGCCTTCGCTGCCATCACGTTCACGCCGGGTGACACCACGTCGGGCTTCTGATCGGCTGCGAACGTGGGCCCACCTCGGCTGGAGAACGGTGCGAGGTAGATCCCGTTCGCATCGTTCTGGGCACCGGGCGGGGCCGACCACGAGGAGGCCGCGCCCACGGCGATGACGTCGGCCGCGGCACCCGGCGACGCCATCGAGTCGGGCGCGTCGCCGGCGTTCCCCGCGGCGGCCACGACGATCTTGCCGCTCGCGACCGCGTTGTTCGCGGCGATGCCGAGCGCGTCGGTGCCGTCAGACGGAAGCTCCGAGCCGAGGCTCATCGAGATCACGTCGACCTCGGGAGAGTCGGCGCACCACTCGATCGCGTCGATGATCCCGGACTCGCTGCCGGATCCCGCGGCGTTGAGCACCTTGCCGGCCCACAGGTCCGCCGCGGGAGCGACACCGCCGTACCGAGCGGCATCCGGGCCACCCACGCCGTCCCCCACCGCGATCGAGGCAACGTGCGTCCCATGCCCGTGATCGTCGAACGGGGTCGTCGACGTGCCGATGAAGTCGTGCCAGACGATGCTCTTGGAGTTCAATTGCTCGTGGTTCGGATCGGCGCCCGTGTCGAGGATGCAGACGGTCACGCCTGCACCGGTCACGCCGAGATCCGCACGGGCCGCATCGACGCCGTAGTCGGCCCGCGCGGCATCCATCGTCACGCGGATCACGGCGTCATGATCGATCCGGACGACGCCGGGCGCCGACGCGAGGCGGCGGATCTGGGCTGGGGTCAGCCGGGCCGCGAATCCGCCGACGAGGTCGAGCGTCCGGGTCACGGCGAAGGACCCCGCCGCCCGATGCGCTCCCGCGAGGTCGAGCGAGCCGTCCGTCGCCACCACCACGGCGAGTCGGCGACCGTGATCTGCCTGCCGCATACGACGCTCGAGCTCGTCGTCGAGACGGTCACGATCCGTATCGGCCAGACGGAGACCGTGAGACACACGGTCATCTGACCGCGGGGCCGCGCCGGCGGGCGCGAGAGGCGCAGCCAGCACGGTCAGCACGGCGAGACCGATCAGGGTACGTCGCATCTTCAGGGAACCCTCCTTCCCAGGGGATATCGGGAGCCTGAGGCTGCGCGAAGCTCGCGTCAATCGGTCGAAGGGTCACCCGGTCGGGGGGTGAGACCGTCACCCGAATGGCGGATTCATCCATATCCCGCTCATGCGGGTGCACGCGGCCCATCTTGGGAACGAGAGAGCAGGGACATCGGACCAGAGCCAGGCCGAGAGCCAGGCCGAGAGCCAGGCCGAGAGCCAGGCCGAGAGCCAGGCCGAGAGCCAGGGAGGAGAGACGTTATGCCGGACGAGAGGCCGAGCGTGAAGAACGAGGATCAGTACGAGGCGCTGAAGGACGAAGGCATGTCGAAGGAGCGGGCGGCGAGGATCGCCAACACACCCGGGGCGTCCTCTCGAGGAGGGAAGAGGTCCGGATCTGGCGCACGTCGGCGCACCACGAGCCAGGGAGGCACCACGGCCCAGAAGAAGGCCGCGGGACGGAACGGCGGCAAGGCAGCCGCGCGGAAGCGGTCGTCGTGAAGAGGCGAGACGAGCTCTCGGTCGTGCGCGTGACCACCGACGGTCCCCTGCTCGTCCGAGGACCGGTCCGACTCGTCGACGAACGCGGCGACGAGATCCAGACGCGGCGGCGCGTTCACGCGATCTGCCGGTGCGGCCGGTCCACTCGACAGCCGTTCTGCGACGGCACGCACAAGATCGTGCCTTTCAGCCCGAGGGCCGTGCCGAGAACCTCCGCCTCAGGACTCGGAGAGGATTCGCCGCTCGACGGATGACATCGCCCCCGTAGGGGCAGCCTCCGCGGGTGAGCCGCAACCCCAGCGCGGCCCAGGCGAGAGCGGCTCGCTCCACGAACCAGACGGGAGCGAACAGAGGCGACAGCCGGTCGAAGACCTGGCGGCCACCGTGGCGGAACCGGCCGATGCTGGCCACGAGGACGGCCGTCGCGGCCCCGGCGACGAGGCCGCGCGGTCGGAACCGAGCGAGCGCGATCATGGCGGGCCCCGCTGCGAGGAAGGCCGCGAGGCGTGGTGGCTGCGCCCAGTCGTCGTACGCCTGCCGGGGGCGTTGCTCGAGGAAGCGGGCGAGCGTCGGAGGGCGTCGACGGACGAAGAGCGACGGCGCGG
>Ga0299907_10000776_pt1 | contig 16668 bp, 16 predicted proteins | sample RVTome_16_FD_198680 | JGI IMG/M metagenome (GOLD analysis project Ga0299907, IMG submission 198680) | Soil microbial communities from uranium-contaminated site in the Upper Colorado River Basin, Wyoming, United States - RVT152D67 (version 2) ...
ACTCGGGCTTCGCGTTGATAGTCACGGCATCGACGATCTTCTCGCTCGGCACGGCGCCACTCTTCGGGTTGACCAACGACCTGATCATCGGATCGGCCCCGCCCGAGCGGGCCGGTGCGGCGGCCGGGCTCTCGGAGACGGCTGCGGAGTTCGGCGGGGCCGTGGGGATCGCCGCCTTCGGCAGCATCGGGATCGCCATCTACCGCGGCGCGATGGCCGACGCTGTGCCCGCGTCCGTTCCACTCGAAGCGGCGAACGCAGCGCGGGACACACTCGGCGGCGCCATCGACGTGGCCGCGCAGCTTCCGGGGCAGCTCGGTCCCGTTCTGGTCGACGTCGCTCGCGACGCGTTCACGCAAGGCTTCCACGTCGCCGCCGTGATCAGCGCGGTCGGCTCGATCGGGCTCGCCATCCTCATCGCGACTGTCCTACGCAACGCTCGGTTGGAGGACGGGTCCGAAGATGAAGCGGACCTCGAACTCGAGGGTGTAGGCGAAAGTGCAGCGTTGGACGGCGTGCGCTGACGATGGTCCGCGTAGCGCGCTAGTCGATGCAGAACTCGTTGCCCTCGGGATCCTGCAGCACGACGAAGTAGCCGTCCCCGTCCACGACGGACCGGACTTTGGTTGCGCCGAGCTTGCTCAATCGCTCGACCTCCTCGTCGATCCGTTCTCGATCGCTCGGCCCGCCCGTCGAGATACGCACGTCGAGGTGCACGCGGTTCTTCACGACCTTTGGCTCCGGCACCTTCTGAAAGAACAGGCGCGGACTCGCTCCGGTTGGGTCGGCGATCAGACACCAGTTGTTCAGATCCTCCTCGGCGACGCCGTCCTTCTGAAGATGGGCGTGCCAGCGCTCGATGTCCGGCGGTGGATACCCGAGCACCTCCGCCCAGAAGCGACCGAGCGCGATGGGATCTTCGCAATCGAACGTGACCTGAACCTTGCCTCGCGGCCAGTCGGACGTCACGGTCCGCCGTTCTGGGCGGCTTCGAGCAGCGCCTCCGGGAACTCATCGATCGTGCAGGACACGATCACTTGCTCCCCTTCCACGCGTGCCTCGGGTTCGCACGGCATGAGGTCGGACGGGATCTGGAAGCTCGCGGGTCCGACGAGCAGCGTCCTCCCGCTGACCCGGACGTTCGCGCCCACCGCCTCCAGGACGCGACCGAGAATGGCCGACAGCGCACCGGCGTCGATCGTGGCCGAGATCGTCCCGCGATCGATCGCGGTGACGCGGGCGTCCCCCCGGATGAGCGCGGCCCGGTCCACATCGAGCCCGGCGAGCTCGAACCGCACCTCAGCGAACGTCAAGCGACGCCGGACGACACGATCGAGCGTCACGTCGACCTCGTTCACGCGGCCGGTGAACAGCAAGCGCGACACGAGGGGGAAGGAGTCGATGTCGGCCCGGACGGTGGCCGCCTCGCGATTCCGTTCGGCGACGCGCTGCTCGATCTGTCGCTCGGCGAACGGGACGGCGGCCATCTCGCCGACGAGCCAGAGCCCACCCAGAACGATCGCAGCGATCAGGAGCTTCCTCATACCTGCTCTCGGCTATCTGGGACGTGTCGGCTAGACGCCGGCGGGCTGGCGCACTTCGGTGAAGCGAACGGGCAGGTGCTTGATGCCAGCGATGAAGTTCGAGCGCAGCCGTGAGATGTCGCCAACCGACTCGACCTTCGTCACGCGCTTCGTCATCTCCTCGAAGAGCACCTTGATCTCCAGGCGCGCCAGGTTGAACCCAAGGCAGAAGTGATGTCCGGATCCGAAGGCGATGTGGTCGTTCGGATGCCGACGAACGTCGAAGCGGAAAGGCTCTTCGAAGACGTCCTCGTCCCGGTTGGCCGAGATGTACCACACGCTCACCTTGTCGCCTTCTTTGATCGGCACGCCGCGGAGCTCGGTGTCCTGTGTGACGTTGCGCCGGAAGTACATCACCGGCGACGCCCACCTGACGATCTCCTCGACGGCCGTGTCGATCGCCGACGGATCCTCAACGAGGATCTGGTACTGATCGGGGTTGTCGAGCAGGGCAGCCATCCCGTGCGACATCGCGTTCCGCGTCGTCTCGTTCCCCGCGACGGACAGAAGCAGGAAGAAGAGGTTGAAGTCGAGCTCGGACAGAGAATGTCCGTCGACCTCGCCCTGCAGAAGCGTCGAGACGATGTCACTGCTGGGGTTATTGCGCCTGTCCTCGGCGAGCTTCTGCGCGTACATGAACATCTCGACCTGAGCGTTGCGGACGTTCTCCTCGCTCACCGCGTACTCGGGATCAACGCTCCCGATCATGCGGTTGCTCCAGTCAAAGAGCTTATGACGGTCCTCCATGGGTACGCCGAGGAGCTCGGCAATGGCCTGCAGAGGCACCTCGGCGGCGACGTCGACCACGAAGTCGCACTCACCCTTGGCGATGGCCTCGTCGAGGATGTGGACGGCCCGTTCGCGGATCTTCTCCTCGAGGGCCCAGATCATCCGCGGACGGAAACCGTCGTGGACGATGTTCCGGTACAGCGTGTGATCGGGCGGATCCATGTACAGCATCATGTTTCCGGTGAACGCCGCCTGGTTCTCGAGCTCCATACGCTCCTCCGGCGTAGGTTCTTCGAGCCCGACCACACCGCCTCGCTTGGCCGAAGATGAGAACGTCTTCGCGTCGCGACCGACGTGGCTGACGTCGTCGTGCTTGGTGATCACCCAGAAGCCGGGACCGTCGGGCTCGGGGTGCTTGTAGACGGGGGCGTTCTTGCGGAGATACGTGAACCACTCGTGCGGGACGCCTTCGGTGAAGACGTCGGGGTCGAGCAGGTTGATGTCACTCAGTTCCACGGCCGGCCTCCCAAAACTAGAATCTGTTCTAGTCTCGTGCCCGTACCGCCCGCTGGTCAAGCGCACACCGGATTTGGCGGACGATGACTTCTGGTGGTCGCCGCGGTCTCTATTGATGCAGATTCCGAATATCGGCCGCCCGAAGGCGGCATCCGAGAAGGGACGAAGCGATGGCTGACGACGAGTCGCAGATCCGAGGGCTGATTGAGAGTTGGGCAAAGGCGGTACACCAGTGCGATGTGGAAGGCGTCCTGGCCGATCATGCCGACGACATCGTGATGTTCGATGTGCCGCCACCCAGCGACGGCGTGCGCGGCCTCGACGCTTATCGTGAGACGTGGCCGCCCTTCTTCACCTGGCAAGAGCAGGGCGCTTCTTTCGAAATGGTCTCGCTCGACGTCACCGCGGGCGAAGACGTCGCCTTCGCATACGCGTTGCTGCGCTGCGGGACGCAAGAGGAGCTGAGTAGCGACCCCGAGAACCGGCTGCGCCTCACCATTGGGCTCCGGAAGGAAGGCGGGCGGTGGCTAGTAACGCACGAACACCATTCATTCCCATCCAAAGACTGAAGCTGATGGACAGGAGGCAATCATGCGCAAGCTCATCGTCTGCAACATCATGTCGCTCGATGGCTACTACGAGGGTCCCGGCAAGAACGTCATGGCCCTTCCGTTCGACTTGGGATTCGACCCGTACAACGCCCAACGACTGCGCGCCGCTGACACGCTCCTGCTGGGCCGGACCTCATTCGAGGGCTTCAAGAGCTATTGGCCGTCACTCGCAGATAATCCCGACGCCCCACCCATCGAGCGCGAGATCTCCCGGCTCAACAACGCGATCGAAAAGATCGTCGTATCCGACACGCTGACTCCGGAGCAGACGGCGCCATGGAACAACACCCGCATCATCAAGCGCTCCGACACCCACGAACAGATCGCCGAGGTTAAACGCGCGTCGGGCAAGGAGATTCTCGTCCTCGGTAGCCATAGGCTGTGGAACGACCTGCTCACAGCAGGGCTGGTCGACGAGCTTCATCTCATGATCGGCCCCGCCGTCTTGGGCGCCGGTACGCCGGCGTTCGAGGTTGGTTCGCCTGTGCCTCTCGAGCTTCTCGAGTCCCGGACCTTGGACGGCTCGCAACTTGTTCTGACCCGGTACGCCGTCGGCCACCAGGGCTAGCTCACGTGGCCGACCCGCGCGCACACTGAACGAGGGTCGGCGTCGGTTACAGACGGACGCGTAGCTCTTTCAGCCCGTGGAGCGTCACCGTTTGGCGCCACTCCGCCTCGGTCACCAGCTCCAGGTTCGGGAAGCGCTGGATGAGTGTGCCGATCGCGATCTGTCCCTCCAGCCGCGCCAGCGCGGCTCCCGGGCAGAAGTGGTGACCGCCGCCGAAGGTCATGTGGGGATTGGGCGAACGAGACACGTCGAAGGTCTCGGGTTCGGGGAAAACGTCGGCGTCGCGATTGGCGGACGCGAGCATGACGACACCCTGTTGTCCACAGCGGACCGGCGTCTCGCCGATCTGGGTGTCCACGAGGCTTACACGCGCCGTGGCCTGTACCGGCGGCTCGAAACGCAACACCTCCTCGACGGCTGAGGACACGAGTGCCGGATCTTCACGCAGCCGAGCCAGCTGATCGGGATGGCGTAGCAGCGTGTACACGGCGTTGCCGATGAGGTTCATCGTCGTCTCGAACCCGGCCCCCAGGACGAGAGAGACGGTCCCCAGCAGCTCACCGTCGGTGAGTCGATCCTCCTGGTCGGTGGCCGCGATGAGCGCGCTCAGAAGGTCGTCGCCCGGACTTCTTCGCCGCTCCTCGATCAACGATTTGAGGTAGTCGACGAACGGCCGGGCGTGTACCTCCCACTCGTCCAACAGCTCTTGAGGCTTCTCGCCGATGTCGAGGGTCGCTGCGAGGTTCTGCGACGCCTCACGGAACCGGCTGTGTTCCTCGTGGGGGACATTCAGTAGCTCGCAGATCACACGGATGGGAAGGGGGAATGCGAACTCCTCCATGACCTCCATCTCGCCGCGCTCGGCCACCGGATCGAGGAGGTCGTCGGTGATCTGTTGGATGCGCGGGCGCATCCGTTCGACCGAGCGCGCGGTGAAGGCCTTGTTGACCAGCGATCGCACCCTCGTGTGATCGGGCGGATCCATGAACAGCATCCAGTGGTTCATCAGCTCCGCCAGCGCCGGAGGCTGGCTGGCCTGCGTGAGCAAGTGCTGCCCCTCCCAGTGACTCTGGTCGCTCGACATCGAGGGATGACGCAGCACGGAAGCGACGTCGGCGTGACGGGACAGAGAGAAGAACGACACCTGCCCGGACATGATCAGCTCGGCGAGCGTCGGCATCGCGTCAGGCCGGCTCGTCGGCGAGCGCCCGGCCGATGCCGAGCAGGTGCTCGGTGGCCGCTCCGAGGGCGAACTCGATGCGCTTCGCCGCTACGAAGTAGCGGTGAAGCGGATGGTCCAGATCGATGCCAACACCGCCGTGGATGTGCACGGCGGTGTGGGCGATCCGGTGACCGGCGTCCGACGCCCAGAACTTGGCGGTGTCGATCTCGACGTCGCACGCCACGTCCTCCGCCAATCTCCAGGCTGCCTGCCACATCGTCAGCCGGATGCCCTCGACATCGATGTACCCGTCGGCCAGACGCTGCCCGACGGCCTGGAAGGTAGCGATGGGACGGTCGAACTGCACGCGTTGCTTCGCGTACTCCGCGGTCAGCTCGAGCGCTCGCTCGCACACACCGAGCTGCACGGCGCACAACGCGACCGTGAAGTGATCGATCACCCCCTTGAGTGCGTCGGCGCCACCGAGATGATTCTCCGCGGGGACGCGCACGTCGTTGAGCTCGAGGATCGCTTCCCGGTCGGTGTTGGTCACGACCTGCTGCTGAACCTCGACACCCGGCGTTTCTCGACGAACGGCGAACAATGCCGCCCCTCCGTCGTCGAGCGTTGCGGATACGACGAGCGGATCAGCAAACATGCCCGCCGGGACCGTCGTCTTCGCGCCGGTGAGCGCGAAGCCGTCGCCGGCTCGAACGGCACGCGTCGTCGGCGCGTCGAGATCTGGGTTTAGCTCTTCGCTGAGAGCCAGCGTCGGGACGGTCGCTCCGATCGGACCTGCTCGCCCTTCCGTACGCGCGATCGCCATGGCTGCGACCACCGAGGCCGCAGCGGGGACCGGAGCGACGGCTCGGCCCAGCTCGACGAAAACCCGACACAGCTCGATGAAACCCAGCGACGGGTCGAGAACTCCGGCTTCTGAAAGCGTTCTGTAGAGCGGCTCGTCGAAGCGGAGCTCCGATCGCTCGACCGATCTCATCCGCTCTTCGCTCAGCTCACGCTCGAGGATCTGCCGCGTGAGCGCGGCCACCTGCTCCTGCTCCTCCGTGAACGCCCAGTCCATCAGCGCGTAGCCCTCGGGAGGCCGAGCCCGACCATCGCGATGATGTCGCGCTGCACCTCGTTCGTCCCGCCGCCGAAGGTCAGGATGAGCGAACCGCGGTACATCCGCTCCACACGTCCGCGCAGGATCGCCCCGGCGGAACCGTCGCGCACGACGGCGTTGGGCCCCATCACCTCCATCAGCAATCGATAGGCCTCGGTGAAGAGCTCGGAGCCGAACACCTTCGTCGCCGAGGCAGCGGCGGGGCTGATCCCCTTCCCGACACCCCACGCGATCCGCCAGTTCATGAGCTTGAGGACCTCGGCTTTGGCGTGAACGCGCGCGAGGTGTACCTGCGCCCACTCCTGGTCGATGACGCGGCGCCCGTCCGCGAGCTTCGTCCCCTGAGCCCACTCACGCACGTCGCGCAACACTCCGATCAGCCGTGCCGACGAGAACAGCGCGACGCGCTCGTGGTTGAGCTGGTTCGTGATGAGACGCCAGCCGTCGTTCTCGTCACCGACGCGATCGCCGACCGGAACGCGAACGTCTTCGTAGAAGGTCGCGTTGGTCCGCGCGCCGGCGACCGTGCGGACGGGCGTGAACCGGAACCCAGCGGCGTCGGTGGGCACGATGAGGACGCTCAGTCCCTTGTGCTTGCGGACGTCCGGATCGGTTCGCACGGCCAGCCACACGTAATCGGCGTACTCGACGAGGCTCGTCCACATCTTCTGTCCGTTGACCACGTACTCGTCCCCCGAACGAACTGCGCGCGTACGCAGCGACGCCAGGTCGGTTCCGGCCTCCGGCTCGGAGTACCCGATGGCGAAATGCACTTCGCCGGCGAGGATGGGGGCGAGGAACTTCTGCTTCTGCTCCTCGGTGCCGTACTGCATGATCGTCGGGCCGACCGAGTGAAGCGTGAGCGTCGGTATCGGTGCGCCCGCGGTCGCGGCCTCGTCCAAGAAGACCAGCTGCTCGAGCATCGACCGGTTCTGGCCCCCGTACTCCGTGGGCCAACCGATGCCGAGCCAGGCGTCCTTCCCCATCTGCCGAACGGTCTCGCGGTAGGCCTTGCCGTCCCCGAAGTCGCCCTCGCCCACCGTGAGCGCCTCGCGGCGTTCCGGGGTCATGAGCGTCGCGAAGTACTCGCGCAGCTCGCGCTGGAGCTCCTCCTGTTCGGGCGTGTAGGCGATGCGCATCTACGGACGCGATCCGAGTGCTAACGAACCCTGCTCGAGCCAGGCGGCCGCATCGGGTGGGAGCCGATCGGCGACGAGACGCTCATAGGACGCCAGCTCGTCTTCTGAGAGGACGTCGCGCCATCGTCCGTTGGTGCCTTTGTAGATGAACGAGTCGGAACCTCCCTCGAAGATCCGCTCGAAGGGTGCGATCTCGCCCCGGCTTCCCCGTTCGCGCATCCGGGCGAACGTGCAGCGGTCGACCACCTCGGGCCAAGAGTTCGCGGGCACGTCGATCCCGAGGAACTTCGAGACGCGGTCCATCTCTCCGGGGAGATCGACCTTCAGGTCGTTGTAGTGGACGAGGAGCAGGTTCGGCTCGCGCCGGCGCGCCCACCATCCCGCCAGGTGTGCCGATGGCAGTCGTTCTTCGTCGGCCAGTGAGGTGCGGAAGAATCCGTGCACGTCGCCGTCCCAAGGAGGCATGGGCTCGACGTGGTCCTCGGCGGACAGTGCGTTCAACGAGTCCACGAACTCCGGGCGGAAATGCGCCACGTGATTCACGAGCGACATGAACGCGTCTCGCCCGTCCCGGAACACGGCGATGTACGAAGCGGACGGAAACCACGGGATCCCGTCCGGTGGCGTGTGGCTCTTGATGAACCGGCGATGGGCTTGTGCTTCCAGCCGCTCGATCACCTCGTCGACAGGCTGGAAGCGCGCCTCCAGCCACGGGCTGACGACTCCGACCGGCCCCGGCATGTCCCCCGCCGGCCACAACAACGACGCGACGATCGTCTGCATCCAGGTGGTCCCACACTTCGGCGGTGTGCAGATGAGGATGTCGTCGCCCCGAGGGATGAAGCGGTCCCACCGTGCGCTGTCAAAAACCGCAGTCTTGTATACGCGCCGATCCAGCGCGGAGTCGGTCAAGACGTTATCCCCTGCCTCCACGTCCGGGGGCCCGTCGCGACACCGAGCGTTTCGTGGACGACCGAGAGATCCGCGGATCCGCGCCGAGGCGTTCGGCGAGCTCCCGCATCCGAGCGTCCGTGCGCTCGTCGGCTTCCTCCGAGAAGCGCTGCAGCATGCTCATCCAAAAGGCACAGGCCAGGAGCAGCGCTCCGACGAATACGAGACCCAGTCCGATGAAGCCGCCGGAGATGAGGTAGGGCACCTGCTCGATCTCGCGCGTCGTGCGTGCCGCGCCGTACCAGCCGAAGAACATGAACACGAAGCCGGCGACGAGCGCGAAGGCGCCGGGCAGCAGCAACATGCGCAGCAGCTCCGTGGACTGCGCTTTCTCCCCGAGGCGCGCCACGGCCTCGCGGAACCGCGCCCTTCGTGCGGCAACCCGCTCGGTGTTCTCCGGTCGCTTGCTCAAACCTGATCCCCTCCTTGCGATGACCCGTTCGCCGTCATCAACGAAGCGAAGAAGTTGCGGATGTACCGGGCGACGACGAGCGCGACGAGCAGCAGGACGATGAACAACGCCATGGGGATGCCGTCGAATCGGTAGTCCGAGCCCTGCGGAACCGCGTTGCCGAAGTTCTCACCGGCCGCCTGCGAGCCCGGCGTTGTCTCCGCGCCGGACAGATCTTCGCCCACACCGGACACAGTCGAGCCGCCGACGCGCGGGCCGTCCCCGAGCGACACCGACCCCGGCGACCCTCCGCCCGTCCCGTTCGATCCGCCGGACTCGAACCCGGACGGCCCCGCGCTGAACGGCGACGACGACAGGGTGGACGACGACGTCGACCCGAGGATGATGTCGAAGCGGCCCGGGGGTATCGGACCCTGGCCCCCGACCGGGTTGTCGATCGAGAGCACGAGACCGATCTCGTAGTGCTGCGCTTGCCCGCCCGCCGTCCGACTGACGCCTTCGAACAACGTGATGCGCGCGTTGAGGTTCGCGAGCACCTGTTGTACCTGCTCCTCGGGCGAGGAGTTCGGCACGGGCTCCCCCCCCGCTCCGGGGACTTCTTCACCCTCGGGTGGAACGCCCGTCACCTGGAAACCGTCGTCTGTCACCGATACGTCGATACCGCCGATCTTCATCCCGACGACGTCGACGTCGCCGTTGCTCGTCGACGTGCTGCCGTTGCCGGATGTACGCGAGACGCTGCGGAGCTCCTCGATCGTGATGTAGCCCGCGGCCAAGGTGACGCCCTGCAAGGAGACTCGCGCGACCGACGTGACGCCGGCGTCCTTCACGACCGTGTCCGAGGTCGAGGCGACGTGCTCGGCGTGCACGAACCCGGGCGCCTGGATGTCGGCCGTCCGCACGTCTCCGAAGCCGCGGTCGGATTGCCCGATCGCCGTCATCGATACCAGCGGTGGAGCGCCGGCCGTCACTTCACCGTCCTGCTGGGTGGCCTGGGCTTGCAGGGGCCACTTCGGGAACAGGGCTCCGACTTCGGGCCCCACGAGCTGGCCGAACAGGGGGCCGGGATCGGACGCCGCATTGCCCGGCCAGATGATCGAGCCGCGCCCGAAGGCGTTGCCGCCCGACTTCACGCGTCCGGTGGACAGGGCGATGGTCCCTTCAAAGGGCGCGTCACCGGTGGGCAAGAAAGCCGGGAACACCGGCTGCACCGAGATCGCGAGGCCCGAGGCATTGACGTCATACCCACCGAGGTTCTCGCCGGGCGTCGTGTCCTGCGCGAAGGCCGGGAGGGCATACATCCCACCGACGACCAACACGACCAGCAACGCAAGGCGCGCCCTCATCGGCGCCCACTCCCGAGGTAGGCCGCTTCGATGCTGCCGCGGACCTTGTTCGGCGGACCGGTGAGCTTGATCCTTCCCTGCGCCATGAGCGCAACGGTGTCGGCGAACTCGAGCACGACGTCGGCGAATTGCTCGACGATCACGATCGTGACGCCGGCCGTCGTGGTCAGCTTCCGCACGACTTCGAACAATGACTCGACGATCAACGGCGCGAGCCCCATCGACACCTCGTCGAGCAGGATGAGGGCCGGGTCGGTCGACAGTGCCCGGCTGAGCGCGAGCATCTGCTGCTCGCCGCCCGACAGTGTCCCGGCGAGCTGGTCTCGACGGTCGCGCAGCAGCGGGAAGCGTTCGAAGACGACCTCCTCGACTTCGTCCATCGCGCGCCGGCCCGCGTAGGTGTCCATCAGGACGTTCTCCCGCACGGTGAGGTTCGGGAAGATCCCGCGACCTTCGGGTATGAGGCACACGCCGGCGTCGGCGAGTTCCTTCGCCCCGGCGCCCGTGACGTCGTAGCCCTCGACGTACAGCTGCCCCGCCGTCGGACGCATGAGGCCGCTCATCACACGCAGCATCGTGCTCTTCCCCGCGCCGTTGGGACCGAGCACGGCCACGAGCGCACCGCCGTCCACGGTGAGGTTCACGCCGTGCAGCACCTCGACCTTCTCGTAGGCTGCGCGCACGTCGCGTAGCTCGAGGACGGGGGCCGGCGCCTGACCGTTAGTGGCGGGCAAGGCTGACCTCTTTCGGCGCGGCGATGGCGGCGGTGTCGGCGTCCTTCTCGGAAGCCTCGGGCGCGGGCGCCCACAGGAAGGACGGGAGCCGGTGGACGAGCGGACGGATCCTGTCGCGCAACTGTCCGGCCAGTCCCTCGGGCCGCCGCGCGGTGGCGATCGCAAGGAGGCCGATGATCAACGGCTGGAAGGCCAGCGTCGCCGACGAGTTGGACTCGCCGGCCGTTTCCTGGATGAGCTCCGGCAGCACGACGAAGAACGCCGCACCCAGGAAGGCGCCGGACATGCTCGTGATGCCGAAGATCGTGGCGACGAGAAGCACCGACAGCGACCGGAACCACAAGAAGTCGAGCTGCCCGACGCGCACCTGGAGTCCGCCGAGGAACGCTCCGGCGACGCCGGCCAGCAGCGCCGACAAGCCGAACACCTTGAGCTTCGCCGCCGTGAGGTTCATGCCGAGGGTCTGGCAGGCGTTGGGCGCGTCGCGCATCGCCGCGAGCATCCGACCGAACGAGCTACGCCGGACGACCAGGAACACATTCGCGAACACGGCCGCCACCACGACGAGCGTGATGAAGAGCGCGCGCTCGCTGAAGAACTCGAGACCGAAGATGTTCGGCCGCTCGACGGGCAGAGTGGTACCACCGCCGAGAACATCCCGGTTCCCGAAGACGAGGTTGTCCATGAGGATCGCCAGCGCAAGCGTCAGGAGGGCCAGGTACAGGCCACGCAGCCGCAAGGCCGGGAGCGCCACGATGCCCCCGACGACGCCGACCACGATCGCGGCGATGCCGAGCGCGATGATCCACGGGATCGCTTCCGGCAGCTTGGCCACCACGACGGCACCCAGCCCCGCGAACGACATCTGCATCAGCGACACCTGTCCCGACAGCCCCGTCAGCAGGACGAGGCTGATCGCCAACGCAGCGAAGACCAAGGCCTTGCTCCCGATGAGCAGCTGGTAGGCATCGAGGATGCCCGAAAGCGGAAGCGCAACGGCCACAGCGACGGCGCCCAGCACCCACGTCGTGCGGGCCGACGGAGGCTCGGGCTCGGAGTGCGTCCGGACGCGCTCGGGCAACCGCAGCTCACGCCGCACGAGCAACGCCCCGAAGAGCAGGACGAACGGCAACGCCGGACGAAGGTTCTGGACGAGGTCGTTCTCCGTGGGCAGGTACGCCACGATCATCGCCTGGCTCACACCGAGCGCCACGGCGCCGGCGAAGGTCGCGGGCAGATGTTGCAGGCGTCCGACGACGGCGGCCGCGTAGGCCGAGACGACGAGGATGCTCAGCGTGTTGACCTCGAGGTTGAGGCCGGGGGCGATGAGGATCGCGGCGAGCCCGGCGAGCGAGGCGCCCATCGCCCACGAGACGGCCGTCACCATGTTCGGGTTCAGCCCCTTGATCGCACAGAGCTCGCGGTTGTCCACCACCGCACGCATGGCCACACCCAGACGCGTGTAGCGGAAGATCGCGCGGAACCCGAAGGCCACGGTGACCGCGGTCAGGATCGTCGTCGTCTGGTCCCACGTGACGTTCAGTCCGAGGATCGAGTAGGCCCGGTTCCCCCACAGCCCCGGCAACGTGCGCAGTTGGATGCCCCAGATGGCCAGGGCTGTGCCTTGGAAGGCGAGCAGGAGGGCGAGCGTCACCACGAGTTTGGTCGCGACAGACGCACCTTTGAGGAGCGAGCGCATCACCAGGACGTCGAGAAGCACCCCGATGGCCGGGCCAACGACGAGCAGCGCCATCGCGAGTGCAGCCGGCGCCGGCCAGCCGCGATTCACGCGGAGCTCCCAGTAGACGAAGGCGAGGAACATGCCGATCGCTCCGTGGGCGAAGTTGAAGACGCCCGAGGTGATGTAGGTGACGACCAATCCGGTGGCCGAGATCGCGTACACGGCGCTGATCGAGACACCGATGATGAAGAAGACGAAGAACTTCTCCACGGGCTACCCCGTCCCGCCCCGGCGGCTCACTGGAACTTGAACTGCTCGCCGATGTCGCACTCGTAGAGCTTGTCGGTCGGGTACGCGCGCACCCAGCGGCCGCCGCGATGATCGGCCATGTTCCAGCACGCTTCGCCGAGACCCGTCGTGGGGTTGACCGGCGCCTCGATGCCGCCGCCATCGAACTCCGTCAACTCGTACAGAGCCTCGACGAGCGCTTCGCGGGTGATCGAGCCCTCGATCCTCTGCATGGCTTCGACGAAGATCGCCGCGCGTCCCCAGCCGGACACCGGGAAGAGGTCGAGCTGGGCCCCCGGGAACACTCGGTTGTTCCAATCCATGAAGCTGGCCAGCGCCTCGGAGCGACCGCGTTCGGCCGGATCGAGGAAGAGCAGGTGCGTCTGGTGGTTCTGCCAACCGTCACCGTCCCGCCCGTTGAGCTCGGAGAAGCGCGTGTTGAACGCGATGTTCGAGCCCTTGATGGGCGGGTCGTAGTTCTGCTGGCGCATGTTGCGAACCATGCGCACGTGCATGTTCACCTCGAAAGCGAACAGGTAGAAGAACTCGATGCCCTCGTCCTGCGCCTGCTGTACCTCGGGCGTGAAGTCGGGCGCGGCGACGTCGGCGGCGGCCGTGTAGCGGCGGTCGAAGCCGGCTTTCTCGATGGCCTTCTCGAAGCCCGGGACGTTGGCCGATACACCGCCGATGTCGGCGAACAGCACGGCGGCGCGCTTCACGTTCGGGTTGCGCTGCTTCCACCACACGAACGGCCCGGTGTTGACGACCCCCTCCGGCGTGCGCGGCATGACGTTGCGTGCGCCCCGTCCGGCCGGGTCCACAACGATGGCCACCCACGGCACGCCCGTTGACTCGATGAGGTCGATGTAGCCGGAATCGGCCACCGAGAACGAGCCCGTGAAGGCGAAGATATCGGGCTCGAGGCGCAAGAACTCGCCGCGCCCCTTGGCCGGGTCGAGTCCGTCGTCGCCCTTCAGGAGCGTGATCTTGCGTCCGCACACGCCTCCGGCGGCGTTCACCATCGCGAAGTACGCCGCCGCTCCGCGGAAGCCTCCTTCGGTCGCTCCGGGCAGCGGGCCCGAGTCGGTGACGATGCTCGCCACCTTGATCTCGCTGTCGCTCACGCCGGGAGCAGCGGACCTCGCATCGGCGCACTTCGAGCCACTCTGGACGACGCCGGGCGCGGCTGCGCTACCACCGCCACGGTTGGCTGAGGGACGCGAGGGCCCGCCAGCAGCGGCGTTGGGGCTGAGGCTCCGGCCGCCGTTCTCGGATCCGGAGGTCGCGGTGCCCTCTACCGTGCCTGACGCAACGTTCTGCGCGCCGGCGCTGCGAGCGTCTATGGCCTCGAGGACCTGGTCGGGGAGCCGAGAGCCACAGGCGCTGCCGACGAGCAGGATCACCAGGCCCAAAGACAGGACTCTCGCTCGCAAGCCCACGCTCCCCGTGGTGGACCGATCCCCCAGCGCTACAGACTAGAACGTGTTCTCGATTTCCGAAAGCCGAGCCTCGTTCTCACAGGTCAACGCGCGCGATGCGGCTCGGGTTCGTCCCGACCACCCAGATGGCGTCCTCGCCGGTAGCGATCCCGCGGGGGGCGAAGCCGAGGTCGAGCGGGTCCCCGACCACACGCCCGTCGTCGGCGTCGACCCGCGTGAGCGTCTTGTCGTCCTGGTTGGCCACCCACAGCGATCCTTCGGCGAAGGCGAGGGCAACGGGTCCTCGTCCGACGCGCACCGGCTCCCCGGCCGACCTGCCCGACGAAGCGTTGAGCCGGCTCACCGTCCCGTCGTCTGAATTGGCCACCCAGATGCGCTCACCGTCGAAGGCGAGACCGATGGGGCCCAACCCCACATCCACCGTCGGGCCGATCTCTTCCGATCCCGGATCGACATGTGTGATCGTTTGCTCCCGATTGCTCACCCACAGCGCATCGCCGGCCGTAACCACGCGCACGACGCCCTCGCGGATCATGTAGACGCGGCGCGCGCGGGAGGACGTCGCGTTGATCTCGATGAGCGTGTCCGCACCGAGATCGGCCGCCCACACCCGCCGGCCGCGTGCGGCGATCCCGGTGATCGATACACCGGCGTCGAGCGGCGGATCGGCGCGCCGCGAGTCGGCGTCGATCCGCACCACCGGCCCGCTCGCGTGCGCGACCCAAACGGCGTCGCGGCTCGCCGCGAGGGCCACCGGGTTGCGCTCCACTTCGATCGGCTCGCCGATGACGTCATCGGAGGACGCGTCGAGGGCGTGCACCACGTGTCGCTGGTCGTCGGCGACCCAGACGACGTCACCCAGAACGGCAACGGCCGACGGGCGCCCGGGCACATCGAACGTGTGGACACGTGGAGACGTCCGGCATCCGGGGGAAGCGGCAAGCGTTGCCGTCGCCGCGAGGGCCGCGACGAGACGACGCTTCGTCATCTGCGCGCTTTTCGGGACGCGCCGAGATAGGCCTCCTGCACCGCGGCGCTGCGCTGTATCTCCTTCGCCGTGCCGACCGCGAGGATGCGCCCGAAGTCCAGGACGTGGATCACGCGGCACACGCGCATCACGAACTCGACGTCGTGCTCGACCAGCAGCACCCCAAGGCCCTCCCGCGCCAGACCCTCGAGCAACGCGGCGAGGTCGTCGGTCTCGGTGTCGTCGAGGCCGGACGACGGCTCGTCGAGGAGCAGTAGCCTCGGCGCTACGGCCAGCGCGCGCCCGAGCTCGACGAGGCGGGCCATCCCGGTAGGGAGCTCGTCCGCGCGCACGCGGGCGACTTCGCCCAAGCCGATCCGCTCGATCACCTCGTCGGCGACCGTGAGCGGATCGGGCGCGTCGCCGTTCCAGTCTTTGAGGATCTCCGCCGAGACGCGGATGTTGTTCCGCACCGTGAGGGAGCCGAAGACCTCGAGGCGCTGGAAGGTGCGTCCGACGCCGAGGCGCGCGCGCTGGTAGGGCTTCAGGCCGGTGATGTCGCGGTCGTCGAGGAACACGACACCCGTGTCGGGCACCTGCAGCCCCGAAACGACGTTGAAGAGCGTCGTCTTTCCGGCGCCGTTGGGTCCGATGAGTCCGGTGACCGCGCCCGCTTCTACGCCAAGGCTGACGTCGGTCAGCGCGCTGACGCCACCGAACGAGACGGAAACCCCCCGGACGTCGAGGAGCGTCACGTTTCTCGCGGATCGAGGACGAGATGACACGTCATTCTTAGTACTTCGTACATCCGCTCCGGCTGCATGTGGCCGTTCACCCACTGGAGCAGGACGGAGTTCCAGACGTGGGCGAGGACCTCGCGCACCGCGTGCGCCTCGTCGTCCGGGAGCCCGCATAGTGCCTCGATCACGATGCGGTCCATCCACGACGACACCTCGCGCTGATAGGGAGCCGCGTGGGGGTCGCGCGTCGCGACCGAGAGCACGAGCGCTTCGGCGAGCCGCGGCCGTCGCTCGAGCGGACGCGTGGCCCGCGTGAGGAAATCGATGACGCGCTCGGCCCGCGTGTCACCTTGCAGCGGCTGGCGCGCCAATCGCCGCTCCAGGGCGTCGGTCCAGTCGGCACGTACGGCCGCGAGCAGCTGATCCTTCGACGAGAAGTAGCGATAGAGGGTGCCGAGGGCGACGTCGGCGCGGGCCGCCACGTCGCGCATCTGCACAGCTTCGTAGCCGCCCTCGGACGCAAGCTCCATGGCCGCATCGAGGACGCGCCGCCGGCGCGCGCTCTGCTTCTCGGTCAGCGATTCCGGTTCGGGTGGGCCGTCGTTCCCGACGTCCGAGCGCGGTTCGGTCGAGCGGGGGGGGGGGGCCCCCCCCCCCCCCCCCGCATAGAAAGAGCACC
>Ga0299907_10000777_pt1 | contig 16662 bp, 14 predicted proteins | sample RVTome_16_FD_198680 | JGI IMG/M metagenome (GOLD analysis project Ga0299907, IMG submission 198680) | Soil microbial communities from uranium-contaminated site in the Upper Colorado River Basin, Wyoming, United States - RVT152D67 (version 2) ...
CAGATCAACCATGATCCTTGCGGATCAGGTTGGCGGGAACGACGGGATTTGAACCCGCGACCTCCGGCTTGACAGGCCGGCGAACACTCCAGACTGTTCTACGCTCCCTGGAGTTCCCCCGGAGTCCCGGGCGACCGGCGAAGTATACCGACCACCCCATCCTCCTCAACGTGGCCCTGGACTGGGTTGGGGGTTCCGTACGTTTGCCGTTTTCGCGGTTTGTAGTGCCTTAAGCCGGCGCCTCGGGTCTGGTCTTTCGCCTAACCGAGGTTTCCCGGTGGCGCAGGATGCCGGGTCCATAGCGGGTGGAGTCTCCGACTTCGGGTTGGTGGCGAGCGTGGTGCTCCATGAGTGTCAAGGACGCGCTCAGGTAGGGTCGCATTCTGTGGCGGACGATCCTTCCAGTCTGGCCCCGGAGATCGGAGATTTCGACGACCACTGGGAGCGGGTGCTCATGGGTGAGTTCATGCCAGGTCTGTCGAAGTACTTCCGGCGTCTACCGCGCCCGCCGAGGTGCAAGGCGTGTCAGGCACCGTTCAGAGGGCCTTTCGCACCCTTGCTGCGTCTATCCGGGTTCAGACCGTGGCCACTGAATCGGCAACTCTGCCACCACTGTTTCAACGGAATAGACAAGGCTCGCGGAGGTGCCGAGGTTCCTGTGTCGCTTCTGTTCGCAGATGTCCGCGGCTCGACAACGCTCGCAGAGAACATGACAGCGCGTGACTTCCGGACGGTCCTCGATCGCTTCTACAAGGCGGTGTACGGAGCGGTTGACAGGAATCATGGGGTCATAGACCACCTCGCTGGTGATGGAGTGATGGCATTGTGGACTCAGCGTTTTGGCGGGAGAGATCACCCCGCTCACGCTTTGAACGCAGGCCGAGAGTTGGTGGCCGATCTCATGACCGACAAGAGCCTCCGTGGGCGGATCCCGGCGGGAGTCGGCATTCATACCGCCAACGCTTGGGTTGGTGTCGTGGGCGAGTCCGGAGCCCACGACTTCACTGTCTTAGGGGATGCACCCAATACGGTGGCTCGTCTCGGTTCCGCTGCACAGACTGGGGAGCTCATGATGAGTTCTTCAATCGCAGAGGCGGTCGGTCTCGATACGAATGCACTCGAGGAGCGGCACCTGGAGCTCAAAGGGAAGGCTGGGCCCTTTACAGCGTGGGTGGAGAAGATTCGTCCCTCGGGCCGATGACACTCTCCAATGTTCGGCTCGATCGACGCGGTACCAACGTCCTCGGGCGGTCCGTGACAGTTCCTCGTCCATCGTCAGCAGGGGCATCTGGTGCAGTCTGGTGAATGCGGTGCACTCGGTTTTGAAGGTCGACTGCAGCCCCAATTTCTCGGCAGCGGTCCAGGCCAACCGGCGCAGCACCACGTCAACTGAGCACCTGATCTTCCTCCTGGCGAAGCGGTCGAGATGCTCTCGCCCGACCTCCGAGTCGATCTCGCCTCGCTAGGCGCGCGGTCGCCCGCTCAGGCGAAGCGGCGGGCCTGCTATATGAAGGGCCATCAAACCCGCCCCATCCACGATCGACTGGCTACTCGACTCCGACCCTGCCATCCGATGGCAGGTCATGAGGGACCTCGGGCAGGGGTCGGCCACCGAGGTGGACGCCGAGCGCTCCCGGGTCGCCGGGGAGGGCTGGGGGGCGCGCCTCCTCGCTCTTCAGGGTGACGATGGAAACTGGGGTGGAGGCGCATACTCCCCCAAGTGGACGTCCACCACCTACACCTTGTTGCTGATGCGTCACTTCGGCATCAGACCCGACGACCCGGCAGTGATGGAGGCGATCGACCGAGTCCGATCCAATGTGGTGATGGGCCAAGCCGAGCATCCGTTCTTCTGGTACGTGGGCGAGACGTGCATTACCGGGATGTCGCTCGCCCTGGCCGCGTACTTCTTTCCCAACGATGTGATCCCGCCGCAGGTGGAGTGGCTGCTCGATGAACAACTAGAGGACGGTGGCTGGAACTGCCAGACCGTCAATGGATCGACCAGGTCATCTTTCAACACGACCATCTCGGTCCTGGAGGGCCTGCAGGAGATGGAGCACGCGGTGGGTGGCGATCCCCTGATCTCCAAGGCCCGCCAACTCGGCCACGAGTACTTGCAGGAAAGACGTCTGATGCGAGCCCTGAGCACTGGCGACATCCTCAACAAGCGCTGGCTCCTCTTCTCGTTCCCGCCCAGATGGCACTATGACGTGCTGCGTGGTCTCGACTATCTCCGCGAGTCCGGCGAGACGCCAGACCCCCGTTGCGAGGAGGCGATCGAGCTGGTCGCGAGCAAGAGGCGACCCGACGGAAGCTGGCCGCTGCAGAACCGCCACCCGGGGAGAGAGCATTTCACGATGGAGGAAGGCTCGGGCAAGCCGAGTCGTTGGAACACGCTGCGGGCCCTGCGGGTGCTCGGTTGGCATCGAGGCGACTGAGGCATCTCAGTCGTCCGGTCGAGAGAGCGCCCTTTCGATCAGCAGCGCCAACATCCCCCGAACCTCTTCGGGTGGCCAATCCAAGGTGGCGTCCCCGACGACCAGTTCGACGGCGACTCGATCCGGCAGTGCAGTCGGCTGGGCGTACCCCCAGGTCCAGATCTTGTCCTCGATGGCCAGGCTGCGCGCTGCAGCCTTGAAGGCTTCACCTTCGGTCTCGATGTGCAGGTGGGCCATATTGGTGACGGGGGGATCGGGCACCACAGTCACCTCCTCGAGGGTGGCCAGCTCGGCGGCGATGGCGCGGGCATGCTCCACGTATCGGGGGATCCGAGGGCCCCGACGACGGAGGGCGGCGAGGCCGGCAGCCGCATAAGGCCATAGCCGGAACAGGGTGCCGCCGTGTCGACGACGCCACTCGCGGGCCTCGACGACGAGCTGCTCGTCACCGGCGAGCACACATCCGGCCAGCCCGCCGATCCCCTTGTACAGCGAGAGGTAGACACTGTCGAAGAGGGCAGCCACCTCGGCGGCGGTTCGTTGGTAAAACGGCAACGACTCGAGGAGACGCGCACCGTCGAGATGGGTGGCCGTCCCATGTGACCGGGCCAACCCGGTCTGCGCCACCAGGTCGTCCCACTCGGGGAGTTGCCCTCCGATCTCCCTTTGCGGCAGTTCGAGGAGTAGGACCGCCGCATATTCGGCGACTTCTTCGAGGTCCGCCATGGTGATGAGGCGATGTGTGTTGCCCACCGGGCGGGGCTGCAGTCGATGCAGACGCACAACTGCCTCACCCTCGTGGAGGGCGAGATGGCACGTCGGGTGCCAGAGGAGCACGTCACGCCCGGTGCGGTCGGCATGGATCCGCATAGCGATCTGTTGGGCCATCGTCCCGCTCGGCATGAATACCGCGGCCGGCTTGCCCAGCAGCTCGCAAGCCTCGGCTTCGAGATCGGCGACCACGCCGCCGTCGCCGTAGGTGTCGATATGGAAGTCGCCAAGCTCATCGACGATGTCGGAGAGGACACGATCGGGCTGACGCGCCCCGTGGCCGTTGAGGAACCGGGTGCACGAGGCGTAGAGCTCGCCCATGCTCGGCTCGGACGCAGAGCCGTTCTCTTCCGCGGTCACGGACGAATGCTAAGACGGCGGTTCCACTCGAGGTTCGCCAATAAAGGACGGGGCGGCCGAATGAGCCGCCCCGCCTTGCTCGGGTCCCCGATGAGGAGTCGTCTACGGGGTGAGCATCACCGGGTATTCCCTGATGTCGATTCTCTCGCCGTTCTCGGCCGAATGGGTCCACACGATCAGCGCGCCGACCTGTTCCCGGTCGACTTCGTAGTCGATCGAGAGGTCGAATCCACCCCAGCCGGTCCCGTTGGTGGTCATGGCATGTCCCTCTTCGATGATCAACCCGTTGGCGTCCGCCAGCGCATAGTTGAAGGCTGCCTCGAAGACGGCACCGAATCCGTGTACCTCGAGGGGGTTGCCGCCGCGACCGGCGTAGGCCGGGCTCTCGACATGGAGGGCAGCGGCGAACTCGAGGTAGTCGGCGATGGTGACGGGTCGCGACACCAGCTCTCCGGAGCCGGTCGGGACCGACACCGCAACACCGTCCTGGCGGAACAGGACCTCGAAGACACTCGGGAATCGGTGCAGGGTGAACACCACCTGGGCGATGCGCTGTGCCACTGCCGCCGAGTCGTCGTCGGCCTCGAACTCACCTGAGAGGTCGATCGTGGCGATGTCCTCGCGAATGGTCAGGCCGAGCAGCTTCACCCCATCGGGAATGGCGGTGGAGATCGAAGGGATTCCTTCCCTCTCGCCACGGGTGGGCCCGGCCAGCAACTGCTCGATGGCCGCTCTCGCCACGGCGACGCTCTGTGGGACCTGGCGGGCGATCGGAGCCACGAAGGGGCCCGACCGGTTGGGGTGGCCGGCCTCGTCGATGTAGAAGTAGGGGGCCACTTCCATCATGGCTGCGGGCACGGTGGTCACCGGCGCCACCGAGGTGGTCGTCACCTGGGCGGTCGTCGAGATGGTTTGCTGAGGTGCGCTCGTGGTGCTCGTCGTGCTGGTGGTCGACTCCCCGTCGGAGGGGCTCGGGCTGGAAGTGCTGGTCGCGCCCGGCTCCTGACCCCCTCCCGCCTGCAACGCGCAGGCAGAGAGCAAGGTCATGAATGCCAGAGCGGCGATTGCGGTCCGTCTCATCGGTTTCCCTTTCGCTGGTGGATGCGAGACGGCAATGAGACGAAGCTGGGGCCACTTTTGGATGACAACCGATGGAGCTTTTTGCTGCCACGGTCAGGAACGGCTGCGGCCCGCCGATCAGTGGGCGAGGACCACCTTGCCGATCTGGGCGCCGGAGTCGAGATAGCGCAATGCATCGGGCAACTGATCGAACGGCAAGACCTTCGCCACCGGCGACTTGACCTTGCCGAGGCGAATCCAATTGAGAGCGCGGGCGAACTGGGCATGGTTCCCCATCGACGACCCGATCAGCTCGAGATGCCTGAACCAGAGAACGGGCAGGTTCAGTTCGAACCTGGGCCCGCTGGTGCCGCCGCAGATGGCGATTCTTCCGCCCTTCTTCGCCGCCCTCATCGACTGCTTGAGCGTGGCCGGCCCCACGCTGTCGATGACCAGGTCGGCGCCGCCGGCGGCAGTCATCTCCTTCCCGAACTCGCCGTTTGAGTCGAACCCGGCGATGGCGCCTTCCTCGATCGCCCAATCGATCTTCTCTTGCGAACGAGAGGTGACGTACACGTTGGCACCGAAGGCAATGGCGAGTGACATCGCCGACGCCGAGACCCCGCCGCCGACACCGACGACCAGAACGGTCTGGTCCCTCTTCAGGTCTGACTTCTCGATCATGCGGAGGGCGGTGACACTCGCCAGCCCGAAGGAGCCGGCCACCTCCCAGTCCACCGACGACGGCTTGGGCTGGACGTTGATGGTGGGGACGACGATCTTCTCGGTGAATGTGCCGGGTGCCTCTTCACCGAGGATCCCGAACTCCTCGCAATAGACGATGTCATCGTTGAGGCACATCTCACAATGACCGCATGACAGCGAGGGATCGACGATGACCTCATCGCCGATTTCGATGCCCGACACTCCCTCTCCCACCGCGTCGACGATGCCGGCCGCGTCGGCGCCCGTGGTGTGGGGGAACCGCTTCGGAGCCGGCAGGCCTTGGGACACCCAGATGTCGAGATGATTCAGCCCCGAGTGCTTGATTGCGACCCGGACCTCACCCGGCCCGGGCTCCGGCTCGGGCACGTCGGCGAGGACGTAGGAGTCGATTCCCTTGGTGTCTTCCAGCTGCCAGGCCTTCATCCGGGCGAGGGTAGCGTTGGGCTTCCCCGCCCCGAGGAGGCAGCTTGTCGGTCGAGATTCCAACTGATCGCGACGTCTTCACGACCAGCGTCAAGGTGCGCTTCTACGAGTTGGACCCCTACGACCACGTCAACCACACCAACTACTTCTCATACTTCGAGACCGCCCGCATCGAGTACCTGGCCGACATGGGGTGGGGTCTCGACGTCCTCAAGGCACAGGGTTGGCAGTTCGTGGTGGTGGAGATCAAGGCCCGCTTCCTGGCCGCCGCCCGCTACGGCGAGGAGCTCACTATCCACACCTGGGTCGTGGACGCCGGCCGGGTCAAGTCCACCTGGCAACAGACGATGCTCCGTGGCGACGAAGAGGTGGCCCGGATCACGGTGACCGCCGCGTTCACCGACCTGGAGGGGCGCCCCCGTCGTCTCCCCCCCGAGTTCGTCCAGCATCTCGAGGAGCTCAAGGGCTGATTCCTTCGTTCTGTGTCGGAAAAGGGCGCTCTCAGCGGACATTTCCGACACAGAACGGGTTTTGGGAGGTGGTCAGGGGGTCCTGGGCTCGACGATGAGCGCCGTGACCATGCCGAACATGCCCTCGTCGCTCTCGACGTGGGTCAGGATGTGGCAATGCCAGACCCAGGTGCCGCCCCTATTTGCGTGCACCAGAACCGAGTAGCGCTCCCCGGGCGCCACATTCACGGTGTCGGCCCAATACGGATACTCGAGGGGAAAGCCGTCCTTGGCGAACACCAGTTGCGGGAACTGATGCTGATGCATCGGATGGGCTTGCAGGCCCTCGTTGTAATAGTGGTAGACCAGCCAGTCACCCTCGCCGACCACATAGGGCTCGGTCGCCGGGAAGGACTTCCCGTTCAAGCTGAGGCCGATGGTCCCGGCGTCGTTGAGGACCATCGGTATCTCCCGAGCCACCTCGAGGTCCTCGGGGATCTCGATCCCCGAGATCGTCTGGCCGAAGGGCAGAGGAGTGTCGCCGATGGTGAAGGGAGCGAACATCCCGTTGGGCACGCTGATCTGGCTGTGGAGATGGGCGTGATACATGCCTATCGACGGTCGCTCCGCCTCGAACGCATAAGTGAATGTCTCACCCGGCCTGATCGGGTCCTGAGTGTATGGAGACACCCCGTCCATCTCATTGGGGGTTGAGATCCCGTGCCAGTGGACGTCCGTCGACAGCTCGGTCTCGTTGGTGACATTGATCTCGACCCGGTCACCCACATCGAGTCGGATCCACGGTCCCGGCACCTGCTCGTTGTAGGCCCACGCCTCCACGTACTCGCCAGGTGACACCTCCCACTCGATCACCGAGGCAGTGAGGTCGAAGACCTTGGTGCCGTCGTCCTTGATCATCGTCGGCTGCAGTGGCTGGTTCCCGACACCGACCGTCTCCGCGGGGAAGGCGAGCATCGAGTCGATCATCATCTGATCCATCTGGGCCGGCGTCATCCCCTGATGGCCTTCGGGCTCGCCAGCCGCCTCGCCGGGGATGCCGGTGACGACAAGCCGCGTCTCCATCCCGGCGGCGCGGTGGCCGGGGATGTCGCAGAAAATCGTATAGGTGCCCGGCTCCAGCTCGCCGAGGTGGAGCGTGGTGGTGTCACCAGGATTCAGGTCGGACGATCTCGGTCCATTCTCGAACACCAGGTTGTGAATCATCGAGCCGGGATTGCTCAGCTCGATCGTGATGTCTCCGGGCGGGGCCTCGAGGTCTCCCTCGATCAGCCACTCGGACAACTCGATGCCTGCGGTGACCCGTTCAATACCCGTCTCGGCAGTTGCCTCACCGGCTCGAACCGCGGCGATGACTGCCAGCACTGCAGTGACCGCAGCGAAGAAGGCCATGATCAGCACGGCGCGATCGAATGTCTTGGAGCTGTCTCTCGCCGTCATAAAGGTCTCCTGATATCCGGCCGACCACGACGCGGCGAGTCAAACCCGCCGACGTCCAGGGCCGCCTCTAACTATGTGCTTGCCTCAGCATGACCGCCACGGGGTGCCCTACCCAGGGCCGAATCTCACGACGAGATGGGACCTTTGGCCCGGTGGCACCGCGATGCCCACCATCTCCTCCGTTCTGTGTCGAAAAAGGGCGCTCTCAGCGGACTTTTTCGACACAGAATGGGTTTGGGATGCCCTGTCGCGAACCCGCACATCCTCTTCACGGGCTCCTTACAACTCCGCCCGATACTTCCTCACGTAGCTGCCAGGTAGAAGGAGGAAGCTATGCGAAACAAGGTCATCGCCGCGCTGATCGCAGGCGGCCTCCTGGTGGGGGCCGGGATCATCACCTCGGTGGTGTCGACGCCGGGCACGGCGTCGGCGCAGGAAGACGGGGCGGGCGCCGATGAGGCCCGGGGCCCGTTCCCCAGGATCTTCGGGTTCTTCCAAGAGCTGCTCGACGATCTCGTCGGCGAGGGCACCATCACCCAGGAGCAGGCAGACGCCATAGTCGCGGCCGCCGAGGAGAAGGCGGCCGAGCAGCAGGAAGAGCGTCAGGCCCTCCGTGAGCTGATCCAGGGGCTCCTCGAGGATGGTGTCATCACCGAAGACGAGGCCTCCGAGCTGCCCGACGACCACTGGTTGCTGAGCGACGTTTTCGATGAGGCGTGGGAAGACGGCGAGCTCACCGCCGAGGAGATCAGAGAGATAAAGCCACATCCCAGACGCCGCGCCTTTCGACATGGGGTCCGCTTCGGCGCCTTGCTCGACGACGACGGTGGGATCGACCAGTCCGAGTACGACTCACTGGGTGACGACCACCCGCTCAAGCAGGTCGACGTGTCCGAGTACCTCGATGACGGCTTGATCACCCCCGAAGAGCTGCGTGAGATGTTCAACGACCTCAGGGATTCCGGTTCCTCCGAAAACGCCTAGGGCTCTCCTCCCTTCATCGACAACAAGGCCCCAGGCGGAGAAGACCCCCCGAAATCGGGGGGTCTTCTCATGTCAGGAATTGGCGGACCCAGTCGTCAGCCGGCGCAGCGAGCAACTGCTCGAGAGTGCCGGTCTGCACGATCGTGCCCTGCCGCATCACGGCGAGCCGGTTGGACATTGCCACGGCCTCGTCCCGATCGTGGGTCACGACGATGGCAGTCACGTCGCGTTGCTCGAGCAAGGAGCGGGTGTCGCTGACCAGGCGCTGCCGCAGATTGCGATCCAGAGCCCCCAACGGCTCGTCGAGCATCACCAGCTGTGGGTCGGGTGCCATGGTCCTGGCCAGTGCGACCCGCTGTCTCTCCCCACCTGATAGGGAGTCGATTCGGCGCGGCCCGAAACCCGACAGCCCCACCGATTCGAGCGCCGCCTCCACCCGCTTGCCCACGTCATCGACTCCGTTCATGTGCAACCCGAAACCGACGTTCTCGGCCACGGTCATGTGCGGAAAGAGGGCGAAACCCTGGAACATCAAGCCGAAGCCGCGCTTGTGGGTCGGGATCGTGAGCACCGACCGCCCGTCCCATCTGATATCGCCACCACTCACGCGCACCAGCCCGGCGATGGCTCGGAGCAGGGTGGACTTCCCCGAGCCCGAAGGGCCGAGGACGGCGACTATCTCACTGTCTTCAACCCCGAGATCGACCGAGGCGAGGATCTGCTTGTCGCCGACGCTGACCGACACATCTTCGATCGCGAGCATCAGAATCGCCCGATGTCCCCGACCCGAGCCCGATCGAGTGCGAGCACCACCGCCGCGGTGATGGCGGCCAGCACGACCGACATCGCCATTGCCATCCCGAACGATGACGCTCCGGGGCGAGTAAGGAGTCGATAGATGATCGTGGGGATGGTGGCGGTGCTCGGGCGTGCAATGAACGAGGTGGCGCCAAACTCGCCGAGGGAGATGACGAAGGCGAAGCCGGCACCCACCAGCGCCGCCCGACTCACGATGGGCAGGTCGATCTCACGCCACACCCGCCAGGGCGAGGCGCCGAGGACGGCAGCCGCCTCACGGGTCTCTGGTTCGATCGAGCGAAGAGTCGGGACGGTCGACCTCACCACGAAGGGAACCGCGACCAGAGCATGGGCCACGGGGACCAGCCACAACGTGGCGCGCAGGTCGACCGGCCAGTCGAGTGCGACGATGAAACCAAAGCCGATCGTGACAGCAGAGGTCCCCAGCGGAAGCATCAAGACCAGATCGAACCAGCGGGACAATGCCCCGCGCCTACCAGTGATCACCGCCGCCGCCATCAACCCGACCACCGTGGCGAGGCACATGGCGACGACCGCGAACAGGAGGCTGTTCCCGGCCGCGGCGATCGGTCGGCCCACCACCGGGTCGTCGACGAACATTCTGGCGTAGGGGCTCCCTGCGAGTGACCTCGAGACGAGGACGCCGAGCGGGATCGCGAGCGCGGCAAGGGTACCCACCGTGGCCAATCCGACTGCCAGCTTCGTCCGCCCGGTGGCGGGGCGACGATTCGATCCACTGTCGAGGGCCCATGACACCGACCTGGTCTCCTGATAGGCGGAGTACGCGTAGAGAGCCGCCGAAACCCCCACGAGTTGGACGATGGCCAAGGCAGCGGCGAGGGGCAGATCGAACAGCGTGACGGCCTGTCGGTAGATCTCCACCTCCAGAGTGGCGTACTGGAACCCACCGAGGATCAGGACGACGCCAAACGAGGTGAACGTGAAGAGGAAGACGATCGATGCCGCTGCCGCCATCGCCGGCCGGAGCAGGGGAAGAGTGATCGTGCGGAACACCTGCCGGCTGTCGGCACCGAGCACCCGGGCCGCCTCGAATAGCCGCGGGTCGATGCGTGACCAGACGGTCGAGACTGTGCGGACGACCACGGCCACGTTGAAGAAGACGTGAGCGGCGAGGATCGCGCCGATCGACTCGCGCCAGCCGAGGGCGACGAAGGCGGTACCCACCACCACCGTCGGCAGGACGAAGGGCACGGTCACCAAGGCCGTCGCCAGCCGACGCCCTTTGAACTCGTAGCTCGACACCGCCCAGGTCAGGGGGGCCGCGGCCACGAACGTGAGGATGGTGGACAATGTGGCCTGCCACAGCGTGAACCAGCCCACACGGAGCAGCCTGGCCTCGACACCGGACGCCCCGATGCTCAACTCGGAGAGGCCGATCCCGAGGATCCGGATCACCGGATAGACGAAGAAGTAGCCGATGAAGATCGTGGGGACGGCGGCCACCGCCACCCATCCCCAGCGAATCTTGCTCATCAGCCCTCCATGATCGAGATCCACTCGTCGATCCAGCGCTCACGATTCTCGGCGATCTCCTCGGCGGGGAGACGGCTCGGGTTCGAAGGGATCACCGTGTGCTCGACGAACTCGTCGGGCAGTGTTGCATCCTCATTCACCGGGAACACGAACCAGTTGAGGGGGATGGTCTCCTGGAACTCGACCGACAGCATGTAGTCGATGAGCTGACCCCCTGTGACCGGCCACTCGGTGCCGGCCAGTATCCCGGCATACTCGACCTGCCGGTAGCACCCATCTTCGAGAACCGCGGTCGGGGCAGTCTCGAGCGGCTCCTCGGCGAGGATCACCTCGGCCGGTGGTGACGAGGCGTAGGACACGACGAGCGGGCTGTCACCGCCGTAGCGGGTGAAGTCGCCGAAGTAGGCGGTGTCCCAGTCGGAGACGACGTTGACCCCCGCCTGACGGAGATCGGCCCAGTACTCCTTCCAGCCGTCCTCGCCATAGGCGTCGATGGTGGCAATCAGGAAGGCGAGGCCTGGCGAGGAGGTGGCGGGGTGCTCCACCGTGAGCAACCTTCCGTAGGCCTCGTCACGAAAGGCGTCCAGATCTGCGGGGACCTCGACGTCGTTCTCCTCGAACCAGCCCTTGTCGTAGTTGATGCAGACGTCCCCGTAGTCGATGGGGACCACCCGGTCGCTCGTGACGAGCTCGTCCGGGATCATGCTGCTCAGCGGCGACTCGTAGGGGAGGAAGACCCCCTCATCGACTGCTCGGGAGAGGAAGGTGTCGTCGATGCCGAACATCACGTCGGCGATCGGATTGTCCTTGGTGAGGACGGCCTGATTCACCATCGTCCCGGCGTCGCCACCCGCCACCAGCGCCACCTCGACCCCAGTCTGTTGGGTGAAGGCATCGAACGCTCCTGCCGCGGTGGCGGTCTGGATGAACGAGTCGTGGCCGAGCAGGGTGATCCGCTCGGGTGTCCCCTCCTGCTCGCCGGGCGTTGGCTCGTCCGAGCAGGCGGCGGACACCACCATCAGCAGGGCGAGTGTCGTGACGACCTGACGTTTTTGTCTCATCGGCTCCTTCTCCGGTGTCGGGAGCGATGAGTGGTCCGAGTCCCTGCGCCGGCATTACCCGGGTCAGGTTCAGACGGTCGGAGCCTTGCAGACTCCCTCTCAGCACGGTCTCACCGAGCTCCCGTTGTCACGGATTGTAGGGGACGCCGGGAGTCAGCCGGCCGGCCCGATGACGACCACCGTGTTGTGGCCACCGAACCCGAACGAGTTCGACAGGGTGGGGCCCGGCTCCCAGGGCCGGACCTCTCGGACGATGTCGTTCAAGGGGATCTCGGGGTCTTGAGTGGTGAGGCCGATGTTGGCCGGCAGCTCGCGACGCCGGATCGCCTCCACCACGACCGCCGCCTCTATCGAGCCCGACGCCCCGAGACCGTGTCCGGTCGAGCCCTTGATCGAGGAGACCGCAGGCTGGTCGTCCCCGAAGACACGCTGGATCACTGCACCCTCGGTCTTGTCGTTGAGGTCGGTCCCGGTGCCGTGGGCATTGATGTACTCGATGTCGCCGGCTTCAAGACCCGCGTCCTCGAGAGCAAGCCGGACCGCCCGCTCTGCGCCGTCCCCTGCCGGATGAGGAGCGGTGATGTGATAGGCGTCGGCGGTCGATGCCCCGCCCATGACCACCGCCAGTGGGGCGGCGCCGCGTTGGTCGGCTATCTCTTCCGCTTCGAGGATGAGCACCCCGGCACCCTCACCCATCACGAACCCGTCCCGATCGACGTCGAACGGTCGGGCGTACCCGGTGGGAGAGAGGGCACGTGCCGCCCGGAAGCCCTCCCGGGCCGCCTTCCTGGCCGCGGCCTCGGTACCGCCGACGACTGCGATATCCGCATATCCCCACTGGATCTGACGGAGACCGTCGACGATCGACTGACTCCCGGCAGCGCAGGCGACGACCGGCGTGCTCACCTGCCCGCCAATCCCGTACTTGATCGAAACCGCAGCCGCCGCGGCGTTGGCCATCATCATCGGGACCTGAAACGGCGACACCCTGGGCTCGTCCTGCTCCGAGGCGTGGATGAGGACCTCCAGCGACTCGAGCCCACCGATTCCGGTGGCGAGCGACACGGTCACCCGGTTACGGTCGATGTCGAGCTCACCCGCTTGGGCGAACGCCTCGTTTGCGGCGACCAACGCGAACTGGGTGAACCTGTCGAGACGGCGGCTCTCACGCTTGGGGATCCAGGGCTCGGGGTCCCAGTCCTCGACGATCCGGGGTGCGGGGCCGGGCTGTTCGGAGAGACCCTTCCAGAGATCGTCCATACCGATGCCGGGCGCTGCCACCGCTCCGACGCCGGTGATGACGACTCTTCGCTTGGTCATGCCCATGATTGTGCCACGCTCGATCAGATGGCCGTAAGCCGTCACCGGTGCCCGAGCGCTTCCCCTGGGTTTCTGTGTCGATTTTGGGCGTTCTCAGCGCCCTTTTTCGACACAGAACGGGATGTTGCGCGCGGTCAGTCGTCCGAGAACACCGTCCGTTGCAGCTTGCGCATCCCGGCCAGCCAGCGGTCGTAGTCGTTGGCCTTGTTCTGGAAGTACCTCTCGACTTCCGGGTGGGGGAGGATGAGGAACCTCTCCTCCTCCAGACCCGTGACCACGGCGTCGGCCACAACAGAGGGCTCGAGGACATGCCCGCCTCCCAGGGCCTTGAAGGCCTCCGACCCTTCGAGGAGGGGGGTGTTGACGAACTGTGGGCACAGGGCGCTGACCTTGACACCGGCATCGCCGTAGGTGATGGCGAGCCACTCGGCAAAGGCGACCGCGGCGTGCTTGGTGACCGAGTACTGGGCTGCCTTGAGGTTGGTGAGGAGCCCGGCCGCCGATGCCGTGGCCAGGAAGTAGCCCTCACCCCGCGCCACCCATCGCGGGATCAGATAGCGCGCGGCGTGGACGTGCGACATCAGGTTGACGCTCCACATCCGATCCCACTCGGTCGGGTCGACCTGCTCGTCGCCGACCATTCCGTAGCCGGCGTTGGCACAAAAGAGGTCGATTGGGCCGAATCGATCTTCGGTGTCCTTGATCAGGGCGCGATTGGCCTCAGGGTCGGACACGTCGGCGGCGACGGCGACACCCTCGACGTCGCCGGCCACTTCCGAGGCGGAACCGAGATCGATGTCGGCGAGCACAAGCGCCTTCGGACCCTCCGCACGAAACCGGCGTGCCATGGCCGCGCCGATGCCACTTCCCGCCCCGGTAATGACTATGACCTTGCCCTGTAGCTTCACGGCCGGATCAGCCTACGGCCCATTCCCGATCCGCTCAGAGACGGGCGTTGGCCAGGATCTCGTTGCCGGCCTTGATGGTGGCGACCAGGCCACCGGCCTTGGGGAGGAGATGCTCGCCGTAGAAGCGTGCGGTGTTGACCTTCTGGGTGAGGAACCCGGCATCGTGCTCGGCAGGCCCTTCCTTCGCTGCGACCGCCGACACCGCCATCAGCCATCCGCCCAGGACCGTCCCGAACTGGGTCAGGTACGGCGTGGCTGCGGCGAGGGCCTCATCGATCTCGTTGGCGGCGAGTCGGGCTCCCAACCAGGCCGAGGTGTCTACGAGCCCTTGAATGGCGCTGGTGAGCTCGTCACGGGAGGCGGCCAGTTCCTCGAAGTCGCTCATCCTGCCCAAGACCTCGGTCATCTCGGTGATCAGGTCTTCCACCACCCCACCATCGTCCACCGGGAGCTTGCGCAGCACGAGATCTATTGCCTGGATCCCGTTGGTGCCCTCATAGATCGGAGCGATCCTGGCGTCGCGCAGGTATTGCGCCGCACCTGTCTCCTCGACATATCCCATCCCCCCGTGCACCTGGAGGCCTAGCGAGGACATCTCGACCCCGAGATCAGTCATCCACGCCTTCACTATCGGGGTGAGCAGGGCGAGCCGCTTGGAGTGCCGATCCCGCTCATCCGCTCTCTCGGCATGCAGTGAGAGGTCGGCCGATTGAGCTGTCACATAGAGCAGGGCTCGCATGGCCTCGGCATTGGCCCGCATGGTGAGCAGCATCCGACGGACGTCGGGATGCTCGACGATGGGCACGCTCTCCTTGCCGGGAGCCCCGATCGGCCTGCCCTGAAGTCGCTCCCGGGCGTGGGCCAGGGCGAGCTGGTAGGCACCCTCGGCCATGGCCAGGCCCTCCATGCCGACACCGATGCGGGCCGCGTTCATCATCGTGAACATGTTCCGCATCCCTTTCATCTCGTCACCGATCAGATAGCCGACCGCGCCCTCACCGGCGTCGCCGTAGGCGATGACACAAGTCGGGGATGCGTGGATTCCAAGCTTGTGCTCCAGCGAGACGATCTTGTAGTCGTTCCGCTCACCTGGTTGACCCTCGGAATCGAGGATGAACTTGGGCACGAGGAACATGGAGATGCCACGGGTGCCGGGCGGGGCGCCTTCAGTTCGGGCGAGTACCAAGTGGATCACGTTTTCCGTGAGGTCCTGGTCTCCCCAGGTGATGAAGATCTTGGTCCCGAAGATGCGATAGGTACCGTCGTCCTGCTTCACCGCCTTGGTACGGAGCGCGCCAACATCCGAGCCGGCCTCCGGCTCGGTGAGATTCATCGTCCCGCTCCATTCGCCGCTCACGAGCTTCTCTAGGTACTGCTCCTGCAGCTCGGGTGTGCCGTGGGCCTGGATCGCCTCCACCGCACCCTGGGTGAGCATCCCGCACAGCGAGAACGCCATGTTGGAGGTCTTGAACATCTCCTGGATGGCCACACCCACCAGGTAGGGGAGCCCGCCGCCTCCCCACTCGGCCGGCATGTGGGCGCCGGCCCAGCCTGATTCGACCAGCTTCGCGTAGGCCTCGTCGAATCCCTCGGGGGTTCGCACCACACCGTCCTCGTCGAGACGTGACCCCTGCACGTCCCCGACCCGGTTCAACGGTGCCATCACCTCGGTGAAGAAGCGCCCTGCCTCCTCGAGGATCGTCGCAACCGTGGCCGGGTCGGCGTGTTGATACCCATTCAGCTTCGAGATCGACTCCAGGTCGGCAACGTGGTTCAGCGCGAAGTTGTGATCCTCCAGCGGCGGCACGTATGACATTGCCGGAAATGTTAGTTCCCAGGCTCTCGTGCAGACTTGGCGCCGCGCGGACGCGCCAGACCTGCCCGGGGCGAGGTCAGGACAGGATGCGGTCGATCAGGTCGGGGAGGACCTCTCCGATCCCGGCGTCGAGCTTGACCGTCGCCAGCTGATCGACGTCGGTCGGGCCGCGGTTGATCACCACGATCGGCTTGGCCTGATGCGCGGCGCGAAACACGATGTCGGCCGCCGGCCAGACCGAGACCGTCGAGCCGACCACCAGGACGGCGTCACTGATGGCAAGGAAGATCCCCGCCTGCCGCACTTCCTCATCGGGGAGCACCTCCCCGAACATGACCGTGTTGGTCTTGACGATTCCCCCGCAGTCGGGACAGGTCGGGTCTTCCTCGCCAGACTCCACCCAGGAGAGCACAGTCTCGGTCGTCCAGCTAGCGGCGCACTGCAGGCAGTGGCTGTGGCGGACATTGCCATGGAGCTCGGCCACCATGTCATCCTCTAGCCCCGACCTGAAGTGGAGGCCGTCGACGTTCTGGGTGACCACTCCGGCCAGTCGTCCCTTCTCGTGAAGCTTGA
>Ga0299907_10000778_pt1 | contig 16660 bp, 20 predicted proteins | sample RVTome_16_FD_198680 | JGI IMG/M metagenome (GOLD analysis project Ga0299907, IMG submission 198680) | Soil microbial communities from uranium-contaminated site in the Upper Colorado River Basin, Wyoming, United States - RVT152D67 (version 2) ...
GGTCCGATGAGGATGCCGACCAGGAGCATCTCCAAGATCAGGAGCCCGAGAGCGATCGGTACCGATGCCTGCCCTGCGGCCAGCAGCAGCAGGGCGAACGTCGGGACCAACGCCAGCATCGGCCACACCAGCATGGACCACTCGCGCCCTCGGGTGTCCATGCGGCCGAACAGGAACGCGGATGCCATGCCCGAGATGCCGGAGGCCGCGAAGACGAGCCCGACCATCGGCTCGCCGAGCCCGAGGCGCTGGAGCACGATCAGGGGCAGGACGATCGTGACCATGCCGTGGGACAGGTTGCCGAGGGTGATGGCGAAGCCCAGTCCGCGCAGGGTGCGGTTGCGCCACGTGTACTGCACGCCCGCCCAGGCGTCCGCCAGGACGCGGCTGGTCGTGCCGACTCTCCCGGCTGGGTCGGGCACGCCGACGAGGATGACGGCCGCGACGCCGAAGGCGAGACCGATGATCAGCAGCGCGGTCGCGCCGCCCAGCAGCCCGACCAGCACCGCGGCGATCGGCGGGCCGAGGATGGTCGCCACCACGTAGCCGTTCGAGTCGACGGCGTTGACGCGCTCCCAGAGCGGCTCGGGGACCATGATCGGGAAGAGCGAGCGCAGGCCGACGTGGCTGAGGATTGAGGTCAGCGACGAGACGACCGCGATGAGGACCAGCAGCGGGCCCGGCAGGACGTCGGTGATGGCGAGGACCGCGATGAGGGCCATCGCCGCCAGGGCGACGAGGTAGTCGAGCAGGACGAGCCGGATCCGCCCATGGCGGTCGAGCAGCGCTCCGGCGACCGGGCTGATCAGGAGCCCGGGAAAGATGCTCGCGAAGGTCACGAACCCGGCGAAGGCGGCCGAGTCGAAGCGGTCCAGCGTGAAGAGCACCAGCGCCACCCCGACCATCGACTGCGCCACGCGCGCCACCTGCATCGAGATGAGCACGCGCCCCAGGTTCGGGACGCGCAGCAGGGCACGGTAGGACGGCGCGTCGGGTTCGATCATGGAGCGCGGATCGTAGCGCCCCTCAGCAGCAGGCGCCGGAGCCGCACCCGCAGCCGGTGGCCGCAACGGGCAGCGCGCTCAGCGTGGCCGGAGCCGCGTCGATCGCGTCCACCGGCTTCGTGGCCCTGGCGATGACGCTGTGCATCCCGTCGGCGACGGCGTGGGTCGAGGCGAGCGAGACGTCGGCCATGCCGGCGGCGCGGAGGCCATCCTCGAACTCCCTGAACGACAGCGCGCCGGCGATGCAGCCGACGTACGAGCCACGCTCCGCGCGCTCCTCGGGGCTGAGCGCGTCGTCGGCCACGATGTCGGTGATGCCGATGCGCCCACCCGGGCGCAGCACGCGCGCGATCTCGTTGAAGACGGCCGCCTTGTCCGCGGCGAGGTTCACGACGCAGTTGCTGATGACGACGTCGATCGATGCGGCCGGCAGCGGGATCGACTCGATCGTGCCGCGCAGGAACTCGACGTTCGTGGCGCCCGCCTCGGCCGCGTTGCGCTGCGCCAGGGCGAGCATCTCGTCGGTCATGTCGAGGCCGAAGGCGCGGCCCGTCGGGCCAACGCGCTTCGCTGACAGAAGGACGTCGATGCCGCCACCGGAGCCAAGGTCGAGCACCCGCTCGCCCTCGCGAAGGTCCGCCACCGCCGTTGGGTTCCCGCAGCCGAGCGAGGCGAGGACCGCGGCGTCGGGCAGCTCGTCGCGCTCGAGTGCGCTGTACAGGCCGGCGCCGATGCCGTCCTCCGGCCCGCAGCAGGCCCCGGCCCCGGGGGCCGCCTGGACCGCCGCGGCGGCGTACCGCTCGCGGACGATGTCGTGGATCTGATCGGTCATCGGGGCATCTCCTGCGTCAGTTGATGGGGACGAGGCCGGCGAGGCTCGCGCCGATCTCGGCCCAGCGGCGGCCAAAGTCGGGAGCGAGGGAGTACACGATGTTTGTCCCCTGCCGCTCGCTGGTTACCACGCCGGCGTCGCGGAGGACCTTGAGGTGGTGGCTGATGGTCGGCTGGCTCACCGTGCAGCACTCGCTGAAGTCGCACGCGCAGACGCAATCGGTCTCGGCCAGCTGGCGCACGAAGGACAGACGGACCGGGTCGGCGAGCGCGGCGAGGAGGCGGATGTCGGGGTCGGCGTTCTTCATACCGCGCGGAGTATATCGATCTTCGTCCATATTGACAATGGTCAATATTCTGCTACGGTCCACGCGTTCAACCGAAAGGAGGTGAGGACGATGCGCTTCGACGATTGCTGCGACAACGGCTGCGAGTGTGGCCCGGGCTGCTGCTGAGAAACCGATGCGGGCCGGTGCCCGCACCGGCCCGTTCACCCACCTTGAACCGTGCTTTGATGTCCCCTTGACGGACTCCGCGGATGATCGCGGCATGCGCATCCGCGGCCAGCATCGCGTCCAGGTCGCCGTCGACTGCGAGTGCGGCACAACGGTCGAGGCCTGCGACGACGACGAGCTGCTCGACGAGGTGCTGGAGCACATCGCCGCGGCCCACGAGGCCGGGCTGCGTCGGGAACCGGCCGGCATGATCCTCGAGGCATACGAGACCTGAGCCACAGCCGTTAGCCTTTCGCCCCGTGAGCGGACCCTGGAGCGAGCCCGGGCGCATTCGAGAGCTGATCGTCCTCTTCGGCACGCTCGGCGTCATCGGCTTCGGAGGGCCTGCTGCCCACATCGCGCTCATGCGCCGCGAGGTGGTCGAGCGCCGCGGTTGGCTGAGCGACGCCGAACTGCTCGATCTCGTGGGCGTCACCAGCCTCATCCCGGGCCCGAATTCGACCGAGCTCGCCATGCTCGTCGGCCGCCGCCGCGCCGGCCGGGCCGGGCTGATGGTGGCCGGGCTCGCCTTCATCGTCCCCGCGGCCGCGATCGTCCTCGCCCTCGCCTGGGCCTACGTCGCTTACGGGGCCACGCCGGCCGGTGAGGCGATCCTCTACGGCGTGGCTCCGGTCGTCGTCGCCATCGTCGTTGCCGCGCTCATCGCCTTCGCGCGGAGCGCGCTCGGACGGCCCCTGGCGATGGCGCTGGCCGTCACGGTCGCGGGCCTGTGGCTCATCGGCGTCAACGAGCTGGTCCTGCTGCTGGCGGCGGCCGTCGTCATGGCGTTCGCCCGCGTCGGGGCGACGTCCGGCGCCGGGACGTTCCTGCTGCTGCCGGTGCTGGGGGCCGCCGGTGCCTCCGCCGTCAACCTCGTCACGCTGGCCGGCGTCTTCCTGAAGGCGGGCGCGCTGCTGTACGGATCTGGATATGTCCTGGTCGCCTTCCTGCGCGGCGACCTCGTCGAGCGTCTGGGCTGGCTGACCGATGTGCAGCTGCTCGACGCGGTGGCGATCGGGCAGGTGACTCCGGGCCCGCTGTTCACGACCGCCACCTTCATCGGCTACCTCCTGGCCGGCATCCCCGGGGCCGTGGTGGCGACCGCGGCCATCTTCCTGCCGGCGTTCGTGGTCGTCGCGCTGATCGCGCCGTGGGTCGAGCGCATCCGGGACCGTCCGCTCACGGCCGCCCTGCTCGACGGCGTGAACGCCGCCGCGATCGGCCTCATGGCCGCCGTGGCCCTCCATCTCGGGGTGGCCGCCATCCGCGACCCCGTGACCGCCGGCATCGGGGCCCTTGCCGTGCTCGCCCTGCTCAGCGGCCGCGTGCCGTCAGTCGTTCTGGTCCTGTGTGGAGCGGCGGTCGGCCTCGCCGCCGCAGCGGCCGGGATCGGTCCCTTAACAGACCTTTGACGCTGCGCTAAGGGACCGTTAAGCCGCCCACGTCACGCTATGCCTCGACAACGTGTGCCCAGCCGCGCATTCGCGCGGGGGCCGAACGCACGGAGGAGTTGCATTGGACGTCAAGCGCCACTGGCCCCGGCCAGCGCTCATCGCCGGTCTGGCGGCAACGCTGGTCCTGGCCGCCTGCTCGAGCAACCCGGACGCCGCGGACGGAGACGGCAACGGAAATGGCGACGGGGTGTCGGGCGAGATCGTCGTCTCCGGCTCGTCGACCGTCGAGCCCATCACCTCGATCGTCCTCGAGGACTTCAGCGCCGAGAATCCCGACGTCACCTACTCGGTCGACGGTCCCGGCACCGGCGACGGCTTCGCCCTCTTCTGCGCGGGCGAGACCGACATCAGTGACGCGTCGCGTGCCATCAGCGACGAGGAGATCGCGGCCTGCGAGGAGAACGGCATCGGCTACGTCGAGCTCCATGTCGCGATCGACGGGCTGAGCGTGATCACGTCGCCCGACAACGCCGACGTCACCTGCCTGGGCTTCGGCGACCTGTATGCGCTGCTCGGCCCGGAGTCGCAGGGTTTCGATGACTGGAGCGACGCCGACGACCTGGCCGCCGAGGTCGGCGCGGAGTTCGGCGAGATCCATGCACCGTACCCGGGTGCCGATCTCGTCATCACCGCCCCCGGCGAGGAGTCCGGGACGTTCGACAGCTTCGTCGAGCTGGTGATCGCGGACGTCGCCGAGTCGCGCGAGCAGGAAGAGACGACGCGCCCCGACTACCAGACGTCGGGCGACGACAACGTGATCGTAGCGAACATCGCGGGCTCGCCGAGCTCGCTGGGCTGGGTGGGATACGCGTTTGCCGCGGAGAACGCCGACGCGGTGAAGCTGCTCGAGGTCGACGGCGGCGACGGGTGCGTGGCTCCCACGCCGGAGACGATCGCGAGCAACGAGTACCCGATCTCGCGGCCGCTGTTCATCTACGTCAACGCCGAGGAGGCCGAGGCCCGTCCGGAGCTGGCCGCGTTCGTCGACTTCTACCTCTCCGACGAGGGCATCGACTCCGTGACTGAGGCCGGCTACGTCGCGCTCGACGATGCGGCTTTGGAAGCGACCCGGGCCGCCTGGGACGGCCGCTGACCCAGCTCCTCCACCGCCGGGCCGGTCGGGCACTCCCCGTCCGGCCCGGTGCTCCTCCTCGGAGTGCGGCTACCATGAGCGACCGATGACGGCCAGCTCCTCGCGCGCGTCCCTGACCCCGTCGGACCTGCGGATCGCCCCCGGCCGCCGCCGACGCGAGGCGGCGATTCGCGGATTCTTTCTCGCGGCGGCCGCCGTCTCGATCCTCGTCACCGGCGCAATCGTCTTCTCTCTGCTCGGCAACGCCCTCTACTTCCTCATCAACGTGGACAAGGGCGCCCTCTTCAGCGACGGCTGGTTCCCGCGCCGCGGCATGTACGACATCCGAACGATCGTGGCCGGCACGCTGGTCATCAGCGCCGTGGCGATGCTCGTTGCGACTCCCCTCGGGCTGGGGGCCGGCATCTACCTGTCGGAGTACGCGACCCCCCGCGTGCGCCGCCTGCTCAAGCCGATCCTCGAGACCCTGGCCTCGATCCCGAGCGTGGTGCTCGGCTTCTTCGCGTTGACCTGGATCAGCCCGAACATCATCCAGCCGCTCACCGGCGCGCCGCTCTCGACCATGGCCTCGGCCGGGCTGGCAGTCGGGATCCTCATCACGCCGCTGGTGGCGTCGATCAGCGAGGACGCCATGCATGCCGTTCCGAGCTACCTGCGGGAGGCGTCGTACGGACTCGGCGCACGCAAGCGAACGACGAGCCTGCGCGTCGTCTTCCCGGCCGCCGTGTCGGGCATCGTCGCGGCGCTGCTGCTCGGTGTGTCGCGCGCCATCGGCGAGACGATGATCGTCGCCATCGCCGCCGGAGGGACCGGTGGCTCGCTGTTCGAGGTCAACCCGCTGGAGCCGGGCCAGACGATGACGGCGGCCATGACCGCCCTCGCCATCGGCTCCGACCAGGTCCGTGGTGCCGAGCTGACCTTCGAGAGCCTGTTCTTCGTCGGGCTCCTGCTCTTCGTGATCACCCTCACCCTGAACCTCGTCAGCGACGCCTTCGTGCGTCGCGTGCGGCGGGCGTACTGATGGTGACCGGTGAGCGGGCGCTGTCGACTCGCGAGGCGGTCGAGCATCGCCTGCGGGCCGGTGGTGGCGACACCGCCGGCCTGGTTCTCCAGGGCGCGCTGCTGCTCACGCTGCTCATCTCGCTGGGCGTCTTGGTCGTGCTGGTGGCCGACATCCTCATCCGCGCCATCCCGGTCATCGCCGAGCGCCCGATCGACTTCCTCACCTCGCCGCTCTCGTCACGACCGGCGCGCGCGGGGATCCTGCAGGGCATCATCGGCTCGGTGCTGCTCATGGCGTTCGTGGCGACGATCGCGCTGCCGCTCGGCATCGGGGCGGCCGTCTACCTCGAGGAGTACGCCCGCGACACGTGGCTGTCGCGGCTCATCCGCACGAACATCCGCAACCTGGCCGGCGTCCCGTCGATCGTGTTCGGGCTCATGGGCCTCGCGATCTTCGTGAGCACGCTGGGCCTCGGAAAGTCGCTGATCGCCGGCGGCCTGACCCTGGCCGTCCTCGTCCTGCCGATCGCGGTGATCACCACGTCCGAGGCGCTCAGGGCGGTGCCGCTCAGCATCCGCGAGGCCGCGCTCGGAGTCGGAGCCACCCGCTGGGAGACGGTCCGCAGCCACGTCGTGCCATACGCGGCACCCGGCATCCTGACCGGCACCATCCTGTCGCTGGCGCGTGCCTTCGGCGAGACCGCGCCGCTGCTCATGGTGGGCGCCATCGCCGGCACCTTCAGCAGCGGCGGCATCGGCGACATGCTGGGCGGGTCGTACACCGCGCTGCCGGTCATCGTCTTCAGCTGGTCCGGCCAGCCACAGGACGAGTTCCGAACCCTCACCGCCGCGGCGATCGTCGTGCTCCTGCTCGTCATCCTGCTCGTCAACGCGAGCGCCATCGTGCTCCGAAACCGATACGACCGAAGGTGGTGACCCCAGTGCCCGTCGAAACCGGACCAGGGCCGATCGCGATCGATGAGCGGGCCGAGCGCGGAGGCCCGACAATACGCCTCATGACCACCGAGCTCGAGCTCGACGAGTCCGAGCGGATCGTGCCCGCCGCGACCGATGGCCGCGCGCCGATGGAGTTCGCCGATGGCGAGGTCGTGTTCGAGCTCGACGAGCTGTCGTGCTTCTACGGCAGCTTCCGGGCCGTCCGCGACATCACCCTGCAGGTGCCGAAGAACCAGATCACCGCCATCATCGGTCCGTCCGGATGCGGCAAGAGCACCCTGCTGCGCAGCTTCAACCGGATGAACGATCTCGTCGACTCGGCCCACATCACCGGCACGATCCGCTACCACGGCGTCGACCTCTACGCCGACGGCATCGACCCGGTCGAGGTGCGCCGGCGCATCGGCATGGTCTTCCAGAAGCCCAACCCGTTCCCGAAGAGCATCTACGACAACGTCGCCTTCGGGCCGCGCGTGGCCGGCTTCCGGGGCGACATGGACGCCCTGGTCGAGCAGTCCCTGCGCCGCGCCGCGCTGTGGGACGAGGTGAAGGACAAGCTCCGCCAACCGGGCACCGCGCTCTCCGGCGGGCAGCAGCAGCGGCTGTGCATCGCACGCGCCATCGCGGTCGAGCCCGACGTGATCCTCATGGACGAGCCCTGCTCGGCCCTCGACCCGATCGCCACGCTGCGCATCGAGGAGCTGATGCGCGAGCTGAAGCAGAACTACACCATCGTCATCGTCACCCACAACATGCAGCAGGCCGCGCGGGCCAGCGACGTGACCGCCTTCCTGACCATGGGCGACGACCGGGCCGGCTACCTCGTCGAGATGGCGCCGACCCAGGACATCTTCACGAGGCCCGCCAACCGGCTGACCGAGGATTACATCACCGGACGGTTCGGCTGAGGCCGGCGGGGAAGGAGCGGACCATGGAGCGGGGTATCGGCGAGACCGGCGGGCCGGCGGGCGACGCGCCGCAGCATCGGGGCACCAGGGCAACCTTCGATCGGTCGCTCGACCAGGTGAAGGACGACGTCCTTCGACTCGGGGCCCAGGTCGAGCAGGCCCTCGAGCGTGCAGGGCGTGCCCTCGTCGAGCGCGATGCCGACCTCGCCGACCGCGTGCGCTGGGAGGACGCCGACGTCAACGAGCTCCAGCGCCAGATCAATACCGAGATCACAACGCTGATCGCCACCCAGGGCCCCGTCGCGCGCGACGTGCGCGAGCTGCTGGCCCTCTACCACGCCTCGGCCGAGCTCGAGCGCATGGGCGACTACGCCGTCAACATTGCCAAGCTCGCACAGCAGCTGGCCTCGGAGCCCGAGACGCCGATGCTGAAGCAGATCCCACAGATGGAGCAGATCTGCCGCGAGCAGCTGCGCGCCGCGATGCGAGCGCTCGTCGACATCAGCGAGGAGGAGGCCCGCGGCGTCGCCCAGCGGGACGACGACCTCGACCACCTGTACAACAGCGTCTACGAGGACGCCATGCAGCTCCTGGCGACCGCTCCCGACCGGGCGCGCCAGACGACGCACATGCTGTTCGCCGCGCACCACCTCGAGCGGCTCGGCGACCGGGTGACGAACATCGGCGAAGATGTCGTCTACCTGGCCACCGGCCAGGTCGAGGACCTGAATCCCTAGGACCGATCCATGCGTCGGCGCCTGCTGATCGTCGAGGACGATCCCACGCTGCGCCAGGCGCTCACCTTCAACCTGACGCGCGAGGGATACGAGGTCACCGCCGCGGCCGATGGCGAGTCAGCGCTGGAGGCCGCCCGCAACGAGCGCCTCGACCTCGTCCTGCTCGACGTCATGCTGCCCGGCATGAGCGGGATCGAGGTGCTGCGGGTCCTGCGCCGCGAGGGGATCGCCACGCCGGTGATCATCCTGTCCGCCAAGGGCGACGAGATCGACCGCGTCGTGGGGCTCAAGGTCGGGGCGGACGACTACGTGGCCAAGCCGTTCAGCCGGCCGGAGCTGCTGGCGCGCGTGGAGGCGGTGCTGCGTCGCCACCGGCGGGAAGCGGAGGAGCCGGAGCGCCGCCAGGAGATCGTCTTCGGACGCGTCCAGATCGACGTCGCCCGGCGGGAGGTGACCGTCGACGGCGAGGCGATCCACCTCACCACCAAGGAGTTCGAGCTGCTGGCGCACATGGCCGCGTCGCCGGGGCGGATCTTCACGCGGGACCAGCTGCTGGCCCGCATCTGGGGCTATGACTACGTGGGGGATGGGCGCACGGTCGACGTCCACGTCAGCTGGCTGCGCGGCAAGCTGCGCGGGCGTGACGGCCACAATTACTTCCGCACCGTGCGCGGCGTCGGATACGCGTTCGCCCCGCGGCCGGCGTGATCGACCCCACCGCCTCGGGCGCCTTCGACGCGCTCATCGCGCGCCGCGGCGGCGACGTTCTCCTCCTCGTCGACGACCTGCTGCGCATCGTGCGTGCGGGTCCCAGTGCGGCCGCGCTGGCCGAGCGCGATGAGCGGGCACTGCGCGGGATGAGCCTCATCGCGGCCTTCGGGTCGGCGCCCCTCGATGCCCTGGCGAGGCAGGCCATCTCCACCGGCGAGGTCGTGGGTGGCGAGGCCAGCCTGGGCCATCTCGGGGCGAGGCGCTTCGCCGTGGACGCGGTGCCGCTCGCCGGCGGGCTCGTCCTTGCGCTCCACGACGTGACCGCGCTGCGGCGCATGGAGCGCGTGCGCCGGGACTTCGTGGCGAACATCGGCCACGAGCTGCGCACGCCGCTCACCTCGATCAAGCTCCTGGCCGAGACGCTCACCTCGGGGTCGGTCGAGGACCCGGATACGCTGCGCGACTTCGCCGCCCAGATCGAGCGGGAGGCCGATCACCTGGCGCAGCTCGTCGTCGAGCTGCTCGACCTCACGACCATCGAGTCGGGCGAGACGCGCCTGTCCCTCGAGGCGCTCGATCCCGAAACCGCGGTGGCAGCCTGCGTCGAGCGCATCGGTCCGGTTGCCGAGCGGCTGGAAGTCCACGTTCGGCGCCTCCCCGCGCCGGATGCCGCGACGCGGGCCCTGGCCGATCCCGCACGGCTTGGCCAGGCGCTGCTCAACCTGGCGCACAACGCGGTGAAATACAGCCACCACGGTGGCGACGTGCGCGTCGGCTGGGAGCCGGTCGACGGCCGCGTTCGCTTCACGGTGGCAGATGACGGGATCGGCGTGCCGGCGGCCCACCGGGAGCGGATCTTCGAGCGCTTCTACAAGGTCGACCGCTCGCGTACCCGCGTACCGGAGTCCAGCCAGCTCGGCGGAAGCGCCGGGCTCGGGCTTGCCATCGTCCGTCACATCGCCGAGGCGCATGGCGGCTCGGTGGGCCTTGCCTCCGAAGAGGGGGTCGGCTCGAGCTTCTGGATCGAGGTCCCGGCGGTGGCGCCGGTATAATTGATGGCGCAACTATGACTGACGAGCCGATCACCCCACCCGACCGGCGCCTCGCCGCCTGGCGAATCTTCCTCCGAGCCCACGCGCGCGTCGTCCGCGAGCTCGAGCAGGAGCTCCAGGCCGACCAGGGCATGGCGCTCACCGACTACGACGTCCTAGTTCAGCTCGCGGCCGCGGAAGAGCGGCGCCTCAGGATGAGCGAGCTTGCCGATCGCCTGCTCCTCTCCCGCTCGGGAGTGACGCGGCTCGTCGACCGCCTCGTGGCCGACGGCCTCGTCGAGCGCGTGGTCTGCGAAGACGACCGGCGCGGTCAGTGGGCATCGCTGACCGAGACCGGCCTCGCGCGCCTGCGCCAGGCATCGCCCACTCACCTGGCCGGCGTCGCACGGCACTTCCTCGACCGCTTCTCGCCCGACGAGCTGCCGGCCCTGGAGCGCATGCTCTCCCGGGTGGCCGCGGAGCGCTAGTCGCCCGCGGCGTCGTCGCGGAGGCCACGCACCATGGTCGCCCGCGGGTCATCCGGCGCGAGCTCGAGGAAGCGGTCGAACGCCTCCGCCGCGGCGGCCGGATCGCCGTCGCCGCGCAGCGCGATGAACCCCTCGTAGAACGCCACCTCCGCCGGATCGGCGGTCGCGACGCCCTCGTAGGCATCGAGCGCTCGCCGCGCATTGGCGAAGTCGTCGGCTCGCAGGTAAGCGCCGATGACGCGCTCGTACGCGTCGGCGCGTGCCGGGTCGAACGCGATCAGCAGCTGGAGGGCGGCCACGGCGCGACGCAGGTCATCGGGGGTGGGGCCGGCGAGGTACGCGTCGGCCAGCGCGGAGAGCGTCTCGGGGCTCTCCGGCTCGACGGCCAGGTCGTCGAGCAGGCGGTCGATCCGCTCCGCGCGGTCCGCCTCGGCGGCCTCGGCGGCGGCCAGCGCCTCGTTCACGATCGTCGTGTTCCCGACGCCGGCGCCAGGCAGCAGCGACCCGGCCACCAGCGCCGTGCCAACCACGGCCGCTCCCGCAATCGCCGCGGCGCGGCCGGCCGGGTGCCCAGCCGACGCGCGCTCGCCCGGCGACGCCTCGAGGGCGGCCGCGGTGGCCGCCGCGCGGGCCTCGGCCTCGGCCAGCTGCTCCGCGTAGGCGGCCTCGTCGAGCGAGCCGGCGCGCCGGTCGGCCTCGACGTCGCGCAGCGTCTCGAGCGCCACGCGGTGCCGGACCTCGGCCGCGTCTCGTGCGTCCTCGTCCGGTGCGCCCTCGGGCGGCCGTCTCCAGAGCGGCGCGAGCACGACGATGCCGGCCACGAGGACCCCGAGGAGGATGAGGAGCGGCTCAGGCATCGAGCGCCTCGGCCTCTTCGTGCAGCCGGCGGCGTTGCTCATCGGTCAGCGGCGCGGGTGCGACGCCCGGCCGCGCCGGGTGGCGGACGAGCCAGGCCGCCAGCGCCAGCAGGCCGGCGAGGACGGCAGCGAACGGGATGAGCCAGACCAGGGGCGAGCTCGGGGCCAGCAGGATCCAGTCGCCGTAGCGAGCCGTGAAGTGGGCGCGCACCTCGTCGTCGCTGGCACCGGAGGCCACCATCTCGTCGATCTGGCGCCGGATCGCGCGCGCCGCCGTCGTCTGCGAGTCGGCGACCGACAGGCCCTGGCAGTCCGGGCAGCGCAGCTCTGCGGCCAGCGCTCCGGTCCGCTCCGCGGGCGTCGCCCCGTCCGCCTCCGAGACCGCCAGCACGACGCCGATGGCGATCAGCGCAATCAGCCCGCCGAGCCCGGCGGCCCTCACGGCGTCACCCCGATCGACGCGAGGCGCTCCTCCATCAGCGCCCGGGTCAGCGGGCCGAACTGGCGGTCGCGAACGATGCCGGCGGCATCGACGAAGAACGTCTCAGGCGGGCCGGTCACGCCGTAGTCGATGGCGAGACGCCCGTCGGGATCGGTCACGTGGGAATAGCCGGTGTCGCCGTAGCGCGTCAGGAAGGCGTCGGCATCGGCGGTCGCATCCTGGTAGAGAACGCCCACCATGGCGAGATCGTCGCCGAGCTCGGCACGGGTGCCGGTCAGGACCGGGTGCTCGTCGACGCACGGGCCGCACCAGCTGGCCCAGAAGTTCACGACGTACGGGCGCCCGGCGAAGTCGGCCGAGCTGAGGGTCTCGCCGTCGAGCGTGGTCAGCGTCCAGGCCGGCGCCGGTCCGCCGATGAGCGGCGAGGCGACCTCGCGCGGGTCCCGGCCGAAGCCGCTCAGCAGCAGCCAGGCCAGCGGCAGGACCACGATCGGGACAAGCAGCCAGCGCAGGAGCCGCATCAGGCGCCCTCCACCGATGCCACCGCCGCTGCCTGGCGGTCCTCCACCGTGACCGTACGCGCGCGCCGCTCGGGCCAGATGGAGAAGACCGATCCGAGCCCGACGATCGCGCCTCCGATCCAGATCCAGGCCACGAGCGGGTTCACGAACAGGTGAAGCGTCACGGCACCAGAGGTGGCGTCGGAGGCGAGCAGGGTGACGTACAGGTCCTCCCCGAGCGAGGTCCGCACGGCGGGCGTGGCGATGGCGGTCGGCGAGCTGGGGTAGTCGCGCAGCGCGGTGGCCAGGGTTCCCGACTGCGGTCCGGCGAAGCGCACCTCGGCGCGGGTCTCGATCACGCGCGCGTCGTCGGCCAGCGGCTCGACGACCAGCTCCTGGTGCGTCAGCTCGTACGGGCCGATCGCCGCCGACTCGCCGGGCAGCAGGGTGACGGTGCGATCGATCGACAGGCCCGACGAGATCGCGACGGCCACCGCCATGACCAGCACTCCGAGATGGACCGCGTAGCCCCCGTATCGGCGCCGGTTACGAGTCGCCAGGCGCCAGGTCGCGGTGGCCGGGCCCTCGCCCCTTCCGCGTGCCCGGGCGCGGGCGCCACGCACGACCTCGTCGAGGAGGATCACGGCGACGAAGGCGGCCAGGCAGAGGGTGGCCAGCGGGATCACCTCGCGAAGGCCGAGGAGGAGCGCCGCGGTGCCGACCGCCACCGCAGCCAGCATCGGGGACGTGAAGCGCTCGCGCACCGTCACCCACGACGCCCTGCCCCATGGCAGCGCGGGCCCGACGCCCATGAGGAACAGGAGCGCCGCGAAGATCGGGACGGTCACCGCGTTGTACCAGGGCGCCCCGACGCTGATGGTCTGGCCGCTCGACGTCGCCACGAGCAGTGGCAGCAGGGTCCCGAACAGGACCGCGAACGTGATCCCCAGGAACAGGACGTTGTTGAACAGGAAGGCGGTCTCGCGGCTGAGCAGTCCGGACGGCCGCCCGCCGCCGACCAGGCCCGGAAGCCGCCAGACGAGGAGGCCGAGCGCGCCGGCCAGGGCGACGACGATCCCCCCGAGGAACCACGGCCCGATCGCCGACTGCGTGAAGGAGTGGACGCTCGCCACCACCCCGGAGCGCGTGAGGAAGGTGCCGACGAGCGTCAGCGTGAAGGTCGCGATGACGAGGGCGCCGGTCCAGATGCGCAGGCCGCCGCGACGCTCCGCGACCATGGCCGAGTGGACGAAGGCGGTGGCCGTCAGCCACGGCAGCAGCGCGGCGTTCTCGACCGGGTCCCATCCCCAGTAGCCGCCCCAGCCCAGCACCTCGTAGCTCCACCAGGCGCCGGCGGTGATGCCGAGCGTCAGGAAGACCCACGGCACGAGCGTCCAGCGCCGCACGATGCGCAGCCACTCCTCGTCGAGCCGGTTCGTGACGAGCGCCGCCACACCGAAGGCGAAGGGCACGGCCAGCCCGGTGTAGCCAAGGTAGAGAAGCGGCGGGTGGAGCGCCATGAAGGGGTGGTTCTGGAGCAGGGCGTTCGGCCCGGTCCCCTCGCTGGCCACCGGTGTCATGCGCACGAACGGGTTGCCGGGCCAGGTCATGACGGCGAAGAAGAAGGCGTTGATGGTCGCCAGCGTCGCCCCGACCCATGGCATCAGTGACCGATGCCGGCCGCGGTGCCGCCACAGCACCAGCGACGCCCAGCCGGTGGCGAGCAGGGTCCAGAACAGGATCGAGCCCTCCAGCGCGGCCCACAGGCTGATGGCGCCGACGAAGGGCGGCGTGGTGGTGGCGTTGTTCTCCGCCACGTAGCGCACGCTGAAGTCGTGGGCCAGCAGCGAGGCGACCATGGCCACGCACGCCACGGCGGCCATGAAGAAGGAGCCGATGACGGCGCGGCCGGCGCTGCCCGCGACCCGCGGGTCACCGCCGCGGCCGGCGATGACGAACGCGACGGCCGCGTAGACGGTGAGCCCCAGGCCCACCACCACCGCCACGTGGCCGAGGGTCGGGACCACTCAGTCGTCCCCCGCCTCGAACGCGCGATCGGAGGCATCGGCGTCGGGGGAGGGCACCGCGTAGTTCTCATCGTGCTTGACGATGACCCGCGTCGCCTCGAAGACCCTATCCGCTCCGAGCTGGCCCTCGACCACCGCGCCGCTTCCCTCGCGGAACGAGCGGGTCGGGGCCACGCTGGAGTGAACCGTGGTCTCGGCCTCGCCATCGGTCAGGACGAAGGTGAGATCGGTGGCCGGGCCGCTGATGCTGCCGGGCTTGACCTGCCCCCCGAGCCTCATCGTCTCGCCGATGGCCGCCTCGCCGCGCGCCGCGAGCTCAGATGGAGTGAGGTAGTAGACGAGGGCGCTGCCGATGCTCGAGAACGCGAGGTAGCCGACCACGACCAGGACGACGGCGACGAGGACGAGGACTCCCCATGGTCGCCGCGGCGGCGGCAGGACGGGCTCGACCGGGGTGACGACCGTCATCGCGCCTCGTCGTCGCGGTCGCGGGCCGCGCGCAGCCGCCGCCAGAGGCTGAGCGTGTACAGGCCCAGGCCGCCGAGGATCACCCCGTAGGCCGCGATGACAAAGCCGACATCGGTCATTCGGTCAGCTCAATAATCCGCGCCCGGAGCAGGTGCCCGCGCCGGGCGGCCTCCTCGCGCGCCGCCTCGGCCCGCGCGAGCTGGTAGCGCCGGATCATGAGGTACAGCCAGGCCAGGGTGAAGGCGCCGAGCATCCCGAGCAGGGTGCCGACGAAGGCCATCGGCGCCGCGGGGTTCAGGATCCTGTCCGGCGAGCCGATCGTCGCGGTCTGGTGCAGGCCGCGCCACCACTCGACGCTGAAGTGGACGATCGGGATGTCAACCGCGGCCACGATGCCGACGATGGCGGCACGCGTCGCGCGGCGCTCGGGCTCATCGGTCAGGCGGCGGAGGAGCAGGTAGCCGACGTAGAGCGCCAGGAGGAGCGCGGTGGTGGTCAGGCGCGGGTCCTCCCACTGCCACATCACGCCCCATACCGGCTGGCCCCACATCATCCCGCCCCAGATGGCGAAGGCCGTGAAGATGACGCCGATCTCCGCGCCGGCCAGCGCGACGGCGTCGAAGCGCAGGTCGCGCTTCCAGAGCCAGCCGATGCCGGCCAGGGCGGTGACGCCGAACGAGAGGTACGCCAGCCAGGCGGAGGCGACGTGCGGGTACATGATCCGCTGGGCCTCGCCCTGGTTGACGTCGGGCGGCACGACGCGCAGTGCCACGAAGGTGGCCGCCACCACCGCCACGAGGGCCACCGCGCCGAGCACCCGGGTCATCATCCGTCCTCCAGCAAGAAGCCGTACGTCGCGGCGCCGGCCACGACCATGACCACGTCGAACGCGACGAGCAGCTGGAGCCACGCGCCGAGCTCGCCGAACGGGTCGCCCGCGAACGCCGCGGCCGTGGCCTTGACCGCGGCGAGCAGCAGCGGCGCCAGGACCGGCAGCATGAGGAGCGGCAGCATCACCTCGCGCGCCCGCAGCCGGACCGTCACGCCGGCGTAGAAGGTTCCGACGGCCGCGATGCCGATGGCGCCGAGCACGATGGTCACGAGCAGCGGCACGACGGCTCCGGCCACGTCGACGGCGAACAGGATGCCGACCGCACCGAGCACGACGATCCCGAGCACGAGCATCACCGCGAGCCCGCCGAGCGCCTTGCCGGCATAGATCGCGCGCCGGCTGACCGGGTAGAGGGCGAGCTGCTCGAGCGCGTCGTCATCGGTCTCCAGCAGGTGAAGCCGGTTGACCGCCAGGATGCCCGCGAACATGACGGCCAGCCACAGCAGCCCGGGAGCGGCGTCCGCCAGGCGTTCCGCGTCGGGTCCGAGCGCGAACCCGAACAGCAGCAGCACGACCGCGGCGAAGAAGAGCGTGCTGACGGTCGCGTGGCGGCCACGCAGCTCCGAGAGCGCGTCCTTGCGCGCGATCGCAAGGGCGATGCCGGCATCCCGGCGCAGCGCGCTCATCGCGTCGCCACCGCGGGTCGATGGCTCGGCTCCGCGCCGGGCGCGACCGTTGTCACGCCCGCGCCGCTCACCGAGGCGACCAGGCCGCGGTCCAGCACGACCCGGGCGTCGAGGAAGCGGTCGATGCGGTCGGCGCTG
>Ga0299907_10000780_pt1 | contig 16644 bp, 15 predicted proteins | sample RVTome_16_FD_198680 | JGI IMG/M metagenome (GOLD analysis project Ga0299907, IMG submission 198680) | Soil microbial communities from uranium-contaminated site in the Upper Colorado River Basin, Wyoming, United States - RVT152D67 (version 2) ...
ATGGGGGACGATCGGAGTCCCGTGCCCGCCACCAACGGCGCCGATGTTGGAGATCGTGAAGGTCTGACCGGTCAGCTCGGACGGCCCCAGTGCCCTGTCCTTCGCCCCTGCCCCGAGACGGGCCACCTCGTCGGCGAGCTCGAGGACGCTCTTGGATTCGGCATCCCGAATCACGGCAACGAGGAGACCGTCTGGCGTGTCCACCGCGATTCCGATGTCCCGGTTCGGGTGCAGCACCAGGTTGTCGCCGTCCAGCGACGCATTGAACTCGGGGTAGGAGTCCAGGGCGGGCAGCACCGCTCTGACGACCAACGCCTCGATGGGGATCTTCTTCTGGTGACGGCTGCCCAACGCGGTTCTGACTTCGAGCAGCCTGGTGGCGTCCACATCGTCGAAGGTGGTCACGTGGGGAATCTCGCTCCAGCTCCGTGACATGTTGGCCGCGATGGTTCGTCGCAACCGCGACATCGGCTGGCTTTCGGGCTCGGCCGGAGAGGACACCGCCTCCTCTGACTCCTCGGTGGGCGCAGCCTGTGGCGAAGCTGCGGGCTGTTCCGGCTCCCGCTCCACGGCTGCGGCCAGCACGTCTTCGCGCGTGATGCGGCCACCGGGCCCGGACCCGGCGACCAAGGTGAGGTCGATCCCCTTGTCGCGGGCCAGCTTGCGAACGACCGGCAGGGCCTTGACCCCCGACCCGGACCCGGCTGGTCCCGCCGAGGGTGGGCTCAGGATCTCCGCCTCTTCACTGATCGTTCCCACGATCGGCGCCACGGATGCCAGTTCCGAAGGCTCTTGGAAGGCCGACCCCTGGGTCTGGTCCGAATCGCCCGTCTCGACCGTCACCGGCTCGGGAACGCTCTTCGGCTCTTCCTCTTCGTCGCCGATCACCACCAGGACCGCGCCCACCTGGAGCGTCTCGCCTTCGGCGCCACCATGCTTGACCAAGGTGCCGGCATATGGGGAGGGGATCTCGACCACTGCCTTGTCGGTCTCGACCTCGACGATCGCCTGGTCGGCATCGACGTGCTCGCCCTCCGGGACCAGCCAGCGGACGATCTCAGCCTCGGTGAGGCCCTCTCCGATGTCAGGGAGCCTGAATTCGCGTGCCACTAATCCTCCAACGTCTGTCTGGCGGCGCTCACAATCCGGTCGACGCTCGGAAGGTAATGAGCCTCAGAGCGCTTCAAGGGAAACACGGTATCCCATCCCGTGACCCTCGTCACCGGTGCCTTCAACGAGTAGAGAGCCCGCTCGGCGATGACCGCGGAGATCTCGCCCCCGTATCCCCCGGTCAACGGAGCCTCGTGGATCACCACTGCCCGGCCAGTCTTCACGACCGAGGAGACGATGCCGGAGCGATCCAGCGGGGACAGGGTCCTGACGTCGAGCACCTCCACCGAGACGCCCTCCCCTCCCAGCAGATCGGCAGCCGCTCTAGCCTCCTTGATCATCGCCCCCCACGAGATGAGGGTCACATCGGTCCCGGCGCGCTCCACCCGCACCGGCCCGATCGGGGTGGGAGGAGGACTTTCGGGCACTTCTTCCTTGACGGCGCGATACAGCCGGATCGGCTCGAGGAACACCACCGGATCGGGGTCCTCGATCGCCGCCAGCAACAGGCCGAAAGCGTCACCCGGGGTCGAGGGGACCACAACCTTGAGCCCGGGAATGTGGGCGTAGATCGCCTCCAGCGACTCGGAGTGATGCTCGGCGGCGCCGATGCCGCCGCCATAGGGGATGCGTATGACGAGAGGGGCGGTGAAACGGTGGTCGGAGCGGTTCCTGATGCGGGCCACGTGATTGATGATCTGGTCATAGGCGGGATAGGAGAACCCCATGAATTGGAGCTCCACGATCGGCCGCAGCCCGGCGATCGCCATACCGAATGCCGCCCCGACGATTCCCGATTCGGCGACGGGGGTGTCGAAGACCCGTTCGGTGCCGAACTTGTCCCGCAGCCCGTCGGTGACCCGAAACACCCCACCGGCCCGGCCGATGTCCTCCCCGAGCAGGATCACCGAGTCGTCGGCGCTCATCGCCGACGAGAGCGCGAGATTGACGGCCTGGGCGATGTTGACGACGCTCACCTGGCCGGCTCTCCGCTTTGCTCGACCAGTGGATCGGTCATGCCGGAGTACATGCGCTCGAACATGGCCTCACGTGTGGGCCGGGGCAGTGACTCCGCCGCCAGCACGGCGGACTCGATTCGGTCCGACGCGGCCGACTCCAGATCGGCCTGCCAATCCTCGGACCACGCGCCCGCCTTCTCGAGGAGACGCTGCACCCGGTGCATGGGGTCCCGCCCCTGCCATTCCTCGGCCTCGTCTTCGTCCCGATAACGGCCCGGATCGTCGGCTGTCGTGTGCGGCCCGATCCGATATGTGACGGCCTCGATCAGGCTGGGGCCCTCCCCGGCGCGGGCCCCCTCGACCGCTTCGCCGACTGCGGCCAGCACGCCCACTACGTCGTTGCCGTCGATCTGCGCACCGGGCATCCCGTAGGCCGCCGCCTTGGCTGCGATCGACTCCGATCTGGTCTGCTCGGCAACCGGATACGAGATGGCGTAGTGGTTGTTCTGGCAGAAGAAGACGGTTGGGGTCTGGAAGACTGCGGCGAAGTTCATCGCCTCGTGAAAGTCTCCCTCGGAAGTCGCCCCGTCGCCGAACGAGGTGAGGGCGATCCGATCACTCCCCTTGAGCATCTCCGCCCACGACAGCCCGACGGCATGGATCATGTGACCGCCGACCGTGATCGAAGGGGGTAGGACGTTCACCCCCGGCGGGGGGCTGCCACCTCTCTCATCACCGGTCCGGCCCGCGATCAACAGCTCCCAGCCGTAACCGGACGCCCACATCAGGGCGGCGTCGCGGTAGGTCCCGACCACCCAGTCGTCGTCACGCAACGCGCCGGCCGCTCCGATCTGGGCGGCCTCCTGGCCCTCGAACGGCGCATAGGTGGCGAGCCGGCCCTGACGTTGCATCGCCATGCATTTCCGGTCATAGGTGCGCGCCTCGACCATATCTGCATAGAGCTGCCGCAATTCCTCGAGGGTCACCGGAAGACGGTCGCGAACAGTCCCGTCGGCATTGATCAGGTTGAACATTTCGCGTTGCGAGCTTAGGTCAGGCGTTGACCCTCTGATCATCGAGGAACTGCTCGAGCTCCTCCACTGTCATCAGGACATCCCTGGCCTTGCTGCCCTGGGAGGGGCCGACGACTCCCCGACCTTCGAGGGCGTCCATGACCCGGCCGGCGCGGGCAAAACCGATCCGGAGCTTGCGCTGCAGCATTGATGTCGAACCCAGCTCGCTACGCACCACCAAATCCATCGCCTGCCGAATCAGCTCGGCGTCCTCGTCGTCTTCCTCCTCCGCCTTCGCGGCGGCCATCTTGGCTGCGGTCTCGAGCACCTCTTTGTCGGCGTAGGCCGCCTCCCGCTGTTTCTTGACCCACTCCACGACGCCCTGCACCTCGGACTCGCGCACCCAAGCGCCCTGGATGCGCTGCGGCCGCGGCTCCTGCGCAGTGACGACCAGCATGTCACCCATGCCGACCAGCTTCTCGGCCCCGGCGCCGTCGATGATGACCCTGCTGTCGGTCTGGCTGGCGACGCTGAAGGCGAGGCGGCTGGGCACGTTGGCCTTGATCACACCTGTGATCACGTCCACCGACGGACGCTGAGTGGCGATCACGAGGTGGATGCCGACGGCGCGCGCCATCTGGGCGATCCGGACGATCGACTCCTCGACCTCCCGCCCTGCCACCATCATCAGGTCATTCAGCTCGTCGATGAGGATCACGATGTAGGGAAAGCGGTCGAAGCCATCCGGATCCAGATTTCCCGCGTCCCACTTCTCCCGATACCCCTCGATGTCCCTCACGTTGGCATCGGCGACCAGGTCATAGCGCCGGTCCATCTCGGCCACGGCCCATTTCAACGCGTCGTTGGCCTTCTTGGGGTTGGTGATGACCCGGGTGAGCAGGTGAGGCACACCGTTGTACTGCCCGAGCTCGACCCGCTTCGGATCGACCATGATCAGACGGACGTCGTCGGGATGAGTTCGCATGAGCAGGGAGGTCACGATCGAATTGATGCAGCTCGACTTCCCGGCCCCGGTCGCCCCGGCGATGAGCATATGAGGCAGCTCGGCCAGGTTGAGCATCTTCGGTGATCCCGAGATGTCCATGCCGAGACCGACCACCAGCGGTGAGGTGGCGGCGCGGGCCTCGGGTGTGTCCAGGATGTCGCCGAGCGCCACGAGCCGGCGCTTGCGGTTGGGCACCTCGACTCCGATGGCCGACTTGCCGGGGATCGGCACGAGCAGCCGAACGTCCGGGGTGGCCAGGGCATAGGCGATGTCATGAGAGAGATTCGACACCCGGTTCACCTTGACCCCGGGGGCGAGCTCGATCTCGTAACGGGTGACGGTGGGCCCGGGCACGATACGGGTGAGGGTGGCATCGACACCGTGCTGGATGAGGGTCTCCTCGAGCTGGCGCGCCGTATCCTCGAGTGCCTTTTTGTTGACCTCCCCTCCGGTGCCTCCCTCCAACAGAGACAGCGGCGGCAGCTGGTAGCCGGCTCCGGTGAGGTCAACACTCACCTCGGCCATGATCGGCTCGGCGGGCTTGGCGGGTGCCTTGCTCTTCGGGGCGGCCTTGGGCCGGGTCTCCCGCGGCTTGAGGTGCTTGCCCCGAGGAGGCGCCGGCTCCACATGCGCCGCCACATGGACCACATCGGGCTCGTCGTCTCGGGCGAACAACTCCTTGAGGAAGGTTCGGACCCGCCTGGCCATGTCGGCCAGCCCATGGGAGAGCTCGCGGACACTGGTGTTCGTCATGATCAGGACACCCATTCCCATGAAGGCCGCGAGCAGGACGAATGCTCCCCAACTCCCCAGGATCCGTCTCAGCGGGAAGGCGATGAGGGCCCCGATGGCGCCACCCCGGTCCTCGACCAACTCGATGTTGGATGACAACGACACCGCCCCGGTGAGCAGGTGGAACAGGGCGAGGGATCCGATGAACGCTCCCAGGCCGCCGAAGATGAGCCGTCGTGCCCCGGATCGGGGCTTGCCGACGATCATGGCGATCCCGACTCCGGCCACGGCCAGGGGAAGTGCGTACATCCACACCCCGAGAAGGAGCCGGCTTCCCGACTCGATCCCCTCGCCGACCGGACCGGCCGCGTTGAAGAAGGCGAGAACGAGGATGATGGCGGCCACCACCAGCACCAGGCCCCAGACGTCGTCGGTTTGTCGACCGAGGGTGGCCCGGACCCAATCTCGAAGCGCCATCAGCGTCTGGCGCGTCGAACCTGGCTTTTTGGTCTTGTTTCTTGGCTTGGACACCCGTCTCCGCCCGGAGACACCCTTACGGGTGGGTGTCTTGGTCGCCATTTCCCGGTAAACCCTAGCGGTGGATTCGATCAGCGAGTCGTGTTTCCATCCTTGTGGCGCGGGTGCGGCCGATTCGTGTCGCCAGCGCATCCAGCGTGTGCAAATAGGCCCCGTTTTCGGGGCCTATTTGCACACGCTCGTCGGGTCAGGCCGCACCCAGCTCATTCTCCAGCCAGTGAGCGAGGACCCGGGCACAGGTCTCGACCTCGTCAAGGGAAACGTGCTCGTCGGCGGCATGGGCCACCCTGACGTCGCCCGGTCCGTACATGACGGTCGGTGTCTCCCCCACCTCCACGAACATCCGCATGTCGGCGCCGTAGGGGACCCCGATGAGCCCCGGCCTGACGCCGGTGATCTCCTCCGCGGATGCCGCCAGCCCCCGTGGCAGCGCATGATCGTCCCCGATGCGAGCAGACCCGAAACGCCCTCCTGACACGACCAACTCGATCGGGTGCTCGCTGAGGAACTCGTTGGCCGCCCAACCGGCGCTGACTGCGGACCGCAACTCCGCCTCGGCCTCCTCGGGGCTCTGTCCCAGCTTGACCCCATAGCGTCCCTCGACCACCAGGCCGTCGAGCACAGTCGACGCCCACTCGCCACCGATCACCTTCCCGATGATGGTCGGATAGGGCAGCCCGATCTCACTCATCAATGGGTCCGTCTCCGACTCGTTTCGCTCCTCTTCGTCTGCTGCCAGGCTGGCCATCACGTCGAAGAGGTTGTCCAAGGCCGAAACCCCTTCCCGTCGGGTGGACGCGTGAGCCGCCTTCCCGGGGATCTCGAGTGTGAAGGTGATGGCGCCGGCGTGAGCCACCACCACCTCCAGCCTGGTCGGTTCCATGATGACGGCCATGTCACCGGTCAGCCCGGCCCGCACGGCTGCCAGGGCGCCTCCTCCGCCGTCCTCCTCACTGGGCACCGTGGCCAGGACGACTTCACCGGCGAGCTCGACACCCGCCTCCCCGATCATCCGCACCGCCTCCAGGGCGGCGACGACCCCGCCTTTCATATCACAGGCTCCCCGGCCGAACAGCTTGCCGTCGCGTACTGCGGGTTCGAAGGGAGGCGTGGTCCATGTCCGCAGGTCGCCGGGCGGGACCACGTCGACGTGGCCGATGAGGAGAAGCCGGGGCCCCGGGCCGGCGCCGCGCAAGGTACCGGCGGCCACGGGAAGGATCTCCCTCGGCATCTCGGATCCGGGCCAAGCCGGGTCACGGGCCATCTCGTTGGGATCGGCGTCGAAAGAGATCACATCGAGCCCGGTTGCGGCCATCAGCCGTGTCATCTCGTCCTGCACTTCGGACTCGTCGCCGGTGATCGACGGTATCGCCACCAACGTCTCGAGATCGGTCGTGATCCGCTCCCGGTTGGCGGACAAGACCATCAGAGCTCCATGACGACCGGGACGATCACGGGACGCTTCGCCGTCTCGGCGCGGATCACCTGGCCGGCGGCCTGGCGCACCGTCTTCTGGAGGTCGCCGATGTCGGTTCGACCCGAAGGGTGCTTCTCTATGGCCAGCCTGACCTGCTCACCCGCCTTCTTCAGGATCGAGGACGGGTCGTCCATGAGTCCATGGCTGTCGAGGTCCGGCCCATAGTGGATCTCACCGGTGTCATGGTCGATCCCGACCGTCACCACGACGACGCCGTCGTCGGCGAGGTGGGAGCGGTCACGCAACACCGCGTTCTGGACGTCCCCGATCGATGAGCCGTCTAGATAGACATAGCCGGCCGGGACCACCCTGCGCTCGACGGTCGTCTTCTTGCCTTGGATCGTGATGCGATCACCGTCCTCCAGGACCTCGACCGTCTTCACCCCCATCCTCGAGGCAAGCTCGCCGTGGGCGTGCAGATGGCGGTACTCGCCGTGGACGGGCACGAAGGCACGGGGACGGGTGATGTTGAGGAAGGTCAGCAACTCGTCACGGCTGGCGTGACCCGACACGTGGACGTGGTTCGATTGCCCGTGTACGACCGTCGCCCCGCGGCGGATCAGGTTGGAGATGACCTTGGACACGGCCGTCTCGTTGCCCGGGATCGGCTTCGCCGAGATCAGGACGGTGTCGTTCTCACCGAGCTCGACGAACTTGTGACGACCCTGGGACATCAGGGAGAGCGCCGCGAACGGCTCACCCTGACTGCCCGTGGTGATCAGCAGTTGCTTGTCCTCGGGCAGGTCGCCCAACTCTTTGACGTCGACGACCGAATCCTGGGGCACGTCGAGGACGCCGAGGTCGGCCGCAAGGGTGGTGTTGCGGTGCATCGAGCGCCCGAAGAAGGCGACCGTCCTGCCGGACGCGATCCCGGCGGATGCGATCTGCTGGACCCGGTGGATGTGTGAGGAGAAACAGGCGGCGATAACCCGCCCGGGGGCGTCGCGGATCAGGTCCGCGATGGGCTGGCCGACCGAGCTCTCCGAGGGCTCGAACCCGGGCTTCTCGGCGTTGGTCGAGTCGGAGAGCAGAAGCCGGACTCCGCGGCCACCTAGCGAGGCCAAGGCGGGAAGATCGGTGGGGCGTCCGTCGATCGGAGTCGGGTCCAGCTTGAAATCGCCCGAGTGGAGGACGATTCCCTCCGGTGTCTCCAACGCGACGGCTGCGGCGTCAGGCACCGAATGGCTGACGGGGATCAGCTGGAATCGGAACGGACCATGGTCGGTCCACTTCTTGTACGGGGTGGGGCGGAGGTCGGCCTTCACACCGAGCTCGTCGATCCTGCCTCGGGCCAGCTCGACCGAGAAACGGGTCCCGTATACCGGGACGTTGATGGCTTGGAGGAAATAGGCGAGGGCTCCCGTGTGGTCCTCATGCCCGTGGGTGAGAATCACACAATCGACGTCGTCGGCCCTCTCGATCAGCCATGACCAGTCGGGGAAGACCAGGTCGACGCCGAGCATGTCCTCCTCGGGGAACATCAGCCCGCAGTCGATCAGGGCGATCCGGGAGTTGATCTCGACGGCGGCGCAGTTGCGCCCGATCTCACCGAGACCACCTAGAAACGTGACTGAGACGCTCACAGGCCCGGAACGGCTCCCACCGCCTTCTCCACTGCGATCAAGGTCTCTTCGGACGCGGCCACCAGCGGCAGGCGGACCTCACCCACCGGGCCCCACATGCGGTTGACCGCCCCTTTCACGGGAGTTGGGTTGGTCTCGAGGAAACAGGCGTCACACAGCGGGAGGAGCAGGTGATGGAGCCGGCGCGCCTCGTCGAGATCGCCGCCGGCAGCCGCCTTGACCATGGCGGCCACGGCCGGGCCGGCCAAATGGGAGATGACTGAGACCACTCCGACCGCTCCGACGGCCATCATCGGGAATGTCTCGGAGTCCTGTCCGGAATAGACGGGCAGACCGGGTACCCGGTTGATCGTCCCCGAGGTGAAGTCGATGTCCATCACGGCGTCCTTGACGGCAACGATCGCTTCGTGCTCGGCGAGTCGGGCGAGGGTCTCCAGCTCGATGAGGGTGCCGGTCCGACCCGGGATGTTGTAGAGGACGACGGGGAGCCCGACATCCGCAATGGCCGAGAAATGCCGGGCGAGCCCCTCCTGACTGGGCCGGTTGTAGTAGGGCGTCACGGCGAGCACACCGTCGGCGCCCAGCTCCCCCGCCTTCTCCGTCATCTCGACCGAGTCTGCGGTGTCGTAGGTGCCGGTTCCGGCGACTACCCGTGTCTGGCGCTCGGAGACCGCATCGGCGACGGTCTTGAACAGCGCCAGCTTCTCGGCATTGCTGAGGGTGGGTGATTCGCCGGTCGTGCCGGCCACCACGAGAGTGTCGGTGCCGGTATCGGAGAGATGACGGGCGAGGTTCCAGGCCGCCTCGTGATCGACCGCTCCCGATTTCTCGAAAGGAGTGATCATCGCGGTGGCGACCCGTCCCAGCGGAAGTCCTGATGAAGTGGTCACGGTGCAAGGTTACCGATCGACGACTAGAACCCAGGCCTCATGGAGACCAGACTCCCGGCGCCGTGCCTCGTCGTGTTGATCGGCCCGAGCGCGTCGGGCAAGTCCTCCTGGGCACAAGAGCACTTCGGCGTCCACGAGGTGGTGAGCTCGGATGCACTGCGGGCGACCGTCGGGGCCGGCGAGGACGACCAGACGGCCAGCCAGGACGCCTTCGACCTGCTGGAGCGGATCGTTGCGATGAGGATCACCCGCGGGCTCACCACAGTCATCGACACGCTCGGTTTCGACGCCTCTCGCCGCGCCACGTGGATCGAGGCCGCTCATTCCACGGGGATGCCCATATATGCGGTCTTGTTCGATACCGGGCCAGAGCTCTGTGAGACGAGAAACGCAGCCCGGGCCCGGCCGGTCCCGAGACAAGTCCTCCGCCGGCAATTCAGCCGATTCCGCGTCGTACAGCAGGAAGTGGAGGAGGAGGCCTTCGATTCCCTCCTGCATGAGCAACCGGTCGCGGTGGTGTCACCCCAATTCGTCACCCCGACCCAGGATTTCACGGAAGCAACGCGTCCGACCACACATACCTTCGGCCTTCTGTTGAGCCGCTTCAACTGGCCCGGTGGAGCCGACGAACGTGCCTCACAGCTCAGGGAAATCGCACAGAGAGCGGAGAGCGCCGGTTTCACGGATCTTTGGGTCATGGACCACTTCCGCCAGATCCCGAGCGTGGGCCGTCCTTGGGAGGACATGATGGAGAGCTATACGACTCTGTCATTCCTCGCCGGCGTCACCACTTCCATCGGGCTGGGGGCACTCGTCACCGCAGTCACCTACCGAAACCCGGGACACCTCGGGAAGATCGTCGCGACGCTCGACGTGCTTTCGGGGGGCCGCGCCCGCTGCGGCCTCGGGCTGGGATGGGATGCCGAGGAGCACGCCGGATACGGCTGGGACTTCCCATCGACCTCGGAGCGCTACCAGATCCTCGAGGACACCCTCAGGATCCTCCCCCTCGTCTGGGGGAAGGGCACGCCGGAGTTCGCCGGCGAGCACATCTCTGCCCGGAACCTGGCCTGCTACCCCCGTCCGATCCAGAAAAGGATCCCGATACTCGTCGGGGGCTCGGGCGAGAGGCGGACCCTCCGTCTCGCCGCTCAGTACGCCGACGCCTGCAACGTCTTCGGCCCACCGGACCGGGTTCGACACAAGGTCGATGTCCTCGAGGGTCACTGCCGCGATCTGGGCCGGGATCCCGCGGCCATCGCAGTCACCCATCTCGTCACCGTTCTGACCGCGGACGACCGCGTGAGCTTGCGGGCCCGGGTTGAAGAGCTGAGAGGGCGCAATCAGAGCGCCGACGATTTCGTCAAGCGGAACAATGCGGGGACGATCGAGGACCAAGTGGCCCTCTTCACCGCCTACGCCACAGCCGGGGCGAGCCATTCCATCGTGGCGATCCCCGACGTCCATCTCGACGGGAGCATCGAGAGCTTCGGGCATGTCATCGCAAATCTGGGGACGACATAGACTCGGCTCGTGGCTGTTACCTCCACCATGCTCCCCTTGGGCACACGCGCCCCCGACTTCACCCTGCCTGACACTGTGACCGGCGAGACCGTCTCCCTCGACGACTTTGCCGGCAAGAAGGCCCTGCTGGTCATGTTCATCTGCAATCACTGTCCCTATGTCCGCCATGTGCGACCGGAGCTGGCCCGGCTGGGCCGCGATTACGCCGATTCGGATCTCGGCATCGTGGCCATCTCGCCCAACGACGTCGACGCCTATCCCGACGACTCACCCGAGGAACTGAAGAGGGAGGCGATCGCCCAGGGCTACCAGTTCCCCTATCTCTACGACGAGTCCCAGTCAGTGGCGGCCGCCTACACCGCGATGTGCACTCCCGATTTCTTTCTCTTCGGGCCGGAGAGGTCGCTGGTCTATCGGGGCCGGCTCGATGAGTCCCGTCCCCGTTCGGAGACTCCTCCCACAGGCTCGGATCTGCGAGCGGCGATAGATGCCGTGCTCAGCGACGATCCGGTCTCCGATGAGCAGTGGCCCTCGATGGGTTGCTCGATCAAGTGGAAGCCGGGCAACGTCCCCGCCTATTTCGGCTAGACAACACCAGATCGACAGAAAGCGAGCCATGACCCAATACGACTCTGCCCCGGACCTGATCATCGACCTCGACAAGTCGTACTCGGCGACACTGGACACCACCCACGGCGTCATCGAAATCGAGTTCGACCCGGTCAGATCACCGGTGGCGGTGAACAACTTCGTCTTCCTGGCAAGAGACGGCTACTACGACGGAGTGAGCTTTCACCGGGTGATCGAGAACTTCATGATCCAGGGCGGCGACCCGACCGGCACCGGAAGAGGCGGCCCGGGTTACAAGTTCCGTGACGAATTGGAAGGGGAAGGCGACTACAGCCGGGGGACGGTCGCCATGGCCAATGCCGGCCCCAACACCAATGGAAGCCAATTCTTCATTTGTCACGCAGACGCCGGGCTCCCCCACTCCTACACCATCTTCGGCAAGGTCATCGCGGGAATGGACGCCGTCGACTCGATCGCCTCGACCGAGACCGATCGCTCGGATCGACCGCAGGAGGACGCCACGATCAACTCGGTGACCATCACCGAGTCCTGATCGCGCCAAACTCCGTGCGCAAGACGCGAATAACCACTAGCTTTGCGCCCGCTGATGGCAGCACCCGTTTTGTTCCCACAGTTCAATGCGACGAACTGAGAGCAGAATGATTGTTGGAGATCACGGTTGGCACGGGCCGCTGTGAGAAAGGAAAGAAGTCGCAGATGAACATCTACGTAGGGAACCTTCCCTTCAACACCAGCACCCACGACCTCGAAGAGCTCTTCGGGGCGTACGGTTCGGTCGACTCGGCGTCGGTCATCAACGACCGCGAGACTGGCCGCTCCCGTGGCTTCGGTTTCGTGGAGATGGATGACGAGGGTGGCCGAAAGGCCATCGAAGAGCTCGACGGCAAGGATTACGGCGGTCGCAACCTCAAGGTCAACGAGGCCCGGCCCCGCGAGGATCGACGCCGCTAGACCGACACCGTCTGATGATGGCCTGAATCGCTAGCGGTGTCTCGGGTTCTGGGTGTACGTCCCGAACACGGACGCCTCGTCGAGGACGTGGCCCTCCATAGCATCCATCACGTCCTCACCGGTGAATCCTTCTTCGAGCGCGAGCTTCTCCACGTCCAACGCATAGAGCGTGAATATGTAGCGGTGGACGATTGAGTCGTTCCAGGGCGGAGCTGGGCCGTCATACCCGTAATAGCGGCCCTCCATTTCGGAGTCACCGCTGAACCAGCCGGTGAAGTCGTTGAGGGCTTGGCGACACCCGTAGGGGCCCTGAGCGACCTGTTGCCCTCCCGCCACCGGCTCCGACGCGAACTCGCCCTCACCGATCTCCCGGAGGTCGGCGGGCAAGTCCACCACACCCCAGTGGTAGAAATCGACACGAGGCAGGTCGGCCGGGACCTCGCGGTCGGGTTGGTTGACGTCCTCGCCGCTCGAGGGCACATCCGGGTCATGGCACACCAATGCAAACGACTTGGTCCCATCGGGCACATCCGCCCACACCAGGTGGGGGTTGACGTTCTCACTCAGCTCGACCGGCCCCGGTGATACGGGGCGGGCGAAGCCGTGACGATCGGGGATCACCCCTCCGTCTTCGAAGCTGGTCGTCTTCAGTTCCATGTGTCGAACCTACTCCGGACCCCAGGACGGGATCAAAGCCAGGACCTCGCCCAGTTCCTCGACCGCCCGGGCGTCGATCGGGTCGACCACCAGCTGGAGGTGCTCGACCCCCACGGTCGAGAACTCGTGGAGTCGCCGGGCGATTTCCTCGGAGTCACCGGAGATCGGGGATGATTTGGGCCGATCCTTCGATCCGCCGACCCGCCCCTCGCCACGTGCCAGCTGAACGTAGACCGCGGCCGTCTTCGCCACCTCCTCCGGGTCCCGCCCCGTCTCGTGACAAGCCTTCTCCAACTCGCGGATCAAGGGGGTGAGACCTGCAGGGTCGTTCTCGAACCAAACGAACCAGCTGTTCCACTGATCGACGTGGGGCGCGGTGATCCGGAGCATTCGGGGGCCGTTGGAGCCGACCATCAACGGGATCGCCCGGCCCGGCCGGGGCAGAAGCTCGCAATCCCGGTGCGTGTAATAGGTGCCCTGAAAGTCGATCTCACCGCTTCGAAGCAGGGTGCGAACCACCGTGAAGGCCTCCTCGAACCGCGAAACCCGATTGTCGAACGGGAATCCGAACGCTTCGTACTCGGCACGGTTCCACCCTGCGCCGAGACCAAGCACCAGCCGCCCACCGGAGATCTCGTCGACCGTCGCGGCCATCTTCGCCAGCATCGCCGGAGAGTGAAAGGAGGTAGCGGCGACCAGCGGGCCCAGCTCCGCTCTGCTGGTGGCCTCGGCGAGCGCTGCCAGCATCGTCCAGGCCTCCCAAGGCCCGCGTGTCCCGGTCAGCTCATCCCGGAACAAGAGGTGGTCGCCCACCCAGATCGAATCAAACCCGGTTTCCTCGGCCGTGATCGCGATCTCGCGGATCTCGGGCCAGGAGACCTCCCGTTCGACCTCGGGCAGCTGGATGCCAATCTTCATGAGGGGACAGTAAGTGGGTGTGACCCGGGCTGCCACACTGCATCGGGTGAGCAGGTTCCCGCTCGACGACAGGTCGGCCCTGAACGCCGGGCAACGGCTGGACCATCTCGGCAAGATGACCAGCTCTCATCTGGACCTCGTGGTCGTCGGAGGCGGGGTCACCGGGTGTGGGATAGCGTTGGATGCGGCCTCACGTGGGCTGGCAGTCGGCCTGCTCGAGCAACGCGACTACGGATCAGGGACGTCCAGCAGGTCGTCCAAGCTCTTCCACGGGGGGCTGCGATATCTCCAGACGCTCCAATTCGGTTTGGTGAGAGAGGCGTTGGCTGAGCGCAACCTGATGCTGGAGACGATCGCCCCCCATCTCGTCGAGCCGGCGTCATTCGTCTACCCGCTGAGGCATCGAGTCTGGGAGCGCGCCTACGTCGGCGCCGGTGTCCTCTTCTATGACATCCTCGCCGCGCTCAGCCGGTCCCCACTTCCCCGTCATCGGCACCTGACCAGGAAAGGCGTTCTCGGGGTGGCGCCGGGCCTGAGCCCTTCAGCGATGGTCGGTGGGATCAGATATTGGGATGCCGTCGTCGACGACGCCCGTCACACGGTCACGCTGGCTCGGACGGCGGCGAATCATGGAGCGTTGCTCGCTTCGAGCGTCAGAGTCGTCGGGTTGCTGCGCGAGGGTGACCGGGTTTCCGGGGCACGTGCCCTGGATCTCGAGACCGGCTACGAATTCGATATCTCTGCCCGGTCGGTGGTCAGCGCCGCCGGCGTCTGGACCGATGATCTCCAGACGTTGGCCGGCGAACCGCGTCAGGACGTCACCGCATCGAAAGGGATCCATCTCGTCGTGCCCCGGAAGACGATCGCGTCGAGCAGCGGGATCATCCTCCGCACCGCCACGAGCGTCCTCTTCGTCATCCCCTGGGGCGATCACTGGATCATCGGCACCACCGACACCCCCTGGGCGCTGCATCGGGCCCATCCGGCCGCCAGTGCCTCCGACATCCGTTACCTGCTCGAGGAAGTGAACCGAGTGCTATGTCGGTCTCTCACCCACGATGACATCGTCGGCGTCTATGCCGGGCTCCGGCCGTTGCTGGCCGGGGAGACCGACTCGACCTCCCGTCTGAGTCGAGAGCACGCCGTGATGACCTCCGGGTCGGGGCTGGTCGCGGTAGCCGGCGGCAAGCTCACCACCTACCGGATCATGGCGCGCGACGCCGTTGACGCCGCCCTCCCCTCGATCGGAAGAGAGGTGCCAGGATCGAGGACCCATGAGATAACACTCGTGGGAGCCGATCGTCCCGACCAGATCGACCGTCTCAGCAAGGAGCGGTTAGATCTCGGGTCGCAGCTCGGGGAGTCCCGATTTCGGCACGCGGATGTGGTCTACGGCGTCACTCACGAGGGCGCTCTCCATCTGGACGACGTGCTGACCCGGCGGACCCGAATATCCATCGAGACCCAGGCGCGGGGCACGGACGTCGCCCCGGAGGTGGCCGAACTGATGGGTGATCTCCTCGGGTGGGATGCAGCCACCCGTGATCGGGAGGTTGGGCATTACCGGGCGCGGGTCGCGGCCGAGCGAGATTCCCAGACCCGGCCCGACGACCAGACGGCCGACGCGGCGCGCATGGGAGCACCCGACGTCAGGACGGGTCACGCTGATTGACTGTCAGGCCCGGCACCCGATTCGATACCCCCTCACCCACGCCATACCATCGCCAAGCCGTGAGCCAGCCAGCAGATGCCCCGGGTTGCCGGGATGCCACCATTGCCACCGGGTTCGTCCTTCTCTTCGCAATTGCCCTATTCGCCGTGGGCCTGACCCTCGTCAACCGGGAGGTCTGTGACGGGCTCTGTGAGACCACGGGGCTGACGTTGCTCTATGCCGGTGGCCCGATCTCGGCGGTATTCGGGATCTTCACCGACTCGGTCGTGATCGCCTGGCCCTTGGACACCACGCTGTGGGTGGTCGCCGGCTTCTGGGCGGCCCGAATCGCCCATCGCCGAGACACCGCGGTCCTCCCCATCGCCGTGCTGCTCATCGGTGTCGCCGTGGTCTACGGACTAGTCCTTTCGCAGTTCGTCGAATTGACGGTGTGATTGCCACTTTCCCCACTTAGCGTGGTGGTTACATGCAGTCCGTGACAACAACCCTCGGTTCCAAGACTTCTCTCGCCCTCGCCGCCCTGGCGCTGCTGGCCGCCACCACGGCAGGCACGGCAATGTTCCAGTCGAGCGCGCCGGGTCGTGATCTGGCCCCGGTGGGAGGAGCGGAGGCTTTGGTGGACCTTCTTCAGTCCAACGGAGCCCTGTTGTGGACCTCTCTGGCAGGACCCGTCACCGAGATAACGGTGCAGGGATGGCCTGTGGTGAATGGCGACGTCGAACTGGGAGGCGCGCTCGTCATGGAACGACCCGAGGACCCGACTGCGGGGACGATCAACCTCGGCGAAGCACCGATGACGGCGACGTTCGAGGTTGGTGGCTAGACGTAACGATCCAAGTCGGACGCCGAAAACGGCCCTACGGCACCGATCACCCGTTCCGCGCTGTAGAGGTCTTGCGCAACCTTCTGCACATCCGCGAGCGACACTCGATCTAACCGCTCGAGCCGCTCGTCGACAGACAAGTGGGGAAGACCAGAGAGCTCATCCCTACCCAATCGGACCATCCGACTGTTGGCGTCCTCC
>Ga0299907_10000781_pt1 | contig 16642 bp, 16 predicted proteins | sample RVTome_16_FD_198680 | JGI IMG/M metagenome (GOLD analysis project Ga0299907, IMG submission 198680) | Soil microbial communities from uranium-contaminated site in the Upper Colorado River Basin, Wyoming, United States - RVT152D67 (version 2) ...
GCGGGCGTGGCCTACGAGGTGGTGCCGGGCGTGACCGCGGGGGTCGCCGCCGCGGCCTACGCGGGCATCCCCGTCACCCACCGCGACGCCGCCAGCGCCGTCGCCTTCGTCACCGGCCACGAGGACCCCGGCAAGGACGAGCCGGCGCTGGACTGGGACGCGCTGGCGCGCTTCCCGGGCACGCTGGTCCTCTACATGGGGGTCGCGCGCCTGCCGGGGATCGCCGCGACGCTGATCGCCGCCGGGCGCTCGGCCGACGAGCCGGCGGCGGTGGTCGAGCGCGGGTCGCTGCCCGGCCAGCGCACGGTCCTGGCCACCCTGTCCACGATCGCCGACCGCGCCGAGGCCGAGGGCCTGCGGGCGCCCGCGATCGCCGTGGTCGGGCCCGTCGCCGCCCTGCGCGAGCGCCTGGCCTGGCTGGAGGACCGGCCCCTGCACGGCCGCACGGTCGCGGTCACGCGCGCCCGCGCCCAGGCCAGCGGCCTCGCCGCGCGCCTGCGCGCGCTGGGCGCCGAGGTGGTCGAGGCGCCCGCCATCCGCATCGAGCCCCTCTCTCCCGAGCTCCCCGACCTCGACCCCTACGACCTCCTCGTCCTCACCAGCCCCAACGGGGTGAGGCTGCTCTTCGAGGGGCTCGCGGGCGACGCGCGGGCCCTCGCCGGGAAGACGGTCGCTGCGATCGGGCCGGGCACGGCGCGCGCGCTGCGCGAGCACGGGATCGCAGCGGACGTCGTGCCCGAGCGATCGGTGGCCGAGTCGCTGCTGGAGGCGCTGCGCGACGTGCCCGCGCAGCGCGCCCTGATCGCCCGGGCGCAGGAGGCGCGCGACGTGCTGCCCGACGGCCTGCGCGAGCGCGGGATCGAGGTCGACGTCCTCCCGCTCTACCGCACGGTCGCCGAGCCCCTGGCGCCCGCGGCGCTGGCCGCGGCCCGCGACGCCGACTGGATCGCCTTCACCTCCTCGTCCACCGTGCGCTTCTTCCTGGAGGCCGCGGACGGAGCGTCCCCCGCCGGCCGGATCGTGTCCATCGGCCCGGTCACCAGCGCCGCCCTGCGCGAGCACGGCCTGGAGCCGCACGTCGAGGCCGGCGACCACGACGTCGACGGCGTGGTCGCCGCCCTCCTCGCCGACGCCCGCGGCTGACGCGCCTGCGCTCATCCGAGAAGATGCGTCGCGATGGGTGTCGTGACGTTCCTGTCCGACTACGGCTACGCGGACGACTTCGTCGGGGTCTGCCACGGCGTGATCGCGCGGCTCGCGCCCGAGGCGCGGGTGATCGACGTCGCCCACGGGATCCCGCGCCACAGCGTGCGGGCGGGCGCCGTGACCCTGCGCAACGCGCTGCCCTACATGCCCGCCGGCGTGCACCTGGCGGTGGTGGACCCCGAGGTCGGGGCCGAGCGCCGGGCGGTCGCGGTGCGCTGCGCCGAGGACGGACGGCTGCTGGTCGGCCCCGACAACGGCGTGCTGGCCCTGGCCGCGGAGCGGTTCGGCGGCCCGGTGGAGGCGATGGACGTGGGGCGCTCGCCGTGGCGCCTGGAGCCGGTGTCCGCCACCTTCCACGGCCGCGACATCTTCGCCCCGATCGCCGCCCGCCTGGCCGCGGGCGAGGCCCTCGCCGAGGCCGGGGAGCCCTGCGACCCCGCGACGCTGGCGCGCCTGGAGCTGCCGCGCCCCGAGGCCGGCGACGGCGTCCTGACCGCCCACGTCGTGGCCATCGACCGCTTCGGCAACGCGATGCTCGACGCCACCCACGCCGACCTCGACGGCTCGGGCATCCGCCTGGGCCGGCCGCTGGAGCTCGCGGTGGGGCCGCGGCGCTTCACCGCGTGGTACGCCGTGACCTTCGCCGACGTCCGCCCCGGCGAGATCCTGGTCTACGAGGACGCCTACCGGACGCTGGCCGTGGCCGTCAACCGCGGCGACGCGGCGCGGATGCTGGGCCTGGCCGACGACGTCGAGCTGCGGATCGCGGCGGCGTGAGCCCCGCGCCGGCACCGCTGGGGACGCCCCGCGTCCATCGCCGGCGCACCGACTCGACGAACGCTCGCGCGCGCGAGCTGGCGGCGGCCGGGGCGCCCCACGGGACGCTGGTGACCGCCGGCGAGCAGACCGCGGGGCGGGGGCGGCAGGGGCGCGGCTGGTCGGCGCCGCCCGGTCGCGCGCTGCTGCTCTCGCTGGTCCTGCGCGACTGGCCGAGGCTGCTCCCGCTGGCCGCCGCGGTGGCGGTGGCCGAGGTCGCGGGCGAGGCGGCGGCGATCAAGTGGCCCAACGACGTCCAGCTCGACGGGCGCAAGGTGGCGGGGATCCTGGTCGAGGGCCGCCCGCAGGAGGGCTGGATGGTGCTGGGGATCGGGCTCAACGTGGCGCTGCGGCCCGGGGACCTGCCCGGCGAGCTGCGCGACGCCGCGGGCACGCTGGGCGGCGAGCCCCGAGACGTCGAGCCGGTCCTCGCCGAGCTCCTGCAGGCGCTCCAGGCCTGGCTCTCGGTCCCGCACGACGACGTGCTGCAGGCCTTCCGCGCACGAGACGCGCTGTTCGAGCGCGAAGTCTCATGGGCCGGTGGCAGGGGCGTCGCGGAGGGGATCGACGACCAGGGCCGCCTGAACGTCCGGACCGCGACGGGGCTCGAGCACCTGGACGCCGGCGAGGTCCATCTGGGCCGGTGAACCCCCGGCCACGCCCTAACGGGCGCCGCCCGACCGCCGGTCCCGCTAAGCCGCCTCGTCGTCGGCCGACGCGCCGGTGCCGTCGTCTTCCTCCAGCGCTTCGTCGAGGACGCCGTCCACGGCCGTGTCGAGCTCCTCGCGCTCCTCACCGTCCAGCGGCGACTCGCCGGACTCCGCGGCCTCCACCGTGAGCGCCTCGTCGAGGACCTCCTCGACCGGCCCCTCGCCGTTGGCCGCCGCCTGCTCGGCCGCGCGCCGGGAGCGCCCGCGGCCGGCGCCCGCCTCGCCGCCGCCTCCGCCCTTGCCGCCGCGGCGGCGGTTGCGCCCGCGCCGGCGGCCCTTGGGGAAGTTGCGCAGCAGCTCGCGCGCCAGGGCGCTGGGCTTGCGCGCCATGCGCGTGCGCGCGCCGTCGAGCGCCTGCTGGGCCTCGGGCGTGTGGGCGAGCGCCGCGGCCAGCAGGGCGGCGCTCAGCCGCCGGTCGTGCTTGCGCGCCGCGTGCACGAGCCGGCGCGCGTTGCGGGCGTGCGCCTGGCCCGAGGAGTTGACCAGCAGGCCGAGCAGCCGCTTGGTCTCCGGCCAGCGCTGCACCGCGTACTCCTCGTGCACCTCGCGCGTGTGCTCGGCCAGCTGCCAGATCCAGGCGTTGGCCTGGTCGCGGCGGCCGATGCGCTTCTCGGCCAGGGCCTGGAGCATCACCTTGACCGCCTCGCGGCGCTCGTCGCGCGACCACGTCCCGATGATCTGGACCGCGTCGTCGAAGGCCTCGGCGTCGCGCAGCGACGCGATCTCGGCCAGCGCCCGCAGGCGCAGCTGGGTGTTGCGGTTGCGCTGGACCGCGGTGAGCAGGAACCGGCGCTTGAGCTCGCCCTGGCGGTCGAAGTGCAGCATCGCCTTGGCGCGCCGCCAGCCGTTGGGCGCCACGCGCGCGCCGGCCAGCGCCGCCCACACGTGCTGCTCGCCGTAGTCGAGGTGCTCGACCGCGATGCGCCACAGCTCGCGCTCGAAGACCTGCGCGCGGCGGTCGTTGTCCGGCGTCACCGGCAGCACGCGACGCTCGACGCGCACGCGCCGTCCGCGCCCGCGGCGTACCGGGCCCACCACGATCGCGCCGCCGCGGTAGACGTCGCGGTCCAGCAGCGAGTGCAGGGTCACGACCGGGTCGTCGTGCTTGGTCGCGGGATGGACGAAGTCCACGACGATGCCCGCCTCCTTGCCCGGCTGGCGGCGCGTGACGCGCCCCACGCGCTGCTGGTAGATGCGCCTGGAGGCGGTGGGCGCCAGGTGCATGCAGACGGTGGCGCGCGGGGAGTTCCAGCCCTCGGCCAGCAGCTGCGCGTTGACCAGCACGTCGACCTCGCCGCGCTCGTAGGCGGCCAGGGTCCGGGCCAGCTCGCGCTTGGGCGTCTCGCCCGACACCGCCTGGGCCTTGAGGCCCACGGAGCGCATCGCCTCGGCCACGTTGTAGGCGTGCCGCACCCCCGCCGCGTAGACCACGCCCGGCACGCCGTTGAAGCGCGTCTTGTAGAGGTCGGCCACCGCGACGTTGAACGGCGTCTGGTCCAGCAGCTCGGCCAGCAGCTCCTGGTCGAACTCGGTGTCCACCTCGCCGCGGCGCAGCGGCACCTTGGCGATCGTGCGCACCCCGGGCCCGGGCGGGATCCGGATGCAGCGCAGCGGCGCGATCACGCCGCGCCGCGCGGCCTGGGCGAGGTCGAAGCGCGAGGTCTGCGTGGGGAACAGGTCGGTGACGTGGCGGGCGATCAGCGCGCCCGTGGCGGTCATCCCGATGAAGACGGGGCCGTCCCAGCGGCGGATCGAGGCGCTCGTCTTCTCCCCCAGCGCCGTGTGCGCCTCGTCGCAGATGACGATCGTGTAGGCGTCCGAGATCTTCCCGGCGTTGCGCACGAACCACTGGTAGGTCTCGACCGTGACCGGGCCGGTGGGGGCGTCCTTGCCGGCCAGCAGCGCGGGCGAGATGCGCTTGGCGTAGCCGCGGTCGCGCAGCTCGCCGTGGAACTGGTCGACCAGGTTGCGCCGGTGGGTGAGGATGAGGATCCCGCCGGTCCGCGAGGCCTCCACGAAGCCCATGGCGGCCACGGTCTTGCCCGAGCCGGTGGCGTGCTCGAACCAGAAGCGCCGGGCCGCGTTGGGGTCCTCGGGCTGCTCGGCGAGCTGGACGTCCTCGTCGAGCTCGGGCTCGTCGGACCAGTCCAGCGGCTCCTCGTCGGGCGCGACCTCCTCGTCGATCTCCTCCTCGCCCGGGATGGCCGAGGACGCCAGCTCCTCGGGCGCCACCACGGCGGCCCCGTTGCCGCCCGCCCGGCCGTTGCCGTTGCCGCCCGCGCCGTTTCGCTGCACCTCGGCGGTCAGGGCGATCAGGGTGCCCGAGAGGGCGTCGACCTGGTGGGCGGTGAGGTCGGTGCCGTCGGCCAGCTGCGGCTCGTCCTGCGACAGCAGGCGCTCCAGCCCCAGCAGCAGGGAGAAGTCGCGCCGCCACTGAACCGACGGGTGCTCGGCCCCGTCCTCGAGCTCGGCCAGCGCCGTGTCGAACGCGCGGCGGCGTGCGGTGCCCGCCGCCAGCGCCTCGGCGGCGTCCTCGCCCTCGTGGACGAACGGCTCACGGGTGAAGTGCTTCACCCGCTCGATGTCGGCGGAAGTGGGAAGAGGCGCGGCCTCGGCGGCCGCTGCGATCGATTCAGCCATGGATGGCCCTGGAATGGACGACGCGGGGGAACTGCGCAAAAGGGAGCGGCGCGGCGACAAGCGGCCGGCAACCTCCCATCGGTGCTGCGAGATACCGTCCTCGCGAGCAGGCCCGCCCCCGCTGGTGAGTGATATGAGGATAGCCGATGCAGGCGCAGATCGCGGACGAGATTCGCCTGGCGCGCACCCGGCGCGAGCGCGACGCCGCCCTGGGGCTGCGCCACCGCGTGTTCTGCGAGGAGCAGGGCGTGGCGCCCGAGCTCGAGCGCGACGGCCGCGACGGCGAGGCCCTGCACCTGGTCGCGGTGCTCGGCGGGCGCGTGGTGGGGACGTGCCGCCTGGTCCTGGACCGGGGCAGCGCCAAGCTGGGCCGCATGGCGGTGGAGCCGGGCGCTCGGGGGCGCGGCCTGGGCGCGGCGATCCTGGCCGCGGCGGTCGCCGAGGCGCGGGCGGCCGGCGCCCGGCGGGTCGCGCTGCACGCGCAGACGGCGGCGGCGGGCCTCTACGAGCGCGCGGGCTTCGCCGCCCGCGGCGAGCGCTTCGAGGAGGCCGGGATCGAGCACGTCCGCATGGAGATGGCGCTCTCCGGGCAGGCCGGCGCTCGTGCCTGAGATCCGCATCGACCCGCTGACCGGCCTCAAGGCGATCGTCGCGGGCGACCGCGCGACGCGCCCGGGCGGGAGCTTCGAGGTCGAGCCGGCCCCGCCCCTGGACCCCGAGGCCGACCCCTTCGCCGAGGGCCACGAGGACCGCACGCCGCCCGAGCTCTACGCGGTGCGCCCGGACGGCGGCCCGCCGAACGGGCCCGGGTGGAAGGTGCGCGTCGTCCCCAACCTCTACCCGGCGCTCGCGCCCGGCGCGCCCGAGGCGCCGGCCGAGGCGAGGAGCGACCTGTTCGCGGCCCGCGCCGCGCAGGGCGGCCACGAGGTGATCGTCAACGCCCCCGAGCCGGTCGCCACGCTGGCCGAGCTCGAGGTCGAGCAGGTGGCGCTGGCCCTCGACGCCTGGCGCGAGCGCATGCGCGCGCACCACACCGCGTCCTACGTGCACGTGATGGTCAACGAGCGCCGCGAGGCGGGGTCGTCGCTGCCACACACCCACGCGCAGCTGTACGCGCTGCCCTTCGTCCCCGCGGCGATCGCCCGGGAGCGCGAGCACTTCGGCGCCCACGCCACCCGGACGATGGGCCAGAACCTGCTCGAGGACCTCGTGCAGGAGGAGGTGCGCCGGCGCGAGCGGATCGTGGCCATCGACGACGACGCCGTCCTGCTGTCGCCGTGGGCGGCGCGCCTGCCCTTCCAGCTGATGCTCGTCCCCCGCCGTCCCCGCGCGCGCTTCGAGGACGACGGCCCCACCGGCGCCGCCCTGCTGCACGACGCCCTGCGCCGCCTGGCGCGGCGCCTGGGCGCCGGCCCGCCCCTGAACCTGTGGGTGCGCACCGCCCCGCGCGGCGCCGAGCACTGGTGCTGGCGCATCGACGTGGTCCCCCGGCTCACCCACCTGGCGGGCCTGGAGCTGGGGACCGGGGTGCACCTGAACGTCCTCTCGCCCGAGCGGGCCGCCGCCGAGCTGCGCGACGCGTGATCGCCGTCGCGGCGACGATCGCGCTCGCCGCGGGGATCGGCGTGGCCGCAGAGCGCCGCCGGCCCCGGGCCGCGGCCCGCGCGGCCCGGCTGGTCCTGGCCGGGATGCTCTACGCGCTCGTCCCCTTCATCGTGTTCTTCAACCTCGCCCGGCTGCACGTCGACGCCGACGTGGGCGGCGGGATCGTCCTCGCGTACGCGACCCTCGCCCTGACCGGGACGGCCGCGTGGCTGATCGCCGCGCGCGTCCTGCGCCTCGACCGCCCGGCCACCGGCTCCACGATCGCCGCGACCATGCAGGTCAACACCGGCTACGTGGGCCTTCCGCTGGTCGTCGTGCTGCTGGGCGCCGACCGCCTGGCCGAGGGCGCCGCCTACGACGCGCTGGTGACCGCGCCGTGGCTGTTCGGCCCGGTGTTCGCGGTCGGCGCGGCCTTCGGCGCCGGCGCCGGCCAGGGCGCGCGCGAGCGCACGCGCGCCTTCTTCACCCGCAACCCGCCGCTGCTCGCGGTGGCCGCGGCGCTGGTGGCGCCCGACGCCCTGGCGCCCGACGTCCTGGTCGACGCCTCGCGGGTGGTCGTGCTCTCGCTGCTCCCGCTCGGGTTCTTCGCCGTCGGGGTCATCCTGGCCGCGGAGGCCGAGGAGGGGGCGCTTCCCTTCCCGCCGCCGCTGAGCCGGCCCATCGTCACCGCGCTGGCGCTGCGCCTGGTCGCCGCCCCGGCGCTGCTCTACCTGCTCGCGCTGCCGCTGATCGACCTCCCCGCCCCCTACCTGCTGCTGGCGGCGATGCCGTGCGGGGTGAACACGCTGGTGGTGGCGCACGCCTACGGCCTGGAGATGCGCATCGCCGCCGGCGCGGTGGCCTGGAGCACCGCCCTGGTCGTGGCCGGCGCGCTGGTCGCGGATACGGTGGCCTGATGCGCGCGCTCGTGCAGCGGGTGAGCCGGGCCTCGGTCGCCGTGGACGGCGAGCGCGTGGCCGAGATCGGGCCGGGGCTGCTCGTGCTGCTGGGCGTGACCCATGGCGACGACGAGGCGCGCGCCGAGCGCCTGGCCGACAAGGTCCGGGCGCTGCGGGTCTTCGACGACGCGGAGGGCCGGATGAACGAGCCGCTCGGCGACCGCGAGGCCCTCTGCGTCTCGCAGTTCACGCTCTACGGCGACGCGCGGAAGGGCAACCGTCCCTCCTACGTCGCCGCCGCGCCGCCCGAGGTCGCCGAGGCGCTCTACGAGCGCTTCGCGCAGCGGCTCGGGGCGAGGCGGGGCGTGTTCGGGGCCGCCATGACCGTGGAGCTGGTCAACGACGGCCCCGTCACGCTGATGCTCGAGCTCTAGGCGCCGGGCGGGGGCGGCGGCGCCGGCGTGTCCGCGGGCGGCGCCGGGGTCTCCACCGACGGGGCGGGCGGAGCGGGCGGCAGCGTGCCCCCGTCGCCGGCCTGCGCCTGCCAGACGTCGTTGAGGTCGCGCTGCATGATGTAGTAGCCGACCGGCGAGAGCAGGATGGTCAGCAGGAACCCGAGCCCCGCCTCCATGCCGTCCTGGCCCGTGAGCCCCTCGGCCGCGCACTTGCGCTTCCACGTGTTGTAGAAGGACAGGAACGGCGGCACGATGATGACCCAGCCCAGCAGGACCGCCAGCAGGGACGTGCCGGGGCTCGTCCCCAGCTCGTCCGTGTTGCGGGCCTTGCCCATCTCGGCCATCTCCTTGTTGATCTTGTAGTACCAGACGATCGCGTAGATCCCGAGCGTGATGAACGGGAGCAGCGCGGGAGCGAGCGGGTTGCGGATCTTGGCGCGCTCGTTCGTCCCGGCGATCTGGACTTCCTCAGCCATATGGCGAAATCTCCTCCGTTGCGGGTAGGGAGCACCCTGCGGTCGATCCGATCCTCGCATAGGCTGCGGCGCCCGTGCCACCCACCGACCGGTTCGTCCCCCGCTTCGCCGCCGAGCCCCCGCAGGAGGGGCTGCCGTACGGCCGCTGGGCCCACCGGCTCTCCGACGCCTTCTACGAGGCCTGCGCGCACGTCGAGGGCGAGGAGGGCGAGGACCTGGGCGAGCCCGGGGACATCGCCTGGCACCCCGACCGCACCTACGGCGGGAGGACCTACGTCCCCGCCACCGCGCCCACCTCCACCGGCCACGAGCTGTTCGGGTTCGTCTCCTTCGCCCCGGGCGGCGAGGACGGCGGGCCGTCGGGCTTCGAGGCGGTCGCCGACGTCACCGCGGAGACCGCCGAGCGCCATCCCGAGTGGACGATCGACCTCACCGACGAGGCGATCGGCAGCTGGCGCGGCGAGCAGGGCAAGGCGGCGAGCATCGCCCTGGTGTGGGGCCGCCCGCTCGTCGCGGGCGCGGCGATCGCCACCGCCGAGCTGGCGGACGTCGCGGTCGACCAGTGCGTCCTGGTCGAGGAGCGCTTCACGCTGATCGCGCCCGACGACTACCGCGGCGACCTGCTCGACGTGAAGGTCTGGGACCGCAACGGCCGCGAGCTGGCCTCCGAGTCGCTCTACGAGGACGACGGGGACGAGGGCGCGAGCCGCGGGACCGACTGAAGCAGCCGGCGCGTGTACTCGTGCTCCGGCGAGGCGTAGAGCCGGTCGGCGTCCGCCAGCTCGACGATCCGCCCGGCGTGCATCACGGCCACGCGGTCGGACATGTGGCGGACCACCGAGAGGTCGTGCGAGATCAGCACCAGGGCGATGCCCTCCTCGCGCCGGAGGTCGCGCAGGAGGTTGAGGATCTGGGCCTGGATCGACACGTCCAGCGCCGAGACCGGCTCGTCGGCCACGATCAGCCGCGGCGACAGCGCCAGCGCCCGGGCGAGGCCGACGCGCTGGCGCTGGCCCCCCGAGAACTCGTGCGGGAAGCGGTTGTAGTGCTCGGCGCCCAGGCCGACGCGCTCCATCAGCTCCTGGACGGCCCGGCGGCGCTCGCCGGGCCCGGTCAGCAGCCCGTGGACCGCGAACGGCTCGGCGACGATCGAGCCCACGCTGCGCCGCGGGTTCAGCGACGAGTAGGGGTCCTGGAAGATCATCTGCATCTCGCGCCGCAGCGCCTTCAGGCGCGCCCGCCCGGCCCGCGTGACGTCCTCGCCGGCGAAGCGCACCTCGCCGGCGTCGGCGTGCAGCAGGCGCAGCATCAGCCGCGCCGTGGTGGTCTTGCCGCTCCCGCTCTCGCCGACGATGCCCAGCGTCTCCCCGGGGCGCACGTCGAAGGACACGCCGTCGACCGCCGTCACGCGCCCGAAGCGCCGGCGCAGGCCGCGGACCTCGACCAGCGCGCTCACGGCGCGGGCTCCCGCCACAGCCGCCGGCGCGTCGCGGGGTCCAGCAGGCAGGCCACCGCGTGGCCCTCGTCCCCGGGCACCGGCTCCAGCGCCGGCTCCACCTCGCGGTGAGGGTCGCGGACGTAGGGGCAGCGCGGGTGGAACCGGCACCCGCCGGGCGGGTGGACCAGGCTGGGCGGGCGCCCGGGGATCGGCACCAGCTCGCGCTCGCGCGGGACGTCGAGCCGCGGCATCGAGCGCAGCAGCCCCCACGTGTAGGGGTGCTCGGGGGCGGCGAACAGCCGCTCCACCGGCGCGCGCTCCACGATCTGCCCCGCGTACATCACCGCCACGTCGTCGGCCAGCTCGGCCACGACGCCGAGGTCGTGGGTGATGATCACGATGGCCATGCCCCGCTCCTCTTGCAGCCGCCGGAGGAGGGCGAGGATCTGCGCCTGGACGGTGACGTCGAGCGCGGTCGTGGGCTCGTCGGCGATCAGCAGCCTGGGGTCGTTGGCGAGCGCCATCGCGATCATCGCGCGCTGGCGCATGCCGCCGGAGAGCTGGTGGGGGTAGGCGTCGACGCGCTCGGCGGGCTCGGGGACGCCGACCAGGCCCAGCAGCTCGACGGCGCGCGCCCGGGCCGCGCGCCGGGAGACGTCCTGGTGCACGCGCACCGCCTCCGCGAGCTGGCGGCCGACGCGGTAGAAGGGGTGCAGCGAGGACAGCGGGTCCTGGAAGACGATCGCGATCTCGTGGCCGCGGACCCGGCGCATCTCCTCGGGGGAGAGCGCGAGCAGGTCGCGGCCCTCGAAGCGCGCCCGGCCCTCGATGCGCCCGGGCACGAGGCCCATGGTGGCCAGGGCGGTGACGCTCTTCCCGGACCCCGACTCCCCGACGATTCCCAGCACCCGGCCGGCCTCGACCGACAGCGAGACCCCGTCGACGGCCTGGAGCGGGCCGTCCTCGGTGTCGAAGCGCACGCGCAGGCCCTCGACCTCCAGCAGCGCCATCAGGCGGTCCTCACGCGCGGGTCGATCCAGGCGTAGGCCAGGTCGACGACGAGGTTCGCCACCACGATGAAGAAGGCGCCGAACAGCACGGTCCCCTGGATCACCGGCAGGTCGGCGGTGCGGATGGCGTCGTAGGCCAGGCGCCCGATCCCGGGCACGTTGAACACGGTCTCGACCAGGACCGCGCCGCCGAGCAGGATGCCGACGTCGAGGCCGACCACGGTGACGATCGGCGTGATCGCCGCGCGCATCCCGTGGCGCAGGACCACCTGGCGCTCGGGCAGGCCCTTCGCCCGCGCGGTCCGGATGTAGTCCTCGGACATCGCCTCCAGCAGGTTGGCGCGCAGCAGCCGCGCGTAGAAGGCGGCGAAGCTCGCGGCCAGCACCAGCCAGGGCAGGACCAGCGACCCCAGCCACGCCGCCGGGTCCTGCGAGATCGGCTCGTAGCTGTTGGCGCCCGGCAGCAGGGGGAAGCGGCCGATGTCGTCGGCGAACAGGTACAGCGCGACCAGGCCGAGCCAGTAGACCGGGGCCGAGATGGCCACGAGCGCCAGCCCCATGGCGAGCCGGTCGGGCCAGCGCCTTCGCCTGACCGCCGAGATCACGCCCACGGGCAGGCCGATGGCCAGCCACAGCACGACGGCGCCGCCGGTGAGCGAGAGCGTGGCGGGCAGCCGGTCGAGGATCTGCTCGCGCACGGGCGCGTTGCTCTGGTAGGAGAACCCGAAGTCGAAGTGCAGGACGAGGTCGCGCATGTAGCGCCAGTACTGCACGTACACGGGCTGGTCGAGCCCCAGGTTCTCCCGGACCTGGGCGATCAGCTGCGGGGTCGGCTGGCGCCCGGCGCGCATCGCCGCCGGGTCGGCGGAGGGCAGCGTGTAGAAGATCGCGAAGGTGATCGCGCTGACCGCGAGGAGCAGCGCGACCACCCACAGCAGGCGGCGGGCCAGGTACCCGGCCACGTCACCTCCCTACTCGAGCGAGGTGAACGACAGGTCCCACGCCCCGTTCCACCTCGCGATCACCCCGCGCACGTTGCGCGACTGGACGTTGGGGACGTCGTCCCAGTAGGTGGGCACGGCCGCGGCCGCGGCGGTGATCTGGTCGTCGATCCGGCCCCAGGCCTCGGCGCGCTCCTCCGGGTCGGTGATCCGCGCGGCGCGGTCCATGGCCGCGTTGATCCGCGGGTCGTTCAGCTGCGACCAGTTGGAGTTCTGCTGCGGCGCGATCGCCTTGCCGTTGAATGTGCCGTACAGGTAGGCGTAGCCGTCGTTGAAGTCCGGCAGCCAGCCGTAGTTCGGGCACACGTCGACCTTGCGCGCCGGGACCGCGCAGGCGCCGAACATCGCCTCCTGGGAGAGCGACCGGTAGTTCACCCTGAAGCCGAGCCGGCGGAACTGGTCGAGCACGACCTGGGACCCGGGGTCGTCCTCGGTGCCCACCATGCTGATCGCCGGGCCGCTGTAGCGGCCGTTGGAGAACCCGGCCTTGCGCAGGTACTCGGCCGCGAGCTGCATGTCGCCCTCGGGCTTGGCCAGGAAGTCGTGCCCGCTGCCCTCCAGGCCGCCCGCGGCCTCGAAGCCGGGCGAGCCCGGCGGCAGGAAGTGGGTCGCGACCTTCCCGGTGAGCTTCCCGCCGCGCACCAGCTGCAGCCGCGTGCGGTCGATCGCCGCCGCCACCGCCTTGCGGACGTTGACGTCGTCGAACGGGGGCTCGGACATGTTCAGCGGGATGAAGCGGTTGCCCAGCGGCGTGAAGGTGATCTGCTCCTTGCTGCGGGTCGCCGCCTGCTTGACGATCGGAGCCGGCACGGTGTCGCCGTTGATCATGTCCCGGCCGTTGAGGACCTGGCGCCCGATGACCGTGGGGTTGCCGCCGATCGTCCAGTCGACGCGGTCCACGTAGGCGGGCCGGAAGTCGCCGCTCTCGGCGCCCGGCCAGCTCGGGTTGCGCACGAGCTCGATCCTGCGGCCGGGCTGGTAGCCCACGGCCTTGCCCTGCGCGTCGTTGCGGATCATGTACGGGCCGGTGGCCACCTGGTTGAAGCCGTAGTCCGACTGCTTCTTGGCGTCGAAGCGGCGCGCGTACTCCTCGGGCACCGGAGCGCTGGCCGGCAGCACGAGGGCCTGCGCGGCGGTGGCGCCGATGTCGGTCGTGAACCGCAGCACGAGCGTGCGGTCGTCGGGCGTCTGGATGCCGCTCAGCTCCCGGGTGTCGCCCTCGACGACGGGCCCCGTGCCCTCCAGGGCGCCCAGGTAGTTCTGCACGTACTGGTTGGCCACGCTGGGGAAGAACCCGCGCGTGAGCGCGTACTTGACGTCCTTGGAAGTCACAGCCCGGTCGACCGGGGGGCTGAAGCGAAAGCCGGAGCGGATCTTGACGGTCACGGTGCGCCCGTCGGGCGACACCCGGGGATCGGACTCCGCGAGCACGGGGACCGGCGTCTCGGGGTCCTCCGGCTTGTAGGCGTACAGCGGCGTCTGCGTCGCCGACGTCACCAGGTAGGTGAGCTGGTAGTAGGCCTGCCCCGGGTCGATCTGGTCGACGTCGCTGGCCGAGACGACCTTGAGCGTCCCCCCCTTCTTGGCTCCCTCGACCGGCAGTCCGGAGGCGAAGCCGCCCCCGGAGTCGTCGTCGCCGTCGTCGCTGCCACAGGCGGCGATCGCGACCGCGCACAGCGCGATCCCGATCCCCACCGGAATGCGCCTGAGGATCGTGCTGGTCATTCGGGGGGTCCTTTCGTGGGCGGGCGTCATCGCCCGGTCTTGGGGTTCAGGGCGTCCTGGAGGCCGTCGCCGACGAGGTTGAAGGCGAGGACCGTGAAGAGGAGGGCGAGGCCGGGGAAGAGCATGTACCACCACGCGGTGTCGAAGATCCCGACGGCCTCGGAGAGCATCTGGCCCCAGCTCGCGGTGGGCGGCTGGACACCCACCCCGAGGAAGGACAGCGCCGCCTCGAAGAGGATGTTCGTCGGGATGATCAGCGTCGTGTAGACGATGATCGGGGCCACGAGGTTCGGGAGGACGTCGACGCGCATGATGCGCAGGTTCGAGGCCCCGATCGAGCGCGATGCCTCCACGAACTCGCGTTCGCGCAATGACAGGACCTGCCCGCGGACGATCCGCGCGATGTAGGGCCACGAGGCCAGCGCGATCACGAACACGACCGTGGAGAGGCCCGGGCGCACGATGCCGCCCAGGCACCCGTTGCCCAGGGCGCAGGCCGAGGCCAGCCCGATGCCGAGGAGGAGGATGGGGAAGGCGAGGAGGATGTCCATGAGGCGTGAGAGCACCGTGTCGACCCAGCCCCGGTAGAAGCCGGCCACCATCCCCATGATCGTTCCGACCACCACGGCGATGCCGGTGGAGATGAGCGCCACCTCGAGCGAGACGCGCGCGCCGTAGACGACCCGGCTGAAGACGTCGCGGCCCAGCTCGTCGACGCCGAACGGGTGGGCGGCGCTGGGGCCGGTGGGCGAGCCGAAGTCGTCGAGCGCCTCCGAGGACTGGGCGTCGGGCGGCGGGGTCCCCGCGACCTCGACGACGAGCGGCGCCGCCGCCGCGACGACCACGAGCACGCCGATGAAGGCGAGGGCGCCGAGGGCGACGCGGTCCTCGCGCAGGCGCCGCCAGAACAGCTGGAGCGGGGAGCGCGCGACGACCGCGGGCAGCGCAGGCTCGGTGAGGCTCAGCGAGCTCAACCCCCGTTCGTTCGCGCTCGAAACGCGCCCTCCTGCCCTACGCTGTCGGTCGGGTCAGAACGCCCCGATAGCTCAGCTGGATAGAGCGACTCCCTCCTAAGGAGTAGGCCCCAGGTTCGAATCCTGGTCGGGGCACTTGGCGACGCGGCACGTGACGACGGCCCTCCTGGCGGTGGGATGCGCGAGCGCGCTGGGCGCGTGCGGGGAGGACGACCCGGCCGCGCCGCCCGCCGTGGTCGAGGAGCGCGCCGACCGCCGCGGGCCGCTGCCCGCGGGATGGAAGCGGGTGGTCAACCGCCGCGCCGGGTTCTCGCTCGGCATCCCGCCGGGCTGGACGGCGCGCGGCGCGCGGGGGGCGACCGTGGTGCGCTCCGGCGACCGGCTGCTGGCCGCGAGCATCGCCGCCGACCGCAGCGAGGACGGGCGCGAGCTGGCACCCGCGTCGTACGCCCGCCGCACGGCGCGGGGGCTGCAGGGCTACCGGCGCCTGCGGGTGTCGCGCCCGCGCCCGGCGCGCGGCTCGCGCTACCGGGGCGCGACGGTGACCGCCACCGGGACGTTCGCGCGCACCCGCGTGCGCCAGGCGATCCGCGTGACCGCGCTGCGCCGCCGCGGTCAGGTCACCTACACGCTGATCTTCTTCCGCACGGCCCGCTCCCCGGCGCGGGTCTACGCCGCCGCGATCCGGGGGATGGTCCGCACCTTCCGCGCCATGCCGCCGGCGGGCTAGCGGCCGGGGGGCGGCCCGACCGGCGCTCACCTCCGGTTGGGGGGCGGCCCGACCGGCGCTCACCCCCGGTCGGGGCGCTCGGGGTAGACGTCGTCGATGGTGGCGAGGGCCTCGTAGGGGGCGCCCGCCGCCGCGGCGATCCGCTCGCCGCCGCCCGCCAGGCGGTCGAGCACTGCGACCACGCCGCAGATCTCGTGGCCCGCCTCGCGCACCGCCGCGATGGCCTCGAGCGTCGAGCCGCCGGTGGTCACGACGTCCTCCACCACCAGGCAGCGCTCGCCGGGCTCCAGCGGCGGGCCCTCGATGCGCCGCTGGAGGCCGTGCGCCTTGGCCTCCTTGCGCACGAAGAACGCCTTGACGTCCGCGCCCGCGGCCAGCGCCGCGCAGGCGACCGGGTCGGCGCCCATGGTCAGCCCGCCGACCGCGGTCGCGCCGCGCGCCCGCGCGCGCTCGGCCACCAGCTCGGCCAGGGCCGCGAACCCGGCGGGGCGCAGGATCGCGCGCTTGGCGTCCACGTAGTACTGCGCGGTCGCCCCGCTCGTCAGGGTGACCTCGCCGAGCACCAGCGCGTGCTCGCGCAGCGCGTCCACCAGGCGTTCGCGGGCGGTCAAGGGGGTCATCGCGGGTGTCGATGCTATGGCCGTGCTCGACGGAGCGCTTCGCTCGATCGCGGCCGTGACCAGCGTGATCATCGCGTTGAGCTTCGTGCTGTTCGCGGCCCAGGAGGTCAACCACGCCTCCGACCGCCAGAGTGCGGCGGTCGCGCCCGGCCCCGACGAGGAGAGCCGTCGCGCCAGCGACCACACCGCCGCCCGCGAGGCGATCGACGACGCCAACGACGTCGTCCTGGCGCCGTTCGCCGGACTGGTCGGCGACTCCGGCAACGCCTGGGTCCAGCGCGGGATCCCCGCCCTGCTCGGCCTCCTGGTCTACGGCCTCGGGCTGGCCTACCTCGCCCGCCGCCTCGATGTCCGCGGG
>Ga0299907_10000782_pt1 | contig 16636 bp, 18 predicted proteins | sample RVTome_16_FD_198680 | JGI IMG/M metagenome (GOLD analysis project Ga0299907, IMG submission 198680) | Soil microbial communities from uranium-contaminated site in the Upper Colorado River Basin, Wyoming, United States - RVT152D67 (version 2) ...
GAGCTTCCGCATCAGTTGGGTGCCTCGGGAGTGGAACGCCGAGGCAGATCAACTCGTGCGGGATGCTCTCGGCGCCGTTGACTAGTCGGGCAATCACGGTTTCGTCCGACACCGTGACCGAAGGGCGCTACCACGTTGAACGACACGCGTGCAGGCCTGCCACGCCCCAGGTCGCGGGTTCGAGTCCGTCGCTCTCGTCTCCAACGGCACGTCGTGCTGAGGCAGAGCGGGTCGCAGGCCGGCCGCACCAGGAGATCATTTCGTGCGAGCTCGAGTCGAGCTCAGCACGGCAGATGGATCACGATCCGAAGAGCCGCACCGCCATGATCGAGTCGTCCGGCCCGATGGCGGCCGGAACGAACAGTCGTGGCCGGGTGAGCCCGGCGACGAGCTCGCGAAGCGGAGGGTCGACGACCGCCGGACTCGAAGCGAGCCGATCGAGCACGGCCCGGGCGCCAATGTTCGCCAGGAGATCGGCCCGTTCGAAGATGGCCCAAACGGGCTGTGCGGTCGGGAGCGAGACGACGACCAGGTTCACCGTCGTCTGCAGGAAGGTGCGAAGAGCGAGCTCGAGCGCCTGCCGGCGAGGCAGGTCAGCGTCCACCTGCCACGCAGCCCAGCGAGCCGGGTAGGGGCAGCGTGCGCGTGCCGAGCAGATGTCGAAGTGGATCCCGTTGTCCACGGGGACGATTCGCCCTTCGAGCCAGTCGTGGCTAAAGAGGGCAAGAAAGGGGACACCTCCCATGCTCGTCGCCCCGGTGACGACGAGCTTGCGGCCGGGCAGCAGCCGATAACGGGCGTTCACCTCGGCGCGGATCGCCTGTGCGCGCGTACGCCCGTCCGGTGCGAGCGCCGGTGCAGTCGCCGACGAGTGAGCCGGAGCCGCTGCGGTCGCACCCATTGCCAGTGCGACCGACGTCAGTGCGAGCAATCGTGGAAGGCCCCACCGCCCGCGCCGGGCGTCGAACGACGATCGGTGGCGTCGGGCTGAGGTCGCCCCGCGCATTCCCTGGTCAGTCTTGAGGGTCATGCTTCTCCTCCTTGTGTTCCTGGTGGCCTTCCGACCACCTGGCTCCGAGCGTGCAGCCTCAGGGCCACGGGCCGATACCAGGAAATCCACCGAGAGTCCCTACGTTTGTCCGTCGTCCACCCAGATCGCAGGGCCTGCTCAGGAGCCGCCAGCGCGAGCGCCAGCGTTGGGGGTGGACGAGAAATGCCCGCCGCAGCCCACGGACTGCGGCGTGTGGGAGATCCAAAGGGGGCCGCCGCAGGGACCCGAAGCCCGGAAACCCTAGACTTCGGCCGCTTTGTCCGCCGCGCCGCTTTCCTGCACCGCCTCGTCCCGTGGCGGAGCTATCCGGCCGGCGAGCCCGGTGCGGGAGCGGATGCCGAGCTTGCGATAGACGCGGGAGAGGTGCGCCTCCACCGTGCTGACTCCCATGTAGAGCTCGGCTGCGATCTCTTTGTTCGAGCGGTCCTGCGCGGCGAGCTCGGCGACGCGACGCTCGGTCGCGGTCAGCTCCTCCGAGGGCCGCGGACGTCCGCCGATCCGCTTGAGCTCGGCGCGGGCCTTCTCCGCCCACAGGCGCGCTCCCAGCTCCTCGAAGACGGCGAGCGCCTGCTCCAGTGCCTCCCTGGCTAAGCGCTTCTGCTGCCCCTGTCTGCGCACCGTGCCGAGACAGAGCAGCGTGCGGCCGCGCTCGAGGGGAAACGGCGCGGCATCTGCGAGAGAGGCCTCGAGCGCTGCGATTCCAGCCGCCGAGTCACCCTCCGCGGCGTGGACGAGACCGCGACAACGAGCTGCCCCGGCTCTGGCCAGCGCACTCCCGAAGCGCTGCGCATTCGACTCGTACGGCTCGAGGTAGGCGCGAGCCAGCTCGAGCTCGCCGAGGGCGACCAGCGTCTCGATCGCGTCGGCCCAGAGGGGATCAGTAGGGTCGTTCACACCTCCCGCGAGAAAGCGCCCGGGGAGCTCTCGGAGGTAGCCCCCGGCCGCCTCCAGGTTGCCGAGCGCCAGCTCGAGACGACCGAGAGCACCGGTGATCATGACGCTGAAGATGTCGAACACGCTCTCCTGCGCGTGCGCGAGCCCTTCCTCGGCTGAGGTGCGCGCCTCGTCGACCAGGCCGAGGTCGACAGCGAGGAGCGTCTTGACCTGTCCCATCCAGATGCGACCGTGCGGGTGATCGGTCTGCTCGGTGAGCTCCTCCGCCACGGTCGCGTGCTCGAGCGCGCGCTGCCAGCGGCCGACGAGCCACTCGAGCAAGCCCAGCTGCCACAAGACCACGAGCCGACCTTCTTCGTCGCCGCGAGCCACCGCCTCCACCACAAGCGTCTCGAAGACTGCGCAAGCCCGATCGAGCTCGCCGAGATGCGCGAGGAGTCGGGCGAGCGCGAAGCGCGGGCTGTTGTAGTAGTGGAGCTTCAGCCCGAGCTGCTCCTCGATCTCCGCACCCCGCTCGAGCAGGCCCGGCGTGATCTCCGCCGTCCACATCTCCGCACGTCCTGCATGCGCGATCGCCACGGCGAGCAAGGTCGGGTCGCCGGCCCGCTCGGCCTTCTCCAGCGCAGCCCGAGTATCCGCGAACGCAGCCCGGGCGTTGGCGGCGTTCAAGTGGACAAAACCACGAGCAGCGAGGATCTGGGCAGAGCGGGCGTCGTCGCCGGAGGCCTCGACGAGAGCCTCCTCGGCAAGCCGGATCAGCATCGGAATGTTGCCCCGGTGCGTTGTGACCAGCTCGAGGAGGACGTCGGCCCGCTCGACGCCGGACGGAACATCGGCGAGGAGTTGCTCGAGCAGTGCAACCGCCCGCTCGCCGTCACCGGCAAGACGATGGAACTTCGCCGCTCTGAAGAGGCGGAGCCGGGCGCACTCGGGATCGGCAGGTGTGAACTCCGCTGCGAGCTCGGAGAGGTCCGCTGCGGAGGCGGTCGCCCCGCGAGCGGCAGCGTGCTCCGAAGCCGCGTCGAGGCGGGAGGCGACGACGGCGTCCGGCCTGACGACGAAGAGCGCCAAGTGGCGGGCCTGCTCCTCCACGTCGGTCACCGCCTCGGCTAGTGCGCCGTGAATCGCCCGTCGCTTCCACGGCGGCGCCTGCTCGTAACAGATGGACGCGAGCAGGGGATGGGAGAAGCGGATGCGGGAGTCGTCGAGCTCGAGAACTCCCGCCTGGGTCGCAGTAGGGAGTGCTTCCAGCACCCTTGCCGGGTCGCCGTGAGCCGCCGAGACGAGCTCGATCGTCGGCCGTGCGAGCGCAGCGGCGAAGAGAACCACGTCGCCGGTCTCGGTTGGCAACCGCGCCAGGCGTCCGTCGAGGAGCTCGTGCAAGCTCTCGGACACCGGCAACGTTCGGCCGGCCAAGGGCCTCGTGTTTGTGCGAACGAGCTCTCGTCCGAGCTCGAGCGCGAAGAACGGGTTCCCTGCAGAGGCCTCCTGAACGCGGATCAGCTCCGGCCGGCTCAGCTCGAGCCCTAGTCGCTCCTCGAGGAGACGATCAAGCGCGCCCAGGCTCAGCGGGCCGAGCGAGACGCGGGTCAGCCGCTCCTCCGGGAAGGCCCGCTCGAGCTCGACCGACGCCCGTGGGTCGTGCGCGCTGCGGAGGGTGGCGAGCACACCGACCGGCTCGCTCCGCAAGCGGCGAAGGGCAATCTGGAGCACTCCCGCCGAGGACGAGTCGAGCCACTGGAGGTCGTCGAGCGCGACGATCACCGGACCTCGCTCGGCAAGCGCCCGCAGGACGTCGAGCAGCGCGAGCCCGATCGCGTGCGGATCGGGAGCCTTCTCTCCCGGCTCTGCGAGCAAGAGCGCCACTTCGAGCGCGCGCCGCCGCATTGGCGCCAGCGAGGACGCCACTTCGTCGAAGACTGGGGCAAGCAGATCGGAGAGCCCGGTGAATGAGAGGGAGGCTTCGGCCTCGGCCCCTCTGTGCAGGAGGACACGCGACAGGCGCTGCTCTGCCTCTTCCACGCCGGCCTCCCAGAGGATCGTCTTGCCGATCCCCGCCTCGCCGGAGAGGACAAGCGCGCGGGAACCGTCGGGGGCTCGGTCCAGGAACGCCTGGATCGAGCCGAGCTCCTCCTCTCGCCCGATGATCTCCACGGCAGTTTGCGACATTCTGCACGACTCGGGGTCGTCGTATGGGCTGTCCGCGGGTTACCGCCGAGACTCCTCTCCAACAGCATCAGCGGGAAGCCTGGGGACGTGGGCGACAGCGGCCTCCTCTCCGACCGGATCCACTTCGATCTTCAGCCCGATCTTGCCCACCTCGTCGGTCTCACGCTCGTCGGCGCCTAGGAACCATGAGACGGGAACATGACAGCCGAACGACTGGGCGGGTTCTTCGCAGGTCGAGGGCCGTCGCGGAAGAGACGTCCGGTCACCGTTCTCGCCGGAACCGCGACCCATGTGCGCCCCCCTCCGCCCGCGCCGCGGAAACGCGGCTCTTTCGCCCAAAATCGGGCTGGTTGGAGGCGGGGAGACTCAGCACTCATCCTGATTCGCGTTGCTAGCGCTCGGCGTCGGCGAGCAACGCGCGGGCGGTTTCGAGGTCGGACTCGTGCACGAGGATCTCGCGCGGACCGTCGGACGCGATCCCGTGGAGTCGGGAGTCCAGCTCTTCGGTAACCCGATGAGCGCACTCGATTCCAGCGGAGCGGAGCAGCCCGCACATCACCTCGGCTTCTACCTCGTCAGCGACAGTCGCAACGAGGACGTCTTCGTCGGCCATGCGTCGAGGCTACTCGATTCGAGACGAACCGAAGAGCCGGCCGAGCGTGCCGTCCGGGCGGACATTGTCTGGAGCGCCGAGCGTACTGATAGCGGCCCGCTCAGTCTGAGGTCACGACTGAGGAGGTTTCGGGATCGTGCGCGCGGATGGTGCTTCCGCGTGGCCGATGCTCATCGAATCCTTGAGCGATTAGTGTACGAGGCGGACACAGGAGTCGAGCCGCGCGGCAGGCGCGTCGGAACCCACGAAGAGACGGAGGGAACGTTCGATGCCGATCTGGGCCTGGATTCTCATCATCCTCTTGATCGTGTTTCTCCTCGGCGGCTTCGGCTACAGGCGGCGAGGACGGTAGGAACCGCTCTCTCGGCGCTTGGTTCGGGCAGCACCGGAGAACGCCGAGCCGCGGATCGCGCCGTACGAGCTCCTAGCTCGTCGTCTCGTCGATCGTCCATGTACCCCCGACAACGCGCCGCAGGACCTTTCCGCAGCCCGGGCACCGACGCTCCGTGGACTCGCGAAGTTCCTCGCCGGGGCCGCTGATCGCGGATTCGACACGCGTCCCGCAGGCCGGACACGCGTCCGCGTTGCGGTCGTCCTTTTCGGAGGTGCTCATAGCCGATGAGCGTACATCGGATACCCGCTCTGACTTCCCGAATGCCTCTCGCGCCGGAACGCGGCAGAGCTCTCGTCTACGAGCGGGAGACTCGATGGAGCGGCTCCACATCCGAAACCGTGATGAGAAGGACAAGCGACCACTATCCGCGCGGAAGCAGGCACCGCAGCGCCCGTCAAGCCTAAGCCGGGCAGGGCTGCTACCTCTGGTTACCCAACAAATCGCATGCCACTTGAGCGCGCGACGCCGGGGGGTGGGATCTTTCTCGCTTCCGCATCAACATGCCCGCGACCATGAAGCCGTAGATGTCCGCAATCCACAGAAGCTGGGCGCTCGTGGGCTGCAGGTCTTCGCTCAGCGACGGCAGCGCGAGGTGGAGCACCGTCAGGTCCATGGCATAGACGACGCAGGCGAGCGCCAGCACGGCGAGCCCCACCCATTCCTTGCGTCCCGCCCTGACGGCCGCGTCCGAGCTCACGGTCTTACGGACGCCGCTCAGATGCGAAGGTCATCGCCCGCTTCCCACGCACTTCCACCATGGGTGGACTCAACGAGGGAGGAGACGCGTCGATTCCCGAGCGCTGCAGGCCTAGAGTTGCCGGCATGGAGAGCTCGCTCGCCGCGTGGTTCCCGGCCTGCGGCCGAGATCTCCCGTGGCGGCGCACACGCGATTCGTACGCGATCCTCGTCTCGGAGGTGATGCTCCAGCAGACGCAGGTCGACCGCGTCGTTCCCCGCTACCTCGCGTGGCTCGAGCGCTGGCCGACTGTCGAGGCCCTCGCGGCGGCACCGGCGGGCGACGTGATCCGGGAGTGGCAGGGGCTGGGATACAACCGGCGCGCGGTCAACCTCCACCGCGCTGCGCAGATCGTCGCGCAGAACGGCTGGCCTGACGATCTGACCGCGCTCCCTGGGATCGGCCCGTACACGGCTTCCGCGGTCCGATGCTTCGCACTCGGCGAGGACGTGTTGCCCGTCGACGTGAACGTCGCGAGAGTTCAGCGGCGCACCGGCTGCGCGTTCTCGGCGGACGCGGCGCAGGCGCTCATGGATCTCGGGGCTACGATCTGCCTCGCTCGCACCCCCCGCTGCGATGTCTGCCCGCTCGCGCACGAGTGCCCGTCGCGCGGGATCCGCGAGGAGCCCGCCCGCAAGCAGGGTCCGTTCGAGGGCTCGTTCCGCCAGCGCCGCGCAGCGGCGCTCCGACTCGTCGCGGACGAGCCGCGCGAGCTCGACGCGCTCGACGACGAAGCCGTCCGCTCGCTCGAGCGTGACGGCCTCGTCGTCGTGGAGGACGGCCTCGTCGCACTACCTACCTAGCCGATTGTCCGTAGGTACGGCGCGGCCGCGAAGCGGCCGCCTTTAGGGATCGTGCGCGGCCAGGAGTCCGCGCGAGCGGACTCCTGGCCTGCGTCTACAGGACCGGACAGTTCACGACGATCGGCATGGCCCTGATCGTGACGTCGCCGGCGCGCTGCGCACGCGCGACGGCAGCAGCCGAGCGCAACACGCGGGCGTCGGTGCCGTCCTTCCAGGTCACCAGGCGCACGGCCCAGAGCGGCGTGTAGTCGCGGCGTCCCGGAACCGTGTCGATGACGTTGCGCTGGTTCTCGTGGCCGTTCGTGAACGCCCAGATCGGGGCGACCTTGTTCCCCGGCCGGAGCTTTACCGGGCCGAAGCCGAGGTACGAGACGACCTGGCCGCGGTAGAAGCCGAGGACGACATCCTGCGAGTAGGTCTTCACGGGGCCGTCGGCGGCGAGTGCGGGCAGCGCGAGGACAACCGTGGCGAGGGCGGCAGCAACGCCAATCGTGAGGACACGTCTCATGAGTCTTCTTCAGTCGGGTATGCCGTCGACGGTAGGGCGCAACTCTTGCGGCGATCTGACGACGGGCTGAACAGCGCGTTGTTCACCTCCGCGTAACCGCTCGCGGCGCACAATGCGGCGATGGCAACCGTCCTCGTCGTGGACGACGAACCGATCGTGCGCGAGGTCGTCGTCCGCTACCTCGCGCGCGAGGGACATCGCACGCTCGAGGCTGCGGACGGAGACGCTGCTCGCTGCCTGATCGAGGGCTCCGAGCTCGATCTGGTCGTCCTCGACCTGATGCTGCCCGGCACGGACGGCCTGGAGCTCTGCCGCTGGATCCGCGGACGCTCCGAGCTCCCGGTGATCATGCTCACCGCCCGCGGCGAGGAGGCCGACCGCATCGTCGGCCTGGAGCTCGGTGCGGACGACTACGTGACGAAGCCGTTCTCACCACGCGAGCTGGCTGCGCGGGTGCGAAGCGTCCTGCGGCGAACGTCCGTCAACGGCGCAACTATGGAGGCGCTCGAGTTCGGCGACGTGCAGCTCGAGCGCGAGACGCGCGAGGCCCGCAAGTCGGGCACGCCGATCCGCCTGACTGCGAAGGAGTTCGATCTGCTCTGGTTCCTCGCGAGCCATCCGCGCCGCGTGTTCTCGCGCGATCAGCTCATGGCGAGCGTCTGGGGCTACACCGCCGCCCTCGACACGGGCACCGTGACTGTGCACGTGCGCCGGCTGCGCGAGAAGATCGAGGACGACCCCTCGCAGCCGAGATACCTCGAGACCGTCTGGGGCGTCGGCTACCGGCTCGCCGCATGATCGCGATGATCGGATCGGCCGCCCTCGTCGCGCTCGCGACTCTCGCAGTCGGGCTCGGTTTCGCCTACGTCCTGCGGCTCCTGCCGACGGTGCGCCTCCAGCTCGCGGGTCTCGCGTTCCTCGCCGTCCTCCTCCCGCTCGGTGCCGTGCTGCTGTCGGGCTGGGTGATGTTCCACATGGGCGAGGACGTCAAGATCCTCGCTGTCATCGCCGCCTCCGCGCTGACCGCGGTCGTCGCCGCGCTCGCCCTCGCGCGCTCGATCGTCGGCTCGATCGACCGGGTCCGACACGCGTCGGTGCAGCTTGCGCACGGCGACCTCGAAGTCCGGGTGCCCGAGCAGGGCCCGGCGGAGGTGGCCGAGCTCGCAGCCTCCTTCAACGAGATGGGCCACAACCTGCGCCGGCTCTTCGACACGCGGCGCGAGCTCGTCGCGTGGGCGAGCCACGACCTGCGAACGCCGCTCGCGAACATGCAGGCGATGCTCGAGGCGATCGAGGACGACCTCGGCCAGCCCGAGGAGTACGTCCCTGTCCTCCGCGAGCAGGTGCGCGTGCTCACGCTCCTGGTCGACGATCTCTTCGAGCTCGCCCGCATCGACGCAGGCGCGCTGACGCTCGAGATGCGGCGCCTGCCGGTGGCGCCCGTCGTCTCGAGCTCGCTGAGGAGCATCGAAGCCGAAGCGCGCAGCCGTCACGTACGTCTGGACGCAGACGTCGACGCCTCGATCACCGCCCACTTCGCACCCGACAAGCTCGAGCGCGTCCTGATGAACCTCCTGACGAACGCCCTGCGGCACACACCATCCGACGGCGCGGTCGCAGTCCGCGTCGAGCCGCGGCCGAACGAGGTGCGCGTCGCCGTAGAGGACACGGGGAACGGCCTCGACGCGGAGGCCCGCGAGCGGATGTTCGAGCGGTTCTGGCGCGGCGATCAGTCGCGCTCGTCGCGCGGCGCCGGGCTCGGCCTCGCCATCGCGCGCGGCCTCGTCGAGGCACACGGCGGGCGGATGTGGGCCGAGGACCGCGAGGGCGGTGGCGCGAGGGTCTGCTTCACGCTCCCGTCGTAGGGGCGAGATATCTCGCCCCTACAGCCGGTGCACCATCCAGACGTTCGGCTCGACGTACGTTCCGACGTCCGCATCGCGATCGATCGAGACCACTGTGAGCGCGCCGGGCACAACGTAGTCGCCGCTCTCCGGAAACGACATCTCTGCCCAACCCTCCCACTCGGCTACGGACCCCGAGATCACCATTGATTGGTGAGCAACCTTGAGGATCTCACCGCCGATGCGCTCATGCGTGCGCAGCCAGGGATCGAAGTGCGTTGCGTCCGACCGACGCCATGTGACGTACCGATCGATGTGGGTGAGCGGGTAGCGGTCCTTCAGGCTCGGCCGCACTGGAGCGATGAGCGACGTGTAGCCGTGCACGCGACCGAGGTCGGCCATCCGTTCGATCATCCGGACACTGAGACCTCGGCCCTGATACTCAGCTGAGATCACGATCTGCAAGGCGCACAGGACGTCGTGTGCGCTGCGATCGCTACTGAACGACGTCTCCAGCACGGCATCGAGCCCCCTCACGGGCAACGTCTCCGGGTTTCCGTCCCAGATCGCAGGCACGACGTTTGCCTCGGCCGCAACCTCGTCGGCATCGTCGTCCCAGGCAAAGAAGTGGAGATGGTCGTACTCGTCCCTAACGCGGCCGAAGTACGCATTGGCGACGGGATCGTGGTGCATGAATTGCGGCCACATCAGCATGAGATCGCGAGCCCGAGACCTGAGCTCTGGCCGCTCCGCCATCGTCGGAAGTTGAATCGCCATCAGCCTTCCCTGCGAAGAAGTGCAACCGCCTGCGCGGCGAGGCCCTCGCCGCGGCCGGTGAACCCGAGGTGGTCGGTTGTCGTGGCGCGAACGCTCACGCGCCCCGCGTCGACGCCGAGGGCTCCGGCGAGCCGCTCGCACATCTCGTCGCGCACGTCGCCGATCCGCGGCTCCTCCCCGACGAGCACGCAGTCGGCGTTCACGAGCTCCCACCCCGCCTCGCGCACCTCACGGAACGCCTCCCAGAGGAGATCGAGCGACGACGCGCCGCGGTACTGCTCGTCGCCGGACGGGAACAGCGAGCCGATGTCTCCGAGGTTCGCAGCGCCGAGAACCGCGTCGATGAGTGCATGCGCGATGACGTCGCCGTCGGAGTGCCCCGCGAGCCCACGCGGGTAGTCGATGGCCACGCCGCCGAGCACGAGCGAGACGCCCTCCTCGAGCGCGTGCGCGTCGTATCCGATTCCGACTCGCAGGTCGCTCACGGGCCACCTGGCCCGTGAGCGGGGAGGGGTGTGGGGAACCGGGAGGTTCCCCACGCTTTCAAGAAGAAGGGGGCAAGCGGGGGAAACATGGTTTCCACCGCGACCGCGAGCCGAAGGCGAGCGGTGTTCATCGCAGCGAGGCTAACGCCTCGGGGAGCGACGCGAGATCGTCGAGGCCCAACCTCGCCTCGCGCGGCGTCGGCTGCAAACGTCCCCACGGCCCCCGACGCACGTGCACGGCGACCAGCCCGGCCGCGGCCGCCGGGAGGACGTCGTTGTCGATCCGATCGCCGACGTAGGCGACCTCGTCGGCGCTGCACTCCACCAGTTCGACGACCTTCTCGAAGAACGCCGGATCCGGCTTACGGACGCCAAGACTGGCCGAGGACGAGATCACGTCGGCGGGAAGCGCGGACTCTCGGGCCCACGCCTCGAGAACCTGTGTCTGGTTCCCGACGATGCCGACGCGGAGGCCGAGAGCGCGAACGCGTTCGAGACAGTCCACGGCGTCCGGGTAGAGATCCTCGAGCGAGTACGGCTCCTCGTACCACCCGGTGGGCTGCTCGATCCCCAGATGGTCCCAGAGAGCCGTGTGCTCCTCCCCGCGCTCGATCGTGACCCCCAGCGCGGCCCAGACGACGTGCGGCTGCAGCCCGCCGTGATCCGCCACCCGGCGCCACCAGCGCTCCTCGTCGACGAGCGTCTCGCCGACGTCGAAGACGACGGCTCTCAGAGCCACGACTCGACGAGTGCGAGGTCGGCCGGCGTCGTGACCTTCAGCAGCCTCGGATCGCCGGCCACGACTGCGACGCGCCCGCCGGCTCGCTCGACGAGCGACGCGCAGTCGGTGGCACCCGTGAGGTCGCCGGCGAACGCCCGCCGAAGCGCTGGGGCGAGGAACGCCTGCGGTGTCTGCGCAGCGACGAGATCCTCGCGGTCGACGGTCTCGACGACGACTCCGTCGCGAACGCGCTTAAGCGTGTCGGCGACCGGAAGAACGGGCACAGCACCGTCGTAGCCTTCGCCGAGTAGCGCCAGCAGTCGCTGGACCATGGCATCGTCGACGAGTGGGCGTGCCGCGTCGTGGACCAGCACGACGAGCGCTTCCTCGGGCACCTCGGCGAGCGCCGCGGCGACGGACTGCGCGCGCTTCGCTCCGCCCGTGACGCACGCGACGACCTTCGACGCGGCGAGCTCCTCCGCGAGGAGTATCGACGGCTCCTCCCACTCCGGCGGCGCGGCGACGACGATCGCGTCGATCAGCTCGCAGCGATCGAGGCGATCGAGGCTTTCGGCCAGGAGCGGACGCCCGCCGAGGGCTGCGAATGCCTTCGGACGATCGATACCGAGCCGCTCGCCGGTGCCGGCGGCGGCGACCACCGCCCAGGTAGCCCCGACCTCGCCGGAGCCACCCAACGCCTACGCGCTCGCCGTTGCGGCCTTCGGCTTCGCTCGGGACTTCGGCTTGGGCTGCCCGGCGCGAGAGAGAACCTCGTCGAGCCAGGCTGCGGCCTCGTCCTCGTCCATGTCCTTCGCGTACATGAGCTCGGAGGCGAGGATCTTCTTCGCCTTCACGAACATCTGCTTCTCGCCGGTCGAGAGGCCCTTCTCGTTGTTCCGCACGGCGAGGTTCCGCACGACCTCCGCGAGCTCGAAGATGTTCCCCGTCTTCATCTTGTCGCGGTTGTGCTTGAAGCGGCGGTTCCAGTTCTTCGGCATCTCGGTCGACCCACCCGAGAGCGTTCTGACGACCATGGTCACCGTTCTCTGGTCGATGACCGTTCGCAATCCCACCCGCTCCGCGTTCTCGCAGGGCACGTTCACGGTCATGTCGTTGTGGAGGATCTGGATCGTCAGGTACTCGCGCGTCTCGCCCAGAACCTCACGCTTCTCCTTCCGCACGACTGTGCCTGCGCCATGGTGCGGATAGACGACCTTGTCGCCGATGTCGAACAAGAGGGCCTCCCCGATGTCGGTGTCCGTCGCCGTCACGAAAAGTGCCGGCAGTGTCTTCCCTGCCGGCGTCCGGGCACATAATAGCGCGTTCTTCACAGGCGATTAACGGAACCGCAACAGGCCCGAACGGCTACGCGGCGGCTTCCGCGACCGCGGCAGAGGCGTCGAGCCCCGCGGCGATGGCCGCGCGCAGAGTCTGCGCGGGCGCGACGCGAACCGGCGAACGCTCTGCGGTGCCATCGGGGGCGACGACGGTCGCGATCCCGAGCTTCGCGCACTCCTCGAGCCGCCGCTCGGCCTGGGATGCCTGGCGCAGGCGGCCGGTGAGCCCGATCTCGCCGAAAGCGGCGAGCCCTTCTCGTACCGGAGCGCCGCACGCCGCCGACGCGATCGCGAGCGCCACCGCGAGGTCTGCGCCCGGCTCCTCGATGCGGACGCCACCGGCGACGTTCACGAACACGTCGGCGCTCGAGAGCGGGACGCCCGCATGGCGGCCGAGCACAGCGACGATCATCGCCAGCCGCTTCGGGTCGACACCCGTGCCGACACGCCTCGGCATCGCGAGATCGCTCGCCGCCACCAGCGCCTGCACCTCGAGCAGGATCGGTCGCGTTCCTTCGAGAGCGCACCCGACGGCCGCGCCCACCTCACCGGGATGCGTCGTCCCGAAGAGCGCGGACGGGTCCGGCACGCCGACGAGACCAGCGGCGGTCATCTCGAAGACTCCGAGCTCGTTCGTCGAGCCGAAGCGATTCTTCGTCGCGCGAAGCACACGGTGCTCGTGGTAGCGGTCGCCCTCGAACTGCAGCACGCAGTCGACGAGGTGCTCGAGCACGCGGGGGCCGGCGACGGCGCCGTCCTTCGTGACGTGGCCGACGAGAACGGTCGCGACACCGGCCTCCTTCGAGACCCGCAGCAACCTTCCGGCCGCCTCGCGCACCTGAGCGACCGAGCCTGGAGCGGACCCGAGCCCGGCCGCATGAAGGGTCTGGACGGAGTCGATGACGCAGACATCGGGCCGCAGGGCGTCGAGCGTGGCGCATACGGTGTCGAGCTCGGTCTCGGCGAGGACCTCCACCGCCTCGGCGCCGCCGAGGCGCGCGGCTCGAAGCGAGACCTGGGCCGCCGACTCCTCACCCGTCACGAGCAGCGCGCGACGACCACTGCGCGCGATCGCTCCGAGCGCTGTCAGGAGAAGCGTCGACTTCCCGACGCCCGGCTCGCCGCCGACCAGGACAAGCGAGGCCGGAACGAGGCCGCCGCCGAGGACGCGGTCGAGCTCCGAGACCCCCGTGGAGATGCGTTCCGCTTCGTCGACCGAGACATCGCCGATGGGAACGGGCTGCGCCGGACGCGCCGTCGCTGCCTCCGACGCCGATCCGTGGAGCTCCTCGACGAGCGTGCCGAAGGCGCTGCAGCCGGGGCACTTTCCGAGCCAGCGTCCGGACGTCGTGCCGCACTCGGAGCAGGTGAACTGGACGGTGACCTTTGCCACGGGAGTGCCAGTGTAGGAACCGCGTCCGACGCCGTTCGTCACGAAAGTGCACGTTCACGCTTGCAAGAGGGGCGCGCGTGCATAAGAGTCCAGTCACACCGACGCAGACGACCGACGAAAGGACGGGCCGCATGGAGAGATTCAACGCCCTCGGGCGCGGAGCGCAGCTAATGCTCATCGGAGCCGTGCTCCTCTTGATCGATCTATTCCTACCGTGGCAGGACTTCGACATCGGAGGGCTTGCAGACGAGTTCGGAGTCGACGCCACGTTCAGCGGCTGGCGCGGAGTCGGAATCATCCTCGGGCTCCTCGTGATCGTCCTCCTCGCGTGGCTGATCGTGCGTATCGCGTCGGTGGACATCCCGCTTCCGGTCTCGACCGCGATGACCGGCGCCTTGCTGGGCACGCTGATCCTGATTTTCGCAATCATCAAGCTGCTCACGATCCTTGGCGACGAGGCGACGGTCTGGGCTTGGGTCGGTGTCGGCCTGGCAGTGCTGATCGCGGTGGGAGCGTTCATGACCGTGCAGGAAGCCGGCGGAGTCGACACGCTGAAGAGTGAAGCGACCAGCTTCGGCGGGTCTTCCTCCGCGGCTCCCGCAGCACCTGCGGCGGCCGCTCCGGCGGCGGCCCCACCTCCAGCGCAGGAAGCAGCAGAGAGTGCGGCGAGCGAGGCGTCCGAAGCACCCTCGGATGCGACGGATGCGGCCTCGGACGCAATGGGCGACGAGCCGTCGACCGGGCGGGAGAGCTAGGTCCGCTCACCTCTGTGGCGACGCTGCGGCGCGAGAGCGCGTCGCAGCGTCGCTGCTGCGGCGCGCGTGCGAAGCGCCTGCAATTTCCCCCATTTCGGCCGAAGCCGAGTACCCTGTGCAACGTACGTACGGGCAGCGGCGGCCCGCCCCATCACCGCAGCCGAAAGGGGAGTCGGATGGCGAAGTTCAAGGCCCTCTCGCGAGGCACCCAGATCGTCCTCGTCGCCGGCCCGCTCCTGTTCGGAAGCCTGTTCTTCACCTGGCAGAACGTCGAAGTGGACTACGGGCCTGCCGGTGTCGCGACGCTCTCGCTCGACGGCTGGGATGCGTGGGGTCTCCTGCTCGCGCTCCTCGTCCTCTCCACCCTCGCGCTCGTGGTTCTGATGCACCTGACCGAGGTCGAGATGTCGAGCGACATCCCGTGGACGAAGATCACGTTCGCCCTCGGCGTTGCATCGTTCTTCGTCGCCGGCCTGAAGAACCTCACCGACGCCGGATCGTCGTGGGCGAGCTATGCGTTCGTCGCGCTGGCGGCTGCGGTCGCAGCGGGCACGTACCTGGATTGGGCTGCGGCGCGGAGGGAACGAAAGCCGCTCGTGCAGGAGAAGCGACGCGGGATCAGCTCAACCGCTTGACGAGCAGAGCTCGGTCCTCGCCCGGCCCGTCGTAGTCCTCCGCGATTCGCTCGACCTCGAACCCGAGCGCCTGATGGAACGCCAGGGAGCCCTGGTTCAGCGGTGACGTCACGCAGCGAACGACAGTGCGCCCGTTCGCATGCGCCTCCTCGAAGAAGCGCTCGTAGAGCGTGCGGCCGAGCCCCTCGCCGCGATCCTCCGGAGTGACGCCGACGAAGTGGATGTACGCCTCGTCGTCCGCCGTCTGCGAGAGGAACCCGCAGACGAACCCGAGCAGCTCCCCGTCCTCGCCCTCGGCGACGAAGCTCGTCCCCTCGAAGTGGATGAAGAAGAGCTTCGGAAGGATCGGCGCCATGTCGCGCCCGCCCCACCAGACGTTGATGCGGCCTATGACTCGCCCGTAGTCGGACGGCTTCGCGTGCCGGATCTCGATCGCGCCCACGGCGGCGATTGTAGGGGCGACGCTTGCGTCGCCCGGGCGAGGCAAGACTCGCCCCTACGCGTCGGCCGGGTCGCTCAGCTCGTCGAGCTCCAGCTCCGGCTCTTCGGCCGGACCGCCGACGGCGGCAGGCACCGGGGTGCCCTCGACGATGCGAATCTCCACCGGAGCCTCGCCCTCGGCAGGATCCTCGCGGCGGTCGACGATGAGCGTCGTCCCCGGCGAGAGCTCGCGGCCGAGGATGAAGTCGGCGAGCGGATCCTCGAGCATGCGCTGGATCGCACGGCGGAGCGGGCGTGCGCCCATGGCCGGGTCGTAGCCCTGCTCGACGAGGAGCTCGCGCGCGTCGTCCGTCAGCTCGATGACGACGTCGTGCTTGCCCATCTCCTCGCGCACGCGCTTCATCATCAGGTCGACGACCTCGAGGATCTCGGACTTCTCGAGCTTGTGGAAGACGATGACCTCGTCGATGCGGTTCAGGAGCTCGGGCCGGAACACCTTCTTGAGCTCCGACATGACGCGCTCCTTCATCTCGTCGTACGAGAGGCCCTGCTCGTCCCCGATGGAGAAGCCGAGCGTCTGGTTCTTCGAGATCTGCGCCGCCCCGAGGTTCGAGGTCATGATCACGATCGTGTTGCGGAAGTCGACCTTTCGCCCCTGCGAGTCCGTGAGCTTTCCGTCCTCGAGGATCTGCAGGAGGATGTTGAAGACGTCAGGGTGTGCCTTCTCGATCTCGTCGAGGAGGACGACCGAGTACGGCTTGCGACGCACGGCCTCGGTGAGCTGGCCGCCCTCGTCGTAGCCGACATAGCCGGGCGGCGAGCCGACGAGCCGCGACACGGAGTGCTTCTCCATGTACTCGGACATGTCGACCTGGATGAGCGCATCCTCGTCGCCGAACAGGAACTCGGCGAGCGTGCGCGCGAGCTCGGTCTTGCCCACGCCGGAGGGGCCAAGGAAGATGAACGAGCCGGTCGGCCGCTTCGGGTCCTTGATCCCCGCGCGGGCGCGCCTGATCGACTTCGCGACCGCGACGATCGCCTGGTGCTGGCCGATGACGCGCTTGTGCAGCTCGTCCTCCA
>Ga0299907_10000784_pt1 | contig 16623 bp, 16 predicted proteins | sample RVTome_16_FD_198680 | JGI IMG/M metagenome (GOLD analysis project Ga0299907, IMG submission 198680) | Soil microbial communities from uranium-contaminated site in the Upper Colorado River Basin, Wyoming, United States - RVT152D67 (version 2) ...
GAACCTCGAGAGCTGGGACTTCGCCGAGGACGTCGCCGTCTGACGGAGGCGCGATGACCCGGGACGCGAACCTGATCCGGCCCGAGGGTCCGGTTCCCTACGGGCCGGCGAACGAGGCCATGCATCGACTCGCGGAGCGCAGGCTGGCCGGCGAGATCCCCGACACCGTGATCCTGCTCGAGCACCCGCCGGTGTTCACGGCGGGGCGCCGCGCGCGGCCCGACGAGCTCCTCTGGTCGCTCGACGAGGTGGCCGCGCGCGGCGCCGAGGTCCATCGGATCGACCGCGGTGGGGCGTTCACGTTCCACGGGCCCGGCCAGATCGTGGGGTATCCGATCCTGGACCTCGGTCCCAAACCCGACGCCACAGCGCACCTGCGCCGGATGGAGGAGGCGGTGATCCGGACCGCGTCGGAGTTCGATGTCGCGCTGCATCGGCGCGAGGACGTGCAGACGGGTGTGTGGCACGGCGACGACAAGGTCTGCGCGATCGGCGTCCGGCTGATGCGGGCCCGCGTGACGCTGCACGGCTTCGCGCTGAACTGCGACCCCGATCTTTCGTGGTGGGACGGCATCGTCGCGTGTGGCCTGCCCGGTCACGGCGTCACGTCCATCAGCCGGATCGCGGGGCGTCGGATCACGGTGCCTGAGGTCGCGCCGGTGCTCGAGCGAAACATCGCCCATGTCTTCGAGCTTGCGCTCGAGCCAGTGCAGGGTTGGCTCCCGGTCGAGGTCGAGCCGGTAGCGTTCTAGTCCTGTCGGGACGATCGGACGGTGAGCCACACGCCCGCGCAACCATGACGAAGCCCAGGAACCCCGCCAAGAAAATCACTGACAGCGAGCGCTCGTACCCCTCGACCAGCGTCCCGAGCCCGAGCACGGCCACCCCACACGCCGACCCCGGCGATCAACGCGAACAGCGCCCCCAACGGTGATCGGCGGGGAGCAGGATGCCGCCCAACCCACCGACGACGATGCCGAGGCCGGTGAACGCGTGGCGAACTTCGACGCTCGGGACCGAGATGCCTTCATGGCCCACTGGACCAACATCCTTCGCGACGAGAGCGTCGTGGTCAGGACCGTTGAGTTCCAGGGTCTCGTCGCCGGCAACATCGTGAGCTGGGAGCACGACGGGGAACGCGACGTCGGCTACTGGATCGGGCGCGAACATCGGGGCAAAGGCATCGCCACGGGAGCGCTTACTGCGTTCTTATCTGAGGTGGATACCCGACCGTTGCACGCGCACGTCGCCGCTCACAACGTGGGATCGATCCGCGTGCTCGAGAAGTGTGGCTTCGAGAAGATCGAGCACGACATGACGACGGCGGCTGACGCCGGCCGCGTCGAGGAGCTGCGTTTCAAGCTCGACCGCTGAGGGTCCTCAGAACAACGCTGCGGACAGGAGCCGCCGGTACTCCTGGATGAGCGGATCCTCGTCCCCGACCGCGGTGAAGACGGTGATCATCGCGTCCCGCGCAGTCTCGCGGTCCTCCGCGAGCCCCTGCAGCAGGCCGGCCAGCCCTCCGATGACATCGCCGGAGGCGACCAGACGCTTCGCCTGCCCGAGGGTTCCGTCCTCCGAGGTGTTCGCCCATCTCCGCACCGTGATCATCGAGAGGACCTTCTCCGCCTCGGGATCCGGGCGGTGCTTCGCGACGAGCCGCTCTGCCTCATCGAGTTCGCCCCGCTCCAGCAGGATCCGCGCCAGCCCGACCGCTGCCTCGCGGTTCTCGGGACCGTCTTCGAGCACCTGTCGATACCGCGCCTCGGCGGTCTCCAGATCACCGGATTCCTCCACCGAGCGGGCCTCCTCGGCCTTCTTGTCCGCCTCGGTCGGGAGGAAGGAGTCGATGAACCTGTTCACCTCCGGCTCGGGATAGGCCCCGACGAACCCCGTCACGGCCTCCCCGTCCTTGAATGCGATCACCGTCGGGATGCTCTGCACGCCGAATGCGGACGCCGTCATCGGGTTGGCGTCGGTGTCGAGCTTCGCGAGGAGGAACGCGCCCGCACGCTCATCCGCGACCTTCTCGAGCGTCGGCGTCAGCTGGCGGCAGGGACCGCACCACTCCGCCCACATGTCGACCACGACCGGACGCTCCTTCGAGCCTCGGACGACGACTTCCTCGAAGGTCTGATCGGTGACCTCCACGACGTTGGGTGACGTTGCCATGCCTGCCTTCTGCCCTCCCGTGTTTCCGGCTGCTCCAGTCAGTCTCGACGACGACCTCGTGAGTGACAACGGACCGGAGCTCGCCGCTGTTCCGGCGAGCCCTGACCGCGACGAAGAATGCCGCTGTTATCCTGCCACGACGGTGCGAGGAGAGACGGTGTGTCCACCCGGGTAGCCGAAACCCCACACAGCGCGCTCGGACTTTCCGACGACGACCTCCAGAGGATGTACCGCCTGCTCCTCACGTCGCGGCTGCTCGATGAAGCGGCGCTTCGGCAGAATCGGATGGGCCGCGCGCCGTTCGTCGTGCCGGCGGCAGGGCACGAGGGCTGTCAGATCGGCACCGCATGGGCGATGCGACGGGGCACCGACATCTGGCTCCCCTACTACCGGGACCTCGGGGTGGTCCTCACCGCCGGTATGACGCCGTACGAGGTCTTCCTCGGCGTCTTCGCCAAGGCCGACGACCCCTCCTCGGGAGGCCGCCAGATGCCCGCGCACTGGGGCTCGAGGCGCCTGAGCATCATCAGCGGGTCATCCCCCATCGCCACCCAGGTGCCGCACGCGGCCGGCATCGCGTTCGCCGCCAGATACCGGGGGGAGGATGCCGTCGTGGGCTGCTGGTTCGGAGACGGCGCCACAAGCGAGGGTGATTGGCACGAGGGGCTCAACTTCAGCGGGATCCACCGGCTGCCGGTGATCTTCGTCTGCGAGAACAACCAGTACGCGATCAGCGTTCCCCAGTCCAAGCAGATGGCCGTGAAGGACGTGGCCTCGCGCGCGGAGGGCTACGGCTTCCCGGGGGTCGTGGTCGACGGGAACGACGTGCTTGCCTGCTACGGGGCGATGAAGACGGCTCACGAGCGGGCGCGCGCCGGCGAGGGGCCCACGCTGATCGAGTGCAAGACGTACCGGTTCATGCCGCACACGTCCGACGACGACGACAAGTCCTACCGGACGCGGGAAGAGGTCGAGGAGGCCCGGGCCAAGGATCCCCTCGTCCAGTTCGGCGGCTACCTTCGGCAGCACGGCCTCCTCGACGAGCCGAAGGACGAGGCGCTCCGAGCGGAGACGAAGGAGGAGATCGAAGAGGCGATCAAAGCTGCCTGGGACGCGCCCGATCCGGATCCCGACACGGCTCTGCGCCACGTGTTCCAGGAGGAGCAGCCGTGACCGAGAAGAACGTGGTCACGGCGATCCGCGACGCCCTTCACGACGAGATGGTGAACGACGAGCGCATCGTCCTCCTGGGTGAGGACGTCGGCGTGCGCGGCGGCGTGTTCCGGATCTCGGAGGGGTGGATGCAGGAGTTCGGCGAGCAGCGCGTGATCGACACGCCGCTCGCGGAGTCCGGCATCGTCGGGGTCGCGATCGGGATGGCGCTGCACGGCCTGCTCCCGATCGCCGAGATCCAGTTCGCCGACTTCATCCACCCCGCGTTCGACCAGGTGCTCTCGGAGGCGGCCCGGCTCCGCTACCGCTCCAACGGTGACTTCGGCGTGCCGATGGTGATCCGGACCCCTTCCGGCGGCGGGATCCACGGGGCGCTCTATCACTCGCAATCGATCGAGGCGTTCTACGCCCACATCCCGGGCATCAAGGTCGTGATGCCGTCCACCCCCGCCGACGCTGCGGGGCTCCTGCGGAGCGCGATCAAGGATCCCGATCCGGTCCTGTTCCTCGAGCACAAGAAGACGTACCGCGCGATCAAGGGCGAGGTGGCCGACGAGGCCTACCTCACCCCCATCGGCGTGGCCGACGTGAAGCGCGAAGGCGACGACCTGACCTGCGTAAGCTACGGGTACTCCCTCCATCTCTGCCTCGACGCGGCTCAACGACTCCAGGAGGACGAGGATGTTTCCGTCGAGGTCGTGGATGTGCGGACCCTCGCACCGCTCGACGTCGAGACGATCGTCGACTCTGTCCGGAAGACTTCGAAAGCGATGGTCGTCTACGAGGACAACCGGACCTACGGCGCCGGTGCGGAGATCGCGTCCACGATCGCGGAACGGGCCTTGTTCGACCTCGACTCGCCGATCGTCCGCATCGGCGGCCCCGACATCCCCGCGATGCCGTTCGCTGCACCGCTCGAGCACTTCTTCATGGAGCCGGAGCCGGACCAGATCTACGCTCGGATGCGCGAACTCGCGCGAGCCTGAGAGCCGTTCAGGACGCCACCGAGGCGGCCGATACCCACGGGGATGTGAGCGAGCATCCCCGTCCGCCCGATGCGGCACCCCGAAGCATCCGTGACCTCCTGATCATCGGAGGTCTCCTCGTCGTGCTCTTCCTTCTGGGCGCTGCCTCAGGCCTGTTCGAGCACCTGAGCGACTGGCTCCTGACCAGGGAGCAGACCGGCGGCGCGTTCGCCTTGTTGGCGCTGGTGGCCGTCGGAGCCGCCGTGTTCTCCGGCCTCCGATGGCGGCAGAGCGAAGTCGAGACCCGCAAGAGGATCGAGGCCGAGCGGAGCTATCGCCTGCTGGTCGAGCAGGCCCCTGTCGTGATCTACGCCTGGGACCCCACGCGACCGACCGGACAGCTCTCTCCCGTTTTCGTCAGCCCACAGATCGAGATGCTCCTGGGCTACTCGGTCGCCGAGTGGACCGCGGACCCGGGGCATTGGATGGAGCGGGTTCATCCCGATGACCGTGCCGGGATGGTGGCATGCATCGATGACACGCACCGAACCGGGGGCCAGTACCACATGGAGTATCGAGCTCACCACCGCGACGGACACATCGTGTGGATCCACGATGAAGCCAACCCGGTGAAGTGGGACGCAGACGGGAAACCAACCCTCGTGCAAGGGGTCATGGTCGACATCACGAGGACGAAAGCGGCGGAGGAGCACCAACGCGAGACACAGCGCCGCTTCCAAGCCCTGGTGGAGCGGCTCCCGGCGGTGACGTACGTCGAAGACGCGGAGAAGGGCGGCTACCGCTATCTCAGCCCGCAGATCGAAGAGCTCTCCGGACACCCGGTCCAACGTTGGATCGACGACCCCGACCTCTGGGAGAAGGTCCTGCATCCCGACGATCGCGAACGGGTCCTCGCGGCGAACTTCGCCGATACCGGCGACTCGTGGACCGTCGACTACCGGATGGTCCGTCCGGACGGCCGCACGGTGTGGGTGCACAACGAGTCCGTGCTGATCCGCGACGAGGATGGGCAGCCGTTCGAATGGGTGGGCGTCTGCACCGACCTCACCGAGCAGAAGGAGGCGTCGGACCAGGTGCGCGCCGCCGAGGAGCGGTTCCGGGCCATCGTCGAGCACATCCCCGCCGCGGTCTACCTGAACCTTCCCGACGGCAGCATGGAGAGCGTGTACGTGAGCCCCCAGGTCGAGACCGTGATGGGCGTCACGGTCCAGCACTACCTTGCCGAGCCCGACCTCTGGCTGCAACTGATGGACGACGAGGATCGTCGTCGTTGCGAGCGACGGTACCTCGAGGCGGTCGAGCAGAGACGGTCGTGGGAGGACGAGTATCGGATCCGGAAACCGGATGGGAAACTCGCCTGGATCCACGACGAAACGACGCTCATCACCGATGCGGACGGCGAACCGCTGTTCCTCCTCGGGGTCCTCTACGACATCACCGAAAGGAAGCGGGCCGACGAGGCGCTCCGGGAGTCCGAGCGTAGGGAGCACGCGGCCGCCGAGCGTCTCAGGACCCTGGATGACATGAAGAACACGTTCCTCGCCGCCGTCTCACACGAGCTCCGGTCGCCGCTGACCTCGATCCTTGGCCTCTCGCTCACGCTCGAGCGGACGACGGGACTCGACGAGGACGACCGCCACGATCTCATCGTCCGGCTGTCCGCCAACGCCCAGAAGCTCGACCGTCTCCTCAAGGATCTCCTCGACCTCGACCGGCTCAATCGCGGGATCGTCGAACCGCACCGGCGGACCTGCGACATCGGGTCGCTCGCACGAGGGACGCTCGACACCATGGAGGGAGTGTCGGAGCGACGCGTGGTCGTGCTCACCGAAGACGTGGAGCTCGCGGTGGACGCCGCGAAGGTCGAACGGATCGTCGAGAACCTGCTCACGAACGCGATCCGCCACACGCCGATCGAAGGCACGATCTGGCTGAGCGTCGCGGCGGAAGGGGATGGCGTCCTGATCGTCGTCGAAGACGACGGGCCCGGCGTGCCGGAGGACCTACGCAGGACGATCTTCGAGCCGTTCCGGCAGGGGCCGGCAGCTCCGGCGCACTCGCCCGGGACCGGGATCGGACTCTCACTCGTGGCACGATTCGCCGAGCTCCACGGCGGACGAGCATGGGTGGAAGAAAGGCTCGGCGGCGGCGCGTCGTTCCGGGTGTTCCTCCCCCGGACCCCTTCGGGCGAGATGCCCGTGCTCGCATCCGTCGAAAGCGGGGACCGTGGCTAGACTCGGACGGATGGCGTCAGTCGAGGGCACGGCCGATCACAATCCCCAGAAGCGCCGACTCCACCTCCCCATCGTCGGGGTCACGAACGGGCCCGCCGTGGACTCGGTCGCCGGCAGGAAGCCTCCCTGGCTGAAGGTGCGCCTCGTCTCGGGCCCCAACTACGAGGACCTCAAGGGCATCATGCGCGAGCGGTCGCTCCACACGGTCTGCGAGGAGGCGATGTGCCCGAACATCCGCGAGTGCTGGGAGGAGCGCGAGGCGACCTTCCTGATCCTCGGGGCGAAGTGCACCCGGAGATGCGGCTTCTGCGACGTGATGACCGCCAAACCGGACCCGGTCGACGAGGACGAGCCGGCGAGGATCGCCGAGGGCGTCCGCGAGATGGGCCTGCGTTACGTCGTACTCACCGGTGTCGCTCGCGACGACCTGGAGGACGGCGGGGCGCGCATCTGGGCCTCGACGATCCGCGCCGTGCGCCAGGCGGTGCCAGGTATCGGGGTCGAGGTATTGCCGTCGGACTTCAAGGGCGGCGAGCGGGACATCGCGACGGTCCTCGAGGCGGAACCGGACGTGTTCGCACACAACCTCGAGACCGTGCGCAGGCTGCACGACCGGATCCGGCCAGCCTTCGGATACGACCGCACGCTGGACGTGCTCCGTTTCGCGAAGGTGCGGCGCTCCGGTCAGATCACGAAGTCGAACCTCATCCTCGGCATGGGAGAGCGGCCCGACGAGGTGCCGGCCGCGATCGCGGACCTCCGAGACGCCGGTATCGACATCCTCACGATGGGCCAGTATCTGCAGCCGACCACCTATCACCTGCCCGTGGACCGCTGGGTCCATCCCGACGAATTCGACGAGTGGAAGAGCGTCGGCGAGGAGATGGGCATCGCTCATGTCGAGGCGGGCCCGCTCGTGCGGTCCAGCTATCACGCGGGCAAGCAACTGAAGCGTGCGGTCGAGGCCGGCGTCGCGGCTCTCGCGTAGCCCTCAGAGCAACTTCAGCTGTTCGGCCGTTCCCACCCGCGGCCGTTCTCGATCTCTCCGGAAGAACCGGCGCGCCGGTTCCACCCCGCGCCGGATCCCACCGGCGGCGGACACCATCGACGACACCTGGCGGCCGAGTCCCTCCCGCATCGCCTTCGGCCCGTACGGGTGCTGGTACATCTGCAGGTAGCGCGGAACGAGATCGGGGTGCGCCTCCTTGAGCCACGGGAGGAACTCCTCGCGGACGCCGGGCCGCAGGTGCAGCAGGATCGGCGAGACATGGGTCGCCCCCGCGTCGATCGCGGCCTCGACCACTTCGCGGAGCTGCTCGGGACGGTCCGAGATGCCCGGCAGGATCGGCGCCATCAGGACGCCGGTGGGGATGCCCGCCTCGGTGAGCGTCCGGATCGCCTCGATCCGGGCCTTCGGGTGGGGAGTGCCGGGTTCCGTCTCGCGCCAGACCCCCTCGTCCAACGTCCCGATCGAGAACGCGGCGGAGACCGGCGCCACCTCGGCCGCTCGCTGCAGCAGATCGAGGTCCCGCAGGATCAACGTCCCTTTCGTCAGGATCGAGAAGGGGTTCCGATGATCGATCAGGGCTTTCATGATCCCGCGCATCAGCGTGTAGCGGCCTTCCGCTCGCTGGTACGGATCCGTGCCGCTGCCCATCGCGATGTGCTCACCCTTCCACCGCTTCGCGGCGAGCTCGCGGCGAAGGACCTCCGGCGCGTTCACCTTCACGACGATCTTCGTCTCGAAGTCCCGGCCGGCGTTCATGTCGAGGTAGGTGTGCGTCGGTCGAGCGAAGCAATACGTGCAGGCATGCGAGCATCCCCGATAGGGGTTGATCGTCCAGTCGAACGGCAGGGCGCCACCGGGCACGCGATTGATGATCGACTTCGCCTCGGACTCGATGAACGTGATGCCCCGGAACTCGGGCGTGTCGAAGGTCTTCCGGCCGATCTCGAAGAGCTGATCCATGAACCTGACAGGATAGAACGTATGTTCGATTCCCGCCACTCTTCAGTGGGGAGCGTCGATACGTTGCGCGAGCTTCGGCAGCATCGCCACGGCGATCCCGGGTTCCTCCTTGAGGAGCTTCTGGAAGTCCATCCGAGAGATCGCGAGGCACTTCACGGGCGTCTTCGCCCTCACGCGAGCGTTCCGTGGATGATCGGTCAGGAGCGCGATCTCACCGAAGAACTCCCCCGGTCCGAGCTCCCACGAACGGCCGTCGGGCGTCTGGACCTCGACGGTCCCCTCCTCCAACACGAACATCCCCGAGCCGGGCTGACCCACCTCGACGAGCACCCACCCTGCGGGTTCCTCGAACTCGGTGGAGAGCTCGGCGATGCGCCGCAGGGCATGGTCGTGCAAGTCCGTGAAGAGCGGGATCTGCCGCAGCTTCTCGATGTCCATCAGTCCGCGACGGTACACGACCGGATGTAGCGCGGCTTGGGGCTCAAGCAGTGAGCGACGAAGGAGCGAACGTAGCCCCAGGTGAAAGTGGAGGAGCCGGCCTGTAAGCCGGATCCTGTACCGGAACCGAGGTCCCGATGGCGGCCATCTCTCTCGGCGCGCTGGCGGGTTTCCCCGCCGCGCTGCCGCGTCGCGGTTCACCCGCGCCGTGCGGCCTACCCGGCAGCTCGGGCGGGCCACCCTCGAACGCTGCCTGCTTGGCCTTGCTCCGGGTGGGGCTTGCCGAGCCGGCGCGGTCGCCCGCGCCGCTGGTGCGCTCTTACCGCACCGTTTCACCCTTGCCCCCGAAGGGGCGGTCTTCTCTCTGTTGCGCCTTCGCGAGGTCACCCCCGCCTGGGTCGCCCCAGCACCCTGCCCTACGGAGTCCGGACTTTCCTCGACCGCGCGAAGCGCGGCCGCGGCCGCCCGGCCGGCTCCTCCACCGCTAAGGGTACTGCGTACGATGGCTCTCTTCGATGCGCCGGATCGCAGCCACCCTCCTGATCGTCGTCGCGGCCGCGGCCGCATGCTCACGGACGCCCGAGCCGCAAGGGCCTGCGCGCCCCGGGAGCCAGCAGATCCTCGCGCTCGACGATCTACGCCTCTCGGGACAGGCCCGCTCGGTCGCACACGCCTTCCTTCGCGCCTACGCGGGCTCGCCCGCCGACAACGGGCGAGCCCTCATGCCACTGGCGGAGGGTTCGCTCGCTCGAGAATGGGCGCATTCGGTCGTCGTCCAGAACGCCGCGTTCCCCGGCACGATGGAAGGCAGCCTGCAGCTCGGCCACCTGGGCAACGCCTCTCCCGTTCGAGCCGAAGACGGCTCACTCGACGATCTCGTCGCCTACGGAGTCGTCGTGCGTGCGACGGTCACCTTCGGGCTGACGGACGAGACCGGCGAGGAGATCGCGCCGATCCGCCGGTCGATGGATGGGATGATCGTGATGATCCAGGGACCCGATGGAGCCTTCCGCGTCATCAACTTCGTTCGAGACGGGCGCCGACTGGATGAGTTCTTCCGAGTGTTCGAGGAGGCGCGTGAACAGCGGAAAGGCGTGACGGTGGAGATCCGGAACCTCGTGCAGTCGGAGCGATGGCAATTCGGGATCGTGGTCACGAACGACACCAACCGCCCGCTGCGCGTCCTCCCGGGCCCCACGGCGTTGCTCACGCAGCGGGAGGATCTCGCGAGCTCGGAACGGCCCCTGGTCATCTTCCCGGGTCCGATCTCGTCGGGCGCGTCGACCGAAGGCATCGTGAGCTTCGTGGCTCCGCCCGCAACCGCCGGAGAGCTGGATCTCCAGGTCGCCGTCGCGGGTCCGGACGGCGAGCCAACGCGATTCGTGTTCAGCGTTCCCCAGATCGCCGGGACCACGACGCCCTCTCCCAGCCCCGGCTAACGCTCCCCCGCGAGCCATCGGTCGACGCCTTCATTCGCCAGGCGGTCGGCCTCGACGTTCTCCTCTCGTGGAACATGTTCGAAGGTAACGCGATCGAATCCGGCCGCGATGCTCCGAGCTCGACGATGGAGCGGTTGCAGGTGGAGCGCCTTCACGCGATAGCGGCCGGTGAGCTGGTTGATCAGTAGCTGACTGTCTGATCGGAGCGTCACGGACGTGGCGCCGAGCTCTGCCGCCCGCGCGAGTCCCTCGATCACGGCGGTGTACTCGGCCACGTTGTTCGTCGTCTCCCCGATGCCCTGCGCGATCTCCGCCAGGACCGCGCCGTCCTCGTTCGTGATCTCCACGCCGATGCCGGCGGGACCAGGGTTCCCGCGGGACGCCCCGTCGCAGGCGACGATCAGACGACCAGGATCCGCCGGCAGTGCTCGCACCTCTTCGGGCCCTCGACGCGCTTCAAACGATCGACATAGACGGACGAGAGCTGCTCGTGGCACCCCTGGCACACACCATCGATCAGCGCCACCGCGGCAACACCTTTCTTCTGAGGACGCAGTTCTTCGTAGAGCTCGAGGTACTCGGGATCGACCTTCTCCGCTAGGGCGGCCCGCGCTTCGGACCGCTCCCTCAGGTCGGTCCGCAGTCGCTCCAGCTCCTCCGCGGCGACACTCCCCACCTCCGCCACCCGTGCGCGGAGGGCCTCGGAGCGTTCGGCCGCGGCGCGCTCCTGGGCCTCGAGCTCTTCCCGGACCTCCATCAGCGCGAGCAGCTCGTCCTCGCGATCGCTGCGACGCTTCTTGAGGTTGTCGACCTCGTGCGTGATCGAATCGAGCTCCCGAGCGTTCGCGACCGATCCATCGAAGAGACGCCGCTCCTCGGCAGCCGCCTTCTGCGACATCGAATCGATCTCGTGCTCGAAGCGCATCTGGTCGCGAGAGAGCTCATCCAGTCGGAGACGGAGCTCCCCCATCAACCGCTCCGCCTCGTTGGCCTCCCCGAGGGCCGTCGCCGCGTCCTCACCTGCTTCGAGCGCTCGCATCCTCACCATCAGCCGGTCGATCGCGGTATCGAGCTCTTGGATGTCGAGCAGCGGACGGGCGGGATCCATGGGCGCGGAAGCCTAGTCGATGCTCCTCGTTCTCGTGACCCGAGCAGCGGCTACGCTCGCATCATGCGGGGAGAAGCCGACGGACGGGTGGCGCTCGTGACGGGCGCGGGCAGTCCGACCGGGATCGGATGCGCGACCGCGAAGATCCTCGGACGGGAGGGGGCGGTGCTCGCGATCGGCTCCACGACCGACCGGATCCATGAGCGGGCGGCGGAGCTGACCGAGACCGGGTTCGAGGCCGCCGGGTTCGTCGCGGATCTCACGGACCGCGAACAGGTGCGGATGATGGTGGACGGGGTCCTCGAACGGTTCGGGCGGATCGACATCCTCGTGAACAATGCCGGCATGGTGACCGTCGACATGGATGGCTGGGAGGATCGCGAATTCCTCGACATGGATGACGCGTTCTGGGATCGCGATCTCGCGTTGAACCTCGGCACCGCCTACAACGTGACGAAGGCCACGCTGCCCGGCATGGTCGAGCGAGGCTGGGGACGGATCGTCATGGTCTCCTCCGTGACCGGGGCGGTGGCGACCACGATCGGATCCACGGGGTACACCGCGGCGAAAGCCGGGATGGACGGCCTCATGCGTGGCCTGGCGATCGAGGTGGCTCGGAGTGGCGTCACCGTGAACAGCGTGCTCCCCGGTTGGATCGCGACGGGCTCGCAGACCGAGCAGGAGCATCTGGCGGGGTTGCACACTCCGGTGGGGCGCTCGGGAACCCCCGAGGAAGTGGGCGAGTTGATCGCCTTCCTCGCGTCGGATCGCGCGAGCTATCTCACGGGCCAGGCCTTCGTCATCGACGGGGGGAACGTGATCCAGGAGGCGAAGGGCCCGTAGCGTCTGCGAGGGCGCCCGGCCGAGCATGACCGGATCGAGGTCCCGGCGCGCGATCGTGGTGGGCGTGGCGACAGTCGTGGCGGCGACCTGCGTCGGGCTCGGGCTCTGGCAGATCCGCCGGCTCGATGAGCGCCGGGCGCTCAACGCCCAGATCCTCGCCCGGAGGTCCGACCCGCCCATCGTGATCGAGCGTGCCGGCGCGAGGGCAGCCCCCTACCGGCGTGCCGTCGCGCACGGTGCGTACGACGTCGAGCAAGAGGTGCTCGTGTTCGGCCGGAGTCTCGACGGCGAGGCGGGACACCTCGTCGTGACGCCGCTCGTCCTCGAGGATGAGAGCGCGATCCTCGTCGTCAGAGGGTGGGTCCCGTTCGCGATGCAGACGCCGCCTATCCCCCGAGCCGCACCGCCGGCCGGCGACGTCACGGTGAGAGGCTCCCTCGTGCCCGATGAGGGAGACGGATCCACCACACCGGACGCCGCCGGTGTCATCCGCGTGCTGGACGTACGAGGCATCGCGTCGACACTTCGCGACGACGTGTTCCCGATGCCTCTCCAACTGCGGGACCAAGCGCCTCCCCAGCCGGGGTCCTTGCCCGCGCCGGCGCCGCTGCCCGAGCTCTCCGAGGGACCGCACCTGTCCTACGCGCTCCAGTGGTTCTCATTCGCGGTCGTATCCGTTGTCGGCGCCGCCGTCCTGCTCCGGCGGGACCGACGGTCCCCTACAGCAGCCCCTTGATCACGAGCCCGGCCGCAGCGCTCCCGACGATCACCGGCACGACTTTCCACCGGTAGCGCCAGAGGCCCACGAACGCCACCGCGGCAACCGCGACCGCGAACGGGTCGACCTCGGTCCAGACGGGAACGGGGAACTCGCCGCCCAGGAACCGGACGGTCCGTACCTCACCGAACAAGGTCACGATGCCGAACGTGACCGCGAGGTTGGCGATGACGCCGACGACCGCCGCCATCACCGTTTGCAGCGCGGAAGCGAGCCGCACGTTGCCACGGATCCGCTCGACGTACGGCCCGCCGAGAAAGACCCACAGGAAGCAGGGCGCGAACGTCGCCCAGACAGTGACGGTCGCGCCGAGGATGCCCGCGACGAGCGGCGGGAGTCCCCCGGGGTGTTGATAAGCGCCGACGAACCCGACGAACTCCAGGACCATGATCAGCGGGCCGGGCGTGGACTCGGCGAGCCCGAGGCCCACTGCCATCTGACCGGGGCGGAGCCAGCCGAAGGTACCCACGGCCGCCTGGTCGACGTAGGCGAGCACCGCGTAGGCGCCTCCGAACGTGACCAGCGCGGCCTTCGAGAAGAACCACCCCATGTCGGTCAGCGTGCCGGCATCCTCTCTCCACAGCGCGACCGCCGCGATCGGGGCCAGCCACGCGGCGAGCCCCACGATCAGGACCACGAGGCTCCGTCGCCAGGTAGGAGCCGGCGCCTCGAGTCGCCCCACCACCGACGCCGACGCACGCTCCTCCAGCTCGCGTCCGACGCCGACCTCGAAGAGCGAGGGCCGGATGCTCCCGCCGATCAGCCCGAAGGCCACGGCACCGGCGACGACGATCGGGAACGGGACGTCGAGGACGAAGATCGCCACGAAGGACACGACCGCCACCGCGACCATGAGTCCGTTCGCGAGTGCGGTGCGGCCCAGTCCCACGGTCGCCAGGGCGACGATCGCGACGACGGCCGCCGCCAGTCCGGCGAATGCCCCCGCCACCCACCGGAGGTCGCCGTGCGTGACGAAGACCCACGAGAGTGCCATCAGCAAGAAGAAACTCGGCAGGACGAAGGCGATCCCCGCGACGAGACCTCCGCGGATCCGATGGATCAGCCAGCCGACGTACGTGGCAAGCTGCATCGCCTCCGGTCCCGGCAGGAGCATGCAGTAGCTGAGCGCATGCAGGAACCGCCCCTCGTCGATCCAACTGCGGCGCTCGACGAGCTCCTGGTGCATCAGGGAGATCTGGCCGGCGGGTCCGCCGAAGTTCACGAAGCCGAGCCAGATCCAGAAGCGCGACGCCTCGCGGAAGGTAGGTGTGTGCGGCGCCTCGTCCCCTTGGCGCCTCTCCGACCGGGATCCATCTGGGGAGCGCGACATCGCGACCGAGGGTACGCTCGCCGAGTGCAGCTGACCCCCACCGAGGAGGAACGTCTCCGGGTCTTCACCGCGGCCCAGCTCGCCCGGGCGACGCTGGCGAAGGGACTTCGGCTGAACGCCCCGGAGGCGGTGGCGCTCGTGTGCGACGAGATGCACACGGCCGGCCGCGGCGGTGCGTCCTTCGACGAGGTCGCCGCGGCCGGCCGCGCCGTGGTGCGCGCCGATCATGTGATGGACGGCGTCGCCGGCATCGTGCCCGAGATCCGCGTCGAGGTCCTCCTCGAAGAAGGCACGCGGCTCGTGGTCCTGCGTGAGCCGTTCGGCCCGGCGGGCGAGGGCCCGGGCGCGATCCGCTTCGGTGAGGGCGACATCGAGCTCGCGCCGGGCCGTGAGCGGATCCACCTGCGCGTCACCAACCGTGGGGAGCATCCCATCCGCGTGTCGTCGCACTTCCCGTTCTGGCGCACCAACGAGCACCTGGAGTTCGATCGGACCGCGGCCGAGGGGTTCCGGCTGGACCTGCCCGCCGGCGACTCCCTTCGGTGGGCGCCCGGCGAGGCGCACGAGGTCGACCTCGTCCGGTACGGCGGGACGGGCACCTAGCCGCGTGCCCGAGCGATACTCGCGCGCCGAGCACGCGACGCGCCACGGCCCCAGTGCCGGCGACCGGATCCGCCTGGGTGACTCCGACCTGTGGATCCGGATCGAACGAGACCTGACCGATCCCGGCGATCAAGCGCTTTGGGGCTACGCGAAGAACTGGCGCTCCGGGATGGTCCAGCACGACCGGGCGACCACCGAGAGCGAGCTCGACACGATCGTCGCGAGCGCGGTCGTGCTGGACCCGGTGCTCGGCGTCGTGAAGGCCGACATCGGGATCAAGGAGGGACGGATCGTCGGGATCGGTCGGGCCGGCAATCCCGATATCACCGACACCGTGGATCTCACGATCGGGCCCAACACGTGGCCGGTCCCGTGTCACGGGTTGATCGCCACACCGGGGGCCGTCGACTCCCACGTGCACCTGCTCTCGCCGCGTCTCATCCCCGTCGCGCTGTCCGCCGGCGTGACGACCCTGATCACCGCCGGCTTCGAGGAGCCCCCGTGGCGGATGCTCCGAAGCCTCGAGGCCTTCGAGCACCTGCCCGTGAACGTCGGGCTCCAGCCGTCCGCGCGGACCGGCGTGCCCGGGCAGCTCGAGGCCGCGATCGAGGCCGGCGCCGTCGGTCTCAAGATCCACGAGGACTGGGGCGCCTATCCCGAGGTCATCGACGAGGTGCTCCGAACGGCCGACGCGCACGACATCCAGGTCTGTCTGCACACCGACGGACTGAACGAGTCGTGCGAGCTGCGAGACACCGTCGCGGCGATCGCGGGGCGGGCGATCCACGCGTACCACGTGGAGGGCTCGGGCGGCGGCCACATCCCCGACCTGATCGGGATCGTCCGCGAGCCGAACGTCTTCTGCTCCTCGACCACGCCGACGATCCCCTACGGGCTCTCGACCGCCGCGGAGCAGCCCGACATGAAGCTGATCGTCCACGAGGGGAACCCCGCCCTACCGGACGACGTGGTGGCGGCCCGCGAGCTCGTGCATCCGGCCACGATGGAGGCGGAGGGGCCGCTGCACGACCTCGGCGCGATCTCGATCGTGAACTCGGACTCCCAGGGCATGGGACGGATCGGCGAGACCGTCCGCCGGACGTTCCAGCTCGCCCACGCGATGAAGGCGGCTCAGGAGGAGGCGACCGACGACGACAACGAGCGGGTCCTGCGCTACCTGGCGAAGGTGACCGAGGAGCCGGCGCGCGTGCACGGCATCTCGGAGGAGGTCGGCTCGCTCGCACCGGGGCGGCTCGCCGACCTCGTCCTGTGGGAAGCGTCCTCCTTCGGCGTGAAGCCGGTGATGGTCTTCAAAGGAGGGGTGGTCGCGTGGGGCGCGATCGGCGAAGGCAACGCCAGCGTCCACGGAGCGGAGCCCACCCGGTACGGACCCGATTGGGGCGCGACGGGCGCGGCCCCGGCGGCGATCTCCACCACGTTCGTCTCCGCGGCCGCGTTGGACGCCGGCATCGCCGGCACGCTCGGCACGCGGCGACGGCTCGTCGCGGTCCGAGGCACGCGCGCCATCCGCCGCGACGACCTTGCCCGGA
>Ga0299907_10000785_pt1 | contig 16622 bp, 16 predicted proteins | sample RVTome_16_FD_198680 | JGI IMG/M metagenome (GOLD analysis project Ga0299907, IMG submission 198680) | Soil microbial communities from uranium-contaminated site in the Upper Colorado River Basin, Wyoming, United States - RVT152D67 (version 2) ...
CACCATGCGCCGACGCCCTCAACGCGAACCTCAACGCCGGTCTGAACGAAAACCTCAACGCGCCAGCTCACCGGCGATTTTTTTCCGCGTTCAGACCTGACTGGCCGGCGTTGCCCGGGTCGCGGGTGCCGGGCAACGCCGTTGCCGACTCGGGGCTCGCCGGGCACAACACGAGGAGGGAAGGGGTGGCGCACCCGCCCATTTCGCCATGGCCACCTGGGACCTCAACTGGGACCTCAACTGGGACCTGACTCGGGACCGGCGCCCAAAACGGACAAATGTGCTTCGGGCTCAGAGCTTTCGTTTCTTTCGTTTAGGTCGTAAGCTCCGAACATGTCGGCGATGTCCGCCCGAGCCGCTGATGAGCGCTCCTTGATCTTGTCGCTCGTCGATTCGGCGTCGACCGAAGCTGACCCTGAGGTGCGCGTCCAGGTCCGCGGTGAATCAGTGGTCCTCCGGGGCGATTCCGCCAGGGCGGTGCTCGGGCTCCTGCGGGCCTTCGGCGAGGGCACCGCGGTGAACGTCGAGGCGCTGCCGGAGGTGCTCACCACCGGGCAGGCGGCGGATCTGCTCGGGGTCTCTCGGCCGACGGTCGTAGCTCTCATCGAATCGGGCAAGGTTCCGGCAACCCGGACGGGCACCCACCGGCGACTTCAGCTGAGCGATGTGCTTGCCCTCCGGGAGCGCCAGGTGGCCACCCGTCGCGAGGCCCTTCGGGAGCTCACGCAGGTCTCCGGGGAACTCGGTCTTTACGACGAGTGACTCGTCGGCGCGTCTGGCGCCGGCTCCAGGTGCCAGGTGACCTCGAGCCCTGCGCCGGTAGCCGGATGGGGGCGGCCGTCTACAATTTTGCTGACGAACAAGTGCCCAGCCGTCGATCCGGAGGGGGCCGCATGTCCACAGTGCCAGCCGAGCCGAGCAAGGACCCGGTGCAGGAGGTCCGCTTCTACTCGCCGGCGGAGGTACTCGAGGTCATCCGGCGCGACCCGCGTCCCTGGCGAGGTGGCGGCGAGTACGTCATCGAGGACCTTACGGACGAGGAGTCGGAGCGCTTCTGGGAGGCGCTGGCTGACACGTGAGTACGCCGGACCGGCCGGCTGTCGTTGTGGTCGACACGAGCGTTATCAGTACGGAACTCGACGAGCGGCTGCGCGGACGACGTCGGGAGTATGAGCGTCATCTGCGCGGCCGGAGTCTTCTCCTTTCCTTCCAGACGGTCGCTGAACTTCATTACGGTGCGCTCCGAGCCGGCTGGGGCGAACTTCGCACTCGGCGGCTGCAGCGACTGCTGACCGAACAGACCCGGCCGGTGGAGACAGATCCCAAGATGGCGGCGATCGGTGCTCGTCTTCGCGTCGACTGCGAGCGGGTCGGGCACGGCTTGGCGGGGAAGGAGCACGAAGGCGACCGTTGGGTTGCTGCCACCGCCATCCGCCTGGGGTTGCCGCTCGTCGCCCATGACGGGATCTTCTTTGATGTACCGGACTTGCAGCTGATCACCGAACTCGCCCGTCCCGAGTGACCATCACCCGGCGGCGCCCCGTTCGAGGAGCCGGTTCCAGGCTTCGATGGCGTGGGGGAGTGAGCGCCGCACCGGGTGGCGGTAGCCCTGGGTGGTCTCCGTGTTCACGTGGCCGGCGAGGTCGGCGACCTTGACGAGGTCGTCGAGTTGGTCGGCGACGAGGGAGACGAACGAGTGGCGCAGCTCGTAGGTCGTCCACTCCCGGCCGAGGCCGGCCTGCTCGCAGAGGGCCTTGAAGCCGCGCCGGAGGCTCGACAGGGAGATGGGGGTGGCGTTGCGGGTGCAGAACACGAAGCCTTCGTCGTCGTAGAGGCCGAGGAGCTCTAGCTCCTCCCGATGGCGGGTGAGGGCGGCGACCAGTAAGGGGTGCAGGCCGATTCGTCGGCGGCCCCGGGCGGTCTTCGGTTCGGCCTGGCCGGCGTAGCGGGCGTCGATCTCGACCGCCCGCTCGGCGACGTCGATGCTCGGGTTGTCGCTGTTGATGTCAACGAACGGCCAGCGGAGTCCGGCGAGCTCGCCGGGCCGGAGGCCGCACATGAGGCCGGTGAGCCACATCGCCGGGCGGGTGGAGCCGGGGATGGCGTCGACGAGGAGCGCCTGGGCTTGCGTGATGGTGAGGGACTTGCGGGGCTTGGCCGGCCGGGCGACGGGGAGCAGGACGTCTGTGGCGGGGTTCGTTTTGACCAGGCGCTGGCGCACCGCCCACGAGCAGGCCTGGTTCAGGTAGAGCCACGTCCGGTCGACGGTGCTCGTCGAATAGCCTTCCCGCGCCATGGCGGCGAAGAGTTCCTCGAGCCGGGCCGGCGCCGTCCGGTCCAACGACAGCCGGCCGATGGCCGGCCGGACATGGCCGTCGAGGAGATACCGAGCGTTGGCGATCGTGTTCGGCGACTTCTCGCGGGCGTGGCGCGAGGTCTTCGTCGGTGAGGCGATCGGGCAGCCAGCCTCCAGCCAGGCGTCGATCACCTGCGCGAAGGACGCCGCCCGCTCGCGGCGGGGAGGCGGCTCGAGCGCCTGGGCCCGCAGCGACAGGAGTTCGTCGAGGTCCTCCTGAGCCGCCTTCTTATCGACCCGTTCGACCTTGCGGCGCGCGCCGTCCGGGAAGCGGACCCAGGCCATCCATCGGCCGGCGCTCTCGTTCCAGCGAACCGTGGGCTTCGACGCCATCCAGGACCCCCAGACGTAGCCGAATTCTAATTGGCTACGCTCAACCTGGCTACGCCACCCATTCTCCATCACTTCGCTGGAAATAAAAAAGCCCCTCTGACGAGGGACTTTTCCGGTGGAGCCAGGGGGATTTGAACCCCCGACCTCTTGCATGCCATGCAAGCGCTCTGCCAACTGAGCTATGGCCCCGGTGCGGCGCCCCAGACTAGCAGCGCCGCCCGGCGGACCGGCGCCCCGTTCGCCCCAAAATGGGCATCGGGGCTGGTGGGGGGCACCGGTAGACTCCTCGGCCTATGAGCGAGGGGTACGACGTCCAGGCCGTCGAGGCCAAGTGGCAGAAGGTCTGGGAGGAGCGCGGCACCTACGAGATCGATGAGGCTGATCCGCGCCCGAAGTTCTACGACCTGTGCATGTATCCGTACCCGTCGGGCCCGATCCACATGGGCCACGTGCGGAACTACACGCTGGGCGATGTTCTGTGCCGGTACAAGACGATGCAGGGTTTCGGCGTCCTCTCGCCCATGGGGTGGGACTCGTTCGGGCTGCCGGCCGAGAATGCCGCCATCGCCGAGGGCATCCACCCGGGAATCATCACCCGGCAGCGGATCGGCACGATGAAGTCGCAGATCAAGCGGCTCGGGTCGGCCTACGACTGGCGCCGCGAGGTCTCCTGCTGCGAGCCCGACTACTACCGGTGGACGCAGTGGCTGTTCGTCCAGCTGCACAAGGCCGGGCTGGCCTACAAGCAGATGTCGCCGGTCAACTGGTGCCCCTCCTGCCAGACGGTGCTGGCCAACGAGCAGGCCGAGGGCGGCGTATGCGACCGGTGCGGCACCCAGGTGGTCAAGCGCGACCTCGAGCAATGGATGTTCCGCATCACCGACTACGCCCAGCAGCTGCTCGACGACCTCGACACCGTCGACTGGCCGGACCGGGTCAAGGTCATGCAGCGCAACTGGATCGGCCGGTCCGAGGGCGTCGAGTTCGACCTGGTCGTCAAGGGCTCCGACACCAAGATCCGCGTCTTCACCACCCGGATCGACACGGTCTTCGGCATGACATACGCCGTCATGGCACCCGAGCACCCGCTGGTGCCCGAGCTCACCGCCGGCACCGGCCGGGAGCGTGAGGTGGCGGAGTTCGTCGAGCGGGTCCGCAACACCTCAGAAGTCGAACGGCAGTCGGCCGAAGGGCAGCTGGAAAAGCGCGGCATCTTCACCGGCGCCTATGCCATCAACCCCTTCAACGAAGCCGAGATCCCGCTGTACCTGGCCGACTACGTGCTGGGCAGCTACGGGACGGGCGCCATCATGGCCGTCCCCGGCGAGGACCAGCGCGACTTCGACTTCGCTGTGGTCAACGAGCTGCCCGTCATCAAGACGGTGGAGCGCCCGGCCGACTGGCCGGCCACCGACGCCGTGTACACCGGGCCCGGGAAGAAGATCAACAGCGCCAACAATGAAGGATTCAGTCTCGATGGGATGGACGTCGCCGAGGCAAAGGTGGCAGCCACGGAGTGGCTGGTGGAGAGGGGGCTCGGCGAACCGAAGGTCAACTACCGCCTGCGTGACTGGCTGATCTCGCGGCAGCGGTACTGGGGCTGCCCGATCCCGGTGGTGTACTGCGCCGAGCACGGCGCCCAGACGGTGCCGGAAGAGGAGCTGCCGGTCCTGCTGCCCGACGACGTGGAGTTCCTGCCGTCGGGCGAGTCGCCGCTGCGCCGCCACGACGGTTTCCTCAATGCCACCTGCCCGAAGTGCGGCGGACCGGCGACGCGCGAAACCGACACGATGGACACGTTCGTCGACTCGTCGTGGTACTTCCTGCGTTTCTGTGACGCCACCAACACGCAGGCGCCGTTCGACCCGGCGAAGATCACCCGCTGGATGCCGGTCGACCAGTACATCGGTGGCATCGAGCACGCCATCCTGCACCTGCTCTACGCCCGCTTCTTCACCAAGGCGCTGGCCGACCTGGAGATCATCCCCCGCGACGTGCGAGAGCCGTTCCAGCGGCTCTTCAGCCAGGGCATGATCCGCCTCGGCGGATCGAAGATGAGCAAGTCGAAGGGCAACGTCGTGTCGCCGGCCCAGTTCTTCGAGAGCCACGGCGCCGACGCCCTGCGGCTGTTCCAACTCTTCGTCGGCCCGCCCGGAGATGACGCCGACTGGTCCGACCACGGCGTCGACGGCGCGTCGCGGTTCCTCGGGCGGGTGTGGCGTCTCGCCACCGGCGAGGCCGGTTCGGCACCGGTCGACCACGACGAGACCGACGCCGACCGGGCCATCACCCGGGGCCGCCACGCGCTCGTCGGCAAGGTGACCGACGACTTCGACCGCTGGGGCTACAACACGGCCGTGGCCGCCTGCATGGAGTACGTCAACGATCTCTACAAGTACGTGCAGTCGGACGCCGGGCCGCGCCGGGAGACGCTCGACGAGGCGATCGAGGCCTTGCTGCTGGTGCTGGCGCCGATGGCCCCGCATCTCTCCGCCGAGCTGTGGGAGCGGCGTCACGGCGAAGGCGCCCACGTCCACGAGGAGGCGTGGCCGGCCCACGACGCCGAACTGGCCAAGGCCGAGACGGTGACGATGATCGCGCAGGTGAACGGGAAGGTGCGCGACCGGATCGAGGTCGACGCCGGCATCACCGAAGAAGACATGGAGAAGGTGGCCCTGGCCTCGGCCCGGGTGCAGGAGCACCTGGCCGGGCGCACCCCCCGCAACGTGATCATCGTGCGGCCGAAGCTGGTCAACATCGTCGGTTGACAGCTATGGCGCTGCGGCGGATCGAGGGCGACTTCTCGATCGTGCCGCCGGCCGACGTCGCCCGAGCCCGGATCGTCGACGTGCCCTGCCTCACCCCCGGCGTGGCGGCCATGACGCTCGGGCGCGTCATCCTGTTGCGACGAGACCACGCCGCCGACGAGGCTTTGCTGGCCCACGAGCTGGTCCACGTCCGCCAATGGCGCGAGCTCGGCGCGCCCCGCTTCCTATGGCGCTACCTCGGCGCCTACGCCAAAGGCCGCCGGGACGGCCTCAGCCATCAGCGCGCCTACGAGGCGATCCCCTTGGAAGTCGAAGCCCGTCAGTTGGCCGGTCGCTGATTCGGCGAGGACTTGTGCCGTGGTTGGCGACATAGGTTGGCGACATAGGTTGTCGCTAACCACGGCACAACTCTGGCGGTGGCGCTGGCCTGGTGAAAATCCTTGGCGGCGGGCAGCGCGGTCGGCCTAGGTTCAGGCCTCCGCATCGCTTCCTCCGGCTCTTCCCCCTCTGACTTTCGTCTGCTCAGTGGGAGGAGCTTGTGTCCGACCAGCTGTCACCGGTCGAAGCATTGGAACCAGCCAAGCAACCGGTCATGTTCTGGGGCCGGCTGGCCGGCCTATGGCACCGGATTCGGTCGGGTGAGGACCCGGTGGCCTTCGGTGCCGTGTTGGTCGCCGTCGCCGTGGTGGCAGGGCTGGTGTGGTTTTGGGCCGGAGCTCGCTCCGGCGGGGTGCCGGCCGCAGCGGTGGCACCGCGCTCCGCGTCAGGGGAAGGGCCGTCGTCGTTGCTGCCGTCCTCGCTGACCGCACACAGCCCCGAGCCGACCACGACGACGAGCTCACCGGTGGCCGTGCACGTGGCGGGGGCCGTGGCCCGGCCCGGGCTCTATCGCCTTGCCGCCGGCTCCCGGGTCGCCGACGCCTTGGCCCAGGCGGGCGGGAAGCTGCCCCGAGCCGATCTCGACCGGCTGAACCTGGCGGCCCGTCTCGTGGACGGGCAGAAGATCCTCGTGACCCGACGGGGTGATCCGCTGCCTCCGGTCGAGATGTCGGGCAACGGGGGAGCAGGAATGGCCGGAGCCGGGTCCACCGGTGTCGGGCCGGGCGAGCCGATCGACCTGAACGCTGCCGACCTCGCCGCGCTCGATTCGCTGCCCGGCATCGGCCCCGCTACCGCCCGGGCCATCCTCGAAGAACGAACCCGCCGCGGCGGCTTCCGCTCGACACGGGACCTCCTTCGCGTCCCCGGCATCGGCGAAGGTCGCTTCGCCCGCCTGAAGGACCGGGTGCGGGTGTGACTTCCCGACGGCCACGTCAGGACGATCCGGGGAGTGCATCAGAAACCTCGTCCGGCATGCTGCGAGGTGAGCCGGGCGTGCTTCGAGCGGAGCTTGGTGTCCTCTTCGCTGCAGGCTCAGTCTTCCTGGGCGCTCGCGGAGGAGAGCACCTTGTGTGGGCTGTAGCGACGGCCCCCGCTCTCACGCTCATAGGAGTTCCGGTCGCCATCGCCTCGGGAGTGACACCCCGACGGCTTCGCGGGCTCGCCGGGTTCATCGCTCTGGCAGCCATCGGTGCCGTGTCGATGGCGAGAGCGGTCTCTGGCCTTGACGGACCGGGGGCGCGGGCGGCAGCCGCAGAGGTGGAGGCTACGGCCACGGTGCGGCTCTCGGCGGATCCTCAGGGCCGGTGGACCGGTGTGCGGGTGCCGGCTCGCCTCGAGACGATCGATGGCACACCAGCCCGGGGGCTGGTGCTCGTGGTGGCCAGGCCGCCGGCGGCGGGGCGCCTGCGGTTGTTGGAGGCGGGGGAGTCGGCCGTGCTCATCGGCCGGTTCCGACCACTCGAAGGCGGGGAGCGGCGGTGGCGGTGGCGCCATGTCGGCTCCGTGTTCGAGGCCGCCGACCTCGTTGCCGCCGAGCCGGCAACGGGATTTCTCCGATGGGCCAACGGTGTCCGCCGCCGGGTGCTGGCCGGCGGCGAAGCCCTCGGGCCGACCGACCGGGCACTGGTGGCCGGCTTCCTCGTCGGCGATGACCGCGACCTGCCGCCGACGGTGGCAGCCGACTTCCGGGCCGCCGGCTTGTCGCATCTGCTCGTCGTCTCGGGGGCCAACGTCACCCTGGCGCTCGCGTTGGTGGCTCCGCTGCTGCGGCGTTTCTCGCTGGTCGGCCGGCTCATCGGCGGAGCGGCGGCGCTGCTCCTCTTCTGCGCCATGACGCGGTTCGAACCGTCGGTACTCCGGGCGGGGGGCATGTCCGGGTTGGCGCTGCTGGCGACGTTCGTCGGCCGGCCGGTCAGCGGATTGCGGCTCCTTGCCCTGGCCGGCGCCGGTCTCGTGCTGCTCGATCCGTTCCTCGTGCACTCGCTGGGGTTCGGTCTCTCATGCGGGGCCAGTGCCGGGATCCTCCTCCTGGCCGGGTCACTGGCCCGCCGCCTGCCCGGCCCACGGCTCATCCGGGAGCCGTTGGCGGTGACCGCCGCCGCTCAGGTGGGAGTGGCGCCGATCGCTCTTCCGGCTTTCGGAAGCCTGCCGCTGGCCGCGCTCCCGGCCAACCTGGCCGCCGCGCCGGCCGCCGCCGGTCTCAGTGTGTGGGGCCTGGGGTCCGGCTTGGTCGGCGGCCTCCTGGGCCGCGCCGACGGCGGGCCCACCGCACTGCTCCAAGGGCCGACGGCGGTGTTGGTGGGTTGGATCCGGGCGGTCGCCCATGTGGCGGCCCGCTGCCCCGTGACGATCGGGCCCCGGGCGGCGGCGGCCGTCGCCGTCGCCGGCTTGATCTGGTGGCGTCGCTCAGGTGCTGGCGCGGACGCCCTCCCGGCCGGCGTCGGCGGGAGCCGGCTCGCGCATGGGATTCGTCTCGAGACCGAGCCAGTGGTCGACGGCCAGCAGGCCGGGCCCCGCAAGCAACAGCGCGGCGGCGGTGACGGCGTAGAGCAAGTCGAGTTCGAAGCCACTCCGGCCCGGCTGGCCGAAGACGCCTACCGCCCATTTGACCTTGGCCACGATCAGCAGGAACTGGACGGTGGCGAGGGCCCCCCAGAGCCGGGTCAGCAACCCGACCGCCAAACAGATGCCCCCGACGAGTTCGATGGCGATCGTGGCCCGGGCCAGTAGCTCCGGTAGGGGGAAGCCGACACGATCGACAGTGGCGACGAACTTCTCGACACCGCCGTCGATCTTCTTGTATCCGTGGTACGCCAGCATCGGCCCCATCACCAGACGGATCGCCAGCAGGGCGGCCCCTGAAGGGATGGTGCCGCTGACAAACGGCAATCTGATCGATCCGAAGTGCATGTGGCTCTCCCTTCGTCGCATTCCCCAACAAATCGCGGTCCGGGTCGCTTCCCCAGGTACCCTGCCCCGCCGTGTCCGTCGGCAACCCCACCCTGCGTCTCGGCTCCCGCCGCTACGACCTCACCCGCCGCTGCCTGGTGATGGGCATCCTCAACCGCACGCCGGACTCCTTCTACGACCAGGGTGCCACGTTCGCCCTCGATCTCACCCTCCGGCGGGCCGACGCCCTGGTGGCTGAGGGGGCAGACATTCTCGACGTCGGCGGCGTCAAGGCCGGCCCGGGGTCGGCGGTGGGTGAGGAGGAGGAGCTCGACCGGATGGTGCCGGCGGTGGAGGCCCTGGTCGAGCGGTTCGACCTGCCGGTGTCGGCCGACACGTGGAACGCCCGCGTCCTGGCCGCCGCCTGCGCGGCCGGCGCCGTGGTGGGCAACGACATCAGCGGTTTCGGCGACCCCGACTACCTCGCCACCGCCGCCCGGGCCGGCGCCACCGTGGTGGCGACCCACATCCGGCTCGCCCCCCGGGTCCGCGATCCCGAACCGCACTACGACGACCTGGTCAGCGACGTCGCCGCGTTTCTCGTCGACCGGGCCGAACGGGCGCAAGCCGCCGGCCTGGCCCCTGATCAGATCGTGCTCGACGCCGGTCTCGACCTCGGCAAGACGGCGGCGCAGAGCGCCGTGCTCCTCCGCGACAGCGACCGGCTGGCCTCCCTCGGCTACCCGCTGCTCCTTTCGGCTTCCAACAAGACGTTCCTCGGCGTCCTCCTCGACCTGGCCGTCGACGCCCGCCGCGCCCCGTCAATGGCTGTCGCGGCCTACGGCGCGATCCACGGTTGCCGGATCATGCGCGTCCACGACGTCGCCGGTACGGTCCGGGTCGTGCGCCTGATCGAGCGGATCCTCGAAGCCGAAGCCGAAGCGGCGGCCGGCTCGTCCGGCGGTGGCGGCGCATGAGCACGGTGTCCCCGGCCCACCTGGTGCTCGGCGACGACCCGCGCTTCCGGGCCGATGCCACCAAGTCACTGATCGCCGAACTGTTGGGCGCCGACGACCCCAGTCTCGCCCTCGAGGAGTTCTCCCTGGCGCCCCGGGCCGACGCCGGCGAGGGCGACGCCGCTCCGGCGGCCGACGGCCCCTCGGTCGTGGCGACGGCACTCGGATCGGCGTCGACGCCACCGTTCGGCACGGAACGGCGCGTCATCGTCATCCGCGAGGTCGGGGCTATGGGCGCAACCGACGCCGAGGCCGTCGCCCGCTACCTGGCCGATCCCTGCCCGACCACGGCGCTGGTCCTCGTCGCCGGCGGAGGGCGCATTCCCGTGGCGCTGACGAAGGCGGTCAAAGCGGCGGGGGGTGTCGAGGTCAAAACCAGCCCGGCCAAGACGGGCGATGCTCTGGCCACCGCCCTCGACGGCGCCGGCGTCAAGCTGACGGCCGCCGCCGCCCATCGGGTCGCCGACTGGCTCGGCGACGACGCCGGCCGGATCCCGGCGCTGCTCGACGTGCTCCGGGCCGCCTACGGCGAAGGCGCCCGGATCGACGTCGACGACCTCGAGCCCTACCTCGGCGAGGCCGGCGGCGTTGCCCCCTACCACCTGACCGGGGCCATCGACAAAGGCGACGCCGCCGGCGCCCTCGAGATCCTCCACCGCCTGCGGGGCACGAGCTACCACCCCCTCCAGGTGATGGCCGTCCTCCACAACCACTACCGCCGGATACTGCGCCTCGACGACCCGTCCATCGGAGGGGAGCAGGATGCGGTAGCAGCCCTCGGCGGCAAGGTGAAGCCGTACCCGGCCGGCCTCGCGCTTCGCCAGGCGCGCCTCCTCGGCAGCGACGGGCTGCGAACGGCCTACGCCCACCTGGCCAAGGCCGACGTCGACCTGCGAGGCGCCACCGGCCTCTCCGAGGACGCCGTCCTCGAAGTGCTGATCGCCCGCCTCGCCGGCCTCTCACGCCGGGCCGGCGCCGGCGGCGGCTCGGCCGCTCGTGGCCGGCCTCGCCCGTCCGGCCCGAACCGGCGCCGCTCGTAGCTGATCCCGAACGCGGCAAAGCGGGGCCGGAATAAGCCCGACCCCGCTCCGAACTCGATCTCAGGCCGAGGTGGAGGCCTGCGTCTTGGCGACCCGCTTCATCAGCTTCGACTTGCGGTTGGCCGCCTGGTTCTTGTGGATGATTCCCTTGGCGGCCGCCACGTCGAGCGCCTTGACCGCCTGGCGCACGTGGTCATCCGTGTCCTCGGCGCCTGCGACGGCGGCCTTGTCGGCGTTCTTCACCCGCGTCTTCAGCTCCGAACGGACCGCTTTGTTCCGTTCCTGGCGCCGGGCGTTCGTGAGGATGCGCTTCTTCTGGCTCTTGATGTTGGCCATGCGTGGGTGACTCCAAAGCTCTTGAGGCGAAAGGCTGGTGAGGCGGGCCAGAACACTAGCGTACTGGCGATGACCCGCCCGGACGCCATCCGCAACATCTCCGTGATCGCGCACATCGACCATGGAAAGTCGACCCTGGCCGACCGCATCCTGGAGTACTGCGACGCTGTCGACCCCCGGGACATGCGGGCCCAGTACCTCGACTCGATGGACATCGAGCGGGAGCGGGGCATCACCATCAAGGCGCAGAACGTCCGGCTCGACTACGAGGGCCACGTCATCAACCTCATCGACACCCCCGGGCACGTCGACTTCGGCTACGAGGTATCCCGGTCGCTGGCCGCCTGCGAAGGGGTCATCCTCCTCGTCGACGCCTCCCAGGGCATCGAGGCCCAGACGCTGGCCAACTGCTACCTGGCCGTCGAGCACGACCTCACCATCGTGGCCGCCCTCAACAAGATCGACCTGCCGGCCGCCGAGCCCGACCGGGTGGCGGCCGAGATCGAGCACGTCCTCGGCCTGCCCGCCGCCGACATCCTGCACATCTCGGCCAAGACCGGTGAAGGGGTGCCGGAGCTCCTCGACGCCGTCGTAGCACACGTCCCCCCGCCGAAGGGCGACCCCGACGCGCCCTTGCAAGCCCTGATCTTCGACTCCTACTACGACCCTTACCGGGGGGTCGTCTCCGCCATCCGGGTGATGAACGGGACCCTCACCACCGGCAGCCGGCTCCGGTTCATCCAGGTCGGCGCGAACTTCGACGCCGAAGAGATCGGCTACCGCCTCCCCGAGCCGACCCCGACGGCCAGCCTCGGCCCCGGCGAGGTGGGGTACCTGATCGCCGGCATCAAAGACGTCGGCCAGGCCCGGGTCGGGGAGACCGTCACGGTCGCCTCCCGGCCCGCCGCAGCCCTCGTCGGCTACCGCGACCCGAAACCGATGGTGTTCTGCGGGCTCTACCCCATCGTGGGCGACGACTTCGCCGATCTCCGGGAGGCCCTGGAGAAGCTGCGGCTCAACGACTCGTCGTTCACCTACACACCCGAGACGTCGGGGGCGCTGGGCTTCGGGTTCCGCTGCGGCTTCCTCGGCCTGCTCCACATGGAGATCATCCGGGAGCGCCTCGAGCGGGAGTACGACCTGTCGCTGGTGGCCACCGCCCCCAACGTGGAGTACCTGGCGCACACCACCGACGGGAAGGTGGAGCTCGTCGACAACCCATCGGCCATGCCGCCCGCCAACAAGCTCGACTTCATCGAGGAGCCCTACGTCAAGGTGACGATCATCACCCCCACCGAGTACGTCGGGGCGCTGATGGAGCTGGCCCAGGGACGCCGGGGCGACATGACCAACATGGAATACCTGTCGGAGATCCGGGTCGAGCTCGTCTACGAGCTGCCGCTGGCCGAAATCGTCGTCGACTTCTTCGACCAGATGAAGTCGCGCACCCGGGGCTACGCCTCGCTCGACTACGAGCCGGCCGGCGATCGCCGCTCCGAGCTGGTCAAGGTCGACGTCCTGCTCAACAACGTGCCGGTCGACGCCTTCTCGACGGTCGTCCACAAGGACAAGGCGGAGGACTACGGCCGCAAGATGGCCACCAAGCTGCGCGGTCTCATTCCCCGGCAGCTCTTCGACGTGCCGATCCAGGCGGCGATCGGCAGCCGGGTCATCGCCCGGGAAACGGTGAAGGCGAAGCGCAAGGACGTGCTGGCCAAGTGCTACGGCGGTGACATCACCCGGAAGCGGAAGCTCCTGGAGAAGCAGAAGGAAGGCAAGAAGAAGATGAAGATGGTCGGCCGCGTCGAGGTCCCCCAGGAAGCCTTCGTGTCCGCCCTCCGCCTCGAAGAGGACTGAGGGGCCGTGGCCTCCGGGGGTCGTCCCGCCTCCGGCCTCGCAGCGTTCGATCGGCAGCGCTGGATGGCGGCGCTGGCAGTCGTCGCCCTGCTCGGCAGCTTCGGCGCCGTCCTCGGGAAACGGATGGGGACGGGCGGCCGGGTCGTGGCCCAGACCGGCGGGGGCAGCGGCTCCGCCGGAGGCGGGCGGCCGGTAGCTCCGGCAACGGCAGTTCCGGCAACGGCAGTTCCGGAGGGTCGCCGAGCGGCTCCTCCGGCCTGAGCGCCAACCATGGCAGCGGCGGCAGCAGCCCGGGCGGCCGGGACGGCGACGGCGGGGCCGGCGGCACCGGGCCCGGCGGCACCCCCGGCACTGCCTCGCCGGGCACGACCGCCCCGGGCGGAAGCGGCAGCCGGCCACACCCGACGGCCCCCGGCGCGGCCGCCGGCCCCAGCGGCGGCCCCGCCACCACCGCCCCGAAGGCGCCGCCGACGACGCTGGCACCGACCCAGTCGACGATCCCCCAGAACCTCCCCCGGGAGGCCGCCCCCACCCGCGAAGTTCCCTGTCCCGGCAACGTCCCCTCCTCCCCGGCCGGGGGCCGGGTGCGCTGCTACCAGGTCAGCGGCGCCGAGGGCGACAGGGTGACGATCGTCGGGATCCCAGGCATCGCCGTGCCCCTCCCGCTGCCCGTTCCGATCGTCATGCCGATCGTCAACGACACCGGTGACAGCGGGAGCACCAACATCGACCGGAGCGTCACCGTCTACGTCGACATCGACAACCCCCAGGTGATCGACGGCGACGCGTTCACCCGCGAGGGCCAACGGGCCCTGGCGACACTCCTGCTCCTGCTCGGCCTCCCGCTGGTGGCCGTGGCCGTGGTCCTCCTTCTGCGCCGGGGCCGCGGCGGGGGAGGGGCGGTACCGGCCGGCCCGGGCGGCTGGCCGCCTCCGCCGGGCGCCCCGCCGCCCGGCCCGCCGCCTGTGCCCGGCCCGGGTGGCACCTGGGTGTACTACCCACCCGGAACGACTGCTCCGGGTGTGCCCCCGCCCGAGCCGTCTCCGCCGCCTGACGAATCCACCGGAGAGTCGTCGTGAAGCGGCCGTCGTGGTTCGTCGTCGCCTTGGCCGGCCAGGTGGCGGCGGTGGTCGGGTTCGGGATTGTCCGGGGCAACCGCCGGGTCGTCGCCTACCTCATCGTGTGGTCGCTGCTGGCGCTGCTCGTGCGGGCCGGTCACCGTCGCTGGCCGCTTCCAAGGGCGACCCTCGTCGCCTTGACCGTGGCGGGAGCCGTCCATCTCGCCGGTGGGCTCCTGCCTTCCCCGGCGCAGGGGGTCCCGATCTTCTACGAGACGTGGCTCGTTCCCGGGGTGCTCAAGTTCGACCAGGCCGCCCACGCCTTCATCTCGGCCGTCGTCACCATCGCCGCCTTCCAGGCACTCGGTCACGTCGTCGACGACGACCGGGCCGGGCCGGGGTTGCGGGCGGTCGTGGCCATGCTGGTCTGCTGGGGATTCGGGGCGGCCAACGAGCTGTTCGAGTTCCTCTCCGCGCTCCGCTTCGCCGACGCCTATGTCGGCGGACTCGACAACGCCGGCTGGGACCTCGCCTTCAACGTGCTCGGCGGCGTCCTCGCCGCCATCGGGTGCGCGGCACTAGCCGCGCCCGGCCACCGGCCCGAGCCGGGGGCGGGGGTCGCCCCTGGAGAGAGACCAGGTGGCGGCGAGGCGTTCGGTCTCCGTCCGCTTCCCGACCCGGTCGACGTGCCACCACTGGCCTTCGATGCGCTCGGGGGTCACCTCGAGGAGGACATAGCCGTGGGCGGCCGTCTCCACCCAGGCGATGTGGGGGTTCGACCAGTGGATCGCCCGCTCCAGCACTGAACGCGCCCCTTTCACCTTCGGTGCCAGGGCCCGGGCGAACGTCGGCGCACTCACCGCCGGGACGGTGAACTCGGCCGCCAAGGGCGCGCCCCGCCCGCCGTCGGCCGCGAGCTGCGCAACCCACGACGAGTGCAGGTCGCCGCTCAGGACGAGCGCGCCACCGCGACGGCGCTCCAACAGGGCCAGCAGGCGCTCCCGCTCCTGCGGGTAGCCGTCCCACTGCCCGGAGTTCACGATGAGGCCGCCGCCGACCGACCCGAGCCACCCGGCCACCACCCCGGCCGCCGCCATCAGGTGGATGGGCGACACGACGACCTGACTGGCCAGCAGAGTCCACCGGCCGGTCTCACCGGCGAGCTCCTCCTCGAGCCACGCCCACTGGCGGGGGCTGAGCAGCGTCCGGTTCCGGCGCCGTACACCGATGACGGGTCGCCGGCCGGCCACCGGCCGCTCCCGGCCGTCGAGGCGGGTGTCGAGCATGACGAGGTCGGCCAGCGGGCCCAGGCGCACGGTCCGCCAGACCCGGAGCGGTTCCGAGGGGTCCGGCAGGCCGGACGGCATCCATTCGCGGTAGGCCCGGACGGCCGCCGCCCGGCGGCGGGGCCAGTCGCCGTCGTCCCGGGCGTGGTGGCCGGCGGCGCCGTCCCACCAGGCGTTGCCGGCCAGCTCGTGGTCGTCCCAGACCGCCACCATCGGATGCCGGGCGTGGAGCCGCTGGAGGTCGGGGTCGGTCTTGTACTGGCCGTGCCGGGCCCGGTAGTCCGGCAGGGTCAGGCACCGTCCCCGGGGTCGGTGGAACCGCGTCCACTTCTCCCGCTTGGCCTCCGCCTCGTAGATGTAGTCCCCGAGGTGGACGACGAGATCGACGTCCTGCTCCGCCAGCCGGGCGTAGGCATTGAAGTAGCCGGTGGCGTAGTGGGCGCAGCACACCACCCCGAGCCGCAACCGGTCGGACGGGCCGCCGGGCCCCGGGAGCGTTCGGGTCCGGCCGACGGGGGAGTGCTCCCCGCCGGCGGTGAAGCCGTACCAGTAGGTGGTGGCCGGGCGAAGGCCCGACACCGCCACGTGCACGGTGTGATCGTTTTCCGGCGTTGCCGGCGCCGAGCCGGACGCCACCGTGTCGGTCAGCCCCGGATCCGTCGCCACCGTCCAGTCCACGGCCGCGGTCTCGCGGGCCGCCACGCTCACCCGGGTCCAGAGGACGACACCGTCGGGTGTCGGGTCGCCACTCGCCACCCCGTGCTCGAAGACCGGGTTCAGGCCGGGTCCCGCGGCAGCCCGAGCACCCGCTCGGCGATGATGTTGCGCTGCACTTCCGCCGTGCCGCCGCCAATGGTGAGGGCCGGTGTGAAGAGGAACCCGATCACCCAGGGAATGACGCCGGGGAGCTGCGGCGGGTTCTCCCTGGCCAGCATCCCGTCGGCGCCGCACAGTTCCACGGCCAGTTCGAAGAGTTTCTGTCCGTGACGGTCAGCCAGGGCTTTGCGGACGGACGCCTCCGGGCCGGGGTCGGCCTCTGAGCCCATTGCCCGCCCGAGGAGGGCTGCAACCGTCCGCAACCGGAGGATCCGCAGGATCTCCGCTTCGGTGTAGATGGCCGCCAGCCGCTGGCGGGAGATGGGGTCGAGCGGCGGTCGGTCCGCCGCCCGCAGTGCATCGATCAGTGTCTTCACGGTCGGGCCCCGACCCCAGAGGGCGCCTTCCTCCGACAGCGCCACCCGTTCGTTTCCCAGCGTGACCTTGGCCAGGCGCCATCCGTCGCCCTCGGTCCCCACCAGGTTT
>Ga0299907_10000786_pt1 | contig 16601 bp, 16 predicted proteins | sample RVTome_16_FD_198680 | JGI IMG/M metagenome (GOLD analysis project Ga0299907, IMG submission 198680) | Soil microbial communities from uranium-contaminated site in the Upper Colorado River Basin, Wyoming, United States - RVT152D67 (version 2) ...
CCACCAGAATTGGGGCCCTGCGCCGGCGGCGACATACCCGCGGTCCACACCGAGCAGCGCCACCGCCTGGAGCGGGGCCGCCCCGGGAAGATCCAATCGTCCCCAGGCGTCCTCGGTCACGGTTTCTATCTCGGGGAGGGTCTCGTCAGGAGATGGGGGAACGGACTCGGTACCGCCGGAGGCGATGAACAGCACGATCACGGCGCCGACCACCAAGCCGATTGCCAACCCGCCTCCCGGGATGCCCTGAGGGTGATCGTCGACTTCGATGCCGTCGGGAACGACCGCATTCGTCACACTCAAAAGGTAGCGATCCCAGGCGCCTTTACCCTTTGGCAGTCGGACCAGCTGGTGGCGGGTAGCGGATTTGGCTCGGCGCCTCCTTCTTTGGTTGTGGGGGAACGGTTCACCCGTTCTTCGGACGGTGGCTTTCGCCATGCGTTCGCCAGGGTCGAAAGAAGGCTCAGACCGTTCCCTCCCGTCCAAAGAACGCCCCCCGGCGCCGGGGGGTCAGCCCGCGGCCAGGACGGCGGCGAAGCGGGTGACGGCCTCCTCCACTTCGGGTGCCGAGACCGTGAGCGGCGGGGCGAAGCGGACGGCGTCGGGACGAACCGCATTGACGATCAGGCGCTCGTCGAGGAGAGCCATCCGGGCGACGTCTCCCGCCCGCTCGGTGTCGAGCCGGGCGGCCAGAAGCAGGCCGCGGCCCCTGACCTCGACCACCCCCGGCAGGGCTTCCAGGGCGGCGGTGAGTTGCGCGGAGCGCGCCTGGCAGTTGGCGAGGAGCTGGCGGCCTTCGATCTCTCCGATCACGGCCAGGGCGGCGGCACACACGACCGGTCCCCCGCCGAAGGTGGTGGCGTGATCACCCCGCTGAAAGGCCGCGGCCACATCCTCGGTCGCCATCGCCACCCCGATCGGGAGTCCGTTGGCGAGAGCCTTGGCCGTGGTGGCGATGTCGGGTGCGAATCCAAGCTGCTGCCACGAGAACCACGACCCGGTCCGGCCCATCCCGGCCTGGACGTCGTCGACGATCAGCAGCGATCCCCGCTCGTCGCACAGACGCCGGACCGCCTGCAGATACCCTTCGCTCAGGGGACGAACGCCCCCTTCGCCCTGAGTCGTCTCGACCATCACGGCTGCCACGGTGTCGTCGACGACGGCTTCGAGGGCGGCGATGTCACCCGGTGCCACCTGGAGGAAGCCGGGCGGAAGCGGGGCGAAGGTGGCCTGCTTGGCGGGCTGGCCGGTGGCGGCCAACGTGGCCAGGGTGCGGCCGTGGAACGAGTCGACGAGTGACACGACCTTGTAGCACTCGCCGCCATGGTGGGCTTGGCCGTAACGACGGGCGAGCTTGATCGCCGCCTCATTGGCGGTAGCACCGCAGTTGGCGAAAAACACCCGGTCGAGACCCGAGCGGGCCACCAATGCCTCGGCCAGACCGATCATGGGATCCGTGTAGAAGAGGTTGGACACGTGGACAAGGGTGTTCATCTGGTGGGCGACGGCCTCCGCCACGGCCCGATTGGAATGCCCCACCGAGACGACCGCCAGCCCGGTCAGGAAGTCGAGATAGCGGTTGCCATCGGTATCGATCAGCCACGACCCATCACCCGACGAGAACCCCACCGGCGAGCGGGCGTAGGTCTGCATGACAACCTCGGCCTCACGCTCGAAGACGGCGGTCATGGCACCACCATCGTGCCGATGCCCTCCGATGTGAAGACCTCCAGTAAGAGGGCGTGCTCGGTGCGGCCGTCGAGAATGTGCGCCTGGGAGACGCCCCCGTCCAAAGCGTCTAGGACCGACTGGAGCTTGGGGAGCATGCCGCCGCTCATCGAGGCGAGCAGGTCACGCAGTTCGTTCAGACGCATGCGTGAGATGAGTGAGGCGGGGTCGGCCGGATCACGGTATACACCCTCGACGTCGGTGAGATAGACCAGTTTCTGGGCGCGCAGCGCCCGGGCGAGAACGCCGGCGGCCGTGTCGGCGTTGACGTTGTAGACGTTGCCGTCGACACCACGGGCGATGGGAGCAACCACCGGCAACAGACCCGAATCGATGATTCCGTTGATCAGTGCGGTGTTCACTGTGGTGATGTCCCCGACGAAGCCGAGACGCTCATCGCGCGGCTCCGCCCGGAACAGGTCGGCGTCGAGACCGTTTACCCCGACAGCCGTCGCCCCGTGGCCGTTGAGAAAGCGGACGATCTCCGGGTTGATCACCCCGACCAGGGTTCGCTGGACCACCCCGATGGTGGCGGCGTCGGTGACGCGCAAGCCATCGACCCAGGTCGGCTCGATTCCCTCGGCGGCCATCGCCGCCGAGATCTGAGGACCGCCGCCATGGACAACGACCGGCCTGATTCCCACCATCGAGAGCAGGGTGACATCGCCGGCGAAGCTCTCCCGGAGAGCGGGGTCGTCCATGGCCGACCCCCCGTACTTGATGACGACCGTGGTGCCCCGAAACGCCTTGATATAGGGCAACGCTTCCATCAGGATCCGGGCCCGGCCCATCGAGTTGGCGATTCGGCCCTTTTGAGCGTCCGGTGGCCCGTGTCCCAGGCTCACGAGCGCTCCGAGTTGAAGCTGACGTAGTCGGGCGTGAGGTCGGTGGTGAGGAGCGAACATCGGCCGCTACCCGAACCGACCGCGATGGCCACGGCGAAGTCACCGGTCAGCTTTTCGGCGACAGCATCGGGGTCGGCACCGGTGCCCACTCCTCCTTGGGCCACTGCGATGCCGGCGTAGGCGATGTCGACCTCGGCGGGGTCGAAGGGGATCCGGGTGGCACCCAGGGCGGCGAGTAGGCGACCCCAGTTGGGATCGGCGCCGTAGAAGGAAGCCCGCACGAGAGCCGAGTCGGCCACGGCGCGAGCGAGACGGAGGGCGGTGTCATCGTCGGCGGCGCCTTCCACTTCGATGGTTACCAGCCGGCTGGCTCCCTCGGCATCGGCCGCCATCTGGTGAGCCAACGAGCGGCAGGCCTCCTCGACGGCATTCGCCAACTCGTCGGGAGGTGGCTGCACCCCGCTGACACCCGACGCCAGCAGCACCACCGTGTCGTTCGTGGACTCGCACCCGTCGATGTTGAGGGCGTTGAAGGTGCGGTTCACGGCCCTGCGGAGGGCGGCGTCGAGTGCCGCTGGAGTCGCCACCGCGTCGGTGGTGATGACCGCCAGCATGGTCGCCATGTCGGGGCGGATCATGCCGGCTCCTTTGGCCATCCCGCCAACCGTGAAACCCGAGGCCGTCACCTCGGTCTGTTTGGCATGACTGTCGGTGGTGAGGATGGCGGCGGCGGCCGCCGGGCCGCCGGCGACGGTCAGATCGATCCTGGCCACCGCCGGGGCGACGAGATCGAGAGGCACCACGTCTCCGATAGGTCCGGTCGAGCAGACCATCACCTCGGTGGGCAGGCAGCCGAGCCGCTGGGCCACCGCCTCTGCCATACCCCGCGCCGCCGCCAGTCCCGCCTCGCCGGTGGCGGCATTGGCGCACCCGGAATTGATGACGACTGCCCGAGCCGAGCCGCCGGCGAGGTGGCGGCGGGAGACAACGACCGGAGGTGCGGCGGCGATGTTCCGGGTGAACACGGCGGCTACCGGCACAGGCTGGTCGGCGGCCACAACCGCCAGGTCGGGGAGTCCGTTTCCCTTGATACCGCACGATGTGCCACCAGCCACGAACCCCTGCGGGTGCGTGACACTCATGGCATCCAACCCGAGATCGGCAGACCTGTGGTCTCGGGCAGGCCGAGGGCGATGTTGGCGGCCTGGATGGCCTGACCGGCTGCCCCCTTCACCAGGTTGTCGATGGCGCACTGGGCGATGATCGACCCCGTGTGCGCATCGGCGGTGGCCGTGACCAGCGCCCGATTCGACGAGACGGCCCAACGGGTCTGCGGGGGTCGATCGGTCACATCCACGAAAGGCGCCTTGGCATAGAAGTCCTTGAGGCATTGGCGGGCGGTCTCGGTCGACGCCTCCCCGCGGACGGTGACGGTCGCCAGGATGCCCCGCTGCATCGGCACCAGGTGGGGCGTGAACACCACCCGATGGCTGCCTCCCCGGACGGCGTCGAGGGCCATCTCGATCTCCGGCCGATGGCGGTGGCTGCCGACGGCGTAGGCTCGCACTCCCTCGTCGACAGCCCCGAATGTGAGGTCGGCCGTGACACTGCGCCCCGCCCCCGAGACGCCCGAAAGACAGTCGGCGACGATGTGATCAGGTGACGCCAGGCCCGCCGCCAGGAGTGGGGTCAAGGCAAGGAGCACGGCAGTCGGGTAGCAACCCGGGGAGGCGATCGCTCCCACGCCCCCCAGGTCGAACAATTCGGGGAGGCCATACACCCACCCGCCGAGTTGGTCGGGATAGGGATGATCGGTGCCGTACGCCTCGACGTACCGATCGTTTGTGTCGAGCCGAAAGTCGCTCCCCAAGTCCACGACGAGAACGCCCCGGGAGCGGAGCATCACCCCGACGGCGGCCGAAGCGCCGTGGGGCAGGGCGAGAAAGGCGATGTCGACCTGGCCAACGGAATCGACGTCATTGGAGGCAAGCGTCCGTTCACCACCGCCCAGATGCGGATGGACGTCGGCCAAACGACCCCCCTCCTGGCTGTGGGCGCCGAGATGGGTGACCTCGAACTCGGGATGGGCATCGAGGATCTTGACGAGTTCACCCCCGGCGTAACCGGAGGCACCGAGGACGGCGGCGGCATACATCGAGTGCACTATACGCATATGCGAATAAAGCAGAAAGTCGCTCAGGCGGGCGGAACCAGCCCGCGTTCAGGCATCGACGGCGGCAGGTCGTCATAGAGGTGCGAGGCCAGGATGGCTGCGGGCCCGGACCCGAGAACAGTCTCAACCACGTCGAGGAAGTCCTCGGTGGTCACCGCGGTCCCCCGCGCCTGCCCGTACCACCGGTGAAGCAGATCTCGCATGGCATCGTCACCGACGACATCGTTGAGGGCGACCAGAGCGAGGCCGCCCCTCAGATAGACGGACGGGTTGAAGAGGTCGTCGGCCGAGGGCTGCGCCGGGGGAGGAAAGCGTCGTCGCGCCTCATCGGCGCCGGACGAACTCGAGGTGGCGAATACGGCACCCGACATCAGTCGGTAGGCGTCGGCAATCGCCTCGTCATAGGCTTGTGGGCCGGCGGTCTCCTCCCGCCACAGCCATTGCCCAAACGTGGCGAAGCCCTCGTTCAGCCAGATGTCGCTCCACGACGCCACCCGGACGGCATCACCGAACCATTGATGGACGAGTTCGTGGGCCACCACGTCTTCTCCCAGACCCAGGGCGGGCAGGCCGAACGTGGAGAGGGTCTGGGTCTCGAGGGCGGCCGCCAGTTCGAAGTCGTCTATGACAACCGCACCGTATCGGTCGAACGGATATTCGCCGAAGCGATCCGAGAAGAAGGTGAGCATGCCGGCGTGGGCTCCGAATGGTTCGAGCAGGGCGACGGGCAGGTCGGGAGGGTGCCAGACGACGAGATCGACGTCGCCGGCGGGTTGCTGGTCCAGACGCGTGAACTCCCCAATGGCCAGGGCCACCAGATAGGGAGCGGTCTCTTCAGGAATCTCCCAGACATCCGGGGTGGAGTCGTCGTCTTGTCCCGACACGGGAACACCCGAAGTGACGGTGTCGTATCCGGCGGGTACATCGAGAGTGATGCGAAACGTGGCCGGATCGAGGGGGTGGTCGTTCACGGGGAACCACGAGGCGGCCCCGTCGGGTTGGTCGATCACATAGAAGAGGTTGGTCCGGGCTTGCCACCCGCCCCCAAAGGGCACGGCACTCGATTCGGGTGCCGGAACCCCGTGGTAGTCGACCCTGGCCTCGAATCCGCCACCCTCCCCCACGGGAGTCGGCAAGGTCACGGTCAGTTCGCGGCCATCCCTGTCGTACTCGGCGGGCGATCCGTCGACGACGACCTCGTCGACCTCCATCCCGACCAGATCGAGATTGAAGGCCGATAGGTCGTGGGTGGCGATGGCGAGTACCCGTGCCCGTCCATCCAGAGACCCCGTGATCGCGTCCAAGGTCAGCTCGAGTTCGTATCGGGCCACCTCATAGCCCCCGTTGCCGAGGGTCGGATAGAGGTCGTCGCCGATGCCGGCGGCGCCCGGCCTTCCCACCAGAGGCTTAGTGGTCGTCGGGGCAATTGTGGTTGCAGTAGTCAGTGGGACAGTGGCACTGGGGCCGGCGGCCGTCGGGGCGGGGCCGGACGTTTCCGGGGTGCCGGTCGAGGTCACGCACGCCACCAGCAGCAGGGCCGCCGCCGGGAGACGTCTCACGCCGTGCCCGGGTCGGGCATGCCTCGTTGGAGGGCGAACTCCCGGACCATCTCGAAGGCTGCCTCTTCGGAATAGGGACCCGCCTCGATCCGGTGCTCGAGGAGCATGTCCATGATCTCCCCCACCAACGGCCCCGGCGGAATCTTGAGGTAGCCCATCACCTGACGCCCATCGATGGGTGGGCGCAGCCTCGAAAGTTCCTCTTGTTCGGCCAGGACCTCGATCCGCTCCTCGAGCTTGTCGATGCGGTCCTGGATTACCCGCGCCCGCTTCTCGTTGGCGGTTGTGACGTCGCACCGCACGAGTTCATTGAGCCGGCCCAACAGGTCGCCGGCATCACGCACGTAGCGACGAACCGCCGAGTCCGTCCAACCGAGCTCGAGGGTGTGGGGGCGCAAGTGCAGGAAAACGAGGCGGCTGACATCGTCAACCACCTCCTTGGGATATCTGAGCGCCCGCAGCCGTGAACGAGCCATGCGGGCACCTACCACCTCGTGATGATGGAAGGAGACCCCGTTGGCGCCGAACTCGCGGGTGGACGGCTTGCCGATGTCGTGGAGGAGGGCGGCCAGCCGCAGGACGAGGTCGGCCGAGGCCTTCTGGGCGACGGCAATCGTGTGGGCGAGCACGTCCTTGTGACGATGGACCGGGTCTTGTTCCATTCGCAGCGCAGGCAACTCGGGCAGGAAGTGGTCGGCCAGACCGGAGTCGAGCAGACCCTCGAGGGCGGGCCCGGGGTCGGGAGCCGTGATCAGACGGGAGAATTCATCGCGGATTCGCTCGGCCGAGACGATCGACAGCCGATCGGCCATCGCCTCGGCGGCTGACCGGGCGGCGAGGTCGGGGGTGAAGTCGAGGTTGGCCTGGAAGCGAAACATCCTCAGCATGCGCAGAGGGTCATCCGAGAAGGCCACCTCGGGCGCCAGAGGAGTGCGGAGGCGCCGTGCCGCCAGGTCCGCGGCGCCCCCGAAGGGATCGAGCGGCTCCACCTCGGGGAAGGCGATCGCCATGGCGTTCACGGTGAAGTCACGCCGGGACAGGTCTACCTCGATGTCGTCTGAAAATGAGACCCGAGGCTTGCGGGAGTCGTCGCGGTAGACCTCCTTTCTGTAGGTGGTGACCTCCACCAGCCGACCGTCCTTTATCGCTCCGACGGTGCCAAAGGTCTTGCCGACCGTATAGACGGTGTGACTCCACTGGCGCAGCAGGCTCTCGATGTCGTTGGGTCGAGCGTTGGTGGCGAAGTCGAAGTCCATCTCGGCGTCGCGTTCCAGGAATGCGTCGCGCACCGAGCCGCCCACCAGATACAGCTCGAACCCGGCCGCGGCGAAGCGCTCTCCCAACTGCATGGGAGGCAGTAGGGGGTCGATCAACCATTGCATGCGCGGGGGGATCACGCCGGGCAGGATAGGAGGACAAAGGCTCCCCGAGGCTTTGCCCCCAACCCGGTGGCGGAAGGCGCCCCCGCAAAGCTCCAACCAAGGCTTTCCTGTTGGGAACGAATGCCCCCTACCCCACCGGCTCCGCTGACGTCCGCCGTCGGGGCCCCTTCCCCCATCGCTGCGCTCAGGGGGACAAAGCCAGAACCTTCCCCCTTCGCGGTGCTCCAGGGGGACGGAGGCTATTGGATCAGGCCGGCTTCGATGGCCTTGGCGCGGAGTTGGTGGCCGTTGCGGACGTGGGGCAAGGCGGTTGTCACATCGACATGGCGCGAGAGCACCAGCTTGAGGATCGACTGGTCGAAGGTCTGCATGCCGAAGAACTCGGATTCCTTGATCACGTCCTGGAGTGGCCCGACCGCCGACTCTCCCATGATCCATTCCTGGACCCGCTCGTTGCTGGTGAGGACCTCGCAGGCGAGGATCTGACCGGATCCCGTCGACGTCTCCAGGAGACGCTGGCTCAGAATTCCCTTGACCAGGGTTGCGAGCTGCGTCCGAACCATTGCCTGCTGGGACTCCGGGAAGTACCCGACGAGGCGATTGATGGTCTCCGCGGGATCGGTGGTCCGCATCGAGGAAATGACGAGATGACCGGTCTCGGCGGCGGTGATGGCGGCCTTGGCCGTTTCGAGGTCGTCGATCTCGGAAATCACGATGACGTCGGCGTCCTGGCGCATGGCGGCACGGACGGCCCCGGCGTAGTCGACGGTGTCGACACCTATCTCCCGCTGGGCGACCACGGCCTTCTTGTCTGGATGCAGAACCTCGATCGGGTCCTCGATCGTCACGATCGAGACTCCCCGGTTCTCATTGATCCAGTCGATCATCGACGCCATGGTGGTGGTCTTGCCGGAGCCGCTAGGGCCGGTCACCAGGATGAGGCCGCTGCCGCTCGCCTCCACCAACTTGGCAACGACACCCGGCAGCCCCAGCTCGGAGAATCCGGGCGAACCCGGGACGACCCGGCGCAGCACCATGGAGACAGAACCACGCTGACGAAAGGCGGCGACCCGAAAGCGACCGACATCGGGTCGCCCGTAGGCGAAATCGGCCTCTCCCGCTGCCTTGAAATCCCGGGCGGCTCGTTGGGTGAACAGTTCGCCTGCATAGGCTTCGGTATCTGCCGGCTTGAGACTCTCATAGCCATCTAGACGGCGGAGTTCACCGTCGATACGGACGACGGGCGGGGTTCCGACCTTGATGTGGAGATCGGAGGCACCCGACTCGACGACGCGGCGGAGCAACTCGTCGATCTGGACGGCGGTCATTGAGAAACCCCTTCGAGCACGGACTTGGTCACGGCAGCGATATCGGCCGCCACGGGGGCCTCCTGAAGCCGAAACGCTTCGGGCTAGTCGGTCACCAGGACGAGAGGGACGATGGCGCCCGGCGGGGTCGTGCGGGGGGTCGACGTGCGCTGGACCACGCCTTCAGCGGTGGGAGTGGCATCGGTGTTGGTGCACCCGCCCTTCTCGTGGGCCTGGTAGGCGACGCCATACCCGGTGGGAGTGCGCCGACGCCCGTCTCGGGCGAGAACCGATGGCCGTGACCACCGGGCCGCCACCGACGGTGCATCACAGTCGGCGAAGACTTCGGACCATACCATCAGCGTCTCCAGATACCGGCCGCCACCGGCCAACTGACGTATATGGGTGGCGGCTCCCGTCTCCAGGTCGGCGACCTCGCCCGACCACCATCCGGGAGTTGAACCACGATGGATACGCAAGCGGTACCTCCGCTGCGCCGACCACGCCCAGGTGCGGGTATTGGGGTCGTCTACGGTGGATGCGATTCCTGATGGGGTGCCCTCCAGGATCCGCCCCCCTCGCTCGTATCCGCCCCAGTTGACCGCGGTCGAACCTCCATGACGAGGGTTCCATTGCAGTCCCAGGTGGGCGCCGCCCCCATCAGGGCCAAACGACGCTTGCAAGGCCCAAAAGTAGAGAGCAGGAACCGCGGGGGACTCGAGCACCTCCAACTCCACGGAGGCCTCGAGAGCGGCGGGAACGTCGGCCCAATGCAGATGGAGCGAGGAGGCGCCGTTCGAGGACGTGGGTCGACCCGTTGTCCGCACCCTGAGGGCAGCGTTGCGAATCGCCCGCCACATCCCCTACCCGACTCCCACGACCCGCCCTTCGAGTGACCGTCGGACCTCATCCAGGACGCGGTGGGACTCGGGCGGACTTTGAAAGGGTGAGGGGGGCCCGGAGGCGGCTTCCTCACCGACGAGCGAGCGGACCACGGCCGTCACCGAATCTCGGATGGCCGGGAGGTGATAGCCGCCCTCGAGGAAGGCGAGGATGCGGTTGGGTGGGACTACTCCAGTGATCAACCGCGCCATGACGGCGTAGTCGGCCTCCGTGAGACGCATCTCTGCGAGGGGATCGTGGGCGTGGGCATCGAACCCGGACGAGATCAACACCCAGTCGGGGGCGAAGACTCGCAGGGAGGGAACCACGACCTCTCGGAAGGCGGTGAGGTAGACGTCACCGGCGGTGAGGGCAGGAAGGGGGATGTTGAGGGTCGTACCCCGTCCTTCTCCCTGGCCGATCTCACCGGCGCCGCCCCCGTACGGGTAAAACGGGAACTGATGGATCGAGGCGTAGAGGACCGTCGCATCGGTGAGGAACATCGCCTGTGTCCCATTGCCGTGATGGACGTCCCAGTCCACGATGGCCACCCGACTTCCCTGATCGCGCAGACGGGCCGCCGTCACCGCCACGTTGTTGAAGAGGCAGAAGCCCATCGCCCGGTTGGCAAGGGCATGATGGCCGGGGGGCCGGACCGAGATGAAGGCGGGACCATCGAAGCCGTCGGCGAGGCGGGCCACAGCAGTAGGGCCGGCCCCGGCGGCGGCCAGGGCCGCCAACCATGATCCGGGGGATACCGGGGTGTCGGGGTCCAGGTTGCCTCCTCCCGAGGCGCAGAACCGGCGGATGGCGTGGACGTAACCACTGTCGTGAACGACGAAGAGATCTGTCGGGTCGAGCGGTTCGGCTTCGACCGTCTCGACGTCGACCCCGGCAGCCGCCACCCCGGCAGCCGCGGCTCGCAGCCGCGCCGGACGCTCGGGATGAAGCGGACCGGTGTCGTGCCCTAAACCACTCGGATGCGTGACATGAAGCAGCCGCACCCCCGTACTCTCGCACAGGTGAGCAACGATGTCAGGACCCGAGGCGACTGGCCCGGGACCGTACAGATGAGACGGGGGTGGGCGGCGGCGCGAGTGCGTCCGTGGAACGACCAGACCACTGCCATCGCCGCCCTCCGTCTCGACCGGGGCGGTGATCGTTTCCTCGTCGCCTGCTGCGAATGGTTGTTCGCCCACGACGTGCGAACCGTGCTGAGCCCGGCCATTGCCGCCGGTCAGTTGGGCGTGTGGCGGCGAGCGGGCTTCGTAGACCATCTCGAGCTCACCCTGTTCGAGAGATCTCTGGGCCGACCGGCTGCTCAACCAACCACTCCCGTCGAGAAGCTGGCCGATCCAGACCTGACCGCCCTGGCAAAGATCGACGACCTCGCCTTCGACGAGACATGGCGGGTGGGCCGAGAGGGCCTGGCCGACGCCCTCGTTGCCACCCCGGCGTCCGCCGTCCTGGCAGTCGGGCAGTCGAGAAAGCTGGGAGGTTTCGTCATCGTGGGCGAGGCTCTCGGAGTCGCCTATCTCCAACGCCTCGCCGTCGACCCGTACCTGACCGGCCGGGGAGTCGGCCGGTCTTTGGTGAGAGCGTCCATTCGATGGGCCCGAGCCCGAGGGGCACGTACGATGCTGCTCAACACCCAACCAGACAACCGCGCCGCCGCCGGGCTGTACGTCAGCGAAGGCTTCGTGCGACTCAGCGCTCGCCTGCAGGTCCTGGCCAGGACCGGAGAGGCTCCGCCATGACCAAGATCGGCATCGTCACCGACTCGTCCTGTGATCTGCCCGCGGCCGTCGTCCGACGTCACGGGATCGGCGTGGTACCCCTGACGGTGCGCTTTGGCGACGAGGTTCTCACGGACGGCGTCGACCTGAGCGCCGCTGACTTCTGGCAGCGACTCGGCGGAGCACGGGACTTGCCGGAAACGGCGGCTCCCAGCCCCGGAGCCTTCCTCGAGGCCTTCGGCCGGGCCGAGGATGTCGACGGCATCGTCTGTCTGTGCCTGTCGACGCAACTCAGCGGTACCTTCCAGGCCGCGGTGCTGGCCGCCGAAGAGGCCCCGATCCCCATCAAGGTCGTCGACTCAGGCGTCGTGTCACTGGCGCTTGGTCTAGTGGCTGTGGAGGCAGCCGTCGCCGCCACCGCCGGGCAAACACTCGAAGAGGTCGCCGCGGTTGCGTCTGACGCCGCTGCCCGTGCCAATGTGTTCGCCGCTCTCGACACCCTGGAGTTTCTCGAGCGCGGTGGGCGGGTCGGCCGGGTTTCGGCGATCCTCGGGGGTCTCCTCGACATCAAGCCGTTGATCACCCTGGACGCCGGCGTGGTGGCCGCGGGGGGACGCGTGCGGACCCGGTCGAAGGCCGTGACCGCCGTCGCCGACCACCTTGCCGGCAGGACAGTGGCCCGCTATGGCCTCATTCACAGCGGCGTCGAGGCGGTGCCTCGACTGATCGAGGCCATCGCCGAAAGAACCACCCTCGCCGTCGACGACCCGATCGTGGCCGAGTTGGGCCCGGTGGTCGGCACCCACACCGGTCCCGGTGTCCTGGGTGCTGCCTACCTCGAGGCCTGATGCCCCCACCACTCCCCGACCGCTTCAGACTAGAAGTCCGACTGGGACGGGACGACGACCTCGAGGAATGGCTCGCAACCGATCTATCGCTCGATCGGCCGGTCCTGATCCGTTTTCTGGGTGCCGAGTCCACCGAGAGGCGTCGCGCCCAGTTCCTCGCCTCGGTCCAGGGTGCCGCCGTGGTCAGCCATCCACATCTCGCCGCCATCTACATGGTCGAAGAGTTGACCGACGGCGCCTATTCCGTTTCGGAGTGGACGGGGGGCGCCAGCCTCGCCTCGCGTCTCGAAGCGGGCGACACGATCGATCCCGACGAATTCCTCCCCAACGCCGCCGGGCTGGCAGGTGCCCTGGCCGTCCTCCACGAACGGGGTGTCGTCCATGGCGGCATCGATCTCGGGGCGATCACTTACACCGTCGCCCATCCCGCCAAGTTGGGAGCGTTCGGACGCCGCTCCCGGGGAGCCAGCCCCCACGACGACGTCCGCTCGCTGGCAGAGACCCTAGAGGAGGGTCTGACCGGTTCACCGGCGGGAGGGGCGCCCCCGTCAGAGTCGATCGACGGACTGGCGCCGGCCGTCGACGCGGTCCTGCGGGCGGGAAGGCGCAACGCCATGGGTGCCCGGGCCCTGTCGGAGGCGTTTGCCAGCGCCCCCACCCCGCGGCGCCCTCAGCCCGAGTCGACCCGACCATCCCGAAGACTGCTCATGGTTGCCTTGGCCCTGGTCGTGGCGGCCGGGGCCCTGGTCGGCTTGGGTCGGCTCTTCACTCCCTCCGGCTCTCCAACCCTTCCCCCGCCCGCCTCACCCAGCCAGGGGACCGGACCCACCACGACCCGGCCGGACGTGCCGACGACGACCACGACTCTGGTCCCGGCGGTGACCGTCGCAATCGAGGTGTCGAACCCGGCGACCCTGGACCCGTTCGGTGGCGGCGGGGAGAACGACCAGTTGGTGGAAGCATTGACCGACGGGGACCTGGAGACAGCCTGGCGGACCGAGGTTTATCTCGACCCCCTACCCCTCCTCAAGCCCGGCGTCGGCATCACCGTCGATGTCGACGGCGTTCCCCGTTCCCTCGACCTGTTGGGGTTGACCAGCGATGCCACCCTTCGCCTGGCCTGGTCGGCGACCGGAGGCAGCGATCCCGACGACTTCGAGCCCATCGCCCGTCTCCAGTCGCAGCCCGGAGCGACCACCGTCCAACTCCCGCCCCGGGAGGATGGGACCTGGCTGATCTGGTTCGTCGACCTGCCGGCTGACGGCGACGATTACTCGGCGTCGATCTCCGAGGTGCGCTTCCGACCCTGATTTAGGACGGTGTTGAACAACAATGGACGCCCGAGCTGCAACTCGGCAACGTCCCTGATACGAGAACTGACGTCGATGGCTGGAACGGATTGTTCAACACTCTCCTATGCAACAGGAATCTCTCGGGGCGACTGTCCCGGCAGGTAGCCTCCCCATCGTGACGGAAGTCCAAGACCGCGACCTGCTGACGATGGTCACCAGCGGTGACCGCCGGGCATTCGACGAACTGATGCGTCGTCATGAGGACCGCGTGTTCGGGATCTGCCTGCGGATCATGCGCTCGCGCGAGGCGGCGCTCGACGCCGTCCAGGACACTTTCCTGACGGTGTTCCGCAAGGCCGACCAGTTCCGGGGCGATTCGGCCTTCTCGACGTGGGTATACCGCATCGCCGTGAACACTTGCTACGACCAGATCCGGAAGAGCAAGCGACGTCCGAGCGACCCGTTGCCGGAGAGCCATGACCCGGTCGATCCATCCGCCGAAGAGGCGATCGCCGCGGTCGAGTTGCGTCCCGATCTCGTCGCGGCCCTCGCCCAGATCCCGGCAGACTTCCGGGCGGCGATCGTCCTGGTCGACGTCGAAGGGCTGTCCCTGACCGAGGCGTCTTCCATCCTCGAAGTCGCCGAGGGGACCATCAAGTCCCGTCTTCACAGGGGGAGACACCGCCTGGCCGAGATTCTCGGGAACCCAAGCGAGTGGGGATGACATCCAAGTGAACGAATCCATGCACCAGAACCACGATCTCGAGTTGATCGCTGCCTTCGCCGAAGACCGCCTCGACGACACCGCGCCCGCCGAGGCGCTCGTCGCCGCCTGTGGGGAGTGCGCCCAGATCTTCCGGTCCCATCGCACCGTCCTCCAGGCCGTGCGTCTCCAGGCACCGGTACCAATGAGCGACTTGGAGCGCCATCGTCTCCATGCCTCCGTCTGGGACAGCCTCCAGCCGGGTGTCTCTTCCTCCTCGACGGCGACACCGGCGAAGAAGGCTGCCCGCACACCTTGGTGGTACCGGGTCGTCCCGGTGGCGGCGGCGCTCGTGGTTGTCGTCGGCATCGGCGCCAACCTCCTGCCTGGCGGAGACACCGCCTCGGGCGGGTTCGAAACGGTCTCGGACACGGCGGGAGGTCCCGCCGATGCCTACCGCCCCCTGGGGGCCGACGAGGCACAGGCCGGCGCCGCCGAGACCACGGCGGCGGCAGATGCCCCGTACGCGGACACAACGGCTGCGGCCGCCAGTGGAACCGAAATGATGGCTTCCGAGGCAGAACTCGAAGACGCCGCCGAGGACTTCCAGCAGGCTGCGGTGGCCGACCCGGCCGAGGTGGCAGACGAGGCTCGAGCCTGCGTCGACGCCGACCCGGCGGCCGAGGGGACTCCGGTGGCCAGCGAGTCGGCCATCATCGAAGAGGAGGCCGTGTGGTTGGTGGGTCTCGGCACGTCGGAGGAGATCACGTCGGTCAACATCTACGCCGAGGCCGATTGCGAGGTCCGGTACCGGAGCGAGGACGCCTCGGTCGAGTAGCAGCAACACATCGAACACCGCCTCCTGGTGGCACGAGCTTCCGGCTGGGGCCGTGGCGGCGCGATCCTTCAGCCGACAGCCGGGCGCTATCCTCGGCGATGGTATGGACGACTTCCCGAGCAAACTGGCTGGCTTCCTCGAGGACACCGCGGCCAAGGCCCGAGCCTTGACCGTCGACCGGGCCTCAAACGCCGTCCGCATGACCACTCTCGGGATCATCGCCGGCTCCTTCGGCCTCATGGCGGTGATTTTCTTGCTGTGGACGATCTACGGGGCACTCGAAATCCCTTTGCGAGACTTCGGCGCCTTCGGCGTTCTGGCGGGACTATTCGCCATCGGGGGGGTGTTGTTGTGGGTGAAGCGACCTAAGGAATAACTGGGGTGAATACAGAGAAGGTGATCATCATCGGGAGTGGGCCGGCCGGTCTAACGGCCGCCCTCTACGCCGCCCGGGCCAACCTGGAACCGCTCATGTTCGAGGGATTTGCCGCCGGCGGGCAACTCATGATCACAACCGACGTCGAGAATTACCCCGGGTTCCCCGACGGGATCCTCGGGCCCGAGATGATGGACCGGTTTCGTAAGCAGGCCGAGCGATTCGGCACCCGGCTCCAGGCCGTCGACGTGGATCGTGTCGACTTCTCCACCCGGCCTTTCGGGGTGTGGGTCGGGGCCGACGAATACCGGGCCGACTCCGTGATCATCGCCACCGGCGCCGAAGCCAAATGGCTGGGGATCCCCGGCGAGCAGCGACTCACCGGCCGAGGTGTCTCGGCCTGCGCAACCTGCGACGGCTTCTTCTTCCGCGACAAGGAGTTGGTTGTGGTGGGTGGCGGCGACACGGCAATGGAGGAGGCGACGTTTCTCACCAAGTTCGCCTCCAAGGTCACGATCGTGCATCGACGCGATGAGTTCCGCGCCTCCAAGATCATGGCGGCCCGCGCCCTGGACCACCCCAAGATCGAGGTGATCTGGAACGCAGTGGTATCCGAGATCCACGGGGATGACGAGGTGACCGGCGTCACTCTCACCGACACCGTCACGGGCGAGGAGAGCCACCTCGACACCGACGGGGTCTTCGTCGCCATCGGCCACTCTCCCACTACGGGACTGTTCGCCGACCACCTGGAACTGGACGCCAACGGATATATCGTCCTGGCCGACGGCGTTTCCACCCGCACCTCCGTCGCGGGTGTCTTTGCGGCTGGCGATGTAGCGGACTCGTCATATCGTCAGGCGGTGACCGCCGCCGGGACCGGTTGCCGAGCCGCCATCGACGCCGAGCGCTGGCTCGCCGAGCAGGAATGA
>Ga0299907_10000787_pt1 | contig 16596 bp, 10 predicted proteins | sample RVTome_16_FD_198680 | JGI IMG/M metagenome (GOLD analysis project Ga0299907, IMG submission 198680) | Soil microbial communities from uranium-contaminated site in the Upper Colorado River Basin, Wyoming, United States - RVT152D67 (version 2) ...
GCCGGCGGAGCGATGCTGATCGTCAAGGTCGCGGAGCTGCTCCGTGATTGGGAGCCGTCAGTTCCGGCCACGCTCGCCTCGCGGTAGCGAAACAAAGAGTTAACGCGCCGGAAACGGCCCTTGCCACTGTCGCTCCTAGGCTGTCCGCGTCCATCCACAGGTGGCAGAAGGGGAGGCGGGATGGCAGCGCCCAAAGAGGTTCTCGCCCTGGCCAAGGAATCGGGGGCTGAGATCGTCGATCTCCGGTTCTCGGACCTTCCGGGGTTGATGCAGCACTTCTCCGTTCCGGTAGGCGAGCTCTCCGAGGAGAGCTTCGACGAAGGGCTCGGCTTCGATGGCTCGTCGATCCGCGGCTTCCAGGAGATCCAGGAGTCGGACATGCTCTTGGTACCCGACCCGGACACCGCATATCTCGACCCGTTCACTGCACACGGGACGCTGAACATCCATTGCTTCGTGAAGGATCCGGTGACGGGCGAGATGTACTCGCGGGATCCGCGATACATCGCGCGCAAGGCCGAGCTGTACCTGAAGCAGACTGGGATCGCCGACACGTCGTTCTGGGGGCCGGAGTGCGAGTTCTACATCTTCGATGCGATCCGATTCGACCAGAACCAGCACGAGGGCTACTACCACATCGACGCGATCGAGGGCGTGTGGAACTCGGGGCGCGAGCGCGAGCTCTCGGGTGAGCCCAACCTGGGGTACAAGCCGCGGTACAAGGAGGGCTACTTCCCGCTTCCCCCGATGGACCACTATCAGGACCTGCGCTCGGAGATGGTGCTGAACCTCGAGAAGACCGGGATCGACATCGAGGTGCACCACCACGAGGTTGGCACGGCCGGACAGGCCGAGATCGACATGCGCTACGGCACGCTCCTCGCGACCGCCGACAAGGTCATGAAGTACAAGTACGTCGTCAAGAACACGGCGCGGCGCGCGGGCAAGACCGTGACGTTCATGCCCAAGCCGATCTTCATGGACAACGGTTCGGGCATGCACACGCACCAGAGCCTGTGGCGGAGCGACGAGAACCTGTTCTGGGACGAGATCGGCTACGCCGGAATCTCGGACATGGCCCGGTGGTACATCGGCGGCCTGCTGACGCACGCTTCGTCGCTGCTGGCGTTCACCAACCCCACGACGAACTCCTACCGCCGGCTCGTTCCGGGATATGAGGCGCCGATCAACCTGGTGTACTCGCAGCGGAACAGAAGCGCGTGCGTTCGGATCCCGCAGTACTTCAAGAACCCGGGCGCGAAGCGCCTCGAGTTCCGCACGCCGGACCCGTCGTGCAACCCGTACCTCGCGTTCGCGGCGATGCTCATGGCGGGGCTCGACGGCGTGAAGAACAAGATCGAGCCGCCGGAGCCGATCGACAAGGACCTGTACGACCTGCCGCCGGCCGAGAAGGCGACGGTCAAGCAGGTACCGGGTTCGCTCGAAGAGGTGCTCGATTCGCTCGAGGGCGACCACCAGTGGTTGCTCGACGGCGGCGTGTTCACACAGGACGTGATCGACACGTGGATCGAGTACAAGCGATTGCACGAGCTCGATCAGGTGCGGCTGCGGCCGCACCCGTACGAATTCGCGCTCTATTTTGATCTCTGAGCGTTGAGAGGGAGTGAACCGAGAGCCGGCCCTTCGGGGTCGGCTCTCGGCGTCTAGGCGGTGTCGTAGCCTGCGCGGCGATGCCGTCGCGCTTCGTTCCAACACAGCAGCAGATCGACCTTCGCTCGACGCTCCGACCGCTGTACCGAGGGGCTGGCGATCCGACCATGCGCCTATCGGAGCGCGACGTCGTCCGCGCATCGAGGACGCCGGACGGTCCGGTCACGGTCCGTTTCCGCTCGGCGGACGGCGGCGTCGACGTCGAGGTATGGGGACCCGGCGCAGATTGGATGCTCGAACGCGCGCGGGCTTGGTGCGGCGCCCTCGACGACGTCGACGGGTTCGATCCGCCACAGGGTGTCGTCCGCGATCTCTGGCGCCGTCGTCGCGGATTCCGCATCACGCACACCGGACTCGTCACGGAGCGGCTGATCCCGATCGTCCTCGAACAGAAGGTCACCGGCGGCGAAGCGCGTCGCGCTTACCGCCGATTGACACACGCGATCGGCGAACCCGCACCTGGCCCGTTCGCCTTGCTGATGCCGCCCGATCCGGCCCGCGTCGCCGAGATGGCGTACTTCGAGTTCCACCCGTTCGGCGTGGAACAGCGGCGCGCGAACGTTCTCAGGACGATGTGCTCACGCGCGGCATGGCTCGATGGAGCCGAGACGCTGCCGCTCGACCTGGCGAAGACGCGCATCGGTTCGCTCCACGGGATCGGTCCATGGAGTGTCGCCGAGGTCGCCCGAATCGCGCTCGGCGACGCGGACGCCGTGTCGGTCGGCGACTATCACGTCCCGAACATCGTTGCGTGGGCGCTCGCCCGCGAGCCGCGCGGAACCGACGAGCGGATGCTCGAGCTGCTCGGACCGTTCCGTCCTCACCGCGGCCGGGTGCAGGCGCTCCTCGAGCTGAGCGGCATCCGAGCGCCAGCGTTCGGACCCAGGATGGAGGTCCGCGCCACCGATCGGATCTAGCGCGTTTCCGGAAGGATCGCGTCGGCCTCCATCTCGACGACCCAACGCGGGTCGATGAACCCCGTCATACCTCCTCGTAGAACAAGCGGTCCATCGCCCGCCGGGCGCGGCGCGTAATCCTCCGGTACTCCTGCAGGAATGTCTGGCGCGGATACTCCTCGAACCCGAGCCGGCGGGCGAGCGCGAGCTGTTCGTCCGGCGCGGCAGGGATCGCCTCGACATGCACGCGGCGCTCGACCTCGAGCGCGTTCTTCACGTCGTTCAGGAAGACGAACGCTTCGCCCAATGCCAGCGCGGCGCCGTCCTCCACGAGTCGCGCTTGCGCGAGCCGTTCGATCGCCTCGAGCGTTCGCGCCGTTCTGATCTCCGGGTGTGCGCCGCCGAATCGCATCAGCGACAGCTCCACCGCGAACTGGACATCGGCGAGCGAGCCGTACCCCAGCTTGAAGTGGAACCGTGCTGCCTCCGGTGGATGGACCCGTTCCAGCTCGATGCGCTCGCGCATCCGGCGAATCTCCGACGCGCGCTCGACGGGCAGGTACTCGGGATACGCGAAGTCCGACGCGAACGAACGGAACCGCATCCCCAATCCCTCGTCGCCGGCGACGAACCGCGCCCGGAGCAACGACTGGAACTCCCACGTCTCGGCGTATCGCTCCCAGTACTCGAGGTAGCCGGCAAACGACTTCGCCAGCGGACCGCTGCGGCCCTCCGGACGAAGGTCGGCGTCCGGCTCCCATCCGGCAGCGCGTATGCCCGCGATCACCCGCTCGGCGATCTCGACGCCGCTGCGGAACTCGTTCGGTCCCTCGCCGTCGTAGACGAACACGACGTCCAGATCCGACGCGAAGTTCAGCTCTTGAGCGCCGAGCTTCCCGAGACCGATCACCGCGAACGGGACGTCCGCTTGAGCGGCCTTCATCGCTTCTCGAACGACGTCGTCGGCCACGTCGGAGAGGGCTGCTCCAACGTCCTTCGGTGCAAGTTCACGGCTGGCGTAGCGCGCGGCAACGGACACGAACGAGCCGGCGGCGCCGTGTGGGCCGGCGCGGTCCGTGAGCGCTCGTACGGACCGTGGGTTGGCGACGAGCAGATCGCTCGCGAACGAGCTCGCCGACACGACGTGCCCGAGACGCACGGCCGCGCCCGGATCCCCCGCGAGCAGGTCCGGGACCTCGTGGTCTGCCCCGATCGCCCCGGCAACGCGCTCCATACGAACGAGCGCGGCGTCGGGATCGGCCGCGAGCGCGAGGGGCGGAGCGACGAGCGGGAACAGGTGCTCGAGGACCTTGCCCAGTCGGGTCGACGGATCAACGAGGCGTTCGAGCACCCCGAATGCCTGGGACGGGCGCTGGAAGCCGAGCCCGGCGAGGAGCTCCTCGGTCGCCCGACGGTCGACGCCGGGGCGCGGCGCGCGCGGCCCGGCGAAGGCCTCCAACAGCGGGCGGTAGAACAGCCGCTCGTGTAGCCCGCGAACGAGTGCCGTCTGGCGCTCGTACTCGGCCTGGAGGCCGTCGAGGCCCGAGAATCCGAGCGACCGTGCCAGCGTGCTCCGAGCGGCTGGGTCGGCTGGGAGCTCGTGCGTCTGGAGGTCGCGCACGATCTGCAGCCGGTGCTCGACGGTTCGAAGGAAACGGTACGCGGCGCCGAGGGCCTCGGCGTCGGCCTCGGCGACGTATCCGGACGACGCGAGCGCCTCGAGCGCGGCGAGGGTGTTCGGTTCGCGGAGCCGTTCGTCGCGACGACCGTGGACGATCTGCAGCAGCTGGACCGCGAACTCGATGTCGCGGATCCCGCCCCACCCCCGCTTGACCTCGACGGCTGCCTTCCCACGGGCGCGAACGTATTCCTCGAGCCGAACCTTGACCTGACGGACCTCGTCGATCGCTCGTGGCGCGAGCTCTTCCGGATACACGAACGGAGTGACGGCCTCGACGAACGCCTCGCCGAGCTCGACGTCTCCCGCGACCGGACGCGCCTTGAGCAATGCCTGCCGCTCCCACGTCGCCGCCGTCGACGCGTAGTACTCGCGCATGGCGCCGAGCGAGCGCGTCAAGGCGCCGCCGCGACCACCAGGCCGCAGCGTCGGGTCAACGCGGAGCGCGACGCCCTCCGCGGTGGGTTCCGAAAGGAGCCGGATCAAGGCCGCGGCGGAGCGGTCGACCTGTGTGCCGCCGGCCGTCTCGCCGGACACGAACATGAGGTCGACGTCCGACGAGTAGTTGAGCTCGCGCCCACCGAGCTTTCCGAGCGCGATCAGCGCCAGGCCGGTCGCGTCCTCGCTCGCGCTCGTGAGACACGACTCCGCGACCGCGGTGATCTCCGCAACGATGTCCTCGAACGTCGCGTCGCCGAGATCTCGGGACGCGATCCGCAGCATCGCTCGCTTGCGGAACCGCCGAAGCCCGCCGACCGCACCGAGCCGTTCGACATCATCGGCGAGCTCCGCGTCGAGATCCGCGCGTGTTCGCGCCCGAACGTCGGCGAAGACGCTGATCTCCTCCGGGTGCGCGACGAGGAAGTCGGCGCCCGCGGTCGAGAACCCGAGGACCCGAACGGCCACGGCGAGGATGTCCTCTCGCGCCAGCACCTCGCGAACGCCGGGATCCTCGCCCACGCGCGAGAGCGCCACGCGCGCGAGCTGGGGGTCGGCGGCCGTCGAGAGGGTTCGGCCGAGCATCTCCGGCGTGATCACGAAGACCATGATGCCCGCCGTCGCGGCCCGGTGCGGGCAAGGAACCGACGACACCCAGGCCAGGAGAGTTAACCCTCCCGTAACGGGCGAGGCCGCGGAGACGCTACGCTGCAAGGCATGGCGCTCTCCGCCGAAGCCGAGTACGCACTCAAGACGATCGAGGAGCGAGGCATCCGGTACGTTCGGCTGTGGTTCACCGACGTGCTCGGGTTCCTGAAGTCCTTCACGATCACCTCGCAGGAGCTCGAAGGCGCGTTCGCCGAGGGCATGGGGTTCGACGGCTCGTCGATCGACGGGTTCAGCAGGATCCAGGAGTCCGACATGGTGGCGATCCCCGACCCCGCGACGTTCCAGCTGATCCCGTGGAAGACCGAGGCGCAGGTCGTGCGGATGTTCTGCGACGTGCTGAACCCCGACGGTACGCCGTTCGAGGGCGACCCCCGGAACGTCCTCAAGCGACAGCTCGCGCGCGCCGCTGAGCTCGGCTACACCTTCTACGTCGGTCCGGAGCTCGAATACTTCTACTTCCGCGGCTTCGACGACCCCTCATTCCTCGATCAGGGCGGCTACTTCGACGAGACGCCACTGGACGTGGCCACGGACTGGCGCAAGCGGACCGTCGCGTATCTGGAGTCGATGGGGATCCCGGTCGAGTACGTCCATCACGAGGTCGCCCCGAGCCAACACGAGATCGATCTGCGCTACGCGGACGCGCTCACGATGGCGGACAACGTCATGACGTACCGGCTCACGGTGAAGGAGGTGGCGCAGGAGTTCGGCATCTACGCGACGTTCATGCCGAAGCCGGTCATGGGGGTGAACGGCAGCGGGATGCACACCCACCAGTCGCTGTTCTCCGGCGATCGCAACGCCTTCTTCGAGCAGGGCGACGAGTACCACCTGTCGCGAACCGCGAAGCGCTACATCGCCGGGATCCTCACCTACGCGCCGGAGATCACCCTGGTCACCAACCAGTGGGTGAACTCGTACAAGCGGCTGGTTCCCGGGTACGAGGCACCCGTCTACGTGTGCTGGGCACGCCGGAACCGTTCGGCGCTCGTGCGGGTTCCACAGTACAAGCCCGGTAAGGAGGAGGCGACGCGGGTCGAGTTCCGCTCGCCGGACCCGGCGTGCAACCCGTACCTGGCGTTCGCGACGATGCTGGCGGCGGGCCTGGCGGGGATCGAGGAGGAGCTCGAACTTCCGCCCGAGGCGTCCAACAACATCTACGAGATGGCCGAGGAAGAGCGCCGGGCTGCGGGGATCCGGTCGCTCCCCGCGGATCTCTACGAGGCGATCGAGCTCGCCAGCCAGTCGAAGGTGCTCCGGGACGCGCTCGGCGAGCACGTCCACGAGTTCCTGATCCGGAACAAGCGGGAGGAGTGGGACTCGTACAAGTCCTACGTCACCCCCTACGAGCTGGAGCGCTACCTACCGATCCTGTAGCTTCGGTCGCCTCTCATTGCCCTTCCTCAGTCATCCCCCAACTGCGGGAGATACGGTGGATTTGCCACTCGGCTCCCTCACGCCTCAGTTGACAGCGGACGCTAACGCCGGGAGACTTCTTCGGCCATCCTCCGGTCGCCCGGACGGGGGACAGCAAATGCACTGGTCCGGCGACCCGTCAGGAGGAAGACCGTGAAGCTTGCACCCCACCGGTGGCGCACGCCATTTGTCCTTACCGCCCTACTGTTGCTGGCCGGACTGATCGCTCTCCCCGCATCCGCGGCGCCCGGAGCCGCCACGGCGACCGTCACACCCGGCAGCCCGCCGGCGGGGACGACCGGGTCGTACACGTACACCCTGATGCCGACCAGCGGCCAGATCGGCTCATTTGACCTCACCGCACCGACCGGCTGGACGATCAAGAGCGTCGATTCCGCGCCGAGCGGGGTCCAGCTCGCCGCGGGTTCGTCGACGGTGATCCAGGGGCGAGGGCTGACCATCACCTCCTCCTCGCCCCTTACTGTCGGGTTCACCGCACAGGCGCCGTGCGCGGCTGGCAACAACGTCGCCTGGACGACGGCGGCGAAGACCGGGCCCAACTTCACGGGCGCGGCGGTCAGCGTCAACGACGTGACGGCGTCGGTGTCCGGCACCTGCACGGCGGAGTTCGTCACCGGGCGCCAGCCGGCCGATGCTGAGTTCGGGGCGAACACCAACGGGCCGAGCCAGAACCTCACAAGCGTCGCGTACGCGGCGAACGGCTCGGCGATCCAAGCGATCGTGAAGGACGCGAGCGGGACACCGCGGCCGGGTACATCGGTCACCCTCGCGTTCGCGACCAACCCGACGGGCGCAACGCTGACCGGGTCGATCACCGCGGTGTCGAACGGCAGTGGCCTTGCGACGTTCGATGGCACGTGCGCCACGTGTTCCCCGATCAGGATCGACAAGATCGGTCAGGGGTACAAGCTGAAGGCGGCTGCTAGCGACGTCGTCGGAACCCCCCAACCGGACGCCTTCGGGATCTATCAAGAGGGCGAAGCCTGCACGACCGATCCGTGCGTGGTTCACGGACACAACGGCAACAACAGCATCACGACGACCGTGTCCGCGGGTGCCGGTGGTGACCTGGGCACATTCGTGTCGTCCAACGTGAACGTTGCGTGCACCGGGTACACGCCGCTCACGGACGATGCCATCGTCTGGAAGTACACAGGCGGCGGGTCACAGACGATCGTCATCGACTTGAGCAAGAGCATCATCCGGCAGATCGTCGACAGGGGCTCGGACCACCTCGACTTCTGCTTCGACAGCGAGGGTAAGCCGTTCACCGACAAGTTCGGTGTCGATCACTGGGGGACCTCGGGGAACAATACCAACGGGCTGCTCGCCGACTGCAATACGGGCATCGATCCGGCGAATTGCATCGTTTCGCAGACCGGCCTCAGCGGAGGCGGTCGCCGGGTTACCGTCATCGTGGCGGACGGTCGAGGGAAGATCTAGCGACTCGATCGACAGACCGACCGCGAGGGCCGATCCGAAGGATCGGCCCTCGCGCATCTCGGCAAGAGACGCTACGCGCTCGATAGTTCCCACGGTCCCTCCCGGCCGACGAGGGACGCTCATACACTTGCCGCGTGCAGATCTGTCCCAACTGCGGCGAGGAGAACCCCGATCGGTTCCGCATCTGCGGGATCTGCGGGACCAAGCTCGCGGTTGAGGAGGTCGCACCGGAAGTCCGCAAGACGGTCACGATCGTCTTCAGCGACCTCAAGGGATCGACCGCCCTCGGGGAGGCGCTCGACACCGAGTCCGTCCGCGAGGTCCTGAACGTCTATTTCAACGCGATGAAGGCGGTCCTCGAGCGGCACGGCGGCACCGTCGAGAAGTTCATCGGCGACGCGATCATGGCGGTCTTCGGACTGCCGACACTCCACGAGGACGACGCCCTCCGCGCGGTCCGGGCCGCGCTCGAGATGAAAGCCACGCTCGAGGTCGTGAACGACCGCCTGGAGCAGGGGTGGGGTGTCCGTCTCGAGAACCGGACCGGGGTCAACACCGGCGACGTCGTGGCCGGTGACGTCGCCTCCGGTCAACGGCTGGTGACGGGCGACGCCGTGAATACCGCCGCGCGGCTCGAGCAAGCCGCGCCGGCGCTCGAGATCCTGATCGGGGAGCCGACGTACCGCCTGGTGCGGGACAGCGTCGAGGTCGAGGCGGTCGAGCCTCTCGAGCTCAAGGGCAAGGCCGAGCCGGTACTCGCGTACCGGCTGATGTCGGTCCGCGCCGTCGAGGATGCCATCAGCCGCCGGATGCACCTGCCCATGATCGGACGGCTCGAAGAGCTCGAGAGTCTCTCGGGCGCGCTCGACAACGTCGAGGAGCATGGCCGACCGCGATTGGTCACGGTCGTCGGGCCGGCCGGGGTGGGCAAGTCTCGCCTGCTGCGCGAGTTCCTTGATAGGGAGGCGGACCGGATCTTCGCCGTCCGCGGCCGATGCCTGTCCTACGGCGACGGCATCACGTTCTGGCCTTTGGGAGAGGTGATCAGACAGGCAGCCGACATCTCGGACGACGACCCACTTGAGACGGCGCGGGCAAAGCTCCTGACACTGGCCGGCGAGGAGGGCCGCGACGCCGCCGAGCGGGTCGCGGCGGCGATCGGCCTCTCTGACGCGACGTTCCCCGTGCGAGAGACGTTCTGGGGCGCGCGCCGTCTCCTCGAGGTCGTCGCGCGCGAGCGTCCAACCGTGATGCTGATCGACGACGTCCACTGGGCCGAGCCGACCTTCCTCGAGCTCCTCTCGTACCTGCTGGACTCGGTCGAAGCCCCCGTGCTGATCGTCTGCTCGTCGCGACCGGATCTCCTCCACGACCAGAACGAGTGGGTCGACGACAAGGAGCACGCAACATGGATCACGCTGTCTCCGCTGTCCGAGGAGGAAAGCGCGCGCGTCGTCGAGAACGTCCTCGGGGCGGCGCTCGACGGGCGGCTGCGTGCCCGGATCATCGAAGCGGCCGAGGGCAACCCGCTGTTCGTGGAGCACATGGTCTCGATGCTGATCGACGAGGGCGTCCTTCGCCGTGACGAAACCGGCGCCTGGATGATCATCGGCGACCAGCGCTCGATCACGATCCCTCCCTCCATCCTGGCGCTCCTCACCGCGCGCCTCGATCGGCTGTCCACGGCGGAGCGCGCGGTGATCGGTCGCGGCGCCGTTATCGGACAGGTGTTCTTCCGGGGCGGTGTCGAGTACCTCGTCGGCGAGCCGACCCGGCCGCTCGTCGAGGCGAGCCTCGGCGGTCTGAAGCGAAAGGAACTGATCCACCCCGACGAATCGATGTTTGCCGGTCAGGAGGCCTACCGGTTCGCGCACATCCTGATCCGGGATGCCGCGTACCTCGGCCTGCTGAAGCGGACGAGGGCCGAGCTTCACGAACGGTTCGTCGACTGGCTCGAGGAGGTCGCGACCGACCGAATAAAGGAGTACGAAGAGATCCGGGGCTACCACCTCGAACAGGCGTACACCGTCCTGATGCAACTGGCGCCCGTCGACGACCACGCACGTCAGCTCGGGCTGCGTGCCGCCGGGTATCTCGCGTCCGCCGGACATCGAGCGCTCGCACGGGCGGACCTGCACGCCGCCTCGAACCTGTTGCAGCGGGCCGCGACCTTGCTTCCCCCCGAGGACGAGCGGCGATCGCGTCACCTCCTCGACGCCGGCGAGGCGTTGATGGAGCTCGGCGAGTTCCGTTCGGCAGAGATGTTCCTTCAAGGCGGCATCGACTCGGCCGCCCGACGAGGCGACTCAGGGCTCGAGGCGACCGGTCGAATGATGATGCTCAGCCTCCGATACGAGACCGCGCCCGAAGAAGGCGGCACGGGCTTCGTCGCGGAGGTCGAGCGAACCATGCCGCTCCTCGAAGAGCTGCAACAGCACGAGGGGCTCGCAAGAGCCTGGCGCATGCTGACGCTTGTCAACTGGGAGGCATGCCGGTGGGGTTCGAGCGAGATCGCGGCGCGGAGGATGGTCGAGCACGCACGGCGCGCGGGAAACACGCTGCTCGAGGATCGAGTGCTGCCGGCCCTCGCCACGTGCGCGCTGTACGGACCGACGCCGGTACCCGAAGCGATCGAACGATGCACCGAGATCCTCGGACGGACGGGCTCTGACCGGAAGGCCGAGGCGGTGACGAAGCGGGCGCTCGGGCATCTCGAAGCCATGCGAGGACAGTTCGACCGCGCCCGTGAGCTGTGTCGGGAGAGTCGATCTTCACTCGAGGAGTTGGGGTGGAAGGTGCAGGCCGCCGTGACGTCTCAGTCCTCGGGGCCGATCGAGCTTTTGGCGGGCGATCCGGCCGCCGCGGAGGTCGAGCTCTTGCTCGACTTCGCGGCCCTCGATGCCATGGGCGAGAAGTACTACCTGTCCACGACCGCAGCGTTCCTCGCGGAAGCGCTGTACCAGCAGGACCGTCTCGAGGATGCGGCTGGCTACTGCGCGATCTGCCGCGAGCTCGCCTCGCCGGACGACATCTCGTCGCAGTTCCTGTGGCGATCGATCCAGGGGAAGATCCTCGCCCGGACCGGTGACCTGGAGAACGCGCAGTCCTTGGGCAAGGAGGCCGTGGCGCTCATCGACCCGTCGGAGGATCCCGATGCCGCAGCCTCGACGCTCCTCGATCTCGCCGAGATCTACGAGCTCGGCGGCAGGCTCGACGATGCTCGAGATGCCGCACGCCGGGCCGAGGCGCTCCTCGATGCCAAGCAGGACATCGTCTCTCGCGACAGAGCGCGGAAGCGGTTGGCGGACCTGGGGTCGGTCCACGAACCCTCGGGTGGCTAGACCCGTCGATCTCGTTCGTATCTCGACTGCGGTGCGGAGGAACGCTGTCCCACGGCTAGGCTGAACGGCGATGGTGCGCATCGCGCTCGGGCAGATCGATCCGTCGGTCGGCGATCTCGAGGGCAACGTGGAGCTCATGACGGCGTGGGCATCTCGCGCCACCGAAGCCGGCGCCGACGTCGTGGTCTTCCCCGAGCTCGCGATCACCGGGTACCCCCCGGAGGACCTGGTGCTGCGGCCGGCGTTCGTCGACGACAACCTATCGGCGCTCGAGCACCTCGCGAAGCGGACTGCGGGCGGCTGCTCCATCGTCACCGGCTTCGTCGATCGGACCGACCGAGGGCTCCACAACGCGGCTGCGCTCGTGGCAAACGGCGAGATCGTCGCGCGGTACCACAAGGTCAAGCTGCCGAACTACGGCGTGTTCGACGAGCAACGAACGTTCGTTCGCGGCGCCGCCGAATGTGCGGTGCGCCTCGCCGGCTCCGAGCTCGGGCTCTCCGTCTGCGAAGACGCGTGGGCGCCAGGCCCGCCGTTTGACGCGTACGCGGCGCGGAAAACTCCGATCGTCCTCAACATCAACGGCTCGCCGTATCACCGTGGCAAGGCGGGAGAGCGTCTCGAGATCGCGCGCGATCGCGCACTCGAGACCGGCGCATGGATCGTCTATGTCAACACCATCGGCGGCCAAGACGAGCTCGTCTTCGATGGCGGAAGCATGGTTGTCGCGCCGGACGGGACGCTCCGGCACCGCGCCGCGATGTTCCGGGAGGACCTGCTGATCGTTGACATCGAGGGCGACCACTCGGTCGCCGAGGATCGGCCCGACTGGCCGGACGAACCCGAGGACATCTACCGCGCCCTCGAGCTCGGTCTCGGCGACTACGTCCGGAAGAACGGGTTCGAGGAGGTGGTGCTCGGGCTGTCCGGTGGAGTCGACTCAGCGTTCGTGGCCGTGCTCGCGGTGGACACGCTCGGCGCCGCGTCGGTTCGCGCGCTCACGATGCCGTCGCGGTACTCCTCGGCGGAGAGCACTGAGGACGCAACGGAGGTCGCACACCGCCTGCGGATCCGGCTCGACGAGGTCGCAATCGACGACGTCTTCTCGGTGTACCTCAACGCGCTGCGGGAGCCGTTCCACGGAACCGAGCCCGGCCTTGCCGAGGAGAACATCCAGGCGCGGATCCGGGGCAACCTGCTGATGGCCTTCTCGAACCGGTTCGGCTCGATGGTGCTCGCGACGGGGAACAAGAGCGAGTACGCCGTGGGGTACGCCACCCTCTACGGAGACATGGCCGGCGGCTTCGCACCGATCAAGGACGTCCCCAAGACGCTCGTCTACGAGTTGGTGCGGTGGCGGAACGCTCAGGGACCGGGCGAGGGGCCGATCCCCCACCGCATCGTCGCGAAGGCTCCATCGGCGGAGCTCCGGCCGGACCAGAAGGACACGGATTCGCTTCCCCCGTACGAGCAGCTCGACCCGATCATCGAAGCGTACGTCGTCGAGGATCGTTCTCCGGAGGAGATCGCAGCGTCGGGCGACGACCCGGATCTCGTCGAACGCGTCGTCCAGCTGATCGACCGAGCCGAGTACAAACGACGGCAGGCTGCGCCGGGCATAAAGATCACGCCGAAGGCGTTCGGCCGCGACCGCCGCATGCCGATCACGAACCGCTATCGCCCGGACGCAAGCCCGTAGACTCGTCAAACACGGGGCGGTAGCTCAGTCTGGTCAGAGCAGGGGGCTTTTAACCCTCGTGTCGCGGGTTCGAATCCTGCCCGCCCCACGACTGCTGGGACGCGCGCGCCTTCTAGCTGCCGAGCGCCGCCGAACCTGCGCCCTCGCTTTTGCCGCCGGCGTGCGCCTGCCCGGCCGCCATGTGCTCGAGCGCGTGCGCGGGCGGTCCACCGCCGTGCCCGACCGCCACCATCGGCTTGCCACAGTCGCTGTGTGCAGCCTCGCGGATCTGTACGGGTGTGCCGCCGGCGGCGACGGCGCTCACGTAGTCGCCGTGCGTCCAGTTACCGGGGAGCGAGGACACTGCGGTGAGATCGCACGACCCGGTGTTGTGGAACCGATCGATCGGCCCGCCGTGAACTCCGGCGTCCTGCTCGTTAGCCTCAGCGTTGTCGTCTTGCCCAAGAGGCCCTCCGGCAGGCGACCGAGCGGCGAGGAAACCAGCTGTGGCGATGCCCGACACACCAAGAACGGCCATGACCACGAACGCGACAACGCCTCGCCTCACGCCAGCCTCCTTTGGCTTCTCGAAGAAGCATCGGCAGGAGCGAGCGCTCGGTCAATGGTCCGATCGGACGTTTCGTAGGCTGGATGACCCAACACCGCGGAGCTTCGTCAGCGCAACGCGCTAGCGTCCGCTCATGCGCGAGGTGGTAGCCGCGACGCCACGAGGTGACGTCCTGCTGTGCCGAGTCGCCGAGACGGGCCGCGACCGGCGCGCGGGGCTGCGCGGCGCGCGCGGCCTCACCCCCGAGGCCGCTCTCCTCTTCCCGAACGCGACCTCGGTTCATACGCTCGGAATGCGATTTCCGATCCTCGTGGTGCGCCTCGACGATACGTTCACGGTCGTCGACGTTCGCAGAGTTCGCCCAGGACGGTACGTCCCGCCGATGCGACGAGCGAGCCACGTTCTCGAGTGCAACGAGAACGTCGACGTACGGGTAAGGGACGTGGTTCGGATCGAGGCGCCCGACCGGTCAGCCGGCGATCGCGCGAACGAGCGCGAACACCACCATCGAGGCAACCGTCAGGGCGACGACAATGATCGGAACGAGATGCGTGGCCCAAGCCGGGAGAGCGATTGGCTCGCGGCGGGTGGAGTCGGGTTCGACGAACCCCAGATACTCCAACAACGACCGCATCGGTAAAGGCATCGGCAGCAGATCTCGGAATCTGAAGCCGGACGCCGAGCTCTCCCGCGGTTCGAGGGCACTGCCGTCGCTATACTTCCGGCGCTGCCCTCGGGCCGGGGGGCGGGGGCGAGCGCGGTCCGACCCGGGCCCCCATCGTCTAGCGGCCTAGGATTTCGCCCTTTCAAGGCGGCGACACGGGTTCGAATCCCGTTGGGGGCACGCAACTGAATAGAGCACGCGCCCGTAGAGGAGCCTGGCCGTCCTCACCGCCCTGTCAAGGCGGAGATCGCGGGATCGAAGCCCGTCGGGCGCGCGAACTCTCCTGGGGTTTCTCGCTGGTGCGGGGAAGCCCCAGACTCGTCAATGCCAGGTTTGCCGCCACTCACCATGACCGGGATCCCGCCCGAAGAGCAGGGCAGGATCTTCGAGCGCTTCTACCAGGTCGACCAATCCCTCACCCGGCGGGTCGGCGGTGCGGGAATGGGGCTGTACATCTGCCGGAAAGCCGCCGAGGGCCTCGGCGGGCGCGTCTGGCTGGAACGCTCGGATGCGAACGGATCGGTGTTCTCCCTGTCGTTGCCGATCCAACCAGGAAGCGACGACCGCGCCTCTGTCGAGACGGACATCGAGCCGCTCGTCGTCGTGCATCCGTAGCCTTCGGAGGGCTTGCGGAGCGGCTCCTCGGGCGTCGACCAGTCCGTGAACGCGGCGCGACTCTATGCGAGCGCAGCGAGCCTGCGTCTTGTCGAGTCGGCCGCCACCTCGTTCCCCTTGGCCTCGTAGCGTTCGAGCGCCTTGGCGAATGCCGACGCAGCGTCCTCCGACTCGCTCGCCGTCCCGTGAACCTCGCCGAGGGCGATGAGCGTGTCGCCCCGCATGTTCAGATCGTCCGTCTGTTCCGCCAGACGTACCGCCGTTTCTGCGAGCGCCCTTGCCTCGTCCGGTCGTCCGCGAGCCGACAACACTCGAGCGAGGGCGCTTCGCCACATCACCTGCGTCGATACGTCGTCCTCTGCGCCGGTCTTCTCGCTCAAGGACGCGGCGTCTTCGGCGTCGTCGAAGCGACGCTGGTCGACGAGGGCGTGCGCGAGCAACGCGGCGACCGTCGACGCGAATCCCTGCTCTCCCATCTCGGCCGCCTGATCGAGGCCGGAGCGCAGCTCGCGCTCGGCGGCGACGGGATCGCCCGCGAGGAGCTCGATCGAACCGAGCGTCTCGGAGACGAACATCGCGCGCAGCTGCAGTCCGAGCTCGTCGTGGAGCGTCCGGGCGCGACGCGCGAGCTCACGCGCTTCGTCGAAGCGTCCGCGCATCGCGCGCGCGACGGCGAGCGCGCGGAGGGCTGGAGCCTCGTAACCGGTGCCGCTCCACCTCTCGAGGACCTCGTTGCACCTGCGCTCGATCTCGTCGCTCGGCGCCGGTCCGTACGCGCCCGAGCCCGTGTAACGGCCGAGTGCGTCGGCCTCCTCGCGACGTGCTGCCGCCTTTCGAGCGTGCTCGATGGCCCGAGACAGCGCGTCGTCGACTGCGGCGTAGCGGGCGTGCGCCCAGTTGAGGTCCGCCACCAACAGCCACGCGCGAGCGACGCCGAGGTCGTCGCCCAAGCGCTCGAGGGTCGAGATCAGGCGCTCGGCCTCGGAAAGCTCACCGGCCAACATCTTGGGATCGGTTGACTCCAGCAACAGCAAGCGCTGGATCGCGGCGTTCGCCGCCGTCTCCTCATCCCCCGCCGCGCGCCCGAGCTCTTCGGCCTCGTTCATGACTGCCTCGGCGGCAGATAGGTCTCCGAGCTCGGACAGCGCCTCGCCCAGCGCGAGCAACGCAGGACGTCGCTCCGGATGGTCTCGAGGGAACAGGGCCGCGCCGCGCCGAAGCAGCTCTGCGGCGGCGGAAACATCGCGGCGGTCCATCGCCCGCAGGCCGGCCGCAGTGAGCGGCCGAGCGGCACGAACGGCCAGCTCCTCAACAGTTTGCGGAGGTGCACCCAGCTCGGCTCGGTACCGCACGGACTGTTCGAGGTGGTAACCGATGACCTCGTCGAGCTCGTTCGCTCGGTCCCGCGTCACGCGCGCGACCCACGTCGCGAACCGCTCGTGGAGCTCGGCACGCTGCTCTTTCGGCGTCGCGCGATACGCCGTTTCCTGGATCAGGA
>Ga0299907_10000788_pt1 | contig 16592 bp, 19 predicted proteins | sample RVTome_16_FD_198680 | JGI IMG/M metagenome (GOLD analysis project Ga0299907, IMG submission 198680) | Soil microbial communities from uranium-contaminated site in the Upper Colorado River Basin, Wyoming, United States - RVT152D67 (version 2) ...
CGCCAGGCTTCCTCTTGAGGACGCGGAGTGCGTGCCGCGGTCCGGTGTGCTCGATGAGACACACGTGTTCCTGCACTACTGCGACCAGGCCGCGGTACTCGACGTCGATCGAGTAGCCGCCCGCCGCCGGCCGCTACGTCGCGGCCAGTTGTTCGAGCAACTGCAGGATGCGGTCGACGGACGACGTCTTCACCAGCACGGCCGCCGCGCCGGCGTCGAGGCAGCGCTGGTGGACGGCCGGGTCCTTCTCGGCGGTGAGCACGAGCGCTTCGGTGCCGACGGCGCGCAGCTCGGGCAGCAAGTCGATGCCTCTCGGCAGTCCGTCGCCGAGGTGCAGGTCGACGACCGCCACGTGTGGTTGCCACAGCGGCAGCCACGCGAGCGCTTGGGTGGTCAGCTCCGTACGCTGCGCGTTCGCACCGCGGCGGCGGAGCTCCAGCAGGAGCACTCGGGCGATGAGACCGTGGTCCTCGACGACCGCAACCCGCTTGCCGGAGAGGGGGTTGCCGCCGGCGTCCCACTGCTCCATGGCCATGTTTCGATGGTCGCCCGCGGCCGGCCGGCCGTCATCGTGAAAGTTGATGAACCGCCGTAGCATCGGTGCAGGCATGGCTCGCACCCTCTCGTCGCTCAAGGACATCGAGCTCACCCGCATCACGGGCATCGGCCCGGCCAAGGCGGAGGCGCTCGAGACGAAGCTCGACCCGCCCATCGAGAGCGTCTACGACCTCGTCACGCACTACCCGCGCCGCTACCTCGACCGCACGCACCAGGCGTCGATCCGCGACCTGCAGGTGGGCGAGGAGGCCACCGTCCTCGCGACGGTCAAGCGCACCACGTCGCGGCGCACGCGCAACGGGCGCAACCTCGTCGAGGTCGACGTGTTCGACGGCGCCAGCTACCTGCACTGCACGTTCTTCAACCAGCCGTGGATCGCCAAGCAGCTGACGGTCGGCACCGAGGTGCTGCTGTTCGGCAAGCTCGACCTGTACCGCGGCCGCCGGCAGATGACGAGCCCCGTCGTCGACCTCGTGGGCGACCGCACCGGCCGCATCATCCCGATCTACCCGCAGTCCGAGAAGGCCGGTATCCGCACGTGGGAGCTCGCGGGGTGGATCGAGAACGCGCTGCGGCGCGCCCGCCCGATCGAGGACCCGCTCGACGACGGCTGGCGGGCGCGGCTCGGTGTCGTCCACCGCGACCGCGCCGTCGAGCAGATCCACGTGCCGGAGTCGCTCGACGACAAGAACCAGGCGCGCCGCCGCCTCGCGCTCGACGAGCTGTTGCGGCTGCAGCTCACGCTCGTGAAGCGCAAGCAGAAGATCGAGCAGGAGTCGAAGGGCATCCGCCACACCGTCGACGGACCACTCGTCGCGCGCTTCCACGAGCGGCTGCCGTTCGAGCTCACCCGCGCGCAACGTCGCGCGATCGCGGAGATCGCCGGCGACCTTGCCGGGCCGCACCCGATGCACCGGCTGCTGCAAGGCGACGTCGGCAGCGGCAAGACGCTCGTCGCCGTCAGCGCGCTGCTGATGGCGGTCGACGGTGGCTACCAAGGCGCGCTCATGGCGCCCACCGAGGTTCTGGCCGAGCAGCACCACATGGGCATCCGCGCGCTGCTCGACGGCTTGATCGTGCCCGACGACAACGAGCAGAGCTTGTTCGGCGAGCGCCCGCTGCGCGTCGAGCTGCTCACGAACCGCACGCCCGCCGGCGAGCGCGCCCGCATGCACGAAGCGTTGCAACGCGGCGAGGTCGACATCCTCATCGGTACGCACGCGCTCATCACCGACGCGGTCGCGTTCCGCCGGCTCGGCGCGATCGTGATCGACGAGCAGCACCGCTTCGGCGTCGAGCAGCGCGCCGCGCTGCGCGGCAAGGGCGACGACCCCGACGTGCTCGTGATGACCGCGACGCCGATCCCGCGCACCGCGGCGATGACCGTCTACGGCGATCTCGACGTCACCGTGCTCGACGAGCTCCCGCCCGGCCGCACGCCGATCGAGACGACATGGGCGCGTGGCCGCATCGAGGAGTCGGCCGCGTGGGACCGCGTGCGGGCCGAAGTCGCGGCCGGCCACCAGGCGTACGTCGTGTGCCCGCTGATCGAGGAGTCCGAGAAGATCGAGGCCCGCTCGGCCGAGGACGAGTACGAACGGCTCGCCGCGCACGAGCTCAACGGCTTGCGGTTGGGCCTGCTGCACGGTCGGGTGCCAGCCAAGGAGAAGGAAGCGGTGATGACCGCGTTCCGCAACGGCGAGCTCGACGTGCTCGTCGCCACCACCGTCATCGAGGTCGGCGTCGACGTTCCCAACGCCACGGTCATGGTGATCGAGGACGCCGACCGCTTCGGCATCGCCCAGCTCCACCAGCTGCGCGGCCGGGTCGGCCGTGGCGCGGCGGTGAGCCACTGCTTCCTGCTCGGCGAGTCGACCACGCCTGAAGGCGAGGCGCGCCTGGCCGCGCTCGAACGCACCACCGACGGGTTCGAGCTGGCCGAGGTCGACCTCGAACTGCGCGGCGAGGGCGCCATCCTCGGCACGCGGCAGAAGGGGCGGACCGACCTCAAGCTCGCATCGCTCCGCCGCGACAAGGACCTCGTGCGGCTGGCGCGCGACGTGGCGTTCGAGATGGTCGGCGCCGACCCCGAGCTGCGCGCGCTGCCGCTCTTGCGCGAAGAGGTGGAGGAGCTGGTCGACCCCGAGGAGCGCGAGTTCCTGTTCAAGAGCTGACCGGGGACCACCTGGCGGGCCCGGCCGGCCGCAGGCTCGACCTCAGCGGTGTGGTGCTGGCCGCGGGTCTCGGCACGCGCCTGCGGCCGCTCACCGAGTCGCGACCCAAGGCGCTGCTGCCCGTGGCCGGCGTCCCGCTGCTCGACCACGCACTCCGCGCCCTCTCGCCGTTGACGGCGCACCTCGCCGTCAACGCGCACGCCCACGCCGGGCAGGTGGCCGAACACGTCGCCCGCACGTGGCCGGGAGTGCATGTGTCGGTGGAAGAGCCCGAGCCGCTGGGGACGGCCGGCGCGCTGGGGAAGTTGCGCGCCGACGGTTGGATCGGTGGGCGGGCGGTGCTTGTGCACAACGCCGACGCGTGGCACCGCGCGGATCTGCGCGCTTGCCTCTTCGACGGGTGGGACAGGACGCTGCCCCGGCTGCTGGTGGTCGACCGCGGCAAGAGCGACGACGACTTCGGGCCGTGGCGCTACACCGGCGTGTGCCTGCTGCCGTGGCCGGTCGTCGAACGCTTGGAGCCGGTGCCGTCGGGCTTGTACGAGGCGGTGTTCCGCAATGCGTACGAGCGGGGCGAGCTCGACCTCGTCGTGTACGGCGGCGAGTGGTTCGACTGCGGCACGATCGCCGACTACGCCAAGGCAAACGCCGTAGCCGCGGCCGTTTTGTCGTGTGGAACTCGGCAGCCGGCGCCAGGTTCCACACGACAGAACGGGCACGAGCGGTGAGCACGAACAGCCTGCCCGCGCCCGTGCTGCGCGTGGCCGACACGCTGCGGCGGTGGGTGTGGCGGGCGTTCGGGCCGCGCACCGTCGGCGTGCGCGGGCTCGTGGTGGACGGTGAGGACCGCGTGCTGCTCGTCCGCCACTCGTACGGCCAGCGCGTGTGGCAACTTCCGGGTGGCGGCGTGCACCGCAGGGAGTCGCTCGTCGCCGCGCTGCACCGCGAGCTCAGGGAGGAGACCGGCGTGATCGTGACCGGGCCGGTGCGGTTGCTCGGCACGTACTCCAGCCTCACCGATGGCAAGAGCGACCACATCTCGGTGTTCGTCGTCGACACGTTCGAGCGCGAGGACAATGACAGCACCGAGGTCGACGCGGCGCGCTTCTTCCCGATGGACGATTTGCCGGAGGACGCGTCGCCCGCGACCAAGCGGCGCGTGGAGGACCTACGGCGCGGTGAGGTGCGCGCCTTCGACTGGTGAGCCGGAGGGTGAGTCGACGAAGCGGCTGAACGCGCCGCGCAGCACGCCGGCCAGCTCGCTCATGCACTCCTTGGCCGCCGGCAGCACGCCCCACATCTGCACGAACACGTGCGGCATCGTCGGGTAGCGCGTGACGGTGACCGGCACGCCCGCTTCCTTCAAGCGCGCCGCGTACGCCTCGCCCTCGTCGCGCAGCGGGTCGTACTGCGCGGTGACGACGTGCGCGGTCGGCAGCCCCGACAGGTCCGCCGCGAGGATGGGCGACGCGCGCCAGTCGTCCTCGTCGGCTTTGTAGTGATCGCCGAACCACTCGATCGTCACCTTCGGTAGGAACGGTGCTTCCGCGTTCTCCTCGATCGACGGGTAGGCGTCACCACGGTCGGCTCGCGCGTCGGTGGTCGGGTAGATCAAGAGCTGCTGCGCGATCGCCGGCCCGCCCGCGTCGCGCGCCAGCAACGACACGACGGCGGCAAGGCAACCGCCCGCGCTGTCACCGCCCACCGCAACCGCGCCCGGCACGCACCCGAGCTCCTCCGCATGCGCAGCGGTCCATTGCAACGCAGCCCACGCGTCGTCGACCGCGGCGGGGAACGGGTGCTCGGGCGCCAACCGGTAGTCGACGCTCACCACCACGACACCCGCTTCGTGCGCGAGCCGGCGCGTCACGGGATCGTGGCCGTCGACCGAGCCGATCGTGAAACCGCCGCCGTGGAAGTACACGCACAGCCCGAACGGCCCGTCGCCGAGAGGCGTGTAGACGCGGATCGGGATGTCACCCGAAGGGCCGGGCACCACACGGTCGGCGACGGACGCGACGGGCGCGTCGTCCCCACCGACGGCGCGCAGCAGCAGATACGCCTGGCGCCCCTGCTCGACGGTGCCGTCGGCGATGGTGTCCGCCCGCCCGGACGCACGTGAGCTGTCGACCATGGCTTGGATGATCGGGTCGAGCGCCATGCGGCGACTCTAGGTCTCGCCTACGTCCTCGGCTTCGAGCACGATGTCCCACCGATCGAGACAGTCCTCGCAGCGGTAGACGGCGATGTCGCCGGCGCGCGGCGGGTCCTCCTCGTCGAGGTAGGAGATGAGGTGCGCACGGCCGCCGCAGTCGACGCACACGATGACGCGGGGCGGGCCTTCCACCCGTGCGAACCTACTCACGCATGGTGCGCGTCACTGCCGGCAGCGCGAAGGGACGGCGGCTCGTCACGCCGAAGGGCAGCACCACCAGGCCCACGAGCGACTTCGTGCGCGAGGCCGTGTTCAACGTGCTCGCGCCCATCGTCGACCTCACCGGTGTGGCGGTGGCCGACCTATACGCGGGGTCGGGCGCGCTCGGCGTCGAGGCGTTGTCGCGGGGCGCGGTGTCGTGCGTGTTCGTGGACTCCGACCGCCACGCGATCGAGGCGATCCGGACCAACCTGGCCACGACGGGCCTTCCGGGCGGGAAGGTGGTGCGGTCCGACGTGCTGCGGTGGGCGACCGCCGTGGGCCGCGGCGGCGACGGCTTCGACCTCGTGTTCGCCGACCCGCCCTACGCGCACGGCGACGAGGCGTGGCGGACCCTGAGCGCGGCGCTCGACGCCGACCTGTTCGTGGCCGAGAGCGACCGTGAGCTCGACCTCGGAGAGGGGTGGCGAGTTCTCAGATCGAAGCGGTACGGGAGTACGGTGGTCACGCTCGTCACGCCCTGGAGGCGCCCGTGAGAACCGCCCTTTGCCCGGGCTCGTTCGACCCTCCCACCAACGGTCACATGGAGATCTTCGAAACCGCGTCGCGGCTCTTCGACCAGTTGATCGTGGCGCCCATACGCAACTACGGGAAAGGCGACCCGCTCTTCACGATCGACGAGCGCATCGAGATGCTCACCGAGGCATTCGCCCATCTCGACAACGTGAAGGTCGTGACGATGACCAAGCTCACGGTCGACGTGGCGCGCGATGTGGGTGCCGACGTGATCGTCAAGGGCCTGCGCGTCGCGTCCGACTTCGAGTACGAGCTGCAGCAGGCGCAGATGAACAAGGCGATCTCGGGCATCGAGACGGTGTTCCTGCCGGCCACGTCGCAGAGCTCGTTCATCGCGTCGTCGCTCGTCCGCCAGATCGCGCAGTTCGGCGGCGCCGACCGCGTCGGGTCGATGGTGCCGGCCAGCGTGCTGCGGCGGTTGAAAGAGAAGTTCCCCAGCCGATGAGCCCCCGATGAGCCTGCCCATCGGCACCCAGCCCGAGGACCTCGACGCCGAGGCGCTCGTCCGGCGCGTCGTCGAGCTCGTCACCAACGCGAAGTCGGTGCCGCTGTCGGCGTCGGTGATGGTGGCCAAGGACGAGGTCCTCGAACTCCTGGACGACGCGCTCGAACGCCTGCCTGACGAGCTGCGCCAGGCACGGTGGATGCTCAAGGAGCGCGAGGACTTCCTCGCCAAGGTCGCTCGCGAGGCCGACGAGATCCTCGAATCCGCGCGGGCGCGGGCCGAGCGCATGGTCGAGCGCCAGGAGATCGTCCGCGAGGCGAGGGGGACGGCGCAGCGGGTCGTCGAGGAGGCACGCGACGAGGCCCGCCGCCTCCGCCTCGAAGCCGAGGACTACTGCGACCAGAAGCTGGCGTCGTTCGAGATCGTCCTCGAGCGCACGTTGAAGACGGCGCGGGCGGGCCGCGAGAAGCTGCGCTCCGTCACCCCCGCGCACGAGGTGCTGGCCGAGGAGCCCGAGCAGTCGGACGCCTTCTTCGACCAAGACCACCCCTGACAGCTCGTTTTGTCCCGTGGAACGTGGCACCAGGCGCCACGTTCCACGGGACAAAACGAGGGCAAGATGGCGGGATGGCCGGCACGTCGCCCTTCGTCGTCCACGTCGGGCGCATCCTCCGCAGCGGCGAGCCGCAGCGCGAGCAGCGGCACGGGCCGATCGACGGGCTGTTCGTGACCGGCAGCGAGGTGCCGCCCGGTGCCGACGTCGAGGCCGAGGTGCTGCTCGAACCGCTCGGCCACTCGGTCCAGGCGACCGGCATCGTCACAGCGCCGTGGCGGGCGGTGTGCGCCCGGTGCCTGCAGCCGGTCGCCGGCACCCTCGTTGCCGACGTGCTCGAGGTGTTCGAGGACGACCCGGTGGAGGACGAGACGTACCCCCTCGTCCACGACCGGATCGACCTGGAGCCGCTGGCGCGCGAAGCTGTCGTGCTCGAGTTGCCCGAGGCGCCCCTCTGCAAGGAGGATTGCCGAGGGTTGTGCGCCCAGTGCGGCACCGACCTCAACGAGTCGACGTGTCAGTGCGAGGCGCCGGTCGACCCCAGGTGGGCGGCGCTCGACGAACTCCGCAACACCAGCACCAGCGCCGACGACTGACGACTGACGACTGACGACTCACGACCCCTGAGGAACACGCATGGCCGTCCCCAAGAAGAAGACCTCCAAGGCCAAGAGCCGCTCGCGCAAGGCGTCCGCCTGGCGGCTGAGCGCGCCGCCGCGGTCGGTCTGCCCGCAGTGCGGGCGGGCCAAGCTGCCCCACGTCGTGTGCCCCAACTGCGGGTGGTACGGCGGCCGCCAGGCCATCGAGGTCGACTGATCGTTTTGGGCGCGATGAAGCCCACATGTGGGCCTGAGCGCGCCCAAGAGCACGAGGGCGCCCGCTGATGCCCACGATGCTGCCCATCGCCGTCGACGCCATGGGCGGGGACAAGGCACCGGGCGAGATCGTCGCCGGCGCCGCGCAAGCAGCCAAGGAGCTCGACGTCCCCGTGGTCCTCGTCGGCCTGCCCGAACAGGTGGGCGACACCATGGGGCTCGACCTCGTCGCCTGCACCGAGGTCATCGGCATGCACGAGGAGGGGGCGCGGGCGGTCCGCCGCAAGAAGGACGCGAGCCTCGTCGTGGCGGCCGAGCTGGTGCGGGACGGCAAGGCGTCGGCCATGCTCAGCGCCGGCAACACCGGGGCGACCGTGGCCAGCGCCCTGCTGCGAATGGGCCGGCTCAAGGGCGTCAACCGCCCCGCCATCGCCACGCCCATCCCGGTCCCGGGCGGCTCGCCGACGGTCCTGCTCGACGCGGGTGCCAACGCCGAGGTGCAGGCGCCGTGGCTCGTGCAGTTCGCCCAGATGGGGTCGGCTTTCGCCACCGCCCGCTACGGCATTCCCGAACCCCGGGTCGGCCTGCTCAACATCGGCGAGGAGGAGTCGAAGGGCAGCGACCTGGCCAAGGAGGCCCACGCCCTCCTGAAGGACGCTCCGGGCGTCCGCTTCGTGGGCAACGTCGAGGGCCGCGACCTGCTGACGGACGAGGTCGACGTGGTCGTGACCGACGGGTTCACCGGCAACGTCGCCTTGAAGACGCTGGAAGGCGGCCTCCGGTTTGTCCGGGACGCGGTGCTGGCGGCGATGGCGTCGTCCGAAGAGGCGATCAAGGCGTCCGAGGTGATCCTGCCGCTCCTGCTGCCGCTGGCCGACGAGCTCGACCCCGACTCCCACGGTGGCGCCATGGCCCTGGGTCTCAACGGCGTCTGCATCATCGGCCACGGCTCGTCGTCCTCCCGGGCCGTGGTGAACGCCATCCGGGTGGCGAAGGACATGGTCGAGCGAGACCTGGTGGGCCGCCTGGCCGCCGCCGTGACCGTCCCCGAACCCGTCTGACGGCCGCGGTTACGATCCGGGCTCGTGGCCCCGGCTGAAACCCACGTCGAGCGCGGTCCGATGGACCGCCAGCAGGTGTTCGAGCTGATTCGCGACCGCTTGGCGGACATTCTCGAGATCGAGCCGGCGACCATCAGCGAGGGTGCGTCATTCCAGGACGACCTCGACGCCGACTCCCTGGCCCTCATCGAGCTCGTCGAGGCGCTGGAGGAGGAGCTGGGGGAGCGGACCGTCGGGTTCCGCATCGACGACGAGGACCTCGAGGACCTGAAGACGGTGCGCGACGCCGTCGACTACGTGGTCGCCAAGCTCGAGGGCACGTAGACGAGCGAGGCCGCGCTGACCACGGAGTATGGGGGGCTCCCGGTCGACGAGCTTGCGGCGCGCCTGGGCCGTCCCTTCGACGACCCCGAACTGCTGATGCGGGCGCTCGCCCACCGGTCGTGGTGCGCCGAGACTGAGGGGGCGTCCTCCAACGAGCGGCTCGAGTTCCTCGGCGACGCCGTGCTCGGGTTGGTCGTCACCGACCACCTGTTCCGCACGTACCCCGACCTGCCCGAAGGCGAGCTGGCGAAGGTGCGGGCGTCGCTCGTGAACTCCGAGGCGCTGGCCGAGGTCGCCGTCATGCTGGACCTGGGCGGCTCGCTGCTGCTGGGCAAGGGCGAGGCGGCGTCGGGCGGGCGCGAGAAGCCGTCGATCCTGGCGGACGCGATGGAAGCGGTGATCGGGGCCGTGTACCTCGACGGCGGCTGGGACGCGGCGGTCGCGTTGGTGATGCAGCTGCTCGCCGACCGCATCGAGGAGGCCGCGGCCGGCCCGGGCGGGCAGGACTACAAGACGCGCCTGCAGGAGCTGGCCGCCCGCCAGTTCGAGCAGCTGCCGCGCTACGACGTCACCGACGAGGGCCCCGACCACGCCAAGCGGTTCTTCGCCACCGTGTACCTCGTCGGCATCGAGCGGGGGCGGGGCGAGGGGCGGTCGAAGAAGCAGGCCGAGCAGGCGGCCGCGAGGGCGGCGTGGCGCGAGCTGCAGCATGCCGCCGAGGCGGTTGCGGCGGCCGACATCGTGGATCCAGACGGTGCCGGAGCTACCTGAGGTCGAGACCATCCGTCGCGATCTCGACGCCGAAGTGGCAGGGCGCAAGATCGCAAGGGTCGAGGTGACAGGAGCGCGTACCGTCCGCCGCCACCGCACGAGGGCCGCCTTCGTCTCGAAGGTCGAGGGCCGCAAGCTCGTCAAGGTCGACCGGCTCGGCAAGTACCTGCTGCTGCGGCTCGACTCGGGCGACATCCTCGTCGTGCACCTCGGCATGAGCGGCCAGCTGCTGCTCGACAAGAAGGGCAAGGAGCCGCGCCCGAAGCACACGCACGTCGTGCTCGGCTTTGATCGCGGGACGGAGGTTCGCTTCGTCGACCCGCGCACGTTCGGCGAGCTGTTCGTGACGACGCCGGGCGAGCTCGAGAGCGAGGTCCCGGAGCTCGCGCACCTGGGGTTCGACCCGTTGTCGGGCGTGATGTCCTGGCAGCACTTCGGTCAGCTGCTCGCGGCGCGCAAGCGGCGGCTCAAGGAGCTGCTGATGAACCAGAAGTTCCTGGCCGGCATCGGCAACATCTACTCCGACGAGATCCTGTGGGCGGCGGGGCTGCGCTACGACCGCCCGTCCGACTCGCTCTCGTCGCAGGAGGTGCGCCGGCTCTACCGTTCGATGGTCGAAGTGCTACAGGACGCCATCAAGCACCGCGGGTCGTCGCTGGCGGACGAGCAGTACCGGGATCTGTTCGGCGAGGTCGGCCGGTTCGCGTCGAGGCATCAGGTGTACGACCGCGCCGGGGAGCGGTGCCGCCGCTGCCGGCATCCCATCAGCCGCATCCGCTTCGGCAGCCGCTCGCACTTCCTGTGCGAGCAGTGCCAGACCTAGCGTGCCCGCGCCACCATCCACCGCCGAGCTGTCGCGCGGTGGTAGAACATACGTTCGAGTCAGGAGCGTGAGATGAGCGAACACCCACGCGGGACGTCCACGAGCCGATTCGGTGTGAGCCGGCGTGAGAGTCACGACTCGAGCGACTTCTACGCGCGGTTCCGGCCGCCGGTCCTCGACAACTCGGAGGACGTGCACGGCCCGCTGGACCTCGACGAGCCACTTCGCTGCGGCGACTCCCGAGAGATGGACCTGCCCGACAACTCGGTAGCGCTCGTCGTCACCTCGCCGCCCTACTTCGTTGGCAAGGAGTACGAGGACGCCCTGGGGCAAGGCCACATTCCCGCGACGTATCTCGACTACTTGCAGATGCTGCGCGACGTGTTCGCCGAGTGCGTGCGGGTGCTCGAGCCAGGCGGGCGCATCGCCGTCAACGTCGCGAACCTCGGGCGTAAGCCCTACCGCTCGCTTTCAGCAGATGTGGTCCGCATTCTCGAGGAAGACCTGGGCCTCTTGCTGCGCGGCGAGGTGATCTGGGTGAAGGCTGAGGGTGCGGCCGGATCGTGCACATGGGGATCGTTCCGATCCGCCGCGAACCCCGTGCTACGTGACGTGACGGAGCGCGTGATCATTGCGTCGAAGGGCCGGTTCGACCGTGCGCGTTCACCAAAGCAGCGCGAGGCGGAGGGGCTCCCGCACCGCAACACGTCGACGAACGACGAGTTCATGGAGGCAACGCTCGACGTGTGGCGCATCACGCCGGAGAGCGCTCGCCGTGTGAATCACCCTGCACCGTTTCCTGTCGAGCTCCCGTTGCGGCTGATCGAGCTCTACACATACGAAGGCGACCTCGTGCTCGACCCGTTCCTCGGTTCAGGCACGACCGCTCTCGCTGCGGTGCGCAGTGGGCGACGGTATGCCGGTTGCGACACCGACCCCACCTACGTCGAGATCGCGCGGTCCCGCGTCTTGGCCGAGGCGGAGCGTCGAGCGCGGCAGGGCGTGTTCGCGGGAGCGACCGCTGTCCAAGCCGACTTGCTGGACGCGGAAGATGACGAAGACTTCCAGGCCCGCGCCACGAGGGAGGGGAAGGCGGCACAGGCGATCGCGGAGAGCGTGCTCGAGCAGGCGGGCTTCGAGATCGTGCACCGCAATCACAAAGTGTCAGGCGTCGGTCTCACGGTGAACTTCGTAGCAAAGGACCTGCGTGGCAAGGAGTGGTACTTCGACGTGTCAGGCGCCTTTACCACCACGCGTGGTGGGCTCATCCGAACGGACACGATGTGGAAGTGCCTCGGTCGAGCGAATGTCCTCGCGACCCGCGGGGTCGCGCCTCTCGTCCTCTTGACGTCTCACCTGCCGAAGCGTCGGAGCACGGGTGACCATGCTCTACGCGCCGTAGGTCCCAAGGGCTTCTTCGACGCCGTCGCCATGCTGAGCAGCGACGGCCGGGCTCGACTCGCTGCCTACGCCGAGGGCGGCCACTATCGCAAGCCTCTGCCCGGCTTCTGGACTTCCGGAGATCTCGGGCTCGACCCATGATGAGGTGAATGAGGCTGCTTGCGTATGCCGTGGTGAGGGAGGAGGTCCCACGCGTCTTCGTAGCGGACAACCTCGATGTCCTCCACCGCGTGCTGGCACGGCAGGTTGTGGCCGCAACACCAGGCAGCGCGTTCGGCCCGGGGACGGTGGAGCGCGTGAGGGAAGCATTGTTGGAGGAGCGGTGGGGGGACGCCGTCGTCGAGTGGATCAACTGCACCGGCATCGCGGTCGACGTGTACGACGACCTCGTCCTGTGGACGGCCGAGATGCTCGGCGATCCCGAGCTCGGTAGCGCCGAGCTGCAGTTCACGCCGCTGTTCGAGCAGTAGAACGTTGCCGGCTCCGAAGACCGAGATCTCCGAGATCGTCACGGCGCTGGGCATGACGGCTGCGCCGACGCTCGAAGCGGGCCTGGCCGCGCCGACCGCCGCGTTCGTGAACGTGCCGGCGGGTGTCTGGGCGCGCCTGCGTACCAGCTACGAGGCGGGAGAGCACGCAGACCTGTTCGGTGTCGCGTGGGACAACGGGCGTGCGTTCCTCGCCGCTGCCGACGCGCTGCGCGGAAGGCCTCCGGCGCGGATCGAGTGGAGAGGCCCGACTCGGCCCGTGGGCTACGACACGATCCCGGCGGACCTACGCGTCGACCACGTCTACCTCGTGAGCTGCAAGCACCTGTCGCGCGTGTTGCACAACATCGCACCCGCGCACCTGTTCGAGCGCGCGTTGATCGTCCGGCGTGGGTCGGAGCCGACGACGGACTGGTACCTCGCCATAGCCGGCGACGCCTACCAGACGTTCTACGACGCCGTGCGAGAGGTGGTCGCGATCCCGGGGTTGCCCAGGTCGGTGAGCGCGCTCAGCAGTGCGCAGCGGAACGTCCTACGTCGAGCGCTGTCCGACGGCAAGCGCTGGCCTGGGAGTCTGGGCGCGCCCTACGTGGAGTTCGCGCACACCGTGGCGCGCGCGAGCGCGGCCCGGTGGTCCATGCAGCTGTCGTCGAAGAGCACGCGTGAGGAGCAGCTGTGGCGTCTCCTCCGCCATGCGAGCGCGCCGTACTTCGTCCTTGGAGCGTCCGTACGCGATCCGATGCGGCTACGGATCGCGACGCCGTGGGACTGGCGGCAAGCATTCGAGTTCCGGTCGTTCGACATCGTCGCCGATGAGGCTGCGGCGCAACCGCAGGTTCGTTGGGCCAGCACCGTGCGGCGGCGGAGCGACGGCGCCGAGCTCGTGGTCAGCGGGTACGTCGAGATCCGCTGGAGTCACGGTCGCTTCCGCCAACCTCCGGAGGCGAAGGTGCAGCTGTCGACGAACCACGAGGACGTGCCCGGGTACTTCGCCTTGCACTGAGCCAGCGCGAGCTTTTCGCCGCTGCGACGTATTCAAGGTGTGGACGACGACACCCTGCCGGTCATCGACCTCACCTACGAAGAGCTGGCCGAAGACGATTACCTGCGCGGCCCCGATCAGGCGCTGGCCCCGCCGTCGCCCCGGCCGCGGCGATGGCGCGGGCATGGGGGTACGACCGGCCGCCGCCTCGGCCTCGTCGCCGCGATGGTCGCCATCGCAATGGTCGGCACGGCCGGCGGGTTGGCGTGGTCGGGTGCCGACCGGCGCGTGCCGGCCGACCTCACGCCGCGTGCGGGCGAGTTCGCCGACTGGTTGCGCTGCGATGGTCGCGACCCGTACGTGCGCAACGACCTCGATCTCTGGGACGACGCCGCGCCACCTCGTGGCCGGCAGCTGCCGATGCCAGCGTGGTTGCGGGACCGGTCACTGAGCGCGACGAGGATCCGCACCGCGGCCGACGCGGCGCGCTGGTCGAACACCAACAGCGATGCCGCCCTCGCGTTCGGCACCGTCACGCTCCAAGAGTGGGACGCGGCCACCCGCTTCCAATTGGAGCGAGCCGAGCGTTGGGTGCGGGCGTGGTGGTCACGCCAGCGCGACGGCGTACCACCGACGTGGACGGAGGGAGCTGTCCTCGCGGCCGTGCGCGAAGCCGTGTTCGACGACCGGCGCCTCACGGAGCAGGCGGCGCGCACCGAGCGAGGTTCGTTCAGCTGGCGCGTGCTGCCGCTGCCGCCCGGTCGCGAACGGGCCGACACCGCCGTGATCGGTGCCACGGCCCGCGGTGGCAGCGGGCTCGTGGAGGTGCTCGTCTACCGCCGCAGCGCCGACGGGTACCTGCGATTGCGGGGCCGTGCGTACTGCTACGAGGCGGACGACGTCCGGCCCGACTACCTCGTGGCCCGCAACGCGGCCGCGGAGTCCTTGGAGCCGCCCGCGCTCGCCTGCACGCGCCCGTTGCCACTGCACCCGCAGCCGCTGTATGACACGCACGTCGACGGACCGGTCGTCGTCGCGACCGAGACGCTGCCCATAGTCGAGCCGCCACCTCTCCTGCCGCTCGGGCCTCCGCCGGCACCCGATGGGCACACCCTGCCCCGCGAGTTGCTCCCGCACGAGACGACGTGGCCGGCGCTGAGCCCGGACGTCGCCCTGGAGCGGCTGAAGGCCTCGGAGCACCGGCCGCGTGACACCGTCGGCGGCAACCTCGCCTTCGCCCTCCTCACGACCGGCAGCACGAAGGCATACGCCGCGGGCACGTACAAAGGCCAGGTCAAGCTCGTGATCGAGCTGCGACGGCAGCTCGGTGGCGGGTGGGAGGTGGTGAACCACAGCGGCTGCGCCGCCGACCTCCTCGAACCCGCGTAGCGCCCTCCCCGGCCCCATGGGTGGCGACCGGTAGTCTCGCTCGCCAGATGTTCCTCAAGACTCTCACCCTGAAGGGCTTCAAGAGCTTCGCGGAGACCACCACGCTGGAGTTCGAGCCCGGCATCACCGTCGTGGTCGGGCCGAACGGCAGCGGCAAGTCGAACGTGGTCGACGCCGTCGCGTGGGTGCTCGGCGCGCAAGGTCCTCGCACGATGCGCGGCTCGAAGATGGAGGACGTCATCTTCGCCGGTACCGCCAACAAGCCCGCGCTCGGCCGCGCCGAGGTGAGCCTCACGATCGACAACTCCAACGGCCTCCTCGACATCGGCTTCACCGAGGTCACGATCACCCGCACGCTGTTCCGCAGCGGCGAGAGCGAGTACGCCATCAACGGCGTCCCCTGCCGCCTGCTCGACATCCAGGAGCTGCTGAGCGACAGCGGCGTCGGCCGCCAGCAGCACGTGATCGTGAGCCAGGGCCAGATCGACGGCGTGCTTAACGCCCGCCCTGAAGACCGGCGCAGCATCATCGAGGAGGCGGCCGGCGTCCTCAAGTACCGCAAGCGCCGCGAGAAGGCGCAACGCCGGCTCGAGGCAACCGAAGCCAACTTCCTCCGCCTGCAGGATCTCCTGCGTGAGGTCCGCCGCCAGCTCCGCCCTCTCGAACGCCAAGCCGACGCCGCCCGCCGCCACGGCGCGCTCGTGGCCGAGCTCCAAGGTTTGCGACTGCATCTCGTCGGGCGCGAGATCGCCGCGCTGCGCCAGCGCGCAGAAGCCAACGCGACCACCAAGGCCGACCTCACCCGTGCCGACGGCGAGCTGCGCCGGCGCCTCGCCACGCTCGACACCGAGGTGCTCGCGGCCGAGACCGCGCTCGCCGCTGCCGGTGGCCACGACCTCTCCGACGTCCTCATGCGCTTCGAGAGCCTCCGCGAGCGCACGAAGGGCCTCGTCGCCGTGCTCGCCGAGCGCCGCCGCGGTGTCGAGCGCGACCGTGAGGCGTTCGTCGACCAAGCGGTCATCGCCAGCCTCGAAGCCGACGCCGCGCGCTTCCGCGCCGAGCTGGCCGAGGTCGAGGCCGCGTGCGAGCGGCTCACCCCCGAGGCGGACGAGGTCGCGGCGGACGAAGCCGCGCTCGCGACCGCCCGTGAAGCCTTCCGCGCCGAGTGGGGCGAGGGCATGCCGTCGCTTCCCGCCACCGACGCCGCGGAAGTGCGCGGCGAGCTCGCGGCGCTCCGCCGTTCGACCGAGCGCGCCTCGGGCGAGCTCGACCGCCTCCGCGCCCGCCTCGCCGGGCTCGACGACAAGCGCGCCCGCCTCGACGAGGAGCGCGCGCAACTGGCCGGCGCCCTCAGCGCCGCAGAAGATGCGGTCGACGGTCTCGCCGCCGCGGTCGACCAAGCCGCCGCCCGCCGCCGCACCGCCGACGCGCGCGTCGCCGAGTCCGAAGACGAGCGCCGCGCCGCCGACGCGGAGTTCCACTCCTGGACGGCGCGTGCCGACACGCTGGCCGCTGCCCTCGACGCGGCGAGGGCGCGCGCGGGCGCCGAGCGCCTCGCCGACGCCGACATCGACGGTGTCGTAGGCACGCTCTTCGACATCGTCGACGTCGACCCCGGATGGGAGGCCGCGTTCGAAGCAGCCGCCGGCGAAGCGGTGGCCGCGGTCGTCATGGCCAGCGTCGACCACGCCCGTGGCGCGTTCGCCCACCTGCAGGCAGGCGACGCTGCGGCGGCCGTGCTCGCGCTGGGTGCGCCTCAGCATGATGAGGCGGGCGCGTTGCCGTTCGAAGCAGTCGCTGCCGGCGGCGCGCGCGTGCGCGACCACGTGCGCTCGGACCGCGCCGACGTCGAAGCGCT
>Ga0299907_10000789_pt1 | contig 16583 bp, 16 predicted proteins | sample RVTome_16_FD_198680 | JGI IMG/M metagenome (GOLD analysis project Ga0299907, IMG submission 198680) | Soil microbial communities from uranium-contaminated site in the Upper Colorado River Basin, Wyoming, United States - RVT152D67 (version 2) ...
CGAGCGCTACGGCGTCCGATCGTCGCCGAAGAGCATCGTGTCCGACCTATGGACGGGGTGGACGTTCGCCGAGCTCGTCCCCGAAGAGCTGCGTGTCGAGCTCGAGCTCTAGGCGTTACGCGCGCCGCGGAACTCGAGCGTGTAGGTCCACGCCGACCCGTCGGGCGCGTGCTCGAAGTTCCGGAGCCGCCCGACCTCGCCGCCCGGGAGGAGCATGGGAAGTCCAACGTGCTCCGATCCCGGCCACAGCTCCTCGCGCAGACGGTCGTCCAGTCGGAGCAGCGTCATGGGCTCGTCGCCCGAACGTTCGAGCGGCTCGCACCACTCGGAGCCCTTCTGATCTGCGCGGCGGAACCGAACGAGCTTCGGCACGGCGTGGAGCAGCAGTGGCTCGCCGGGAAACGCCCAACCCTTGCCGAAGAAGCGCCACCGTTCGCCGTCCTTGGACGTCTCGACGGCCCAGGGGATGTGTTCGCCCACGCGCGCAGGCTATGACGGGCGCCTCGGATGCGTGAACCCCTCGATCGGGAGATGCGGCGAGGCGCCGGAGAGCACATCCTTGTCTCCCTCCCTAAGCGATAGGCGCGTCGGCGGCATCGAGGAGGAAATGCAGGCAGAGGGCGAGGTCGTTCGGCTTCCGGTGGCGACTCATGAACCGCCGGACTTCGCGGCGTTCTTCGCGGACGAGCACCGTGGCCTGATGAAGGCCCTGTATTTCGTCACGGGGAATCGCGCCGACGCGGCCGAGCTCATGCAGGACGCCTTCCTGAAGCTGTGGGAGCGGTGGGATCGGATCGATCGCATCGACGACCCACGGTCATACCTGTTCCGCGTGGCGCTCAACGGGTTCCGGATGCGGACGCGCGCCGCACGCCGGGCCGCGCGGAGAGTAGTCACGCTCACCACGTCGCCCGACCCGTTCGACGAGGTGAGCGTGAGGGAAGACGTCCGACGCATGCTGCTCGAGCTGTCACCGCGCCAGCGTGCCGCCCTCGTCCTGCTCGACCAGTACGGCTACGGCTCCGACGACGCCGCGCGGATCATGGGCATCCGCCCGTCGACCGTGCGGGCGCTCGCCACGCAGGGCCGTGCCGTACTTCGAGCCTCAGGAGGCCCGTATGCCTGAGCTGAGGGAGGTATTCCAGATGGCCACGAAACAGATCGAACCGGACGTCGACGCGTGGCGTGAACAAGAACGGCATCAGCGGCGATCGGGTCGGAGCAAGAAGATCGGAGCCTTCGCCGTGGCGGCGGCCATCGGGCTCGTCGCGCTGGTCCTGATCGTCGTAAGCCGCCCGGGAACGGAGACGACTACTCCCGGCGGCGACGGGTCACCGGGACGTGTGCCCCACATCTCAACCGCCTCACTCGTCGAGCTTCAGACCGGAACCATGACGTCACTGCCCGAAACGATCCGGGGCGGACGGCTCTACTCCGCTTCACCAGACAGGACGATGTTCGTCTACAGCTGGTGCTGCAGTTCTCCGAATCCGGTCTTCGTGGCGAACGCCGACGGAACCGGAGTCCGCCCGCTGACGCCGCAGGGGGTCGATGGGTTCGGCGCCAGGTGGTCTCCCGACGGTTCGACCGTCGTGTACCAGCGCCGTGACGGCGCGACGTTGGAGTTAGGGAACCTCGTCGTCGTCGACGTGAGTTCGGGTGAAACGACGCAGATCACGAATCTCGAGCCCGCGTCACATGGATGGTGGTTCATGGCTCCGAGCTTCAGCCCGGACGGGCAGACGATCATCTTCCACATCCCGAGGGGTCGCCAGGGCGCGGACACGCGCTGGGACGTCTGGTCGGTTCCGGTCGCGGGCGGAGAACCAACGCGCCTCGTTCGCGACGCCAGCATGGGCATCTACGGACCGGACGGCCGAACGCTCGCGTACGTCGACTCGCCTCGAGGGTTATGGAGCTCTCCCGTGCTCATGCTCGCCGACGCCGACGGCGGCGATCCGAGGGCGCTCGTGGAGGGCGATGCGATCGACTTCCCGCGGTGGTCCCCGGACGGTACGAGAATCGCTTACACGGACAGAGGCCGGGACTACATCGTCTACGTCGCCACCGGTGAGACGTCGTTGGTCGCCGAAGGCGGGGCGGCCGACTGGTTCGACGAGGACACGCTCGTCATCGTGCCGGAGGACTGAGGGCGAACGCCAGACACCGAAGGGCCCGGCAGCCAAGTGGTTGCCGGGCCATCGGTCTTGCAGTCGGACGGCGGGAGCCGCCCGACGTTCTGAAAGCGCTCCGCTATCCCTCCTGGGAGCCCGCAAGCTCGACCGGCGGAACGTCCGGCGGAACGCCCACGCCCTCGAACACGATCTCGCCGTCGCGAGCGTCGATGATGATCGTCTGTCCGGCCCGGAACTCCTTCCACAGGAGCTTCTCCGAGAGCGGGTCCTCGACCATCCGCTGGATGGTCCGCCGCAGTGGACGGGCGCCGAGCGCCGGGTCGTAGCCCTTCTCGGCGAGCAGCACCTTCGCCTCGTCCGTCAGCTCGATCTCGAGGTCCTTGCCCTTCAGCTGCTCGCGCACCCGCCGCGTCATCAGGTCGACGATGTGCTTCACGTCCTCCTGGGTGAGCGAGTGGAAGACGATCACCTCGTCGATCCGGTTCAGGAACTCGGGACGGAAGGACTTCTTGAGCTCGTCCATGACCCGGTCCTTCATCTTCTCGTAGGTCATCTTCTCGTCCGGACGCGCCGCGAACCCGATCCCGGGTCCCTTTTGGATGTCCCGGGTCCCGAGGTTCGACGTCATGATGATGATCGTGTTCTTGAAGTCGACCTGGTGTCCCTGGCTGTCCGTCAGCCGCCCGTCCTCGAGGATCTGGAGCAGCGTGTTGAACACGTCGGGGTGCGCCTTCTCGATCTCGTCGAACAGGATCACGCTGAACGGCTTGCGCCTGACCGCCTCGGTCAGCTGACCGCCCTCCTCGTATCCGACGTATCCCGGGGGCGAGCCGATCAGGCGGCTGACCGTGTGCTTCTCCATGTACTCGGACATATCGAGCTGGATCAGCGCGTCCTCGTCGCCGAACAGGAACTCGGCGAGCGCCTTGGACAACTCGGTCTTCCCGACACCCGACGGCCCGAGGAAGATGAACGAGCCGGCCGGCCGCTTGGGGTCCTTGAGTCCCGCGCGCGTGCGGCGGATCGCTTTGCTGACCGCGGTGATCGAGTCGTTCTGGCTGATGATCCGCTTGTGGAGCTCGTCCTCCATGCGGAGCAGCTTCTCCGTCTCCTCTTCGGTCAGCTTGAAGACCGGAATCCCGGTCCAGGTGGAGAGCACCTCGGCGATCTCCTCCTCGTCGACCTCCGACAGGATGTCCATCTCGCCGGACTTCCACTCGCGCTCGCGGCGCTCGCGCTCGGCGCGGAGCTGGCCCTCCTGGTCGCGGAGCGACGCCGCACCCTCGAAGTCCTGGGCGTCGATCGCCGACTCCTTCTTCAGGCGAACCTCAGCGATCTTCTCGTCGATCTCGCGGACGTTCGGCGGCGCGGTCATGCGACGGATCCGCATGCGTGAGCCGGCCTCGTCGATGAGGTCGATCGCCTTGTCGGGCAGGTACCGGTCGCTGATGTACCGGTCGGCGAGGTTGGCGGCCGCGACCAGCGCATCGTCGGTGAAGTTGACGCGATGATGCGCCTCGTACCGGTCGCGGAGGCCCTTCAGGATCTCGATGCTGTGCGCGACGGTCGGCTCCTCGACGTTGATCGGCTGGAACCGCCTCTCGAGCGCGGCATCCTTCTCCAGGTGCTTGCGGTACTCGTCGCGCGTGGTCGCGCCGATCGTTTGGAGCTCGCCGCGCGCGAGCATCGGCTTGAGGATGCTGGCGGCGTCGATCGCGCCCTCGGCCGCGCCGGCGCCGACGAGCGTGTGCAGCTCGTCGATGAACAGCACGATGTCGCCGCGCGTTCGGATCTCCTTCAGGACCTTCTTCAGACGCTCCTCGAAATCGCCGCGGTAGCGCGACCCGGCGACGAGCGCGCCGAGGTCCAGGGTGTAGATCTGCTTGCCTTTGAGCGTTTCGGGCACCTCGCCCTTGACGATGTCCTGCGCGAGGCCCTCGACGATCGCCGTCTTGCCGACGCCGGGCTCGCCGATCAACACCGGGTTGTTCTTGGTCCGGCGCGAGAGAACCTGCATGACCCGCTCGATCTCCTTCTGGCGACCGATCACGGGGTCGAGCTTGGTTTCGCGCGCGAGCTGTGTGAGGTTCCGTCCGAACTGGTCGAGCACCATCGAGCCCTGTCCCTGGCCTTCGCCGGTGCCGCCCGGAGTGGTCTCGCCCTTGCCGCCGGTGTAGCCCGACAGGAGCTGGATAACCGTCTGGCGAACGCGGTTCAGGTCCGCGCCGAGCTTCTGCAGCACCTGCGCGGCGACGCCCTCGCCCTCGCGGATCAGGCCCAGCAGGATGTGCTCGGTGCCGATGTAGTTGTGCCCCAGCTGAAGCGCCTCGCGGAGCGAGAGCTCGAGGACCTTCTTGGCACGAGGCGTGAAGGGGATGTGCCCGGTAGGAGCGGCCTGACCCTGGCCGATGATCTCCTCGACCTGCTGCCGCACGGCCTCGAGCGAGATGTTGAGCGACTCGAGCGCCTTGGCGGCTACGCCCTCACCCTCGTGGATCAGGCCGAGCAGGATGTGCTCCGTACCGATGTAGTTGTGGTTGAGCATCCTCGCCTCTTCCTGGGCGAGGACGACGACTCGGCGGGCCCGGTCCGTGAAACGCTCGAACATATGTCTCCCCCGGGGCCCCGAGGCCCCTGCTAGCGAACTGCTTCCTCGCGGATCAGCGGACCCCGTCCTACCCCCGAGGCAGGTTGAGCGCTCCGGTTCGGCGCCAAATCACGCGCGCCTCCGAAGCGCCCACGCGGCAAGTATACCCCTGGGTCCTGATAGGAACGGTCTTGACCACGGCACATCCATACCCTCGGCCGGCCTTTGCACTATCGGTATTCGGTAAACGTCGGCGCATGGGATGAAGTTCTGCAACGTTCTAACCCGGCGCCCGCCGGGTATGGCCCGAAGTAGCCAGCATGGTTTCCTCCGAATGGGGCGTTGTCCGTGCGGCTTCGGTCCGTGAGGATGAAGCGCCAGCTGGCTTCCCCGGCGCCTTCCCCGGGAAGGAGACGAACGAGTTGCAGGTCGTTGTCGTCGACGATCATCAGTCTTTCCGGCGTGCCCTTACGTCGGCACTTCGTATGGTCAAGGGCATCGACGTCGCCGGCGAGGCCGCCGGCGGGATCGAGGGCGCCGCGCGGGCCATCCTGCTCGATCCGGACCTGGTCGTGATGGACCTCTCCATGCCCGACCTGGACGGCATCGAGTCCATGCGTCGGATCCACAAGGCCAAGCCCGAGCTCCCGGTCGTGATCCTCACAGCGCACGCCGATCCTGGCGTGGAGCGCGAAGCCCGCGAGGCGGGGGCGGCCGGGTTCGTAGCCAAGGGCACGGGACTCGAGGACCTGGTCACCGTGCTACGCGGCGCCGCCGAAGAATCGCGCCACAGTCCAACGGCCGTCTGAGCTCGAGCCTACCTCGCCTCGCCGTCTTCCGCGCGCTCCATTGGGCGGTGATGCGGGAACAGGATCACGTCCCTGATGCTGGGCATGTCCGCGAGGATCATCGTTACCCGGTCGACGCCGATCCCCAGCCCGCCCGCCGGTGGCATGCCGTGTTCGAGGGCCTGCAGGAAGTCCTCGTCGAGAGGATGGGTCTCCTCTTCGCCTCGCGAACGAGCGCGCATCTGCGCCTCAAATCTGGAGCGCTGATCGTCGGGATCGCTGAGCTCGCTGTATCCGGCGCCGATCTCGATGCCGCCGAGGTACGGGTCGACGTGCTCGGTCAGTTGGGGGTCGTGCCGGTTCGGGCGGGCGAGCGGTGAGACCTCCCGAGGGAAGTCCATGACGAACGTGGGCTCGAACAGAGTGGGCTCGACAGCGTCCTCCCACAGCTCCTGAACGATCTTGCCCGGCCCCCAGCCGGGGCCGACGTACACGCCTCGCGCGTCCGCGAGCGATCCGAGATCGCCCCGGTGGAGGTCGATCTCCTCGCCGAGGTGCTCAGAAAGTGACTCGAGCATCGTTATCCGGCGCCAGGGACCACCGACGTCGAGCTCCCGACCCCGGTACGTGAACGTGGTACGACCATGGACCGCGATCGCCGCCTCGCGCATCAGGTCCTCGGTGATTCGCATCATGCCCTCGTAGTCCGTATACGCCTGGTAGCACTCCATCATCGTGAACTCGGGATTGTGGGTGCGGTCGATTCCCTCGTTGCGGAAGTTGCGGCCGATCTCGAACACGCGCTCCAGGCCGCCGACGAGCAGCCTTTTCAGGTACAGCTCGAGCGCGATCCGTAGGTACAGATCGATGTCGAGCGCCTCATGATGGGTCACGAATGGCTTCGCCAGCGCGCCACCCGCGAGGCTCTGGAGTACCGGCGTCTCGACCTCGATGAACCCGTTCATGTCGAGGTACGCGCGGAACGCGGAAAGCACCTTCGCCCGGGTTGTCACGATCCGCCGTGCGTCGAGATCGGTCGCGAGCTGCAAGTACCGGAGCCGCTGCTGTAAGTCCGGGTCCTTGAGACCGTGCCACTTCTCCGGCGGCGGCCGGAGCGCCTTGGACAGCATCGCCAGCCGCTCGACGAACACCGACAGCTCGCCCTTCTTCGTCTTGCCGACGCGCCCCGTCGCGGCGACGATGTCGCCCAAGTCGATCTCGTCGAGGACCGCAGGGGTGTCCTCAGCGACGTCACCCTCGCGACAGAGCAGCTGGATGTCGCCGGCGCGATCGCGAACGACGATGAACTTCAGCTTGCCCATGTCGCGCAGCATCACAACGCGGCCGGCCACCGTTCGGATCTGATCCGTGACCTCGCCATCGGCGATCGCGCCAGCGAACTCGTCTCGGATCGCGTTCGAGTGGGTTGGTTCGCGAACGCCGAGCGCGTGTTCCAGGTTCAGCGCGAACGCCTTGTCGCCCAGCCGCTCGCGACTCTCGCGCCGGGCCTTCAGGACCTCCCGTTCACGACCGAATGACGGTTCGCCGGGCGGGCCGCCGTGCGGTTCACCCATCGGGACCGGCGTTGCGTTCGAACACCAAGCGAAGACCCTCGAGCGTGAGCCACGGGTCGTATTCGTCGACGAACTGACAGTGCGGAACGATGAGCGGCGCCAGCCCGCCCGTCACCACCACGGTCGCCGAGCCGCCGAGCTCCTTACGGAGGCGGTCGATCATTCCGTCCGCTTCGGCGGCCGAGCCGTAGATCAACGCGGATTGGATGGCTTCGACGGTGTTCTTGCCCACGACGGAACGGGGTGCGCCGAGCTCGACCTGCGGAAGTCGCGCGGTCTCGCGCGAGAGCGACGCGTTCTTCGTCTGGACGCCCGGCGCGATCGCGCCGCCGAGGAACTCGCCCCCTTCGGACACGACGTCGTACGTGGTCGCGGTGCCGAAGTCGATCACGATGCACGGTCCGCCGTACCGGCTGAAGGCCGCGAGGGCGTTCACCACGCGGTCGGGCCCGAGCTCACGCGGGTTGTCGGTGGCTATGGAAAGACCGGTCTTCGTCCCAGGCTCGACGACGACCGGCGGGAAGTTGAAGTAGCGGTTCACCATCTCGCGCAACGCGCTCGTCGACGTCGGCACGACCGAGCTCAGCACGACGCCGGTGATCTGGTTCGAGAACGTCAGGCCAACCTGCTCCAGAAGACCGGCGAACAGCACCGCGAGCTCGTCCGCGGTGCGTTCTGAGTCGGTCGACGTTCGCCACTGCTGTTCGAGGTCGGCGCCGCGGAACACGCCGAGCACGGTGTTCGTGTTCCCGACGTTCACCGCGAGCAGCACGCGTTCCTCCTCTAGGTTCGGGTCATCCTGTCACGCGCCGAACGTCCAGACACGCACGCGCGTCACGCCGTCGGCAACGGCAGGTTGTCGATCAGGCGCGTCCTCCCGAACCGGGCAGCAACGAGCGCTCGAGCGGGCGCTTGGATCTCGCGCACCTCCGTAAACGTCGCCTCGTCGACGACGGCGGCGTAGTCGAGCCTCGTCTCTGGCGTCGCGCCGACCTCGCGCGCCATCGCGGCGACGAGCTTCGCGGCGTCGCGTTCCCCTTCCTTCGCGAGCTCCGCCGCCTCCGACAGCGCGAGGAACAGGCACCCCGCCGCCTCGCGCTGGTCCGGTGTGAGACGCGCGTTCCGCGACGACATCGCCACGCCGTCGGGCTCGCGCACCGTCGGACTCGAAACGACGTCGACCGGGAACGAGAGGTCCGCGACCATCCGCCGAACGAGCGTAAGCTGCTGGGCGTCCTTCTCGCCGAAGTAGGCGCGACACGCACCGACCGCGTGGAAGAGCTTCGCGACGACGGTGAGGACGCCGCGGAAGTGACCCGGACGGCTCGCGCCCTCGAATCGCTCGCCGAGGGGACCCGGATCGACGGCCACGTCCGGTCTTCCCTGTGGATACATCTCCTCCGCCGACGGAGCGAACACGACGTCGACGTTCAGCTCCCTGGCGATCGTGAGGTCGCGCTCCTCATTGCGTGGATACGCCGCAAGGTCGGCCGGATCGCCGAACTGCAACGGATTCACGAAGATGGAGACGACGGCGACGTCGCGTTCGGATCGCGCGCGCCGGATGAGGGAGAGGTGCCCGTCGTGGAACGAACCCATCGTCGGCACGAACCCGATGGACTTGCCGTTCGAGGCTGCCTCGTCGCACGACGCCAGCGTCGCGGCGACGGTTCGGGTCACCTCCACCTGGCGAGGATCTCCTGCACCGCCTGTCGACCCTCGGCCGAAAGGCGCCCCGATCTCGCCGCGATCCTCGTTGTCAGCTCGGCGAGCGCCACGTACGTCGGAACGGCTTCGGGAACGCGTTCGGCGAGCGCCTCGAGGTTGCGTCCGACCGTGGTCGCGTCGCCGCGGACCGCGGGACCGGTAAGAGCATCGGCGGCGCCCACCCGGCGGATGTTCTCAAGCGTCGCGTCCTGCAACGTCGCGAGGTACGCGCCGCCGTCCTTCACACCGGCTTCTGCCTCGATCTGCTGGGCGATCGCGGTGATCGTGACGAGGTAGTTCGATGCGAATACCCCGGCCGAGTGATAGAGCGCTTTCATGTCGTCGGCCAATCCGAACGGTCGCCCGCCCGCGTCCTCGGCCAGGCGATCGCCGAGCGCTTCCCCTTCCTGGCTCGTCGCCGTGATGGCGATGCCTGCGCCGGGGATGCGTTCAACGCCCGCTTCGACGGACGGGATCGTCTGGAGCGGATGGATCGAGAACGTTGTCGCGCCGATGGACGTCGCGGCGTCGAGCGCGTCGAGGCCGGTCGCTCCCGACACGTGCGCAACCGACGACCCCGGATGGATCGATCCGGCTCGCGCGATCCGCTCACACACCTCGGCGACCATCGCGTCGGGGGTCGCGATCACGACGACCTCCGCGTCTTTCGAAGCCGCGCCCGGGTCGAGCACGGGGACGCCGGGAAGGTGAGTTGCGGCGCGCTCGCGCGTTTCGTGTCCTCCGGCGACGGCGACGATCCGATGGCCCGCCCGAGACCACAGAACGGCAAGTGCGGTTCCGACGCGTCCAGCGCCGACGACGGCGATGTCCATGCGCCGCAAGTATCTCGCTCAGGGAAGCCAGCCGATCGGTCCGATCGGAGACGGCGCCTCCGGCGGTAGAGCGATCGGGAAGCTTCCGGTGTCCGTTCGCACGACGATCCGCCCTGGTCGCCCGGCGAAGACGTCGCCGGCGTCGTCGAAGGCGGCGCCGGAGAACGCAGGTCGACGCGGGAACGAATTCGGCGGGAGGAGCAGCTCCGCCGTTCCGGCCGGAACGTACACGAGCCATATCCCGCGGCTGTCCCCGATGAACCCGTTCACGACGACGTAGCCCCCGTCCGGCGACCACGCGACGACGCGTTCCGAGACGAGGTGATCGCCGTTCACGAGCGGACGCGGACGCCCGGACTGCGGCCACACGAGGATCCGGCCGGTCGGACGTCGCGGCCACACGCCGAGCCCGTCCAACCCGCCGACCGGATCGACGAACAGGAACGTGCCGCTCGGCGAGACCGACACGTGCGCGAGGTCGGGGAACAACGTCGACACGTTCGTTGGCCAGATCGATCTGACCTCGACGCGGCCGCGATCGACGAACGACGCGACGGCCATGTCGCGATGAAGTGTCGCCGAGACGAGGTTCCCGCAATCCTCACGACCACGCAGCACCAGGACCTCCTCGGCGGTGTCGAGATCGACGCGGTGGAGCGTGTAGGTACGCGGCTCGCACCCGGGGGCGTCGCCACCGGCGGGTTCCGTTCGCCCGACGATCAGTGCCCGCCCGTCGGTCGCGAGCGAGATGACGTCGCCGCGCGCGATCTCGACGGGCTCCGTATCCGGCGAAAGTCCATTTATGACGTACGCGACGCCTTCGGCGCCGCCGTCGTCGGCGACGATCACGATGCCTTGGGGAGACCCGTTTGTGATCCACAGCTCCTCAACGGCCGGGACGAGCGGCCCCTCGACGAGGTCGCCATTTCGCAGGTCGAAAGCCCACAGGCGTTGTCGTCGCGCGGCCGATCCCTCCGAGTCGAACGACGTGAACACCAGGCGACCGTGCAGTCCTGGATCGACCGGTGCGGGCTCGTTCGAGCTCGTCGGACCGCTCGCCGTCGCGCGCCGCGGTGCGGCGGTGTCGCTCGAGAACAGGCCGTACAACGACGGCAGCGCGAGCAGCAACGCGAGACCGACGCCGATGACGAGAAGCTGGCCGCCGCGTCGGGTTCGTCCCTCGACGGGTTCCTCGTCGGGGGTCATCGCTCGATTCGAAGCGCCGGCGCGAACGGTCGAACGCCGAACATCGCGTCGGGAGGAAGCCTGACGTCGTCGAGCCGGCGCCCGCCCGGCAACGCCGGGTCGGCCGTCAGATCGGACAGCGGGATCAGGACGAACGCGCGCTCGTGCATGCGCGGGTGAGGGATCTCGAGGTCGGGCTCGTCGATCTCGCGCTCGTCGTAGGTCAGCACGTCGATGTCGATCGTGCGCGGACCCCACCGTTCGGCTCGAACTCGCCCCAGCTCCGTCTCGACGGCGAGGCACTCCTTCAGGAGCTCGCGCGGCTCGAGGTCGATTCGTACCTCGATCACGGCATTGAGGTACGGCGGCTGCGGTGGGCCGACCGGCTCCGTTTCGTAGACGCGTGATGAACGAAGCACATCGATCCCCCGACGCGCGTCGAGGAGCTCCACGGCTCGTTGGAGCGTCGCGAGGCGATCGCCGACGTTCGACCCGAGCGCGAGATAGGCCCGTTCGGCCATGCGAGCGGTCAGTCGCGTTCGGCGGTGGCTGCCGCCGCGACGCCCTCGACGTCGTTCGAACGCGCCGCGGCGAGCTTATGGACGACGGCCGTAGCACGGACGACGCCGGGGCGCGCCGCAACGGCCCCGGCGACGGCGTCCGCGATCGACTCGAGCAGGTCGAACCGTTCGCGCTCAACCGTCTCACGCGCCGTTCGGATCAGCTGTCGGTAGTCGGAGGTTCCGCCGATCCGATCGGCGGTGACGTCGACCTCGACATCCAGATCGACGACGAAGTCCTGAGCCTGATCTTTCTCGCCGGGATTGGCGCCGTGATGCCCGGACGTCCTGATCCCCGTGAGGAACAGGCGTGACGTCGACACGTTGCGCTAGTCCTCCCCGGGCGGACGCCGCCCGAGCGTAACGACGAGCGGTCCGGCTTCGGCCTCATGACGGTGCTCGACCTTCAGGTATTGCCTCTGGAGCCATTTGAAGATCAGCGGCGCGACAGTTTCCGCCGCGTCCTCGAGCAGGAAGTGGCCGCATCCGGGGAGGAGTGCGACCGAGGACCACGGGAGGACGTCGGCGAGACGTTCGGCGTTCTCGGGCATGACGAACGTGTCGTCCTCACCCCACAGGATGAACACCGGAATCTCGAGCCCTGCGAATCGCGGCTCGAGGTCGGTCAGTCCTTCGCCGTCGAATGACGCCGCGACGCGACGGAACCGCTCGAGCCCGCCGGGACCTACAAACGGTCTGACGTACTCGTGCACGTCGCCGTCCGTGAGCGTGGCGCGTCTCGTCCCGGCGTCGAGCATTTCGCTGAGCCACGTCTCGACGTCCCCGGCGTCGAGCTCGCCGAGCCGCGTACGGAGCTCACGCATCCGCTGCGCGGGCCACGCGTCGAACGCGATCGCGTCGATCAGGACCAGCGCGTCGACATTGCCGTCGAGCGCGAGGAGCTGCGCAACACCCCCGCCGTGTCCGTGTCCGACGAGCGCGTACCGATCGGCCCCCAGGGCGCCGAGGAGCTCGCGAACGCGATGGGCGTGGGACGGCAACCGAAGGTCCGCGCCATCGGCAGCCTCGGAGTCGCCCGAGCCGAGCAGATCCGGCGCGATCACGCGCATGAACGGCGACAGCATCGGGATCAACCGTCGCCATGCGTACGACGAGGTCATTCCGCCCGCGAGCAGGACGACCGGCGGCGCCTCGGGATCCCCCTCGTCGACGACGGCGAACTCGCCGCCCGAGACGCGCACGCGCCGCTTGTCGATCCAGGTCACGCGTGCCCCCTGGCGATGGCGTCGACGACCCGGACCGCGCGGACGACCTCGCGCACGTCGTGCACTCGAGCTACGTGCGCTCCGTGCGCGACCATCCACGCCACCGCGCCGATCGTCCCCTCAACCCGCTGGTCCTCTGGCAGGTCAAGGATCGCGCCGATGAAGCGCTTCCGCGACGGCCCGACGAGTAGCGGACGACCCAGGTCGAGAAACGCGTCGGCGCGCTGCATCAGCTCGAGGTTGTGGCCGAGGTCCTTGCCGAACCCGATACCGGGATCGATGGCGATGCGTTCGGGATCGATACCGGCGAACTCGGCCGCCTCGATCCGTTCGCGCAGGAACTCGTGCACCTCGCCCACGACGTCGTCGTAGGTCGGCGTTTCCTGCATCGTCTTCGGCTCGCCCTTCATGTGCATCAGAACGACCGCGGTGTCGTGCTCGCGAACGACATCGAACATCGCCGGGTCCGCGCCGGCGGAGACGTCGTTCACGATCGTCGCGCCGGCCGCGAGCGCGGTTGCTGCGACGGCTGACTTGCGTGTATCGATCGAGATAGGAGTGTGGGGGATCTCTTCGACCAGGCGTTCGATGACGGGAAGGACGCGCTCGAGCTCCTCTTCGGCGGCGACGGGATCCGAACCCGGACGTGTCGACTCGCCGCCAACGTCGACGATGTCGGCCCCGTCGGTAACCATCTGGCCGGCGTGCTTCACGGCATCGTCGGGATCGAAGTGCCGGCCGCCCTCGGAGAACGAGTCCGGCGTGACGTTCAGGATCCCCATGACGAGCGTCCGATCGGAACAATCCAACGCTTCATCGCCAACGCGCCAGATTGGGCCTCCCACGTGGCCATCGTAGCCACGCGTTGCAGGAGTGACCTACTCAGTGCAGGAAAGGGCGCGGATGAGGCAGACGGGTTCCTGGAACGCGCTATGCCTTGCCGATGTGGTGGAGCGCCTCTTGCCGCGTCCGGGCGTCACTGCGGAACAGGCCGCGAACGGCAGACGTCACCGTCATCGAACCCGGCTTCTTCACTCCCCGCATCGTCATGCACAGGTGCTCGGCCTCGATGAGGACGAATACACCCCGCGGCTCGAGCGCCCTCTCGATCGTGTCGGCGATCTCGGTCGTCAGCCGTTCCTGCACCTGGAGCCGCTTCGAGAGCACATCTACGACGCGCGCGATCTTCGACAGCCCGGTGATCCGGCCGTCCTTGTTGGGGATGTACGCGACGTGCGCCTTGCCGTTGAAGGCGAGCATGTGGTGCTCGCAGAGCGCGGTCAGCGGGATGTCCTTCACCATGATCATCTCGTCGAAATCCGCGCCCGGGACCACGGAAACGAGCGGCGTGGGATCGACGTCGATGCCGGCGAGGATCTCCTCGTACATCTCCGCCACGCGTCGCGGCGTGTCCTTCAGGCCGTCGCGGTCCGGGTCCTCGCCGACGCCCTCGAGGATGAGCCGAACTCCCTCCTCGACCTTCCTGTGATCGATCTTCGCCATCGCTACCCCTGCACCGGAACCACGTCCTCGAGCGTCTCGGGGAGCTTCGTCAGGTCGGGCAGCTCGGCCGCGCGCGGCGCGTCAGAGATCTCGTGCATCCGGTTGATCCACACCGCCGTGAGCCCGAGCCCGGTTGCAGGTCGGATGTCGTGGAGGATCGAGGCCGCGACGTGTACGTGTCGCGCTCGGTCGACGTTCGTCGTCTCGAAGAACCGCTCCCAGTGACCGCGTGCCGGTTTGTACGAGCCGGCCTCGGCGGCGGTAACGCGCACGTCGACGGGAACGCCGATCAGCCCGAGCGACGCGTCGAGCAGGTCGGGATCGGTGTTCGAAAGGATGGCGATCTTCCAGCCGCGGTCGCGGAGCTCCGAGAGCGACGATGGCACCTCGGGGAACGGCTGCCAGGTCGGAAGCGAGTCGGCGAGCGCCGCGTGCTCGTCGTCGTCGAGCCGGAGCCGTTCACGCCGCGCGAGCTTCTCGAGCGACTCGGTCAGCACGTCGCGATAGGAGATCGAACGGCCGTGCTGAACTTCGGGTTCGATCTCGTGGTACGCGCCGAGCAGCAGGTCGGCGTCGTGCTCCGGCCACAGGTCGGAGAGCGTGTCCCGGATGCCGCCCATCCAGTCGATCAGCGTTCCGTAGCAATCGAAGGTAACCCACCGCTCCGTCATCGACGGAGAGGCTAACCGACGGGGTTCGGCGGGATCGTGCCCGGCGTCGGGGGTTGCCCGCTGGTGCGGATCGCGCGGCGCGAGACGGCGAGGCCGGCGCCCCGCACCGCGAGGTCGCGGGGCAAGCGCTTCGGCACGTCGGCCAGGAACCGCTCCACCTCTTCGCGCTCGAGCGTCTCGCGCTCGATCAGGATCGCAGCGAGTTGGTCGAGCTTCTCGCGCTGCTCCTGAAGGATGTCGAGCGCCTCGTCGTGCGCCTCGTCGATCAGCCGGCGGACCTCGTTGTCGATCTCGAACGCCACCTGGTCGGAGTAGTCCGGCTGCGCCTGGAAGTCACGACCCAGGAACACCTCGTGCTGCTTCTGCCCGAGCGTCAGCGGCCCGATGATGTCGCTCATCCCGTACTCGGTCACCATCTGTCGCGCCACCTTCGTGGAGCGTTCGATGTCGTTCGCGGCGCCGGTCGTCACGTCGCCGACGATGAGCTCCTCCGCGACGCGGCCGCCGAGAAGCATCGCCAGCTCATCGGCGAGCTCCTCACGCGTCATCATGAACTTGTCCTCTTCGGGGAGTGTGAGCGTGTAGCCAAGCGCGCGGCCGCGGGGGATCACGCTGATCTTGTGCACCGGGTCGGTGTTCGGTAGCACGTGCGCGACGAGGGCGTGGCCACCCTCGTGATAGGCGATCACACGCTTCTCGCGCTCGCTCATGACGCGCGACTTGCGCTCGGGACCGGCCATCACGCGATCGATCGCCTCCTCGATCTCCTTCGTCCCGATCGCTTTCTTGCCCCAACGCGCGGCGAGGAGCGCCGCCTCGTTGATGACGTTCGCCAGGTCGGCACCGGTGAACCCCGGCGTGCGCTTGGCGACGATGTCGAGATTGACCTCCTCCTCGAACGGCTTGCCCCGGGCGTGCACGCGGAGGATCCCCTTGCGACCCTCGAGGTCCGGACGGTCGATCGTCACGTGCCTGTCGAACCGCCCAGGCCTGAGCAGCGCGGGGTCGAGGATGTCCGGGCGGTTCGTCGCCGCCATCAGGATCACCGCGGTCCGCTGGTCGAACCCGTCCATCTCGACCAGGAGCTGGTTCAGCGTCTGCTCGCGCTCGTCGTGACCGCCGCCCAGACCGGCGCCGCGGTGCCGGCCCACCGCGTCGATCTCGTCGATGAACACGATCGCCGGCGCGTTCTGCTTGGCCTGCTCGAACAGGTCGCGCACGCGCGCGGCGCCGACGCCGACGAACATCTCCACGAAGTCCGAACCGCTGATCGAATAGAAGGGAACGCCGGCCTCGCCCGCGACGGCTCGTGCGAGCAGCGTCTTCCCCGCTCCCGGCGGTCCGAATAGCAGCACGCCGCGCGGGATCTTCGCCCCCATTGCCTGGAACTTGGCGGGGTTCTGCAGGTACTCCTTGACCTCCTGCAGCTCTTCGATCGCCTCGTCGACGCCCGCGACGTCCTGGAACGACGTCTTCGGCTGGTCCTTGGTGACGAGCTTCGCGCGCGCCTTGCCGAACTGCATCACGCGCCCACCGCCGCCCTGCGACTGATTCATGATGAAGATGAAGGCGCCGACGATCAGGATCACCGGGATCAGCTGGAACAGGAATCCGAGGAGCGCGGAGCCGCGCTGCGGATCGGCCGAGACATCGACGCCTTCGGACTCGAGCTGGGCGGTGAGCGTCTCCTGCGTTCCCTCGACGTACGCGACCTCGTAGGTCGACCCATCCGAGAGCTCGCCGCGGATCTTGCCGTCACCGAGGAGGAACGTCGCCGTGTCGACCTGCCCGCTCGCGACCCGGTCCTGGAACTC
>Ga0299907_10000790_pt1 | contig 16579 bp, 17 predicted proteins | sample RVTome_16_FD_198680 | JGI IMG/M metagenome (GOLD analysis project Ga0299907, IMG submission 198680) | Soil microbial communities from uranium-contaminated site in the Upper Colorado River Basin, Wyoming, United States - RVT152D67 (version 2) ...
GGCCTGCCCCTCGAACGGCGCGACTGCCTGCCGGCCGGGGTGGCCGCCGGCGACGTGGTGTTCGCCCAGCACTGCGGTCAGGCCGCGGTGCTGGAACGGGGACGGCCGAGATGGCGGGTCGTCCCCGCCCCCCGGGGCGCGTGGGGGGCACCGATCTTCACCGGCGACGAGCTCGTTCTGTGGCTGGGACCGTCCGGCCGGCCGCACGACGGCACCTGGCTGCACCGCCTGGCGTAGCCGGCTCACTGTGCTTATGGCTCTTCGCCTGGCGGCTCATCGCGGTGCGGACGGGGACCCCAACCCCGTCCGCCCGTGAGATAGGCCTGGTGATGCGCGCGCTCCTCATCGCCAATGCCGCCGCGTCGTCGGTCACGCCCCGGGCCCGGGTGGTGATCCACAAGGCGCTGGCCGCCGACTTCGAGGTCACCGTGGCCGAGACGAGCCGGCGGGGCCATGCCGAGCGTCTGGCCCGGGGCGCGGCCCATGACGGCACCGAGGTGGTCGTGGTGCTGGGAGGTGACGGCACCCTCAACGAGGCGGCCAACGGCCTGGCCGGCTCCGAAACGGCCCTCGCCCCGCTGCCCGGCGGGTCGACCAACGTGTTCGCCCGCACCATCGGCGTGTCCAAGGACCCGATGGAGGCCACCGGCCAGCTCCTGTCGTCGTTGCACCGTCGGAGCTACCGCCGCGTCGGCCTGGGGGCGGTGAACGGGCGCCGGTTCCTGTTCCACGCCGGGCTCGGCTTCGACGCCGCCGTGGTGGCCCAGGTGGAGAAGCGCAGCGAGCTCAAGCGCTACGCCGGCCACCCGCTGTTCGTGGCCAGCGCCTTCCTCACCTGGTTCCGCCACTACGACCACAGCCGGCCCCGGTTCTCCATCGAGATCCCCGGGGTTCGGGGTGTCCCCGACGGTGACGGGGAGATGATTCCCGGCTGCTACTTCGCCATCGTGTCCAAGACCAGCCCCTACACGTTCCTCGGTCCGCGCCCGGTGGTGGTCGCTCCCGAGGCGGGCCTGGACAGCCCCCTGTCCCTCACCGCCTTCCGGACCCTGCGCTTCACCCCCGTCATGGGGGCGGTGGTCTCGGCCGTGACGTCCACGTCGGGCGCCGGCCTGCGCCGCAACCCCCGCATCGTGGGTCGCTCGGGCCTGGAGCGCTTCAGCGTCATCGGCCCCAAACCCTTCCCCTACCAGGTCGACGGGGAGATCCTGGGTGAGGCCGAGCGCCTCGACTTCACCCACGAGCCCGAGTCCCTCATCCTCGTGGTTCCGTGACCATGGCTCTTCGCCTGGCGGCTCATCGCAATGTGGCTGGGGGCCCCTGCCCCAGCCACCATGCCCTGCTGGCGCAGGTCATCTGACCCTGGCCTAACGGTCGATGCGGGGGGCGGCGGCCACCGGGACCCGCAGGTGCACCCAGGTGCCGCCGTCGCTCTTCATGGTGATGGTCCCGTTGAGCTCGGTCTGGACGAGGGTCCGCACGATGGACAGTCCCAGGCCGTTGGAGTTCTCGGCGGAGAACCCGGCGGGCAGCCCCACGCCGTTGTCCCGCACGTCGATCACCGCCTCGGCCCCCTCACGGGTCACCCGCACGGTCACCGACCCTTCCTTGCCCTGGCGGTCGAAGCCCTCGGGAAAACCGTGCTCCACCGCGTTCTGGAGCAGCTCGGTGAGCACCACGGCGAGAGGGGTGGCCACTTCGGCGGGCAGGTCGCCGGGGTCGCCCTCGACGTAGAAGCGGACCCGGCGTTCCGGGGCCACCAGCCCGTCCTCCACCACCCGCACCAGGGGACGGAGCACGTCGCCGAAGGGCACGGTGTTGCCGGCCTCGTAGGCCAGGGTCTCGTGCACCAGGGCGATGGAGCGGATGCGCCGCACCGACTCGTCGATGGCCTGCTTGGCCTCCAGGGAGGAGAGGCGCCGGCCCTGGAGGCGGAGCAGGGAGGCGATGGTCTGCAGGTTGTTCTTCACCCGGTGGTGGATCTCGCGGATGGTGGCGTCCTTGGACAGCAGCAGCCGGTCCCGGCGGCGCAGCTCGGAGACGTCCCGCAGCAGCATGAGGGCGCCGGTGGGCACCCCCTCCTCCAGCAGCGGGATGACCCGCACCAGGATGGAGGTGTCGCCCCACTCCAGCTCCTCGGTGACCGGGGCCCGGGCGGAGAAGGCGGTGCGCAGGGCCTCGTCGTCCAGGCCGATGGCCGAGAGCCGCTCCCCCTGGGTGTTGGCGTGGACACCCATGCGGTGCATGGAGGACACCGCATTGGGGCTGGCGTAGCGGACGACGGCCTCGGCGTCGAGGAACAGCACCCCGTCGCCCACCCGGGGGGCGTCCTCGGGGACAGCGGAGTCGCCCCGGAAGGGGAAGGTGCCCTGATGGATCATGTGGGCGAAGCGGTCGAAGATGTCGAAGTAGACCCGCTCCAGCTCGCCGGGCCGCCGGCCGGTGGTGGTGGCCGCCTCCCGGGTGAGGAGGGCGACGACGTGACCCCGGTGGTGGATGGGGATGGCCTGCACGTTGGCCCGGTCTGCGCTCTGGCCGATCACGGGGGCGTCGCCCACCCCGATCTCACCCTGGCGCCACACCCGGGCGATGAGCGGCCGTTCCACCTCGTCGATGACCGTGCCCACCATGTCGTCCCGGTACAGGGTCTGGTCGGTGGTGGGCCGCACCTGGGCCAGGACCACGAACCGGTGGCCCTCCTCGCCCGCCATGGGGGCGAGCAGGAGGAGGTCGGCGAAGCACAGGTCGGCCAGCATCCCCCAGGTGGCGGTGAGGCGCTGCAGATGGGCCAGGTCGTCGCCGGCCAGGCGGGTGTGGGAACGGGCCAGCTCGTAGAGGGAGGCCAAGGGTTCCTCAGTGCCTAGCTGCGACGGGATCTGTGATGTTCGAGCACCATCTTGAAGGTTAGTGGCCCCTCTCTAGAGCCTGCGGGCAGAGCGGCGCCGCCGGGCGAAGGCGGCCAGTTCCGTGTACCCGGAGGCATCGAGCAGGGAACGGAGCTGGTCGATGCCGTCGGCCACCAGGGCCAGCTCGTGGGCGTCGGAGGCGGTGGTGACGGGGACGCCGGCGGCCCGGAAGCGGGCCAGCAGCCCGGGGGCGGGGTAGGCCTCCCCCACCGGCTTGCGCCATCCGGCGCTGTTCAGCTCGGCGGCCACGTCGTTGTCGGCCGCCGCCTTGGCCAGGCGGTTCCACCACGGGGACGGGTCGCCGGCGGGCCGGACGCCGCTGATCTTGGCCAGGTCGGGGTGGGCCAGGACGTCGGTGGTGCGGGTGGCGGCCAGCTCCTCCACGGCGCCGGTGTAGGCGTCCCAGACGGCTTCCGCCTCCCGGGCCTCCCACTGCCGGTCGACGGCCGGCTCGCCGATCTGATCGAAACCCCACGACCCCAGCCAGTGCACCGATCCGAGGAGGAGGTCGAAGGGGTAGCCGGCCAGCAGGGCGGCGACCTCGTCCATGCGCCCCGGGTAGTAGTCGACCTCCAGGCCGAGCAGGATGCGGGCCCGGGGCGGTTCCCCGTCGCCGGCGGGCGGGTCGGCGGCCGCCTCCAGCACGGCGCCCGCGTAGGCGTCGAGATCGCCGGTGGCGTGGGCGGCCCAGTAGGCCGCCGTCTGGTCCCGCAGCACCCCATCGGGGTCGGCGTCCCACCAGCCGCCCAGGAGCCGGTCGGCCTGCCGGAAGCGGAAGAGGTGCTCGGTGAGGCAGATCTCGGAGACGCCCCGGGCGGCGGCGGCTTCGGCGTAGGCCCGCACCGCCGCGGCGGTGTAGGGGCCGTCCTCGCCGTGGCGGAGCAGGTGGAGGTGGTAGTCGAACATCGGCTTCGGCTCTAAGGCTGCGACGGCGGGCGCCGCTCGGCCCGCTCGACGCAGTCCTTCACCAGGGCGGGCAGGTCGTAGAGGGCCTCGGCGGCGTCGAGGTCGGCGGCGGAGGCGTGGGTGGCCGGTTCCCGGGGCTCGAAGAGCGTGCAGCAGTCCTGGTGGGCCTCGGCGGAGAGGTCGTAGGTGCCGATGCGCCGGGCCTCGTCGATGATCTCCACCTTGTCCGTGCCCACCAGGGGCCGCAGCAGCGGCAGGGTGGCCACCGCCCCCACGGCGGCCATGTTCTCCAGCGTCTGGGAGGCGACCTGGCCGAGGCTCTCGCCGGTGACGACGCCGAGGGCGCCGTGCTGTTCGCCGATGGTCTCGGCCACCCGGAGCATGAGACGCCGGTAGAGGAGCACCCGCAGCGGGGACGGGGCGGACAGGGTGATCTCCCGCTGGGCTTCGCCCATGGGCACCGACCACCAGGGCCGGCGGTAGCCCCAGCCTCGCAGGACGTCCACCAGGGCCTCCACCTTGCGCTCGGAGGACCGGTCGGTGAAGGGCTGGCCGTGGAAGTGGATGGCGACGGGGTCGGCGCCCCGGCGCATCATCCGCCAGGTGGCCACCGGCGAGTCGATCCCGGCCGAGAGGAGGGTGACGACCGGCCCGGCGGTGCCCACCGGCAGCCCGCCGGGGCCGGGGAACTTCCGGGCCGAGATGTAGGCGTGGTCGTGGACGATCTCGATGCGGACGGACAGGTCCGGGTGGGACAGGTCGACCCGTTTGCCCAGCCGCACACGGACGGCGTCGCCCACCAGCTCGTTGACCTGCTGGGAGGTGTGGGGGAAGGGGGTGCGGGCCCGGCGGGCGCGCACCTCGAAGGTCTCGAAGCCGGTGGCGGCGTCGGCGTCGCCGGCCACCTCCACCGCCCGCTCCACGATGGTGTCGAGGTCGGCGGGGACGAGGCGGACGGGAGACACGTTGGCCACGCCGAACACCCGGCCGGCCCGCTCCAGGGCGTCGGGCTTGGGGTCGAGCACCTCGACCCGGCCGCTGACCAGGCGCACCCGGCCCGCCGAGTCGCCCAGGGCCCGTTCCAGGTTGCGCTTCAGCTGCCGTTCGAAGCGGGGCCGGTTACGGCCTTTGAGACCGATCTCGTGGTAGTGGACGAGCAGCAGGTCAGGAGTCACCCGGCCGTCGCCACCCACACACCCCGGCCGGCCTTGTCGACGCCCCGGTAGAGCCTTTGTCCCGTCATGCCCCTTTATTCTCCCACCCCCTCAAGAAATGCCGGGAGCCGTCCGATATCCCTGCTGGGAGCAATAAGCAAGATCGAAAGGAACCGCTTCGATGCGAGTCGTGGTCTGGGGAACAGGTGTGATGGAGAGCCGGATGCTCTGGGAGCAGGCACGGGCCACCGAGGAGGCGGCCCACCTGGCCGAGACCCTCTCGATGGCCTGGGACGACGTGCAGGGTCCGCTGCGCTGGGCCGTCGAGGTCGACTGCCCCGACCCCGACGACGTGCTGCGCCTGGTCGAGGAGACCTCGGGGGACGAATCCGTCCTCGGCTGGTCCCCCGCCCCGCGTGACGTCCCCGCCGACTGGTTCATGGTCGACGAGGAAGAGGAGAACCTTCCCCTCGAGTGGTAAAGAGTCAGGCATGCACCACTGGCGTGGCGCCCCGGCACTGGCCGTCATCCTGACTCTGGTCCCTGTCGCCTGCGGGGGCGGCAGCCCCGGTGAGAAGGCGGCCCGCGGGGCCTGTCAGGGCCTCACCGAGGAGGACCTCGCACCGGACGCCGACCGGATCGGCTTCCTGCGGGAGAAGGAGCAGCTGGCCGCCCAGGCGGCCAATGCCGACTCCCGGTACGACGCCCTGTACGACGCCCGGCGGGACCTGCGCCAGGCCACCGAGGACCGGGACTCCAAGGTCGCCCTCACCGCCGGCCTCCGGGTGGTCAAGGAGTGCACGGACCTCAAAGTCGACTGACGCCGGGCGTCAGCCCACCAGTTCCAGCAGGGCGACGGCGTCGGTGGGGCCAGTGGTCGAGCCCTCGTGCTTGAGGTAGCAGTAGACATCCGCGCCGGCGTCGAGCGCGCTGCCGATGGACTTCGCCCAGCCGGCCAGGGCGGCGCCTTCGTAGCCGGCGCGGCGGAGGCGCACGTAGGCGAAGTCGGGAGCGATGAGCGTGAAGCGCCCCTCCCGTTCCTCGGTGTCGGCCACGCACCAGGCCACGCCGGCGCCCGCCAGCTTCTCCCGGACCTCGTCGGTGTCGAAGCTCTGGTGGCGGAACTCCATGGCGAAGCGCTGCGGGCGCCCGGCCAGGCCGGCCAGGAACTCGTCGAGCACGGCGGGGTCGTACTTGAGGTTGGGCGGGCACTGGACCAGCACCGGTCCGAGCCGGTCCCCCAGCGGCGCCACGACCTCCAGAAATGTCGTCAGCCGCTCGGCGGCCATGCCCGCCAGGCGGGCGAAGTGGGTGATGCCCATCGGCGCCTTGCAGGCGAAGGTGAACCCCTCGGGCGTGCTGGCCGTCCAGTTCTCCAGCGTGGATGCCGACGGGGTACGCCGGAACGTGTAGTTCAGCTCGACGCTCGGGAACGTCCCGGCGTAGTAGGGCAGCATCCCGGCCGCCTTGGTGCCCGGCGGATAGAACGGCCCCACCCACTCCTTGTAGGCGAACCCCGACGTCCCCACCAGCAACCGCCCCCGCGCCACACGGTCAGCGTAATTCCGACCGCGCATGACCGATGCGTCGAATGGGTAGAGAACACCACTTGTGCGCGGGCTTACGGCACGCGCCGGAAAGGAGTTCCATGCTTCAGGTGACACCCACAGCAGCCACGACCCTGGCCGCGGCCCGAGCCGAGAACGGGCTCCCCGAGCACTTCGGCGTACGCATCTCGGCCGCCTCGGCCAACAGCAGTCAGTCGGCCTTCCAGTTCGGTTTCGTCGAGGAACCGCTCGCCGGCGACCAGATCACCGAGGCAGAGGGAACCCGCGTCTTCGTAGCCGAGGAGGTCGCGGCGCCGCTCGACGACGCGGTGCTGGACGTGGCGGACACGGGCCGCCTCATCCTCACGCCAGCCACCTGACAAAGCAGCGCGACCGTCAAGCGGTGGAGCGGGCCTCCGTGGCCTGGAACCAGGACCGGGCTCCGGGGGCCCATTCGTCGTGGCGGCGCAGGAACAGCTCCCGGGCCCGGCGGCCGGGCCAGGTGGCGGGAAGCAGCGAGTCGGGCAGGCCGGGGTCGAGGAAGGGGAAGCTGCGCCAGGCGTGGACGAGACGGGTCTGGGCCCGGAACACCTCCTCGTCGCCCTCGGGCCGCAAGCGGCCGAACTCGGCCAGGAAGGCGTCGTAGCGGCGCTCGAGCTCGGGCAGGTTCCAGGCCCGGGCCACCAGGGCGGATTCGTCGCCCACCCGGGCGTGGGGGCCGACGAACGACGTGGCCTGCACCGCGTCACCGAGCGATTCGACCACCCGGCGGGCCTCCTCCTCCCGCCCGGCGTCGGGACACACCCACACCCCCTGGCCCAGCGGCCCGAAGCCGGCCCAGGCCAGCCCGGTGCGCAGCCGGTGACGCAGGTGGCGCTGCTCCTCGGGCACGCTGGCCACCACCACCAGCCACTGACCGTCCCAGTCGACCCGACCGGCCCCGAAGGAATAGATGCGCCGGGCGCCGTCGGCCAGGAGATCCTGGGTCTGCGGGCTCAGCGAGAACCGGACCCGCCGGCCGTGGCGCTCACCCACCAGCCAGCCGTCGGTGGCGCTGCGCAGCAGCACCTGGCGGGCCGCCTTCTCCCGCACGCCGACGGTGCCGAGCGCCTCGACCAGCGTGCCCGTCCACGTCGACGTCCGGCTGGGCGCCACGTACTCGCCCAGCACGGTGAGCAGCAACGAACGGGCGCGGCTGCCGTTCCCTCGCCCGCCCGCTGCTGCCATCTCGGACCTTTAGAGCCGGACGTACTCGAAGTCGAGGGGCTTGCCGTGGACGCCCGCCCCGGGCGGGGCGATCCAGCCCGCCATCTTCCCCGGCTCGTGGACGCGCTGCATGAGCGACGCCACGTGGTCCTTGTCCTTGTCGGTGGGCAGCCACTCGGACAGGTTGGCGTCCCACTCGTCCTGGTCGACCAGCTTCCCTTCCGGGGTCACGTGGTGACCGGCGAACGTGCCCACCTGGCGGTGGAAGCCCCGGTGGGGCAGGCGCAGCTCGAAGTCGATGCCCGCCTCCCGCAGCGTGCGGTTCCAGCGGGAGACGCCCTTCTGGCAGTCCTCCACGTAGTCGTCCCGCAACCCCTCGTTGAGCGCCAGGAGGGCCTTCACCTCCGACTCGACGATCTTGCCGTCCTTGACCTCGGTGACCAGCTGCGTGGACGACTCCAGGCGGTGGTCGTCGTCGCGGTCCGCCTCCTGGAAGCGGCCCTTCAGGCCGGCGGTGTAGTAGTTCGCCACGTTGGTGGAGGTTTCCCCGCCGAAGAGGTCGATGGACACCGAGTAGTGGAAGTTCAGATAGCGCTGGAGCATCTCCAGGCTGATGCCGCCGTGGGGGCCCACGTCGTCGGTGTCGTGCTCCTTCATGAGCTCGGTGGTGCGCTGCACCACCCGGCCGATGCCGGTGGTGCCCACGAACATGTGGTGGGCCTCCTCCTTGAGCATGAACTGGCAGGTGCGGGCCAGCGGGTCGAAGCCGCTCTCGGCCAGGGCGGAGAGCTGGAAGCGGCCGTCCCGGTCGGTGAAGTAGGTGAACATGAACAGGGAGAGCCAGTCGGGCGTGTCCTCGTTGAAGGCGCCCAGGATCCTCGGCTTGTCGTCGTCGCCGGAGCGCCGCTCCAGCAGCGACTCGGCCTCGTCCCGGCCGTCGCGGCCGAAGTGGGCGTGGAGCAGGTAGACCATGGCCCACAGGTGCCGGCCCTCCTCCACGTTGATCTGGAAGAGGTTGCGCAGGTCATAGAGGCTAGGGGCGGTGTCGCCCAGGTGGCGCTGCTGCTCCACCGAGGCCGGCTCGGTATCACCCTGGACGACGATGAGGCGGCGCAGGTCGGAGCGGTGCTCGCCGGGAACGTCCTGCCACACCGGCTGGCCCTGGTGCTCACCGAAGCCGATCGTCCGGTCCTTCACCGGCTCGGCCAGGAAGATGCCCCAGCGGTAGTCGGGCATCTTCACGTAGTCGAAGTTGGCCCAGCCCTCGGACCCGACGTTGACGGCGGTGCGCAGGTAGACGTCCTTCTCCTGGAAGCCCTTGGGCCCCATGTCCTTCCACCAGTCGAGGAAGGCGGGCTGCCACGACTCGAGCGCCCGCTGGAGCCGCCGGTTCTCGCCCAGGTCGACGTTGTTGGGGATCTTCTCCTGGTAGTCGATCGTGCCCATGTCGTTTCGCTCCTCAGACCCGGTTCTTGTCGAATTGGCCGCGGGCGCCGGTGCCGTAAGCCCGCAGGGCGCCCTTCTCTCCGGCGGCGTTGGGACGCTGGAAGATCCAGTTCTGCCAGGCCGTGAGCCGGCCGAAGATCTTCGTCTCCATGGTCTCGGGGCCTCCGAAGCGCAGGTTGGCCTCCATGCCGGTGAGGGCGTCGGGCGAGTAGCTGGCCCGCTCCTCGATGACCAGGCGCACCTCGTCCTCCCAGTCGATCTCGTCGGGGGTGGCGGTGACCAGGCCCAACTCGGCCGCCTCGGCCGCCTCGATGGGCTTGCCGATCCGCCCGTCCAGGGCCTCGACGTGGTCCTCGTGGCCCAGGAAGCGGTTCTGGAGCCGGGTGAGGCCGTTGCCCCGGACCAGGGGCCCGAAGTTCATGCCGGTGAGGATCACGGCGGCGGGCGCCACACCGGGCCGCTCCGGGTCCTCCCCGTCGAGCATGTAGGAGCGGTCGGCGCACAGCGCCACCTCGAACAGGGTGCCGGCGAAGCAGCTGCCCGGCTCGATCAGGGCGATGAGGCTCCGGGAGCTGAGCTCGAGCCGCTTGAGGGTCCGCTTCCAGTAGAGGACCACCTCCCGCACGAACCAGTCCTCGCCCGTCCCGTTCAGGAGGGCGTCGTCGATGGCGGCCACCACCTCGGGGTCGCCTTCGGTGCGCAGCACCAGGGTGCCCAGCTCGGGGTGGTTGGTGCGCAGCAACAGCAGGGCGTCGTCCAGCTCCCGGCAGGCGGCCAGTGGCCACCAGCTCGCGTCCCGGGTGGGCGGAGCGGCCTCGGCCGGGCCCTGCAGGGTGAGGGTGGCGGTGAACTCCTCGGCGTCGAGGTCGACCCGCAGGTTGGGGTAGGCGAAGCCGGAGTCGGTCTCGGTGCGCTCCAGGGGGGTGAGCTCCACGCCCTCCTCGCCGGTCGGACGATCGGAGCCTTCGGCCGCCGCTGCGGCCCGCTCGGCCACGGCCTCGGCGAAGCGGCTGCGGGGGAGGACCTCGTCCACCAGACCCCACGCCTTGGCCCGCTCGCCGCGGACGCCCTCGGGGAGGGTGGAGAAGACGTCGGCCCGGTCGGGCCGCACATGACGCTTGTCGATGATGCGGGTCAGGCCGCCGGTGCCGGGCAGGACGGCCAGGAGCGGCACCTCGGGGAGGGAGACGGCCGAGTTGCCGTCGTCGATGAGCAGGATCTCCTCGGTGGCCAGGGCCAGCTCGTAGCCGCCGCCCGAGGCGGTGCCGTTGAGGGCGGCGAGCCAGCGCTGGCCCGAGTGGGCCGAGGCGTCCTCGATGGCACAGCGGGTCTCGTTGGTGAACTTGCAGAAGTTGACCTTGGCGCCGTGCGGGGAGCCGGCCAGCATCCGGATGTTGGCCCCGGCGCAGAAGATCTTGTCCTTGCCGCCGGTGACCACCACCGCCCGGACCTCGGGGTGCTCGAAGCGCAGCCGCTGCACGGCGTCGTAGAGCTCGATGTCGACCGAGAGGTCGTAGGAGTTGAGCTTGAGCTCGTAGTCGGTGGACAGGCCCCCACGCTCGTCGACGTCAAGTGTCAAAGTGGCGACCGGTGGCTCGATGGAGAGCTTCCAGTGCTTGTAGCGGTCCGGGTGGGTATCGAAGGTGATGGGAGTAGCCATGTCCGACATTCTACATATCCTTTGCGCTACGTCAAATTATTGTAGTAGGTTCTGATCATGGAAGATCCCGGGTTCCGTACCAATGTGAGCCTCGTCCTGGACCGCAATCTCGAGGCGGGGCGGGGCGACCAGGTGGCCGTCCGTTGTGGGGACGACGAGGTCACCTATACCCAACTTCTCGCCTTGGCCTGCCGGGCGGGGAGAGCCCTGGCTGACCGGGGGGTGCGCCGCGAGGAGCGGGTCCTGCTCGTGCTGGACGACACCCCGGCGTTTCCCGCCGTCTTCCTCGGCGCCATCCGCATCGGCGCGGTGCCCGTCCCGGTCAACTTCATGTACAAGGCGTCGGACTACACCTATTTCCTGGCCGACTCCTACGCCCGGCTGGCGGTGGTGGACGACGCCTTCTGGGAGAAGCTGACGGAAGCGGCCGCCGGGAGCGATACCGGGCCGGTCGACCTGGTGCGCCCGCAGGACCTCCTCGCCGGTCCTGACGGCGACACGTTCGACCCCGTGAGCACGCACGAGGACGACATGGCCTTCTGGCTCTACAGCTCGGGGTCCACCGGGCGCCCCAAGGGGGTCGTCCACCGCCAGGTCGACATGGCCGCCACCTGCGACACCTACGGCGCCCACGTCCTCGGGCTCTCGCCCGGCGACGTCACCTACTCCAGCTCCAAGCTGTTCCACGCCTACGGGCTCGGCAACGGGCTGTCGTTCCCTTTCTCGGTGGGAGCCACCGCCGTCTACACGCCGGGCCGGCCCGTCCCCGACGGGGTGTTCGAGGCCATCGAGCGCTACCGGCCCTCCCACTTCTTCTGCGTCCCCACGCTCTACAACGCGCTGCTCAACGCCCCCGGGGCCAAGGACCGGGACCTGTCGTCGGTGCGGCTGTGCCTGTCGGCCGCCGAGCCCCTGCCCCCCGACGTGTTCCACCGGTGGAAGGAGTTCTACGGGGTCCTCATCCTCGACGCCGTCGGATCCACCGAGATGCTCCACTGCTACTGCGCCAACCTCCCCGGTGCCATCCAGCCCGGATCGTCGGGACGGCCCATCCCCGGCTACGAGCTCCAGATCCGCGACGAGGAGGGGGCCGTGCAGGGGTCCGGCGGGATGGGCGAGCTCTTCGTCAAGGGCGACTCGGCACTGGCCGGCTACTGGCACCACCGGGACAAGACCCGCCGGGCGCTCCACGGCGAGTGGTTCGCCACCGGGGACCGCTACCGCGTCGACGACGAAGGCTTCTACTGGTACGAGGGACGGGCCGACGACATGATCAAGGTGGGCGGACAATGGGTCTCTCCCATCGAGATCGAGAACGCCCTCATGGAGCATCCCGCCGTCTCGGAGGCGGCGGTGGTGGGCGTCGAGGTGGACGGGTTCGTCCGCGTCCGGGCCCACGTGATCTGCGCCAAGCACAGCGCGGCCGACGTGCCCGCCGGCCTCGACGCCGAGCTGCAGGAGTGGTGCAAGAGCCGGCTGCTGCGCTACCAGTACCCCCACATGGTCGAGTTCACGGACGAGCTGCCCAAGACGGTGACGGGCAAGATCCAGCGCTACGTGCTGCGACGGCCGGCGGGCGAGCGGGAAACCGCACAGTGATCGACGGCATCCCGCTGGTCGACGCCCACCTCCATCCGCCGCGGCTCTCCACCCTCAAGATGAGCGTCGACGAGTGGCTGATGGGCTTCGGCCCCGGCTTCGGAGAGTCCTACGACGGGTCCGATGCCATCGTGCCCGAGCGTTTCGACGCTTACCTGGAATCCGAAGGCGTGGACCTGGCCGTGCTCCTGTGCGAGTACAGCCCGCTGACCACCGGCGTCCAGCCCGTCGAGGACCTCGTGCCCATCCTGGATCACAACCCCCGGCGCTTCCGCTTCCTGGCCAACGTCAACCCCCACCTCCACGGGCCGCCCCTGGCCGAGCTGGAGCGGCAGGTGGCCCTGGGCGCGGTGGGCCTCAAGCTCCATCCCGTCCACGCCCGCTTCGCCCCCAACGAGCCGGTCCTGTGGCCCGTCTACGCCCGCTGCGCCGAGGCCGGCCTGCCGGTGGTGTTCCACTGCGGGACCAGCATCTACGCCGGGGCCGTCAACCGCTTCGCCGACCCCGGCCTGATCGACGAGGTGGCCGGCGCCTTCCCCGACCTCAAGGTCGTCCTGGCCCACGGCGGGCGGGGTTGGTGGTTCGAAGCCGCCGCCTTCATCACCCTCATGCGGCCCACGGTGTGGATCGAGCTGTCCGGCCTTCCCCCGAAGAGCCTGCCCCGCTACTACTCCCGCTTCGATCTGCCGCGCCTGGCCCAGCGGTTCATCTTCGGCACCGACTGGCCCGGCACCCCGGGCATCGCCAAGAACGCGGCGGCCGTCGCCGACCTCGGCTTCGACCGTCCCACCCTGGAGCGCATCTTCTGGCGCAACGCCTTCGACGTCTATGCCCTGGGCCAGCCCACGTGGGAGTCCTGACCGCAGAACCGCCGGAAACGCCGGAATCGCCAGATACGATGGTGGGATGGCGCGACTTCTCACCACCGGACAACTCGCCGACGCGCTCGGCGTCAGCCCCTCGACGGTGCGCGCTTACGCCGCCGAGGGCAGGATCCCGGCACGGCTGACCCCGGGCGGGCACCGGCGCTACGACATCGCGGAAGTCGCTGCCGCGCTGAAGCCCGAGCCCGCACCACCCTCGCTCGAGCGTTTGCGTTCTTTGCGGACACGGCTGCGATCCCTTGCTCGCCGCCACGGCGCCACCAGTTTGGCCGTGGTCGGATCGGTGGCCAGAGGCCAGGCTCGGCCGGGTTCCGACCTCGACCTCCTCGTCGACTTCGAGCCGGGGAGAACCCTGCTCGACGTGGCCGCCCTCGTCGATGATCTCGAGTCGGCCCTCGGCTGCCCTGTGGACGTGATCACCGGCGGCGCCGCCCGCGGTCGCTTGGCTCACCTGCGGGACGAGGCGATACCACTTTGAGGGATCCGGAGGCTCGACTTGACGACATTCTGCGGGCCGCCCGAGATGCCGCCCAGCTCGTGCGTCGTGGCCGCAAGGCGTTCGACGGAGACCCGATCCTTCAACGTGCTGCCAAGAACATCGTGTCCGAGATTGGTGAGGCGGCGAAGGCGATTCCCGCCGCAGTGCTCGACACGATCCCGGGTGTTCCCTGGCGGGCGGTCAAGGGCATGCGGGACAAGGTGACCCATGACTATCCGGAGGTCGACCTCGACATCCTCTGGGACACCCTGGTGGCGAGCGTTCCCGAGGTCGGGGCGCGCATTCTCGCGGCTCGGCCGCCCCCGGCCGAGCCGGCCGGCTCATGACGGTCAGACGAAGATGTCGAGGGGGAGGAAGGCGGAGACGACGAAGTTGGGGACGTCGACCACCTCGCTCACCTTGAGGTCCACGGCCACGGAGCAGATGGCGTAGGCCTGCTGACGGGTGAAGCCGTGCTCGTGGCCCAGATGGTCGATCATGTTGAGCAGGGCATTGCGGGCGGCCAGGGTCAGGTCCTCGGACTCGTTGCGTCCGTCGCGGCTGATGGACAGGCCGGTGGTGGCGAAGAACCGTTGCGGCGCCTGGAACTTCGGGTCCACCACGTAGTCGTCGCGTTCGAAGGCCAGGTCCCGGGTGCCGCGCTCTGCGGCCTGCCCTTTGCGGAGGTCGAAGCGCACCCGCACGGTGGAGCAGATCTCGATGGCGGTGCCGCAGGTCTCGCAGTCGCCCTGGGCGAAGTGGGCGTCGCCGGCGGAGAAGAGGGCGCCCTCCGTCCAGACCGGCATCATCAGCCGGGTGCCGGCGGAGAGCTGCTTGATGTCGACGTTGCCCGCCGTCTCCCGGGGCGGGATGGTGCGCAGCGCCTCGGCGGCGATGGTCGGGTCGGAGGGAACGGCGCCCGCGGCGTCGGGCGGAAGGCAGAAGCCGCCGCGGTCGATCAGGTCCTGCTCCCGAGCGGTGATGGTGGCCATGAGGTCACGGGAGGGCGCCAGGCCGATCGTGCCCATGAACGGCGCGCCGGGGATGCGCACCCCGGGGATGTCGGGCGTCGTCGCCCAGCCGTCGGCGATCTCCCACTTGACCAGGTAGGGGTCGGGGAAGTCGTCGCGCAGGAACCCGAAGCCGGGCAGCTGGACGGTGAAACCGAACGAGGGCGGAGCGACCTCCAGGATCTCGGTCACGAGGATGTCGCCCGGCTCGGCGCCCTCCACGTAGACCGGGCCGGTCAGGGGATGCACCACGCCGAGGTCGACCTTGGCCAGGTCCTCGATGGTGGAGTCGGCGTTGAGCGGGCCGTCGAGCGCGTCCCGGGTCTCCATCACCACTTCGTCGCCTGGGGCACAGCGCACCAGCGGAGGGATGTCGGGATGCCAGCGGTTGTGACCGGACTCGGGCTGGGCCGTCAACGGGCGGGAGTAGTCGACGCGGATCTCGTGCGTGGCCATGGGCGATCCTCCCCTGAGCTGCGGAGGCCGCAGTCTCTCGCATCGGTCCGGAGGCGTCGAGAGCGGCCCGGCCCCCGTCTCGCGTTAGCGAAACCCACCCACGGGGTGGATTTGGTTAACGCGCAACCGCGCCCACCACCGTCTCGCGTTAGCGAAACCGACCTGGGGGGTGGGTTTGGTTAACGCGAGACCGGCGGGGTCACGGCAGCGGGGCGATGATCGTTTCGGGCGGGACCGGGAACTGGTCGGGATGCAGGGCCCAGGCCAGGGCTTCGAGACCATCCACGACCCGGGGCCCGGAACGGGAGTAGTAGCCGTTGGCGTCGACGGCGAACACCCGGCCCGCCTTCCCCGCCGGACTCTCGGCCACGGCCGGCAGGCCGGGCAGGATGGCTTCCGCCTCGGCCCGGGCGGCGGGCAGGTCGTAGCCGCAGGGCATGGCCACCACCACCTCGGGGGCGGCGTCGCCGACTTCGTCCCACGTCACGCGGCGGGACGGCTCGCCCGCCGCCACCAGAGGGTGTTCGCCGCCGGCCCGTTCCACCATCTCGGGCACCCAGTGGCCTCCGGCGAAGGGCGGGTCGAGCCACTCCAGGGTGACGGTGACCACCCGCGGCAGGCCCCGGGCGGCTTCTTCCACCGCGGCGATGCGGGCCCGCAGGCCGTCGACCACCTCGGTGGCCCGCTCCGCCGCTCCCGCCCGGCGACCGACCTCGGTGATGCCGGCCAGGATGTCGTCCAGGGAATGGGGATCGAGGGACACCACCTCGGCCGTGCACCCGATCTTGGCCAGCGCGTCCTCCACCTGGCCGGAGGGGACGGCGCAGACCCGGCACAGGTCCTGGGTGAGGATCAGGTCGGGCTCGAGGTCCGCGATGCGCACGCTGTCGAGCACGTAGAGCGCCTCGCCCGCGGCCACCCGCTCCGAGACCTGGCGGTCGATCTCGGCCGCGGCCATGTCCGGCTCCAGGGCCAGGGCGGTGTCCGACACCACCGGCTTGGTGCGGGCCTCGGGCGGATGGTCACACTCGTAGGTCACCCCCACCAGGTCATCGCCCAGTCCCAGGGAGTAGACGATCTCGGTGGCCGAAGGCAGCAGCGACACGATCCTCATGGCTCCATCCTTCCCTCGATGTCTCCATCTTTCCCGGTCCGGGTAATTTCCCTGCCATGAGCAGACCTGGACGCGACACCCCGCCGAACATGACCGACTACGAGGCCGAGCGGGCCTCCTTTCGCCTGCCGGTGCCGGAACGGTTCAACTTCGTCCTCGACGTCCTCGAACGCCGGGCGGCGGCCACGCCCGACGGCCTCGCCCTCCTCTCCC
>Ga0299907_10000791_pt1 | contig 16572 bp, 13 predicted proteins | sample RVTome_16_FD_198680 | JGI IMG/M metagenome (GOLD analysis project Ga0299907, IMG submission 198680) | Soil microbial communities from uranium-contaminated site in the Upper Colorado River Basin, Wyoming, United States - RVT152D67 (version 2) ...
CGCGCCAGAGTGCGCCCGGCGGGGGTCAGGCGGGGAGGGCGCCGACGGCGGCGAGCATGGGGCGGAGCTTGGCTTCCGTCTCGGCCCATTCGGCGTCGGGGTCGGAGCCGGAGACGATTCCGGCGCCGGCGACCAGGCGGGCCCGGAAGCCGTCGAGTTGGGCGCCCCGCAGGGCCACGGCCCATTCGCCGTCGCCGTTGGCGTCGACCCAGCCGACAGGGCCGGCGTAGAGCCCGCGGTCGAACCCCTCGAGGGCGGCGATGGCGGCCAGCGCCTGCGCCCGGGGCAGCCCGCCGACGGCGGGAGTGGGGTGCAGCAGGCCGGCCAGGGCCAGGGCCGACGGCGCCGGCTCCCGGAGCACGCCGCTCACCCGGGTGGCGAGGTGCGACACGGTCGGGAAGCGGACGACGCCGGGTTCGCCGGCGGCCGGCGGCCCGGCGCACACCGGCGCCAGCGCGGAGAGCACCGCCTCCACCAGCAGGCGGTGCTCCTCCGCTTCCTTGACCGAGCGGCGCAGTCCGGCGACCAGCGCCTCGTCGTCCTCCGGGGTGTCCCCCCGGCGGACCGTGCCGGCCATCGGGCAGGAGTCCACTGCGTCGCCCCGCCGGCGGATCAGCAGCTCGGGGCTGGCGCCGACGAAGTCGCCGGCGGCGTATGTGAAGCAGGACGGATGAGTACGCCGCAGCCGGTCGAGGATGACCCGGCGGTCGAACGGCCCGTCCGCCTCGACGACCAGCTGGCGGGCCAGCACGACCTTGCGCACCTCGCCTGCGTCGATGGTGGCGAGGATCCGCCGGACGGACTCCGTCCACACGTCCCGACCCGGGACCTCGCGGCGTTCGAACTCGGCCGCGGCCGTGGAAACAGCGTGCCCGTTCAGGACCTTCGATGCTTCGTGGCCGGTGCGGCCGTCTTCGTCGCCGCTGATGGTGGTGATCCAGCCGCCCCCGTCCGGCCGCCGCACCACGACGATGGCCGGCACCACGAGCGACCCGGAGCTGCGATCGTCGAAGGGCAGCGCGCCGACCGCGATCGGGACGGCGCCGGGCCCGGACTCCCCGACCAGAGACGGGCCGTCGACGGCGATCGAGCCCAGCACCTCGGCGACCGTCTCGGCCGCCCGTTCGAACCGCCCCGGACCCGCCTCCACGACCAGGCGGGCGACGACCCCGGCGGTGACAAAACCGGCCCCGTTGCGGATCCAGGCGAACCCGTCCGGCCCCAGACGGTCGAGGAGATCGGCCACCTCGCCCGGTGCCAACACCCGGGTCCGGCTCACCAGGGATCCGAGAGAGGAGGCGGTGGACACGGCGGGCGTCATGAGCGAGTTCCTGTCAGGAGTTGGGCGAGTCCACCGGAGAGGGGATGGCGTTCGACGGCGGTGAAGCCGGCCGAGGCGATCAGCGCCAGCAGCTCCGGGGTGGGGGGCAGGTAGGCGACCGATGCGGGCAGGTAGCGGTAGGCGGCGGAAGCCCGGGCCCGGGGTGCGCCGGAGCGGGCGGCCACCAGGCCGCCGACGAAGGGCACCACCTTGCCGAACCAGATCCGGTGACCGATCCGCAGCAGGGGCTGGGAAGGGACGTCGACCTCCAGCAGCGCCAACCGGCCGCCGGGCCGCAGCACCCGGGCACACTCCGCCAGCACCGGCGGCAGGGCGGCGAAGTTCCGCAGCGCGAAGCCACACACGAGCCCATCGAGCGACCCGGCCCGGAACGGCAGCGTCAGACCATCGCCGCGGACAAGAGGGGCGTTGGTCTGTGCCGCCGCCAGCATCCCGGCCGAGCGGTCGACACCGACCGCGGTCAGGCCGTGGCGGGCCAATTCGACGCAGAGGTCACCAGTCCCGCAGGCCAGGTCGAGTATCACGCTCTCCGGCGCCAGGCCGAGTGAGAGGACGGTGCGGCGGCGCCAGCCCACGTCGAGGCCGAGCGAGATCACCCGGTTGGTGACGTCGTAGCCGGGGGCTATGGCGTCGAACATGGCGTCGACCGCCGCCACCTTGTCGTCGCCGGTCGGCAGCGGTGCCGCCGCCCGCAAGGTTCGGGATTTCACGAGGGCACCGACTCCAGGCGTCGGGCGGCCTCGGCGGAGGCGGCGGCGATCTCGGCCGGATGGCCGACCGCCTCGAGGTGCTCCTGCGCCACCTGGAGCAGCACCCGCCGGAAGTGGTGGGCGACCAGCTCGCTCACCGCCGGCAACACGACCCGGAACGCCTCGACCAGCTCCTCCGCCTTCTCCTCCTCGGCCCGGTCCGACTCCCGCAGCGGCTGGCGCACCGCCGCGTCGAACAGCTCCACCGCCTGCGCCGCCACCGCCCGCACGGCGGTGTGGTGGGTGCGGGCCAGGTCGAGCAACCCGGCCAGCGGCAGCCCGGCCTGCAGCAGCCGCAACCCGGCCGACACGATGCGCACGTCGTCGGCCGTGTAGCTGGGCTCGCCCTGGTTCATCCGCGGCACGAGCAGCCCTTCCCGGGCCAGCGAGTCGATCAGCGGCAGCGGCACACCCGACCGGGCGGCCAGCTCCTCGGCCGTCACGAACTCCTCGTCGCCACCCGGAGCCACCGCCTCCGACACGGCCGCGGCCAGCGGCTCGTCGGCCCGATCAAGCTCGCCGTCGAGGAAGCGGCGGATGACGGCCAGCGTGAAGCCCCGGCGGCGCAGCTCCTTCACCCGGTCCATCCGGGCCAGATGCTCGGGCGTGTACCAGGCGACGCGCCCTTCCCGGACGGGCGGGGGCAGCAGGCGCTGCTTCTGGTAGAAGCGCACGGTGTCGACCGACACGCCCGCCTTCCCGGCCAGCTCCTCGACCCGCATCCGGGCCGGACGACTCCTCACGAGCGGGAATTCTAGTAGTGATCACTCCCACGAATCGCAGCCGGTTCAGAGGGGCGAAAGAAAAAAATCCGGAAGTCCCCGCGATTCAGGGCGTTTTGGACAGGGGTCACCCACTTGTGCCCTGTAGGTTGTGACACCAAGTGCAGCGGAGCACGATGTAGGGGGCTGGGATTGGGCAATCGGCTGTCGGGCCAGGAACAGGGGATGGCGGCGAAGCGTCCCGTGCTGGCCGTAGCAGTGGCCGCAACCCTTATGGTGATTGGGATTCTGGCGTTCCGGGGCTCCGGGTCCGGCGGCCCCGTGGTTCGGGCCGGCGGGAAGGCCCCGGGTGTGCCACCCACCGGTGCAGGCGCAGGCGACGGCGTCAACACCACGCTGGCCGCCGCCGGCCGGCCGGCGGCCAATACCCCCCGGCCCGTCGAGATCGCCGCCATCGAGGGCGGCTCCGTCGTCCTGCTCGACAGTCGTGACGGACACACCCTGCGCACCCTGGCCAACCATCCCGAAGCGACCACCGGCGGCTTCCCCTACCTGCAGGGCGTCTCGCTCAGCCCCGACCGGAGCCAGGTCTTCTACTCCCTGGTCGGCGACTGCGGCCCGGCCACCATCTACCGGGTGCCGATCGACGGGAGCTCGGCCGCGGCGGCGATCCTCACCGGCGTGTCGCCCGCAGTCAGCCCTGACGGCCGCAAACTGGCCTACGCCGTTGCCATCCCCTCGCAGGAGGAGCGGCACTGCCAGAACGCCGTCGTGGTGCGGGACCTCCAGACCGGCGCCGAGCGCACCTGGCGCTATCCCGACACGCCGGACTACGCCATCAGCCTCTATCAGGACGCCGTCATCAGCGAGATCGACTGGGCCCCCGACTCGACCCGGCTGGCCTACACGCTCTCCTACGAGGGCGACTCCGTCTCCGTGCTCGACACCGAGACCGACGCGGACCTCGGCGAGACCGATGAGGTCGTGATCCCCGACGGCGGCGGCAACTCCAGCCACCCGGCCTGGCAGGCCACCAGCGGCCTCCTCGGCGTGTTCAACACCCGCTTCGAGTGCTGCTACGACGACAACTACAACGGGCCGCCCCGCGCCCTGCTGGTCAACGTCGACCGCCGGCTCGGCACGCCGCTGCTCCCGGCGGGACGGCGCGTCACGGCCCTCGACTTCGACCCCAGCGGCACGCACCTCCTCTTCGTCGACAGGGGCCGCCTCTACCGCCGGAGCGGCGTGCAGGCGCCGGTGGATCTGGGCTCGGGCGTCACCGCCGCTGACTGGTGAGCCCCGCTCCACCCGTCACCCGCACCGCGCTGCGGATCTGCCCGCTGTGCGAGGCCGGGTGCGGCCTGGAGGTCGGCCTGTCAGCGACCGACGAGGTCGTCCGCATCCGCGGTGACCGCCGCGACGTGTGGAGCGCCGGCTACCTCTGCCCCAAGGGCCCGGCCCTCAAGCACCTCCACGAGGACCCGGACCGGCTGCGGGCCCCCGTCGTGCGGCGCGGCGGCCGCCTCGTCGAGGTGGGCTGGGACGAGGCCCTCGCCGAGGCGGGCCGCCTGCTCGGGGGAGTCGTCGCCGCCCACGGCCGGGAGGCGCTGGGCGTGTATCTGGGAAACCCCAACGTCCACAATCTGGGCGGGCAGCTCTACGTCAAACCACTGGTCAAGGCGCTCGGCACGCGCAACGTCTTCACGGCCAGCACGGTCGACCAGCGGCCCAAGGAGATCTCCTCCGCGCTGCTGTTCGGGGCGCCGCTCACCGTGCCCGTCCCCGACATCGACCGCACCGACCATCTCCTCCTGCTCGGCGCCAACCCGTTCGACTCCAACGGGAGCCTGGCCACCACGCCGGACTGGCCCGGCCGGCTCGACGCCATTCGCGCCCGGGGCGGGCGGGTCGTCGTCGTCGACCCGCGCCGCACGGCCACCGCCGACCGGGCCGACGAGCACGTCGCCATCCGGCCCGGCGGCGACGCCTTCCTGCTCTTCGCCCTGCTCAACGTCCTCGCCGGCGAGGGACTGGTCGACCCCGGCCCGGCGGCGCCGTTCCTCAGCGGGCTCGACGACGTGCTCCAGTTGGCCGCGCCGTTCACCCCCGAGGCGGTGGAGCCGGCGACCGGTCTCCCGGCCGCCACCGTCCGGCGGCTGGCCTTCGATCTGGCCGACGCTCCGACCGCCTGCGTCTACGGCCGGATCGGCACCACCACTGCCGAGTTCGGCACGCTGGCCTCGTGGTTGGTCGACGTCCTCAACGCCGCCACCGGCAACCTCGACCGCCCCGGCGGCGCCATGTTCGCCAAGGCGGCGGCCGGGGCGCCCAACACCCGGGGTGCGCCCCGGGTCGGGCGGCCCGTCCGCCTCGGCCGGTACGGCAGCCGGGTGCGGGGCCTGCCCGAGAGCCTCGGCGAGCTGCCCGTCGTCTGCCTGGCCGAGGAGATCGACACGCCGGGCGACGGCCAGATCCGGGGGCTGGTCACGGTGGCCGGCAACCCGGTGCTGTCGACGCCAAACGCCGCCCGGCTCGACGCCGCCCTCGCCGGCCTCGACGCCTACGTTGCCGTCGATCCCTACGTCAACGAGACCACCCGCCACGCCGACGTGATCCTGCCCGTCCCGTCGCCGCTCCAGCGGGGACACTACGACTTCTTCCTCTCGCAGCTGGCGCTGCGCAACGTCGCCCGTTACACGCCGCCGGTCCTGCCTCTCGACCCGGGCGTGCTCGACGAGTGGGAGGTGTTGGCCCGGCTGGCGCTCGTCGCCGCCGGGGTGGAGCCGGGGCGGGACGACCCCGCCGAGGTGGACGGCGAACTCGTCCGGTCGGCGGCGGCGGCGGCAGTGGCCGACCCGTCGAGCCCGGTGCAGGGCCGCGACGCCGACGAGCTCGTTGCCGCCCTCGGCGACCGCCGCGGCCCGGAGCGCCTCCTCGACCTGATGCTGCGGACGGGTCCCTACGGCGACGGCTTCGGCGCGGTGCCCGGAGGGCTGTCGCTCGACGCTCTGCTGGCCGCACCGCACGGCATCGACCTCGGGCCGCTCGAGCCCCGCCTCCCGGACGTGCTGCGCACTCCGAGCGGCATGGTGGAGCTCGCCCCCGAGCCGTTGGTGGCCGACGTCGCCCGTCTCCGGGCTGTCCTTGGCGGCTCACGCCGCCCTGATCAGGGGGACACCCCCTGTCCCCCGGGCCTCGAGGAACGGCGCAACGTCGACGGGCACGGGTCGCTGGTCCTGATCGGGCGGCGCCAGCTGCGGTCGAACAACTCGTGGATGCACAACGTGTCGATCCTGGTGAAGGGCCGACCCCGCTGCACTCTGCTCGTCCACCCCGACGACGCCGCCCGGCTGAGCCTCGCCGACGGCGCGCTCGCCGAGGTCACCTCCCGGGCCGGGTCGGTGACCATTCCGGTCGAGGTGACAGAGGCGATCCGGCCCGGCGTCGTGAGCATCCCCCACGGCTGGGGGCACGACCGGCCCGGCGTCCGTCTCGGCGTCGCCGGCCGCCACGCCGGCGTCAACAGCAACGTCCTGGCCGAGGACGACCGGTTCGATCCGCTGTCCGGCACCGCCGTCCTCAACGGAATCCCCGTCAGCGTCCGCCCTCCGCCAGCAGCGCGCCGAGGCGGCGGGTGAACTCGCTGCGGGTCAGGACCTCGTCGGCTCCGGCGTCGCGTCCCGCCTGGAGCACGTCGGCCTGCACGTGCTCGCCGTAGGCCACCACCGTGACGCCGGCGGCGGCCGCCGCCGACACCGCCTCGAGGGCGCCGCCGCCCGGCACCATGAGATCGATCACCACGAGGTCGGCGCCGGCCAGGTTGTCGCCGACGTCGGCTGCGCGGGTGATGATCTGGCAGTCGTGGCCGTGCTGCCGGGCGGCGTCGCGGACCCGGGTGGAGAACATGAGATCCCGGATGCAGCCGAGCACCTTCACGGCCGCGGAGGCTAGCGCCTCGCTCCGGGCGGTACGGTCAGACCATGCATCCGATCGAGCGGCTCCGGTGGGTGGCCCGTTCCCCGGAGGGGGACGCGTCGCTAGTGGCGGCCGAGGCGGCCGACGCCCTGGCCGGCTTCGCCGACGACCCCGCCGGGCTGGTGATCGCCTCCCGGCGGCTGATCGAGCGGCGGCCGGCGGCGGCTCCCCTGTGGTGGTTGGCGTCCCGGGTGCTGTGCTCCCTCGAACCGGCCTTCGAGGCGATGGACGCCGCCGCCGATCTCGAGCGCGACCGCACGCCGGTGGCGCTGGCCGGCGACCTCCCTGGCGGGACCATCGCCATCGTCGGCTGGCCCGATCAGGCCGGCGTCGCCCTGCGGATGCGCGCCCGGATGGGCGGCGGCGAGGCCGGCGCAGCCCGGGTTGTGGTCGTGCCGTCGGGCAATCCCCGGGGGATGGGGGGTGTCCCCCCGACAATGGCGCCCGGGGGACGGGGGGTGTCCCCCCGACAGGGGCGGCGTGAGCCGCCAACATCAGAAGCCGCCACAGACAGCTGGGGTTGCGTCGACTGGCTCCAGTCGCACGGCGTCGACGCCCGCCTGTTGCGATCGGGCGAGCTGGCCGCCGCCGGGCGGCGCTGTGTCCTGGCGCTGCTCGAGGCCACCGCCGTCGGGCCCGACAGTTTTCTGGCCGCCACCGGTTCCGCCGCCCTGGCTGCCGCCGCCCGGGACGCGCGCCGCCCGGTGTGGCTCGTCGCCGGCGTCGGTCGCGCCCTCCCCGGAGCGCTCTACGACGCCCTTCTCCGCCGGGTGGGCGACGACCCTCGGGAGCTTCACCAGCCTCCCTCGAAGCACACCCCGTTGGAGGTCGTGCCGCTCGACGCTGTCGACGAGGTCGCCGGCCCCGCCGGCCCCGTCCCCCGCTCGCAACTCGCCCGCCCGTCCTGCCCCGTCGCCGCCGAACTCCTCCGCTTCTCCGGCTGAGCCGGAGAACCCGACGAAACTGGCGTTCCTTTTCCGCTCCATTCCCGGTAAAGGAACGCCAGAAGGGGTGCCGGGGCCGCCGGGTCAACGGGGCGCCCGTTACGATCCGCGGGCGATGGCTCTCCCCGAACCGGAACCCGCGCCCGAGAACGCTGAGGCGGGCGTCGAGCAGGAGGCGGCCAAGGTGCCGCCGTTCACCACGCTCGTCCTCGTGCGGCATGGGGTGACGGAGGAGACCGGGCCGATCCTGTCGGGGCGCCGCCCCGGAATCGGGTTGTCGGACAAGGGCCGCCGGCAGGCGGAGGCGGCCGGGGAGCGCCTGGCGGGACTGCCGGTGGCGGCGGTGTACTCGAGCCCGCTGGAGCGGTGCCGGCAGACGGCGGAAGCCGTCGCTGCCCCCCACGGCCTGCCGGTCAACGACGCCCCCGGACTGTTCGAAGCGGACTACGGCGAATGGTCCGGCCGCAAGATCGAGGAGTTGCGGGGCACCGAACTGTGGAAGCTTGTCCAGGTAACACCGTCGGCGGTGCGGTTCCCGGGGGGCGAGTCGGTGCGGGAGATGCAGTCCCGGATCATCGGAGCGGTGGAGGACATCGTCGCCACCCACCCAGGCCAGATCGTCGTGGCCGCCTCCCATGCCGACCCCATCAAGGCGGTGGTGGCCCACTACACCGGCGTGCACCTCGATCTGTTCCAGCGGCTGTTCGTTTCCCCCGCGTCGTGCACGGTGCTGCGCTTCGGTCCGGCCGGTGCCGCCCTCGTGAAGCTCAACGACACCGGCTCGCTCGACGAGCTGCGCCCGCCCGACCCAAAGTCGGGCGAGGTCGACACCTCCGCCGGCGCCACCACCGACCCCGGCGCCACGCTTGGGGAGTCGACCGATGCCTGAGATCGAGTTCGACCCCGTCGACTCCATCGGGGCCGGTCAGAGGGTCTTTCCAGCGTCCGTGACCGGTCCTGTGGTCACGAAACGGTCACAGAACTCCTGAGGTCCCGTCGACCAGGGCGGCCACCGACACGGCAGCGGCGGCGTCGTCATCGGGCATGAGGTGGCCGTAGCGGTCGAGGGTGAACGACACGGAGGCGTGGCCCAGTCGGCGTGAGACGACCTTGATGTTGACCCCGGCTTTGAGCAGGTGGCTGGCGTGCGAGTGCCTCAGGTCGTGCCAGCGAATGGGCGGGACGCCGGCTCGGGCGATCCGCCGGACGAACTTCTCCGCCTCCTTGGCCGGGTTGAGCGGGCTGCCATCGACGGCGGCGAAGACAAGGCCTTGATCGGCGTAGCCAGGCCCCACGGCAAGGCGGACGGCGGCCTGTGCGGCGAGATGGCGCCGCAGGACGCCGACCGTCTCGGGATCGAGGTCGAGGGTCCGCTGGCCGTGGTCGGACTTGGTGTGGTCCACGAGCCCGACGCGGTCGATCAACTGCCGGCGAACGCGGAGGCGCCCGGCGTCGAGGTCGAGGTTGTCGCGGTGGAGGCCGTACACCTCGCCTCGGCGCATGCCTGTCATGGCGGCGAGGCGGACTGGTCCGAGAAGCGGATCCTCGGTCATCGCCAGGTGGGCGAGGAAACTACGGAGTTCTTCGGGCGTCCAGAACCGCATCTCCGGGGCCCTCGCCGCTTTGGCGGAGGGAGCAGTCGCGTCGGTGGCCGGATTCTGGTTGATCAGCTTCTTGCGCCGGGCGTCGCCAAGCGCCTTGCTGATGATTGCGTGGGTGTAGCGAACGCTGGCCGGCGAGAGCCCGCCCTTTCCGTCCCGACGACCGTTGGCGAGGAGCTCGGCATAGAGCCGGTCGAGGTCGAGGGCGGTCAGGGCTTGGAGTCGAGCGGCACCGAGGCGGGGCAAGACATGAAGGGTCAGACGTTCCCGGTAGGAGGTGATCGTCGTCTGCTGCTTCCCGGCGACGGCAAGGCCAGCGAGCCAGGACTCCAGGTACTCGCCCAACGTCAGCCGCTCGGGGGTGACGAAGGTGCCTTCCCCAAGGGAGTGCAGCACCTTGGTGAGTTCCCGCTGAGCCTCGCCCTTGGTTCGGAACCCCCGGCGGCGAACCTGGCGCCGCATTGCCCCCGACGGTGCGATGTCGACGACGAACCCCCACGTCCCGTCGGCTGCCTGCTTGACGCTGCCCTCACGCCTCATCGCTACTTCTTTCCTCCTTGGTACGGGGTCACACCGGGCGGGATCATGCCGAGCTGCTTGTCGCGGCTGAGCGAGGGGCCGCTGTCGTACTCATCAGCCCTGATCGTCCTCGACGGATCGGCCACGCTTGCGTCGTCCGCCTGATGCCGTCTCGTCCTCCGTGCTGTCTGGTGCCGTCTCGTCCAGGATGGCGGCGGCCGGCCGGCTGGAGCGCGTGAAGTCGTCGTCCCAGGTGTGTTCGGCGATGAAGCCGCGGATGCCGGCCTGGCGGAGGTGGTCGACCCATCTGCCGAGTTCCTCAACAGCGTTGTCGAACTCGTCGGCATGGTTGTCGAGGAGGGCGAGGAGCATCTCCTTGCGGCGTTCCTTGTAGCTCCAGGCCCGGGACTCGGCCGGTTGGCCGGTGAGTTTCTCCACGATCAGCTGCGCCTCGGTCGGGTCGTGCATTCCCAACTCCCGGAGGCGGGAGTAGAGCGGCTCGAGCTTCTCGGGCCGGCCGAGGAGCCAGATGAGGAGCTCGTCGACCTGGCGGGTCGTGCCCCGCATGAGCCGGTGGTCGCCCTTCGGGGGGAGGAGGAACCACAGGATCGGCAGGTCGAAGACCATGGCGAAGATGAGCAGCTCGTGGGCGTCGAACTCCCGGCGACGGTCGCCGTCCCAGGCGCGCTCGATGGCTGAGATGCTGGCCTGGGTGAGCCGTGTGCCCAAGTGGTACTCGAGCCGGGCGGCGAACTCCTCCTGGGTCCAGCCCCGGAGTTCCCGGGCGAGCCGGACGTTGTAGGCCACGACCTGGTTGAGGTCGACCTGGGGGCGGGGATCGGGCGGCCGGGTCCGCTCCGGCGGCTCGGGCGGCTCCTGATGGCGGCGGCGGGGCACGAACACCACCCTACATTGCCTCCCGCTTGTGAAGCCACTGTCCCGGCACTTTGGACGTGGTATCATCCGCGGGCTGTGTTGTCAACGTCTGGGGGCTATGCCAATGGACGATCGGATCCCGCCCTTCCTCACCGTCGAAGAAGCCAGCCGCCTCCTGAAAATCGGCAGGACGAAGGCATATGACCTGACCAAGGAGTGGCGCGCCACCGGCGGCCGCTCCGGCCTGCCAGTCGTTGACCTTGGTGACGTCCTGCGCGTTCCGGGGCCAGTGATCGAGAAGATGCTCGGCACCGGCCTGGCCAGCGCCGCCCCACTCGCTGAACAACACCGCCGGACGCGTCGCCCGGAGTCGACACCGACCGCGCCGCCGACGGCCCCGTTGAAGCCGACGGCCGACGAACGTCCGGTCGATGATGCGGCTGAAGTGCGGGCGGCTGACTCAGGCGCGCCTAGGACCCCACCGTCCCCGGCGACGCCAACGCGTCGTCGACGCCGTCGAACGCCAGACCAACTCCCCCTCTTCCACCCGATCACCCCGACGAACACCAACCCCCCAGCACCGAACCCCCAACACCCCGCAGCGACCACCCACCCATGAACCCAGCCCTTCAGACCTCCACCCCTCAACGTCCGACAGACAGTTGCCAGCCCTCCGGGCGGGCGTTGCCCGGCGCCGCGGCGTTCAGACCGGAGTCGGGGTTCTAGCCGTGTTGCGGATCGCGAAGCTGGCCGACGCCGAGTACCTGCTGCGGCAGGTGGCCCTGGGGATCGAGGACTACTACATGGGCTCCGGCGAAGCGCCCGGGGTCTGGCAGGGCGACCTCGCCGCCGAGCTAGGTCTGGCCGGGGTGGTGGAGGCCGACCACCTGCGATCGCTCCTCCTCGCCCGGGACCCGACCACAGCCGCCGAGATGCTCCCGGGGCACCGGGCCCGGACGGTGACGGCGTTCGACGTGACATTCTCGGCCCCGAAGACGGTCTCGCTGCTGTGGGCGTTCGCCTCGCCGGAGGCGGCGGCGGTGGCGTCGATCGCCCACGTCGAGGCGGTGACCGTCGCCCTCGATTTCCTGGAACGGCGAGCGGTAACGACCCGGCTCCAGGTCGACGGCGAACGCCAGCGGATCCCGACGGGGATGGCGGCGGCCACGTTCGTGCACCGAACCTCTCGGGAGGGCGATCCGCAACTCCACAGTCATTGTGTGGTGGCCAACCTCGGCCGTCGGCCCGACGGCACCTACGCCGCGCTCGACGCCACGCCCCTGTATGAGTGGGGCCGGGCGGCGGGGTCCGTGTACCAGGAAGAGCTTCGCCGCCGTCTGACAGAGCAGCTCGGCGTGGAGTGGGGACCGAGCCGCCACGGCTGCCGGGAGATCGCCGGGTTCGACCCCGGGTGGCTGCGGACCTTCTCCAAGCGGACCCAGGCCATCGACGAGTACCTGGCCGGCGCCGGGCCCGAGAATCCCGACCCCAAGCAACGGATGTGGGCCGACGAGGCGGCATCACTGGCCACCCGGCCCCGCAAGGACGGCTCCCTCACCCCCGAGGTGCTCCGGGAACGGTGGCAGACCGAGGTGGACGGGATCGGGATGCCCACCGGCCACGCCCTCGACGCCCAGGTCTGCGGCCGGACCATCCCGATGTTGCGGCCCCGCCTTGAGTGGGGCGACCTGGTCGATGCCCTCATCGACCCGGAGGAAGGGCTCTGCGCCCGCCGGGCCCGCTTCAACGAAGCGCACGTCGTCGAGCACATCGCCGCCCTCGGCGCCGGACGCCTCACCGTCGAGGCCATCGAAGACCTGGCCGAGGCGTTCATCGACTCCGAGCACACCGTTGCGCTCGTCGACCGCACCGGTCGCACCTCGCCGCAGTACTCCACCGTCAACCATCTCCTGCTCGAGGAACGGGTGCTCGACCTGGTCGGCGAGCTCTCCGCCACTCCCGTCGACGCCATCCCGCCGACCATCATCGAACAGGCCATCGCCGCCGAATCACCCGGCCTCGGAGCCGACCAGGCCGACGCTGTGCGGGCCCTCGGCGCCACCGGACCGGCCATCCGCACCGTGATCGCCCCGGCCGGGTTCGGCAAGACCACCACCGTCCACGCCGCCGCAGCCGCCGCCAGCGCCGCCGGCCACCCGATCGTGGGGCTGGCCGCCACCAACCAGGCCGCCGGCGAGCTCCGTCAAGCGGGGATCGACGCCATGACCGTCGCCCGTTTCGCCCTCGACGGCGCCCCCCTCCCCGCCGGGGCGATCGTCGTCCTCGACGAGGTGTCGCAGGTCGCCACCAGCGATGCCGAGATCGTCCTGGCTGCCGTTGCCGCCACCCCCGGGGCCGGCCTGTGGTGCCTCGGCGACCCCCACCAGGCCCAGGCCGTGCGGGCCGGCGGTCTCGGCGCCGAACTGGCCCGCCTGGGCCGCGGCGACGCCATTCCCGCTCCCGAGCTGACCGAGAACCGCCGCCAACTCGAACCGGCCGAACAACGGGCCCTGGCCCGCTACCGGTCCGGTCTCGTGGCCACCAGCCAGGCCATCCGACGGGAGCACGGCTGGGAACACGATCTCGGCTCCCCCCACGCCACCCGGGAAGCCCTCGCCGACGCCGTCGTCGCCGACATCGCCCGGCACGACCCGGCCGGCGTCGTGGCCCTGGCTGTCTCCCACGCCGACTGTGAAGACCTCGCCGACCGCATCCGTGACCGGCTCCGGGCCGCCGGCCACCTCCACGGCCCCGAACTGGCCGGCCCCGCCTGGGGCAACGGCGAACGCCGCTACGCCGCCGGCGACCGCCTCCTCGTCCACGGCACCCTGCACACCAACGGGCAGCGCCTCCACAACGGCAGCGTCGTCACCGTCACCGCCGTGACCCCGGTCGGTCTCCACGCCGTCGGTGCCGACGGGCGCTCGACCACGCTCCCCCGGGAATTCGTCGAGGGCCGGCGCCGCGACGGCAGCCCCAACTGCTCCCATGCGTGGGGCCGCACGGTCGATGGCATCCAGGGCGGCACCTGGCCCCAGGTCCACCTCCTCGGCACCGCCGCCCTCGAACGGTTCACGGGCTACACCGGCCAGAGCCGCTCCCGCCACGCCACCCACACCTGGAACGTCACCCGACTCCCCGACATCGATCACGGCGGCGTCCTCGCCGACCAGCGCACCCCGGAACGGGAAGTCCTCGACGCCCTCCGCCGCCAACCCGACACCGGCTTCGCCATCCACGACGCCCCCGGGCGAGTGCAACGCCTCCTGGCCGAACAAGCCGACCTGCGAGCCCTCCTCCAGCACCGGCCGCCCGACCGGCGCCCGGCGCTCCACCAGGCAGAACTGGCCCTCGGGTCGGCCAAGAACGAGCTGCACTGGGCCCACTACCGCCTCGACCACGCCCAGGAACGCCTCGACCAGTTCGGGCCCCTCTCCCAGCTGCGGAGCCACGGCCGCAAAGAAAAGGCCTCCACCGCGAACCAGATCGACCGGTTCACCGACGACGTCCGCAAGGCCGAAGCCAAGATCGCCGGCTGCGAACAAGCGCTCGAGGAACTCCGCCCCGAACTCGACCGGCGCCTCCAATGGGACGTCGACCACCTGTTCCCGGACTCCCGCCTGCGCAGCATCGAGGCCGAACTGGCGGAGCTCAGCCAGTCGCCCCATCAGCACCTCTCCCGGGGAGCGTCGCTGCTCCGGCGAGCACTGGGAGGGGACCAGCCGGTTTGGCTCGATCGGCTCGCCGAAGTCAGGAAGCCGCCCCTCCCCGGCCGGGACCCGGGCGCAGGCATCGACCTCGGGCTCTGAACTTCGTTCCTGAGTCAATCAGGCCGCTGTGGGACGAGCTTTCGAGGTCGTGCGACTAGCCAAGCACAGCTCATTCTGACATCGACTTTGATGAGAACCAGACGGTCGCGATGGCCTGCGGCTCGACGCGCTCGTAGTGACCGTTGACGTATCGGGCCGCTCTCGCCGTCCAGACAGGGTGTGTCTTATCGATCCCTCGCAAGAGAACCAGGCCGAGTTCCTCGCCGCAGTAGGAATCGACGACATCACCGTCATCTCCACCGGAGGGGTCCAGGGAGTCACCGCCGCAACACAGCTCCATATCCGCTGTTGACGTCCCCGGGGGTGGTGGGATTTGAGGGCTGGTAGGGGGTCCACCACGTAGAGGGCCACCGGCGTGATCCTCAGCGTGACCTAGCCGGGTTACGCACAGGAGGAAGAGACGCCGATGGCCCTGGACCAGTCTGCCTTGACCGAACTGCTCGACGCCTTGAAGGCCGGCGGTGACCTGGACTTCATGCGCCGGGCGATGGAGGTGGTGCTCCAGCTGCTCATCGAGCTGGAGGCCACGGAGAAGATCGGAGCGGGCCGCTACGAGCGGTCCGAGACCCGGACCACGCACCGCAACGGTAACCGGTCGAGGCTGTTGTCGACCAAGGCCGGAGACGTGAACCTGCAGATCCCCAAGCTCCGCCAGGGCAGCTTCTTCCCGTCCCTGCTCGAGCCGCGGCGGCGGATCGACAAAGCCCTGTGGGCGGTGGTGATGGAGGCCTACATCCACGGTGTGTCGACCTGCAAGGTCGACGACCTGGTCCAGGCGCTGGGCATCGAGGCGGGGATCTCCAAGAGCGAGGTCAGCCGGATCTGCGGAGAGCTCGACGCCGTGGTGGCCGAGTTCCGCGACCGGCCGCTCTCCCACATCGAGTTCCCCTACGTGCTCCTCGACGCCACCTACGTCAAGGCGCACGAGGGGGCCCACGTGCTCTCCAAGGCCATCGTCGTGGCCACCGGGGTGGCCCGCACCGGTGACCGGGAGGTGCTCGGCCTGGCGGTGGGTGACTCGGAGGACGGTGCCTTCTGGACAGCGTTCCTCCGCTCCCTCCGCGCCCGGGGGCTCTCGGGGGTGAAACTGGTGGTCTCCGACGCCCACCAGGGCCTGAAGGCCGCCATCGCCGGGGTCTTCGTGGGTTCCGCCTGGCAGCGCTGCCGGGTGCACTTCATGCGCAACGTGCTGGCCCGGGTGCCCAGGGGCTCGGCCGAGATGGTGGCCGCTGCCATCCGCACGATCTTTGCCCAGCCCGACGCCGGAGCCGTGGCCGACCAGCTCGAGGTCATCGCCGACAAGCTCGGCCACCAGTTCCCCGCCGTGGCCGCCATGCTGCGTGACGCCGGCCCGGACATCTGCGCCTTCGCCGCCTTCCCCCAGGTCCACTGGCGCAAGATCTGTTCAACGAACCCCCTGTCCGGGTCAATGTCGAGATCAAGCGGCGAGCCGATGTCGTCGGCATCTTCGCCAACGAGAACTCGGTCCTGCGCCTGGCAGCCGTTCTCCTCGAGATCCATGACGAATGGGCCGTGGCCGAGCGCTGCTACCTCTCGGCCGGCTGTCTGGCGAAGCTCTACGAGACCGGGCAGGATGACAGCCCGAAGGAGGTGCAAGGAGCGCACAGCGAACTCGTGGCCTGACCACCACGACCATCGCTGAGGATCACGACGACGCTCTCATTCCCACCACTCCGCGGGGCGCGGCCTATCCGCTTGAGAAACCCTGGGTTAGATTTGCACTCTCGAGACGGGGGAGCTCTCGGGCGAGGGTTCCTCGGAGGGAGGGAGCGATGAGCGCTTCCGCGTCCGGCCGGGCGGCTTGTTGCGACCGCGTCTGTCCGTCTTCCTGCACATCTCGTCCAATCCCGTCGCGGGCAGATCGGAGTGGGCAATGAGCACGACCAGCATCGTCACGGTGCTCTTTACGGACTTGGTGCAGTCCACCGACGCGCTGTCCCGCCTTGGTGAAGGTCAGGCTGAGGCGCTCCGTCAGACGCACTTCGCGCTCCTG
>Ga0299907_10000793_pt1 | contig 16540 bp, 16 predicted proteins | sample RVTome_16_FD_198680 | JGI IMG/M metagenome (GOLD analysis project Ga0299907, IMG submission 198680) | Soil microbial communities from uranium-contaminated site in the Upper Colorado River Basin, Wyoming, United States - RVT152D67 (version 2) ...
GTATCCCGACGACAATCAGAAGCATGGGGAGGACTCCGATCACGAACGTGATCGCGATGTCAACCACGTTCTGCAGGCCGGCAACCAGATTCCTGGCCGCGTCACGCACGGTTTCTATCGGGGCCCATCCCTCCTCGACAACCGGTACGGCGGCGTCGCTTGGTTCAACGGTCATGCTCACCGTGGCCAGATCGACGGCGTCGGACAGGTAGTTGAGCTGACCCTGGATCTGCTCGATCTGGCCTCTGGTGTTTGAGATCTCGGTAAAGACCCGCAGGAGCTTCTCGGGGTCGGCGTCGGGCTGTTCACGCACTTCTTCGAGCAGTGACCGGAGCTCGGCCTCTAGGAGGGTGAGGTTGGCCAACTGCGCCTCTAGGTCGATGAAATTCTCCGTGACGTCCTGGGCATCCTGGGACTCGGAAAGAACCTCCTCGGCTACATCTTTGAATCCGGAGAGGGCGGCACTGAGGTTGGCTGACGGCACCCGGACTGTCACCGAGACGTATGGCTGGTCTTCGACCCCACTCGGGTTGACTTCTGCACCGGAGACGAAGCCGCCGTTCTGTTCTGCGATTTCGACAATCTCCTCGTAGGCCGCCCTGGTGTCATCTGACGCCAGTTGCAGGGCGACGTTTCGAATGACCTTGCGGTCGGCCGATAAGGCAATCTCGAACTCCAGGTTCTCGCCGGTGCCCGCTCCGTCGTCACTGACCGGGGCCGCTTCATCCGTGTCGGCCCGCTGGGAGGAGGGAGACCCCTCTCCACCCAAACCGGATCCGATCTCCGAAAATGTCTCCGACGCTGCTTCACCGCCGCACGCCGTGAGGACCAGCCCCAGAACCCCCATTACCACAAGTGTTCGTCTCATTTCAATCTCCTTCTCATCCCGGCTTTCGCCCCGACTAGGCCTTTGACGCGCCATTGCACGCATTGGGTTCCCGTTATCGTTGGACTGATGTACGGAGGACCGCTCAGAAACCTCGCCCTGGCAGGATCGGCCGAGGACATCGGCGCGACCCACGGTCTGCGACTTGCTGAACACATCCGGGCGTATCTGTCGGATCGGCTCGACCTTGCCGGCGACTCCTATTGGGCCGGCCGGGAAGAAGATGCCGACCGGATTCTCGAGATGGCGACCGCCACCCTTGACCTCCACGATCAGTTTTCCGAGGAGCTCTATGCCGAGATGGTGGCCATGGCTACCAGTGCGGGGATAACCCCGGCGGAGGCTGTTGTGGTCGGCGGATTCACCGATCTGATCGATCTGGTTCGAGCGGCTGGCCAACCAGGTATCGAGGAGGACGACTGCACGGGCGTGATCGATGCGGAGAACGGTCTCATTGCTCAAACCTGGGATATGCACGCGTCGGCCGGCGAGTATGTGTACCTCTTTGACATCAGGCCCGACAATCGCCCTCGGGCTATCGTCCAGTCGACTGCAGGATGTGTCGGCCAGATCGGTATCAACGAGGCAGGGATTGCGATCGGAATCAACAATCTCACCTCAATCGGGCGACCGGGTGTCACCTGGCCTTTCGTAGTGCGCAAGGTTCTGGAGCAGAGCAACCTCGACGACGCGGTGAAGGTTGTCCTCGACGCCAAACTCGCAGGTGGTCACAACTTCATGCTCATGGGTAGCGACGGCGCCGGCTGCAATATTGAGGCGATGCCAGGGAGCCGGCAAGTGACAAGCGTGGATTCGGGCTCCTTCGTCCACACCAACCACTGTCTGGACGCCGCAACTCGAGCCGAGGAAGGTCTTCGCAACCCGCTCAATGAGGCAAGTTCCGATGGCAGGCTCGAGCTGGGAAGAGCTCTCGCTTCAAATCTCGACTCATTCTTCGCAGACCCCGAGATCAATCGGGAGGCGGCAACCCCCCATGACGTCGCCACGTGTGGAGCGGTTGTGATGCGACCGGCGGCCCGAACCATCGAGGCGGTCTGGGGCCAGCCAGGATCGCAACCATGGGAGCGCTTCGACTTTGGCTGAGGGCGGGGAGTCGATAACGCTGGTCAACCTCGATGAGTCGATGGCGCCTGTCCTGGCCGCTATTGAGCTTGCCTGCTTTCCTCTAGCCAACCCTGCCGACCTGCTCGGCGAGGACGACATCCGCGCATATGCCCGGGTGTTCCCTGAGGGGTACTTTGTCGCCTTGGACGATCTGACTCCGGTGGGGATGGGCGCCGGCATCTTCCTCGATTTCGACTTCGACAACATCCAGCACACGATCGCCGAGATCACTGGCGAGAACCAGTGTGGAAACCACGACCCCGATGGCGCCTGGTACTACGGAACGGACATCACCGTTCTCCCCGAGTACCGGGGTCGGGGTATCGGCCGCATGCTTTATGAAGCCAGGAAGGATCTTGTCCGTCGGTACGGCAAACGCGGGATCATCGCCGGCGGATCTCTGCCCGGGTTCTACAACCACAAATCGGAAATGACGATCGAGGAGTATGTGACCGCGGTTGTCGCCGGGGAACTTCGCGACCCGACCCTTACTTTCCAACTCGACAACGGCTTCGAAGTGAGAGGGCTACTGGAGAATTACATCGAAGATGAAGCAGATGATGGCTGGGCCACGCTGATCGTCTGGGAACCGGCTTGACGTCTATTTGCGGACCGTTCGCTCCTGGCGGTGGAAGAGGTCGACAGAAGTAGTCGAGTCCACGGTCACAAATGCTTCGGGGTTGATCTGCCTGATCAGCCCGGTGGCCTCGACGACACGTTTTCTGGGCAAGACACAGAAGGTGATCCTCACGTCACCCTCCAATCCGTTTCCGTTGATCACCGTCGCCCCGAATCCTTTCTTCCGAAGCGCCGGAGCGACCGGATCCGAGGCGACCGGGGCAATGATTCGCACCATTGCCTGGCCGAGTGCCATCCACTCCTCGACCAGAGCACCGAGATAGGTCCCTGCCGCGAAGCCTGCCGCGAACGCGATCATCCGGAGTGGGTCGTCGAGGCCGTCGAGTACCCGGATGACTGCGATCACCCAGATCAGAGCTTCGACAAAACCGAGGGCTGTGGCAGTGCCCTTCCGCCCCTTGCCGAGGAGCACGATTCGGACCGTCGCCATGCCGACGTCGAGCAGCCGGAGAAAGAAGATCAGAAACAGGTCGAGGAAGAGAGCCATTCCCTCAAGCGTAAGACCCACCTGCCGGATCGCCGCGGCATTGAATCAGTGGGGCACAGGAATGGGTAAGCGCTGGCGGAACCGACCGGTCGGCACTTCCGCGCCCGATCGGATCAGGGCGATCTCCCAGGAAGGCGAACTGCTCAGTGCCCATCTCAGCGCGGACACTGCGGCCTTTCCGGCCGGGATCGCGAAGGGTTGTGGCGAAAGGCCGAGCATTCTTCGGAGTCGAATCGGGATTGTTGCAGCGGCGGCGTCGTGCAAGATCCGGTAAGCCGGCTTGACCGCCGTGTCGAGCGGGGGGTCCTCGAGAAAGGCCACTGCTTCTCTCATCGGTTGGGAGGGCGCGATGTCGGAGTGGTCGACTATCCATCGCCGGAGGCCTTCGGCGGACGTTGGCATGGGGTCCGATCCGAGCAAGGCGCCAACACGGGTCTGCTCCTGCACAAAGCGATCACAGTCTGATCGGGTCAGAGGCTCCTCCCCGAAGACCTGGTGAGCGACGAGGAACGAGTCGGTCAGAGCGTTGTGCACCCAGGCGGAGAACCCCGGATCCGATGCGTCGTATTTCACACCTCTTTCGGATACTCCTTTGACCCGCCGATGAATCCGTTTCACGGCGTCGACTGCCTGTTCCACCTCGGGGATAGCGCCGAACGTGGTTGCGGTCACATATGCCGAGGTGCGTGATAGACGGCCAAGCGGGTCGTCCTTGTAGCGAGAGTGGTCTCCGACTCCCGCCACGACCTCGGGGTGCACCGCCTGGATCAGGAGACCTCTTATCCCTCCAACCAGCGACGAGACGTCGCCGATTACTTGCCATGACACCGAGTCGGGTCCGTGGAGCCCGGGGTCTCCCAAATACTCGAAACTCCTCGCCATCGGATACTCGACATGACGGAACGGCTGGGATGCCGCTCGGGCGATCATGTTCCGGATCGCCTCGATGAGAGCCGACGGCATGGTGTGACTATCCCCTCTGGATCGTCAAGCGGTTCGCCAGACCTTCGTGCATCGCGTTGCGGAATGCGACGCGCCAGGCACGACGGTGGTGTGGGGGCTGTAGGTCACGGGGCAGTCTTCCGTTCCGCCATCCCTGTGTTGATGCCGGCCGACTTTGCCCGTGTGCCTCCCGTTCGTTGTGGGGTCGGGGATGGCCGGGGACCACGTCATTGCGTTCGCGGGGAGAAGGCGCTTGAGTCGGGCAAACAGACGCCGGTCGGCCGAGGCTGCCGCGCTCATGTGGCCGTCTTCCGCTCTGCCATGCCATTTAGTACTTCGAGAACGATGCGGTTGGCCAGGTAGGCGGTTTGCTCGCCGGGACCGTCGTAGGCGGGTGAGACCTCCACGATGTCCGCACCGAGAACCTTCAGCTCGCGTGAGATGCGGCGGACGGTGTCGAGGATCTCACGGGAGTTGAGTCCCCCCGGCTCCGGTGTTCCTGTAGCGGGAGCGAGCCCGGGGTCGACGACGTCAATGTCGACGGAGATGAAGACGCCTTTTGCACCACCTGCGAGGCTGTATTCGACCGCTTCGTCGACAACTGCATCTAACCCTCGCTCGCCGATGTCTTTCATCATGTAGCAGCGCATTTTCTGCTCCGACATCCACTCCATCACATCGGGCTCCGGCCAGTAACCGCGGAGGCCGATCTGGACAAACCTGTGACCGGGAATCGCCCCTGATTCGATGAGACGGCGCATTGGTGTTCCATGCCCGATGAGAGACCCGTGTTGCGACAAACCGGTGTCGGCATGGGCGTCGAAATGGATCAGGCCGACTTCTCCGAAGCCATGGACACGGGCGACACCCGTGGCATCCGGCCATGTGATCGAATGGTCACCACCGAGGATGATCGGCACTTTGCCGGCGCGGGTCACCATCTCCACAGCGTCGGCAATGCGGTCGATCGATTTCTCCAGCTGCCCGGGAAAGACATAGACGTCGCCGACGTCGACAACTCCGAGAACCTCGAACGGGTCTATGCCTGTGTTCAGGTGGGGGCGGTAACCATCCATCGCGCCATAATCGGCGTTGCGTATCGCCTGCGGGCCAAACCGAGCCCCCGGGCGATATGTGGTGCCCCAATCAAACGGTGCCCCGATGATGACGACATCGCCGTCACCGAGGTTGTCCGGCGTGACCGAGGGCACGCCAAGGAATGAGTTCCTCGAGGCAAAGGAGATGTACTCCGCGGACGCGAACGGGATCTCGTTCTTGCGCTGTTCATATGGAGTTGGCATCTGCGGTTACGCTAACTGACCCGAATCTCTTCGGTGACGCGCATGACTCCACAGATAATTCAGAGGACATACTTAGGGCTGCTGTTGTTGCAGACCCTGGCCGCATCTTTGATCTGGGGCATCAACACTCTCTTCCTGCTCGATGCCGGACTGTCACTAACCGGTGCCTTTGTGGCCAATGCTGCCTTCACCGCGGGAATGATGATCTTCGAGGTACCGACAGGGGTAATCGCCGACGCTCGCGGGCGTCGGATCTCCTTCATGCTCGGTGCGGCAACCCTTCTGGTTACAACGCTCGCTTACCTCGCGCTCTGGAGTCTCCACGCGCATATTCTCTGGTGGATTCTGGTGTCTGCGCTGATCGGACTCGGGTTCACCTTCTTCTCCGGAGCGACCGAGGCCTGGCTGGTAGACGCTCTGGAGGCAACCGGATACGACGGCCCGATAGAAACTGTCTTCGGTAAGGGCCAGACCATCGGCGGCGTTGCCGTACTTATTGGCACCATCGGCGGCGGATTACTTGGCACCATCTCGTTGGGCATTCCCTACGCCCTCAGGTCGTTCCTCCTGCTCATCGTCGTTGCTGCGGCGTGGCAGTGGATGCACGACATCGGGTTTGAGCCCCACCGCGAGGGCACCGTAACAAGCCAGGCACGAGAGATCCTCAAAGCTTCGATTACCCACGGATTTCGGAATCCGCCCGTGAGGATGTTCCTCCTTGCGGCGCCGTTCTCGGCGGGCATCTACATCTGGGTGTTCTACGCGTTCCAGCCTTATCTGCTCGATCTGTTTGGTGACCCGAATGCGACTTATCTTGCAGGGATCGCGGCGGCGACGTTCGCCATCGCGCAAATGGTCGGAGGGGCGTCGGTGAGTCTGGTCCGGCGGGTATTCCGGAGCCGCACTTCGGTGATGGCCGGAGCCGTATCCCTGGGAGGGTTGGCCATCGTTGGAGTGGGCCTGGCATCACTTCTCGAGATACCCATAGGGTTCTGGGTGGCAGTTGTGCTGCTGGCCCTGGCTGCTCTAATCGCGGCGCTTTCCGGCCCCATGCAACAGGCCTATATGAACGCCGTGATCCCTTCGAAGCAGCGGGCCACGGTTCTCTCGTTCGCGTCGCTCACCGGGTCGGCCGGCGGTGTTGTGTTCCAGCCGGCTCTAGGCCGGGTTGCTGATGTGTGGTCATTGGGAACCGGCTACATCGTTTCAGGTGCCCTATTTCTCGTCCAACTCCCCTTTGTGCTGAGGGTGAAGGCCATGGGCCTCGACGCCGATATCGTGAGCCCGCCCTCAGACGCCCTTGTCGATGTCCCCCCCGATCCCCCGGCGCCGTAAGAATCGGCTCGTATCGTCCGGCGCCGTGGCATCATGAGTGGCATGGAAGAGCATGACGCAAGCCCCGACGGCCGGATGGGTAAGGCCATCGTCCGCGGCGTGATGATCGGTCTGCCAGTGACCTTCATTGGGTTGTCGCTGGGCATATATCTGATCACCAACAACGACATATTTGATTCAATGGCTACAGCGATTCTCCCCGGAATTCTCCTCGGCACTTTCGGCGGGGGTTTCGCCGGCATGGCCATGACCATGGAATAAGCGCGGTCACACGTCTTTTCGAAGGCTGAAGACCACAGTCTGCAGGTCGGTGAACTCGTCGATGCGCTGTCGACCCCAACCGGTGTCGGTACCGGCCGCGCCTCCAAACGGTTGGAAGGTCTCCCAGAAATCGGTCGAGTCGTTGACCACGACCGTGCCCGATCTGATCCTGTCGGCATACCAGAAGGCCTTCGTCAGGTCGTTGGTGAACACCGCCGCTTGTAGACCGAGGTGTGTTCGGTTGGCGACTCCGATCGCGTCATCGTCGTCTTTGGCCGACAAGATCGGCACTACAGGCCCGAACGACTCCTCTTGGGAGACCGACGCATCCTCGGGAACCCGGTCGATCACCGTGAACTCGTAGTAGAGGTCGGTCGGATGGCCGGCCGCCCGCCCCCCTCCGACCAGCACTTCGGCGCCCTTCTCCCTGGCGTCGGCGATATGGCGGTCCATCTTGTCTGCCGTGGGAGCGTTGTTGAGCGGGCCCATGTTGGTGTTGTCGTCGAAGGGGTCGCCGAGACGCACCTCCTGGGAAGCCTTCAGGGTCGCTTCCACGAATTCGTCGTGCACCTCGTCGACGACGATCACCCGCTCGGTGGCACAACAGACTTGCCCGGCGTTGTAGTAGGCGCCGTACACCGCCGCCTCCGCAGCGAGAGAGACATCAGCGTCAGATGTGACAATCGTTGGCCCGTTGCCGGACATCTCCATGATCGACCGTTTCAGGCCCATCCGGGAGACGATTCGTTTGCCGGTCTCCGATGAGCCGGTAAAGCCGATGGCGTCGATCCCGTCGTGGGTGACCAGTTGCTCGCCGATGTCGCCACCACCGGGAATAACCGAGATTGCCCCCTTCGGAACTCCGGCTTCCTCGAACACCTTGGCCATCTCCAAAAGAGCCCAGCTGGTGAACTCAGGTGGCTTGATGATGATGGCGTTGCCCGTTGCCAGCCCGGGCCCGACGTATTCCATGGGGATCATGACCGGAAAGTTCCACGGTGTGATCGCAGCCCACACACCAACGGGTCGTCGGACGGTGAACATCCGTCGATGACGCTCGGTTGTCGGTATCAACTCGCCCGACAGCCTCTTCACGTCTTCAGCGGCAATCTGGAAGTAGTCGCCCGACTCTGCAATGTCGTCGACCGACTCGGCCGCGAATGGCTTTCCCTGTTCGAGGGTGAGCAACCGCGCCACATCTTCCACCCGGCCCTGCCAGAACTCGTAGATCCTGAGACAAAGCTCGGCACGCTCGAACGCGGTCCAATGCCGGAGATCGGCTGCTGCCTCCTGGGCAGCTTTCACCGCTCGGTCGATATCTGCCCCGGACGCCTTGGGCACGTTGTATATGTGCTCGCCGGTGACAGGTGAGCGCACCTCGTAGTGGTCGTCACCGGTGCCTTCGGTCCACTCTCCGGCGATAAAGAGCTTGAGGTCTGTTGCCATGGCACGAAATCTAACCGGTATCAATCGGGATGGCTTTCCCCGATCGGCCGTTGGAGGAGGGACGCTCGAGGCAACCTGCCTGTCGAAAGGCTCCTCCCGTGAGTAATCTCAACGGACGTAGAGCCGGGTCGCCCGGCGTGGAGGAGATACTGGAGACTCCTACCCGCAGGCCGGCCCCGAGAGGAGTGAATTAATGGGCCTCCAGGGAGAACAGACCAGGGATTGGTTCAATCGGGCACGGTCGACCTTGATCAATGGTGTGTCCAGCCAATTCCGCTACTGGGGCGACGACGACACGATCGTCATCGAGCGCGGTGAGGCCGGCCACCTCTTTGACATGGATGGCAAGCGTTACATCGATTACCAGCTCGGGTTCGGCCCCGTAATCCTCGGCCACGGCGACCCCGAGGTCTCAGAAGCAGTCGCCGCCGCGGCCGGCCATGCCACCAGCTTCGCCATGACCCAGCGCCGCGAGATCGAAGCAGCCGAGAAGGTGCTCGAGGCACTTACCTGGGCGGAGCGGATGCGGTTCACCAACACCGGGACCGAGGCCACAATGCACGCCATCCGCCTGGCGCGCGGGGTCACCGGCCGCGATATCGTTCTCAAGTTCGAGGGTCAGTATCACGGCGTTCACGACTACGTGATGTTCTCTACGGCGTCGGCCCCGTACGAGGCTCTGGGCTCGCGTTTCAGCCCGATACCGGTTCAGTCCAGTTCGGGTATTCCCGACCAGATCCGGACGTTTGTACGCGTTCTCCCGTTCAACGACCTCGAGCTCGCCGAGGCGTTGTTCAAAAGGGAGGGTCACCGGATAGCGGCGGTAATCGTCGAGCCCATCCTTGGAAACACCTTCGGCCTTCCCCCGGAGGAAGGCTTTCTCGAGGGGCTTCGCGAATTGACCTCCTCCGCCGGGACAGCACTGATCTTCGATGAGGTCAAGACCGGATTCCGGATCGCTACCGGAGGCGCTAACGAGTACTTCGGGGTCACGCCCGACATCGCCACCTATGCAAAGGCGATGGGTAACGGGTTCCCGGTTGCTGCTATCGCGACCCGCGGCAAGTACGTAGAAGGTTGGAAGCAGGGCGGTATCTCCCAGGCGGGCACGTATTCGGGCAACGGCATCGCCGCGGCCGCAGCCAATGCGACGGTATCCAAGCTCCTCACCGGTGATCCGCTGGCGGCGGTCGAGAAGACCGGCAGGCAACTCATGGAAGGCCTCGAGAAGGTGCTTGCCAACCGCGGCGTCGAGAGCAAAGTCACGGGGGTCCCCTCGATGTTCTCCATTTTCCTCGGGGACGGCGATATCAAAGAGTTCCGTGACGGCTCGCGTCACAACGAGCCGCTGTACGAGGACATCACGATGCGGATGATCGGAAAAGGTGTCATGCCGTGCCCGGACGCAAAAGAGCCCTGGTTCGTCTGCGCCGCCCACACCGACGACGACGTCGCAATCACGCTCCAGGTGTTCGAAGAGTCTCTCGACGAAGCGCTCGCCTAAGTGGCTTTGAGGGTCATAGTCTCGGGAGCCGGAGGCAAGCTGGCGACCTCCATCGCAGCAGCCGTTGCCGGGGCCGATGACCTGGAGTTGGCGGGATTGTTCAACCCGAACCGCGCCGGGACCTCCCTGGATGGGGTAGTGGTGTCGGGCGACGGATCATCGCTGGCCGGCGACGTGGTGGTGGAGACGGCACACCCCGATCATGTCTTCGAGAACCTGAGGGTATGGAAGGAGTCGGGGATGGCCGCCGTTGTCGGTACGTCGGGCTTCACCGAAGACCGGCTCGATCGCCTCGCCCAGCTCTGGGGCGGGTCCGGACCTGCATGCCTGGTCGTTCCCAATTTTTCGGTCGGGGCAGTTCTGATGATGGAGTTCGCACGCACCGCCTCTCGCTACTTCGAAGCTGTGGAGATCATCGAGCGTCATCACTCCACGAAACCGGATGCTCCATCAGGCACATCTCTGGCCACGGCTGTGGGGGTGGCCGCGAGCGGAGCGTCGTCGGCGGAAGGCTCCGAAGAACTAGTGACCGGCGCACGCGGTGCCGATGTGAGCGGTGTCCGGGTCCATTCCCTGCGCCTCCCCGGTCTCATCTCTCAGCAGGAAGTGGCGATGTCCAACGCCGGTGAAGTCCTCTCGGTTGAGCACATGTCGACCTCATATGACTCATTCGCCTCCGGGGCTCTGCTTGCCATAAGGCGGGTCGGCGACCTCGATCCTGGCGTCCACTTGGGTTTGGCCGCCCTACTCGAATAGCGTCCGGTCATGGCGCAGATACACGGAGGCCAGATCGTTGCCCGGGCACTCAAGGCAGAGGGCGTCGAAGCCATCTTCACCCTGACCGGCGGGCATATCGTCCCCATCCTCGATGGGTGTGTTCAGGAGGGGATTCGGGTTGTCGACGTCCGCCATGAGCAAACGGCCGCTCATGCGGCCGAGGCCTACACCCGACTGACCGGGAAGCTCGGGGTTGCCGCGGTAACCGCCGGGCCTGGGGTGACCGACACCATCACGGGGGTGGCGACCGCGTTTTATGGCAACACCCCGATGCTCGTCATCGGCGGCCGGCACATGATCCGCCAGGAGCTCAAGGGCGGCCTCCAGGAGATGGACCACACCCGGATGTTCCACTCGATCACCAAGTGGGCCGCGACTGCGTGGCAGGTCGATCGTCTCGCCGACTACATCGCCACGGCTGCCCGCCACGCCTTTTCCGGCCGGGGGGGTCCAGCCTTCCTCGATATCCCGATGGATGTCCAATTCGACATGGTCGAGGAGACCGCAGTGCGATTCCCCGACTCTTATCGGGCGAACAGCACTGCAGGCGCGGACACCCCGACTCTCGAGTCGATCGTCGAAGCACTGACCGGCGCAGAGAAGGTGATGATTTTTGCCGGCGCCGGGGCGCGACCGGGGGAGGTGAACCATCTCCAGGAGCTGTCCGAAATCCTCAAGGCTCCCACTTTCGTGAACAGCCGGGCACGCGGTTCGTTGCCCTACGGTCATCAGTTCCTGGGGAACCATGCCCGCTCCCAAGCGATGGCCGGCGCCGAAGTCGTGCTTGCTCTCGGAGTCGACTGGGACTTCCGAACGTCGTATGGAGAGAAGATCTCACGCGAGGCCACGGTGATCCAGATCGATGCCGATCCCCTAAAGGTGGGATGGAACCGCGCCGCACACATAGGCGTGGTCGCCGACCCGCTGACCGTTGTGGCCCAACTTGTTGATTGGGGTGAACGCCTCGGTCCTTCCGACGTTCCGGTATGGACCAAGGAAATCATGGATATCGAGCGTGACCGGACAGACGCTGCTCTGAAGGAATCCGAAGACGACTCATCCCCGGTGATGCCGCAGCGGTTTGCCCGGGAGGTGTCGGAGTTCTTCGGACCGGATTCGATCGTGGCCGTAGATGGAGGTGACATCGTCTCCACGACGGCGCGCTGGCTTCAGGTGTCGCACCCGGGCCACGTCCTCGACCCGGGGCCTTTCGGGACCCTCGGCACCGGCGCTCCCTACGCGATTGCCGCGGCCGTGGCACATCCAGAGAAGACCGTCGGCGTTGTCTTTGGCGACGGCGGCTTCGGGTTCAACGGGATGGAGTACGACACGATGGTCCGCCTCGGTCTCCCCATAATCGGGGTCATCGGGAACGACGGAGTCTGGTCCAACATAAAAACCTTCCACCAGATGGCCTTCCCTGATCGCCTGGTTGCCGCCGATCTCGGCGTCCGGCCGTATCACGAGATGGTGAAGGGGTTAGGCGGGTATGGCGAGTTCGTGGACGACCCCGCTGAGATCAGGCCGGCACTGGAGCGGGCCAGGGAGTCCGGTCTCCCTTCCCTGATCAATGTCCATATCGCCGAGACAATCAGGATGTCGTCGAACTACTCGCAGTAGGGTTTCACAGCCAGGTGATGGCCAGGGCCCCGATGGCGAAGCAGTAGATTGCGAAGGGGACAAGACCGACCCTGCGTAGCGCGGCAAGGAGGAGGGCAATCGCTGCATACCCTGAAATCGCTGCCACCAGGGTGCCAACGATGAGCTCGGAACCCGCAGCTCCCGATCCAGATATCTCGAGGAGCTGGGAGAGCCCGCCCCCGGCGATGGCGGGGATCCCGAGCAGGAAGGAGAATCTTGCTGCTTCAGCGGGTGAGAAACGCCGACCGTTCCCGGCAGCGATGGTGATGCCCGAGCGCGATATGCCCGGTATCAAAGCGAACATCTGGGCGATCCCCACGACAACCGCATCCGGAATCCTCCCCTGACCAAGGTTTCGGTCCCCGGTCGCAAGCGCCTGGCCGGCGAGCAGGATCAACCCGGTGGCTACCAGGGCAAGGCCGACGTTCGTAGCCGAATCCTGGAAGGTGTCGATGGTGTCCCGGAGGGGAAGGCCAACCAAAGCCGGAATGGTGCCGAGACCCACGAGGAGCGCAATCGTCCGACCCTCCGCTTCCGAGCGAAAGCGCAGCACCTTGAGAATGTCGGCCCGGAAGTAGACAAGGACGGCGACCAGCGTCCCGAGGTGAAGCACTGCCGTAACGGCAAGGTCGGGTTGGTCGATCTCGAGTCCGAGCTTGGACAGCACCGCAGGAAGGACGACGAGATGTCCCGAGGACGATACGGGGAGGAATTCGGTCAGGCCCTGGATGAGGCCCCAGATGATGGCTGCAAGCACGGGTGCACGGTAGTTGTCATCCCGCGGACAGGAGCACTACCACCCGGCCGTTGGCCGAGGCCGAAGCGGCGGCGGCCGCGTGTTCGGGAGGCAGCGCGACGGATCCGAGTCCGCTGGAAAGCGGGTCGGAATCGGCTCCCGCCCAGACGGTGCCGGCGATCACCATCCCGGTGTCGATGAGCACCAGCTGCACCGGATCGCCTGGTTTCGCGGTACGGGGCACGGCGATTTCCAGAGCCCACCAGCCCGCGGTGGAGAAGACTTCGTCGGTCGTGACTCCAGAGGGAGTGATTGGCTCGCCGGGATGGAAAGTCCTCGCAGCAACAGCGAACTCGTCGACAGACGGGAGCAAACCGCGGGGAACCTGACGCATTTCGATGACTTCATCGGTGATGGGATCACCAACTGTGATGATTGCCACGGCGAAGGGATGTTCCACCGAGGCGTCACCCCGGAACTCAGTCCAGATTGCGGTGAGAGCGATGATGATCGCGATTGTCCACCGGATCCACTGCGGGCCTTGAAGCCAGATCACACTCTCAAGTTATGTGACTGGGACGGTCGTGAATAGGGGTTTCAGTCCTTGGACGAGCTGGTGCTCGAAGATTCCTTCGACGTGTTCGAAGAATCCCTTGACGAGGAGGTCTTGGTCTTGGCGTCCGACTTGCCGTTCTCGGATTTGGCAGTGCTCGCCTTGTCGCTCTTGCCGTTCGAGCCGGAGGAGACCCGGGAATCGGTCTTGTAGAAGCCGGACCCTTTGAAGACGACGCCACGTGCATGGAAGATTTTCTGTAGCTCACCACCGCAGCCTTCCCCATGCTTTTTCAGGGGGCGCGCGCTGAAAGATTGGAAGACTTCGAAGTTCTCCCCGCAGGACTTGCAGACGTATTCGTAAGTTGGCATATGGTGTATCGACCTGGGTGAAAGGGTGACCGCCGGGTAATTGTACCTGGATTCAGGGGCCAAGTACCAGTTGGGCGTCACGTATGATTGCTACCGATGTCTCTCGCAATCGCCATTGCCGCCGCATACATCGTTGGCAGCATCGACTTTGCGGTGGTTATCGGGCGGATGCATGGCATCGATATTCACAAGGAGGGGAGCGGCAACCCTGGAGCTTCGAATGTCTTGCGAACCCTGGGCAGGCTCCCCGCGGCCATGGTTTTCGTCGGGGACACCCTCAAAGGGACGGTCGGTGCGGCAATGGGGATGATCGCGTCGGAGACGTCAGACCCGATGGTGCACTGGGCTCTCCTCGCCGGGCTCGCCGCCGTGGTCGGCCATTGCTATCCCGTGTTCCACCGGTTCAAAGGTGGAAAGGGAGTGGCTACCGGCAGCGGTGTCCTCCTTTTTGTGATCCCCTTGGTGGCTATTGCCACCACGCTTCTCTGGGGGGTCATCGTCAAGCTGACTCGGACAGCCTCCATAGCGTCCCTGATTCTCACTGTGGCCACGATTCCTGTGGCGATCTGGCGTGGGGTCGAAGGGTTGGGGCTGCTCTGGCTGGCAATGATGATCCTCCTTGTCCTCTGGCGGCACCGTGGCAATATCGGGCGAATGATCCGAGGAAGCGAACAGAAAGTCCCTGCATGAGCATCGAAGTCGCAGTCATACCGGCCGCGGGCCGGGGTACACGGATGCGCCCGGCGACGCGGGTGGTGCCCAAGGCGCTTCTCGGCGTGGTCGACCGTCCCGCCATCCAGTACGGAGTCGAAGAAGCCGCCCGGGCGGGAGCCAAAGAGGCCATCGTCGTCGTCGACCTCGATACTGGCCACATGATCTCCCAGCACTTCAGCCTGGAAGGCCCCCTCCCTGGCCTCGAGGATGTGCGAGTTCGCCCTGCGGTCCAGGAGGAGCCGCTGGGGTTGGGTCATGCAGTATGGGAGGCACGGGAGATGGTCGGTGACCGGTCGTTCTTCTGCATTCTCTCCGACAATATCGTCCGGCCGGGACATGAAGTCCTCCCGGCCCTGGCTACGGGATCGAGAGACGGGGAGGTCTCGGTGGTCTGCCTCTGTGAGTACAGCGACGAGTGGCTCGACAAGTACGGGTTCGTCATCCCCGCCTCTGAGATCGAAGACAGATACCTCGAGCTGGCGGGAGCCATCGAGAAGCCGGGCAAGGATCGGACACCGTCGAATTTGGGTCTCGTCGGGCGCTATGTGTTCACGCCCGAGATATTCGACATACTCGAAAAGACCGAGCCGGGCGCTCTCGATGAGATCCAGCTGACCGACGCCATTCACGAATTGGGGACGAGGGACCGACTCCGGGGATACGTGGCCGACACCGACCTGCTCGACGTCGGAACACCGGCAGGTCTCCTCAAAGCCACAGTCGAGCTGGGCCTTCACCAGTTCGGGTCTGACTTCCAGGATTTCTTGGACGATCTGGCCGGCCGGTGAAACCCCTCGATCTCGCTCAGACCGAAGTGCTTGCGGCGATGCGGCACTCCGGGGCAGAGACCGTGGAACTCGCCGATGCCGCTGGCAGGGTCCTTGCGTCAGACGTCGAGGCCAGGGAAGCAATTCCTCCCTTCCCCAATTCGGCGATGGACGGATACGCAGTTCAGTCTGCTGATGTGTCCAAAGACGGCGCCCTTTTGCGCGTGGTGGGTGAGATCGCAGCTGGTAGCCCGACGGATGAGGTCCTCCAGCCGGGATGCGCGATGAAGATCATGACAGGCGCTCCGATACCGGCCGGGGCTGACACCGTCGTGCGGGTCGAGGACACCGAACGAGTGGACGATGTCGTCAAGGTGCAGCTGGCGGTCGCCAAAGGCGCGTCGGTGAGGCTCGCCGGCGACGATATCCCGCGGGGGTCAACGGTCTTTGCCCGCGGGGTCAGGCTGCACAGCACGCATCTTGCGGTCCTTGCAACCGTCGGCGCTGCCCGCCCTTCGGTGGCCCGCCGCCCCCGGGTCGCCCTCTTTTCGACCGGCGACGAGCTTGCATCACCCACGGCGGCGACACTGCGGCCCGGGCAGATCCGTGACTCGAATCGGGTTTTACTCCGATCGATGCTGTCGGAGGTTGCGACCGTCATGGACGAGGGAATCATCCGGGATGATCCGGTTGCCCTGCGGGCAGCGTTCGGGCGAGCGGCAGCCGGAGCCGATGCGATTGTCGCCTCCGGCGGGGTTTCGATGGGCGACCATGACCATGTCCGCAACATCCTCGGAGACATGGGAAACATCGACTTCTGGCGGGTTGCGATCAAGCCAGCCAAGCCGTTCGCATTTGGCAAGATCGGCGGGGTCCCTTTCTTCGGGCTGCCCGGCAATCCGGTCTCAGCGTTCGTCGCCTTCGAGCAGCTCGTGCGGCCGGCGATGCTGGAGATGCAGGGTGCCTCGCTGCACTTCCGTCCGCTGATCAGGGCGATCTCCGGTGCGAAGATCGCAAGCGATCCGGACCGCCTCGAGTTCGTCAGGGTCTCGCTC
>Ga0299907_10000794_pt1 | contig 16531 bp, 16 predicted proteins | sample RVTome_16_FD_198680 | JGI IMG/M metagenome (GOLD analysis project Ga0299907, IMG submission 198680) | Soil microbial communities from uranium-contaminated site in the Upper Colorado River Basin, Wyoming, United States - RVT152D67 (version 2) ...
ACATCAGCCGCTGGATCACGAACCGCGTGCCGATGCAGCGGCCGGGCCGGCCCAGCGAGCTCGTGGGCGTGTGTCAGCTCCTGGCCTCGGACGCCGGCTCGTTCATCACCGGACAGACGTTGGTCGTTGACGGGGGGTTCCTCGCCGGCGGCCGCTGGTTCACGCCCGACGCCTGAGTTGTATGATCGCATGCCAGTTGCCCGCTGGCGCTGACAACACCTGGTGGACCCCCGAGAGGGCGCCGTGAAGATCGCCGTCGTCGGCGCAGGCGCGATGGGCAGCATCTTCGGCGCTCGCTTCGGCCAGGCCGGCCACGAGGTGGTGCTGGTCGACGTCGCAGAGCCGCTCGTCGAGACGATCAATGCGAACGGCGTGACGGTCGTACGGGGCGAGGAGGAGACGACGACCACCATCCCGGCGACGACCGAGCCTTCCTCGGTCGGTCCTTGCGACCTCGTCGTCTTCTTCGTCAAGTGCTACCACACAACCGCCGCCGCCAAATCAGCGCGACCGCTCGTCGGGCAGGACACGGTCGTCGCGTCCCTCCAGAACGGCTGGGGAAACGGGGACGTGCTGGCGGAAGTCTTCCCGGCGGGGCAGGTCGTCGTCGGGGTGACGTACAACAGCGGCACGGTGCTGGACGTCGCCAAGGTCGCCCACCCCGGCGTCGGGCCGACGCTCATGGGCCCGTTCGACGGAGAGTCGACGGCAGGTGCAGAGCGGCTTGCCACCGCCGTGACGGACGGCGGGCTCGAGGCACAGGTCGTGACGCCCGTTCGCCCGGAGATCTGGAAGAAGCTGATCCTGAACGCAGCGACGCTCCCCACGGCCTCTCTCACGGGAATGAACGCGGGCGCGCTGACCGCCCATGCCCCGATGCACGAGCTCGTCAGCGAGACGGCCCGCGAGGCGGTCGCGGTCGCCCAGGCGCTCGGCTACGACATCGACGAGGAGGAGCGCGTCTCGTACATCCACCAGCTCCTCGAACGAGCCGGGCCGACCCGCGGCTCGATGCTCCAAGACTTCGAGGCGGGGCGGCGCACCGAGATCGACGTGATCAACGGTGCCGTGGTGCGGGCGGCCGACGAGGCCGGCGTGCCAGTGCCCATCAACCGCGCGTTCGTCGCGCTCGTGAAGGGCTGGGAGTCGATGCGGGGGCTCGATTGAGGTGGCGACGAGGCTGACATATCTCGGCGCCGCCGGCTTCGACATCGAGGGCCCCGAGCACCGGATCCTGATCGACCCCTTCCTGACCGACAATCCGGTGGCGCCGTTGGCCGCCGACGAGCTCGAGACCCCGGACGTCATCCTCGTCAGCCACGCCGCCTTCGACCACTACGGCGACGCGGCGGCGATCGCCCGCCGTACCGGTGCGCCGGTCGTCTGCGACGCGGCCGTGCGGGCGATGCTGATCGACGAGAGCGTGCCGGAAACCCAGATCCAGGCGACGACGTGGGGCATCGTGACGGAGATCGCCGGCATCGTCGTGCGGCCCGTCGAGTGCCATCACTGGTCGTCGGGAACGCTCTCGGACGGACGCCAGGTGGTCGGGAACCCGATGGCCTTCATCGTCGAGACGGAACCGGGAGTCCGCATCTACCACTACGGCGACACGAGCGTGTTCGACATGCGACTGTTCGGAGAGCTCTACGCGCCCACGGTCGGCCTTCTCGGCTGCACGGTCCCGCGCGAGCTCCTCGACCGAGTGCCCGGCCCGGGCCGGTTCCTGACCGGCGAGATGGACGCCGACGAGGCGGCGCGCACGGCCGAGATGCTGCGCCTGAAAATCGCCGTCGCCTGCCACTACCTGGTCAAGGACGACGAGGTCGCCCGCTTTCTCGAGCTCGTCCCGCAGTACGACTCGACGGGAACGCGGCAGGCAGTCGCGCCGGAGGTCGGGGACACGCTCCTCGTCGACGGGGACCGCTGCACGATCGAGGAGCGGAGCGCCGCGTGAGGCTCGTCACCTTCGAGTCCGGAGGCAGGGTTGGCGTCGGCGTGCGGAGCGACGGCCGGATCCTCGACACCGGCTACGGATCCATGCTCGACCTCATCGCGGACGGCGACGCCGGTCTCGAGAAGGCGGATGCCGCTTCGGCGGAGGTCGCCCTCGAGCGGCTGCTCGCCCCGATCCCGCGACCGCCGAAGCTCCTTTGCTCGGGCGTCAACTACGCGAGCCACGCGGACGAGAACCCAGACGCCGTCATGCCGACGGAGCCGTTCTTCTTCTCCAAGCTGCCGAGCGCGGTCATCGGCCCCGGCGAGCCGATCGTGATCCCGGGGCCCGAGACGCTGACCGACTACGAGGTCGAGCTGGCGATGGTGATCGGGAGGACGGCCAAGGGGCTCCCCGAGGGCTCAGCGCTCGACGCCGTCTTCGGCTGGACGATCCTCCACGACGTCTCCGCACGCGACGTGCAGTTCAAGGACAACCAGATCACGCTCGGCAAGGGGGTGGACACGTTCTCCCCGCTCGGGCCGGAGATCGTGACCGCGGACGAGCTCGGGGACTGGTCGACGCTCCACGTTTCCTCACGGCTGAACGGGAACAAGATGCAGGACTCCCCGACCTCGGAGATGCTCTTTACGCCCGGGCGGCTGCTCGAGTTCCTGACGCGGCTCGTCACGCTCGTGCCGGGCGACGTCGTCACGACGGGCACGCCCGCCGGTGTCGGCTGTTTCCGAGATCCGCCCGTGTACCTCCAGCCGGGTGACAAGGTGGCGGTCGCGGTCGACCGCATCGGCGAGCTGACGAATCCAGTCGTCGCCGGCTGGTGAGCACTGTCTACGACCTCACCGCACGCTGGCTGGAGCTCGCTCCTGGCGTGCGAATGAGCCCGCTCTTCGGCGAGGGCGCGATGATCAACCTCCTCGAGTTCGAGGCGCGCGCGCAGGTGCCGGAGCACTCGCATCCGCACGAGCAGCTCGGGATGGTCCTCGAAGGTGAGCTCGTCCTCCGGATCGACGGCGTCGACCACCGCCTACGCCCGGGCCACGGGTACGTCGTTCCCGGGCACGTCCCGCACGCAGCCTGGACGGAGGAGAAGCCCTGCCGCGTCCTCGACGTCTTCCAGCCGGTGCGCGAGGACTACCGGGAGCGAGCCGGCGCGGCGCCCGTCGGCTGATGCTCCGCGTCGCCCTCTCCGACGACATGCGAGCACCCGACGGCGGGACACCGTACGACGTCTCGCTGCTCGACGAGGGAGGGCTCGAATGGGATTTCGTGCCGGGCGAAGAGCCCGATCTCTCGGAGCTCGACGCGCTCGTCGCGCTGCAGCCGTACGTGACGGCGAGGACGCTCGAGCGCGCCGACGAGCTCTGTCTGGTCGCCCGCGTCGGCGTCGGTCTCGATCGGATCGACGTCGACGCCTGCACCGCTCGGGGCGTGCTCGTCACGACCGGGCCGGACGGCGTCCGCCGGCCCGTGGCTGCCGGCACGATGGCGCTCCTCCTTGCGCTCGCACACCGCGTGGTCGAACGCGACCGGCGCATGCGTGCCGGCTGGTGGAGCCGACAGGAGCTCTCGGGCGTCGGCCTTCGTGGCAAGACGCTCGGGCTCATCGGTCTCGGCAATGTCGGCCGCGATCTCTGCGTGCTCGCGGAGCCGTTCGAGCTCGCGCTGATCGCGACCGACCCGTACGTGCTCGAGCCGCCGCCGGGCGTCGAGCTCGTCGAGCTCGAGGAGCTTCTCCGCCGAGCGGACTTCGTCGTCTGCCTCTGCCCGCTGACGGAGGAGACGCGCGGGCTCCTCGACGCCCGCCGGCTCTCGCTGCTCAAGGAGACCGCGTTCCTCGTCAACGTCGCGCGCGGACCGATCGTCGACCAGGCGGCGCTGACGGATGCTCTCCGCCGCGGCCGGATCGCGGGCGCCGCGCTCGACGTGTTCGAGGAGGAGCCGCTCGCCGCCGACGATCCGCTGCGCGAGCTCGAGAACGTGATCCTCTCCCCGCACGCGATCGCACTCACCGACGAGTCCTACGCCGGCTGCGGCCGCAGCGCCTGCGAGGCCGTACTCGCCGTCGCGCGCGGCGAGGCGCCGCGACACCTCGCCAATCCCAAGGCTCTGGACCACCCACGCCTGCGAGAGCGGTTGTACGCTCAGGCGCCATGACGAGCCCGTACGATCGCCCTTCCGATCCGGCGAAGCGGCACAGCGCGGCGCTCACGGACGGGCCCGACCGCGCCGGCGCACGTGCCTTCCTGAAGGCCGTCGGCTTCACCGACGAGGATCTCGCACGGCCGCTCGTCGGCGTCGCCACGACCTGGATCGAGACGATGCCGTGCAACCTCAACCAGCGCGAGCTCGCACTTCACGTCAAGCGCGGGATCCGCGAGGCGGGCGGGACGCCGATGGAGTTCAACACGATCGCGATCTCGGACGGCGTCACGATGGGTACCGAGGGCATGCGCGCGTCGCTCGTCTCCCGGGAGGTAATCGCGGACTCGATCGAGCTCGTCGCGCGCGGCCACCTCTTCGACGGCCTCGTCTGCCTGGTGGCTTGCGACAAGACCAACCCGGCCGCCGTGATCGCGCTCGGCCGGCTCGACCTTCCGGGCGTCGTCCTCTACACGGGTTCCATCGCGCCGGGGAAGTTCCGCGGGCGAGACGTCGCCGCCGGTGACGTGTACGAGGCGATCGGCGCCTACGCCGCGGGCACGATCACCGCGGAGGAGCTGCACGAGCTCGAGTCGGTGGCGTGCCCCGGCGCAGGCGCCTGCGGCGGGCAGTACACGGCGAACACGATGTCGGCGATCCTCGAGTTCCTCGGCCTGTCGCCAGCAGGGATGAACGGCATTCCTGCCCTCTCCAGGCGGAAGAAAGACGCCGCGTACGAGGTCGGCAGGCTCGTGATGGACCTCGTCCGGAGGGACGTGCGAGCGGCGCAGCTGGTCACACGCGAGGCGCTCGACAACGCGGCCGCCTCAGTCGTCGCGACGGGAGGCTCCACGAACGGCGTGCTGCACCTCGTCGCGATCGCGCGGGAGCTCGGGATCGACTGGGGACTCGAGGACTTCGACCGGATCGCGAGCCGAACGCCGGTGCTCGCCGACATGAAGCCGTGGGGACGCTTCCACGCGACCGATCTCGACCGGGCAGGAGGGGTCGCGCTCGTCGCCCGCGAGCTCGCGAAACGCGACCTCGTGGACTCCGAGGCGCCGATGGTCGACGGCCGAACGCTCGCAGACGTGGCGACGGCCGTCGTCGAGCGTCCCGGCCAAGAGGTCGTGCGGCCGATCGAGCAGCCCATCAAGGCGAGCGGCACCCTCCGCGTTCTCTACGGCAACCTCGCACCGGAGGGTTGCGTGATCAAGCTCTCGGGCCAGGACCGGCGCAGCCACCGCGGCCCGGCACGCGTCTTCGACGACGAGCAGACGTGCTTCGCGGCCGTCAAGGCCGGGGCGATCCGCTCGGGGGACGTCGTGGTGATCCGGTACGAGGGGCCGGCGGGCGGACCAGGCATGCCGGAGATGCTGCAGGTCACGGCCGCGATCGTCGGCGAAGGCCTCGGGGACTCGGTGGCCCTCGTCACCGACGGCCGCTTCTCGGGTGCGACGCACGGGTTCATGGTCGGCCACGTCGCGCCGGAGGCCGCGCGCGGCGGGCCGATCGCGGCTCTCCACGACGGCGATGTCGTGACGATCGACGCCGACGAGCGCGAGCTGCGCGTCGAGCTGTCCGACGACGAGCTCGCCGCCCGGCTCGCCGACTGGACGCCGCCGCCCGCTCGGTATGCGTCGGGAGTATTCGCGCGCTACGCCGCCCTCGTCTCCTCCGCCAGCGAAGGTGCAGTGCTGCGCACGCCCGGCTGACGCCGTCTCCTACGAGGCCGCGAGGAAGGCCCGGTAGCGCTCGACGTAGTCGGCGAGCCCGTCGCGGATGTCGGTGAACCGCGGCTCCCAGCCGACCGCGCGGCCGTTCTCGATCGACAGCCGGCCGCGGTACGGCAGCTCCATCTGATCGGCCTCGCTGAGGATGTCGGGGATCTCGATGCGCGCTCCGGGGACGAGCTCCATGACGATCCGCGCCACGTCCGCGGCCGTGACGAGCGGTTGCCCCGTCGCGCCGTAGTACACGCGGTCGGCCTCGTCTGGCGCAGCGAGGAGCGTGACCGCGAGGCTTGCGACGTCGGAGGCGTGCGTGTAATCGCGCGGGAAGGACCCGCCCGACTCGAAGGTGACGACCTCGCCGCGCACGGCTCCCTCCACCATCGGCTTCACGAAGATCGGCCACTGCATCCCGAATCCGTACACGGCCGAGGGTCGGATCGTGCGGAAGTCGGTGGCGAACGCCTGGTTGTAGGCGAAGCAGAAGGCCTCGCCGGCGATCTTCGACGCGCCGTACACGCCCGTGGGCACCGCGTCGCGGGCAAGGAAGATCGGGTGCGCGGCGTCGATGGGCTCGTACTGCTTGGCCGGCAGGACGCCGATCGACGAGAAGTACACCGTTCGCCGGATGTCGAACAGGCGCGCGGCCTCGAGCACGTGGAACGTGCCCATGAAGTTCACGCGCACGCCGGGCATCGGGTTCGTGAAGAGGTAGACGGGATTCGTGATCGTCGCGAGGTGGATCACGTCGACCGGCCGATGCTCGCTCACCACGTGGAGGACGCGCACCCAGTCGTCGACCGAGCCCTCCTCGACGACGACGTCGTCCACCGAGTCGCCGAGCAGGAACCTGCCCTCGGGCGTGAAGCCGCGGACGTCGAGGCAGACGACAGGCCGTCCGGCGTCCAGCAGCGCCCTGACGACGTAGGTGCCGATGAAGCCCGTGCCGCCCGTTACGAGCACGGGCCGGTCAGCGTTCGACATCACTCTTCCTTTCCTCGCTGAGGTCACGGGCGAGTCCACGGTCGCGCCGCTCCGCCGCCTCGGCCAGCACGTTCTCGCCCTGCGGCGTCCAGCGCGCGATCCCTTCGAGCTCGGTGGCAGCCGAGATCTTCGGCAGGAGGTTCCTGGCCGCTTGCTCCCACGTCGCGACACCTCCCAGCGCAACGGCGCTGAAGAACCCGACGTGCCGCCAGCGTCGCGCGAGGCCTTGCGTGAGCACCTCGTCCACCGTCTCCGGCGTCGCCACGCCCTGCTCGCACAGCCAGACTGCCTCGCGCAGCACGGCGGTCTGGAGCCGGTTCCAGACGAAGCCCGGCACGTCCCGGCAGACGACCGGGCGTTTCCCGAGGGCGCGGAGCGTGTCGACGACTCGGTCGAGGACGGCCGGGCTCGTTTCCTCCGCGATCACGACCTCGACGAGCGGCATCAGGAGCGGGGGATTCCAGTAGTGCGTGCCGAGCGTGCGCCCGTCCGCTCCCAGGCGCTCGCCGAGCTCGCCGACGCTCAGTGACGACGTGTTCGTAGCCACGATCGCCTCGGGCGAGGCGTCCGCAAGTGGCCGCAGGAGCTCGACCTTGAGCTCGAGGTCCTCCGGCAGCGACTCGACGACGAGATCCCACCCGTCCGGCTCGGGCTTCGCCGCGACGGCGAGCCGCCCGCGGGCAGCATCCAGCTCGCCGGCCGTCGACAGCCCGAGCCGTTCGAGCGTCGCCAGTCCCGCGGACGCCCGGTCACCCGCCGCGGTCTCGTCTCTCGAGACGAGAGTGACCTCGTGGCCGCCGAGGGCGTACTCGCAGCCGATCTGGGCACCCATGAGCCCCGCGCCGACGACGAGCACTCTCACAGAGCCGACCGATCATATAGTTGGACCGCTTTGGACGACCGGGTCGCGATCGTCACCGGCGGGGGGTCGGGCATCGGTGCGGAGATCGCCCGTCTCTTCGCTTCGCACGGCCTGCGCGTCGCCCTCGTCGGCCGTCGTCCCGAGCGCCTGCGGGAAGTTGCGCACGCGATCGGCAACGGGGCGTTCGCGGTGCAGGCGGACCTCGCCCGGCGCGACGCGCCCGAGGAGGTCGTCGCCGCCGTCCTCGCACGGGCGCGCCGGCTCGACGTGATCGTCAACAACGCGGCCGCGTTCAAGCTGAAGCCGGTGGAGGAGGTCACGCTCGACGACTTCGACGAGCACGTGGCGATCAACATCCGGGCGCCGTACTTCCTCGTCCGGGCGGCACTCCCCGCCTTGCGCGCGTCACCGGCGCCGGTCGTGGTCAACGTCTCCTCCGCGGCCGCGGTCATGTACCGCCGCCGCCAGACGGTCTACGGGCTGACGAAGGCCGCACTTGAGCACTTTACGAAGAACCTCGCCGCCGAGCTGGCGGCCGATCGCATTCGCGTGGCGTGCGTGCGACCCGGTCCCGTCGCGACGGAGATCCACACCGGCGCGGTCGCGGATCCGGAGGCGCGGCTCCGCGAGCTCGGCGCGCTCGTGCCGCTCGGTCGTGTCGGCGAGCCGGACGAGATCGCGCGCTGGGTGTGGCACCTCGTCGACAGGGACGCGGCCTGGGTCACAGGGGCGGTCCTCGCCGTCGACGGCGGCAGGATCCTCGGACCACCGGAGACGTGAGAGCGGCTCAGCGTGCGGGCCTCCGCACGACGAAGCGGGGGAAGCGGTCGATGCGGAACGGCTCGAACACCTCCGGCCGCTCACCGCTCACGATCATCCCCGCCATCGCCTCTCCTGCCGGCTGCGACAGCGTCATCCCGAGCATCGAGTAGCCAGTCGCTACGTACGCGTTGCGCCAGGGTCCCGCTCGGTCGAGGATCGGCAGTCCGTCGACGACCATCGGCCGAAGCCCGGCCCAGGCGTTCTCGTACGCGGGCTGCTCGAGCCGGAGGTAGTCGCGCGCAAGCTTGAAGACGTTGTCGATCCGGCGGCGGTCGAGCTCGAGGTTGTAGCCGGAGAACTCCATCGTCCCCGAGATCCGGAGACGGTCGGAGAGCGGCGAGGCGCCGGCGTGGATGTCGGCGAAGAGGATCCCGTGCTTCGGCATCACCGACGGCTGGAGAAGGAACGTGTAACCCTTGCCGGGCTGCATCGGGATGCGGATCCCGAGCTTGCGCGCGAGCGGCGTCGTCCACGATCCGGCGGCGAGCAGGAACGCCTCACCCGAGAAGTCGCCCTGGGCCGTCCGAACGGCGCTCACGCGCCCGTCGGCCGTGTCGAAGCCGTGCACCTCTGCCTCCTCGACGATCTCCGCGCCGAGCTCGCGCACCCGCCGGGCGAGGCTCTCGGTGAACGTGTTCGCGCGCACGTGCCACTGCTGCTCGACCTCGAATCCAGCTTGCACGCGGTCGGAGAGCGCCGGCTCGAGCGCGTGCAGCTCGTCGCCCCTCAGAAGCGTCTCCGGGAGGCGGAACCCGAACGCACGCATCGGCTGCATGCCGTCGAGGACCTTCTGTGCCTCCTTCGCGTCTGCGGTCGCGCAGATCATCCCCGTCTTGTGGAGCTCGAACTCCATGCCGTCCTCGGCCATCGCGTCCACGAGGTCGAAGACGCGCTCGCCGAGCCGCGCGATCGCGGCCCACCCCCGCTCGTGGTCGCGGGCGTTGCAATACGTCCAGAAGCGCGTGAGCCAGGGGACGAGCCGCGGGAGGTAGCTCGGGCGAAAGTAGAGCGCGGAGTCGGCCCGCATGAGCGCGCGCAGGCCGTAGATCGTGAGGCCGGGCTCCGGAAGGGGGCCGGCCTGCGCGGGAGTGATCCAGCCGCCGTTCCCGTACGACGCCGCTGCCCGCGAGCCGACCGTTCTGCTCTCGACGATCGTCACGTCGACGTCGCGCTTGCGGAGGTAGTAAGCCGTACAGAGGCCCGCGACGCCGCCGCCCGCGATGACGACCTTCACGAGGGGATTCCGGCCGTGACCTCGACCTCGATCAACATGCCCCGAACGGTGAAGCCGGTCACGATCGTGGTCCGCACCGGCCTCGGCGTCGGGAACGTCTCGGCCCAGATGCGGTTCCAGGCGGCGAAGTCCTCCGCCCGGAGCAGGTAGCACTGCACCCGGAGGACGTGCGCGAACCCGGAACCTGCATCTCCGAGCGACTCGCCGATCTGCCGGAGGACGTCGCGGGCCTGCACGTCGAAGTCGTCGGAGACCACCTCCATCGTCCGCGTGTCGATGGGCGCCCGTCCGGAGAGGAAGAGGAGGTCACCCCAGCGGACGGCGCCCGAGATGAGCGGCTCGTCGCCTCCGACGGGGAGCTCTCCGACGATGGTCTTGAGGGCCGGCATCGCTTGCCTCCTTGGGCGCCCGCGAGGAGAATCGATCATACGGCATGCAGGACGACGCATTTCACGTGGGCGTGACCAGGGATGTGCTGAAGCCGGACGGGACGTTCGTGTTCGCTCCGATCGAGCTCGACGCGCTCGACCGGCCGGGCGTCGTGCCCCGAATCCTCGACGAGGATCGCCGGGAGCTCACCCCCGACCAGCTCGCGGGAATCGACGCCCTGTTCCACTTCTCGCCGACCGTGAGTGCCGAGAGCCTCGACGGCGTCCAGCGGCTCGCGCTCATCGCACGTCACGGCGTGGGGCTCGACTTCATCGATCTCGACGCCTGCACTGCCCACGGCATCGCGGTGACGATCACGCCCGGCGGCGTCACCCGTGCGATGGCATCCGCCGCGGTCACGCTCGTCCTGGCGCTCTCGCACCGGTTGCTGCCCCGACATCAGAGCCTCGTCGGCGGGCGCTGGAGCGAGGGCCGCTTCGACGTCCTCGGGCTCGGCCTCACCGGGCGCATGCTCGGCGTGGTCGGGTACGGGCGTATCGGCCGGGAGGTCGTGCGGCTCATGCGGCCGTGGGAGATGCGCGTACTCGTGGCACAGCGCTCGGACCCGCGCGATCCTGGCGTCGAGCACGTGCCGCTCGACGCCCTGCTCGAGGCTGCCGACGTGGTCGTCGTCGCCTGCCCGCTCACTCCGGAGACGCACCACTTGCTCGATGCCCGCCGGCTCGGGCTGATGAAAACGACAGCGCTGCTCGTCAACGTGTCGCGTGGCGCGGTCGTCGACCAGGAGGCGCTCGCGGCAGCCCTCGTGGACGGGCGGCTGGCGGGCGCCGGGCTCGACGTCTTCGAGGAGGAGCCGGTCGACCCCGCCGACGCGATCCTCACCGCACCCGGGTTCGTCGGCGCGCCGCACGCGCTCGGCTACTGGGACGAGCTCTTCCGCCGCTGTGTCGACGACGCCTGCGCCGCCATCCTCGAGGTCGCGGCCGGCCGCCTGCCGCGCGACGTCGCCAACCCGGACGTTCTCCAGTCACGGCTCTTCATCGACAAGCTCGCCCACTTCGCCGCTCGACGAGGAGGTTCGCCATGAGCACGACGACCACGCCCGAGACCCTCCGGCTCCTGCACGGGACCGACGAGCCGATCCCCGAGCTCCGCATGCTCTGGGCAGGCCCCGCCCGGGTACTGCTGGACGGGATCGACCTCCGCTACGTCTGCATCGGGCGCACCGAGCTCGTGCGACGCCTCTACGTCGCCGTGCGCGACGGCAACTGGAACACGATCCCCGGCGAGGTGTCCGGCCTCGAGCTCGAGGAGCGCCCGGACTCGTTCGAGCTCCACTTCTCCGTCCGCCACCGGGCACACGACATCGACTTCTCGTGGCACGGGGCCATTACGGGCGAGCCGGACGGACGGATCACGTACCGTCTCGACGGCGTCGCCGAGCAGGACCTGCAGTACAACCGCATCGGCATCTGCGTCCACCACCCGTGGCGCGAGACGGCGGGCGCCCCCTTCCGCGCACGGACGCCGGACGGCGAGATCGAGGGGACGTTCCCCGACCTGATCGGTCCGCAGCTCGTGGTGGACGGCAGCATCCACGCTCTCTTCCCCTCCTACGACCGCCTCGACGTGACGCTCCCGGACGGCGGTTCCCTCGAGCTCGACTTCGAAGGCGACCTCTGGGAGACCGAGGACCACCGCAACTGGACCGACGCGAACTTCAAGACCTACTCGACGCCGCTCCACCTCGGTTTCCCCCACGACCTCGCGCGCGGCCAGACGCTGGCCCAGAGGGTCACCGTGACGCCACATGACGTGAAGGCGAAGCCTGGCGGTGAGGGCGCGATCCGACTCTCGATCGGCGAGCCGACGGGAACGGTGGTGCCGGCGATCGGGCTCGGCATCGACGGCGATGGCCACGAGCCGAGCGAGCGAGAGGTCGAGCTGCTGCGCGCGCTCGCTCCCGCTCACCTCCGCGTCGAGCTGAAGCTCGATGCCGAGGGCTGGCGCGACGGCCTCCGCCGCGCCCAGGACACCGCCCGCCGCGTCGGCGCGCACCTCCTCGTCTCGCTCCACCTGCGACCCGAGCACGCGGACCGTCTCCCCGCGGTGGCGGAGGCCCTCGCCGAGGGGCCGGAGGTGGACGACCTGCTCGTGATCCTCCTCGGCGGGCGGACGTCGACTCCGGAGGAGACGACTCCGCCCGAGCTCGTCGAGCTCGTTCGACGGGAGCTCGGCGAGGCCTTGCCGGGCACCGCGATCGGCGGCGGGACGGAGATCTACTTCACCGAGATCAACCGCACGCGCCCCCAGGCGGACGGGTGGGACCTCGTCTGCTTCTCGATCACGCCGCAGATCCACGCCTTCACCGATCTCGATCTCGTCGAGAACCTCGACGCGCAGGCCGAGAACGTCCGGAGCGCGCGGGCGCTGGCGCCGGGGAAGCGGATCGTGGTCTCGCCCGTCACCATCCGGCGGCGTGTGAACTTCCACGCGACGACGCCGGGTCCCGAGCCGGGCCCGGGGGAGCTCCCCGACTCGGTGGACGTGCGCCAGCTCTCCTTGCTCGGGGGCACGTGGACGGCGGGGAGCCTCAAGTATGTCTCCGAGGCCGGCGCCGACACGGTGACGTACTACCAGACGACCGGCTGGCGGGGCGTGCTCGAGCGCGAGGAGGGGTCGCCGCTCCCGTCCCTCTTCCACTCGCGTCCGGGCCAGGTGTTTCCGCTCTACCACCCGCTGGCGGACGTCGCCGGCTGGTGCGGCGCGGAGGTGCTGGAGGTCGAGTCCGAGAACCCGCTCGCAGCCATCGCGCTCGCCGTCCGGGAGGAGGGGGCGGTGCGCCTGCTCGTCGCCAACGTCGCGCCCGACGCGCAGGACGTCGTCGTGTCGCCGCTGCGAGGCGCGTTGCGGGTGCGCCGGCTGAGCGCCGCCAGCGCCGAGGCGGCAGCCGGCGACCCGCTCTCGTTCCGGGCGGGCGGCGAGATCCTGGACGCGGACGGCGAGCTGGCACTCCGGCTCGAGCCCTACGAGGTGGTGCGCGTCGACCCCGCCTAGGACCGCTGCGACTCGACGAACGCCCGGTACTGGTCGAGGTACTGGCGGATGCCGTCTCTGAGCGACGCATACCGGGGCTCCCACCCGAGCTGCGTGCGCGCGTTCTCGATCGAGAGCTCGCCGCGTAGCGCCACCACGGGCTTCTCGGCCTCGGAGAGCTCCTCGCCGATCTCGACGTCCGCGCCCGGAACGAGCTCTCGCACGATCGCCGCGACCTCGGTCGTCGTCACCATCGGCCCCCCCGCTGAGCCGTAGAAGATGCGGTCGGCGTCGTCCGGGGCGTCGAGCATTGCGATGACCAGGCCGCCGATGTCCTGCACGTGGGTGTACGCGCGGGGATGCGCGCCGCCGAACTCGAAGTGCGCCGGCTCGCCGCGCACGGTGTTCTCCACCATCGCCTTGATCGGCCCCACGAACACGTTCATGCCGAGCCCGTACACCGCCGACGGGCGGATCGTGCGGAAGTCGAGCCCGAGAGCCTGCTGGTACGCGAACAGCATCACCTCGGCGGCGACCTTGGTCGAGCCGTAGAAGTCGGTTCCCGGGCCGGCGTCAGCGAGGACGAGCGGGTGGTTCGCGTCGATCGGTCGCGAGACGACGCGGGGGAGCACGCCGATCGACGAGAAGTTGACGAGCCGGGGGACGCCGAAAGCGATCATCGCCTCGGCAAGGTTGATCACTCCGCCGACGTTCACCTGGAACGCCGTCGACCGGTTGGTGGCGAGGTACGCGGGGTCGAGGATCATGCCCGCGTGCACGACCTCGTCCGGCCGGTGGGTGCGGAAGACGTCGAGGACGCGAGCCTGATCACCGATCGAGGCGAGCTCGAGCGGGAGGTCGTCTACGCCCTCGCCGATCGCAAAGCGCGACTCCGGCGTGAAGCCGCGCACGTCGAGGACGACGACCCGACGGCCCGTGTCGAGCAGCGCGCGGACGAGATGGCCGCCGATGAAGCCCGCGCCGCCGGTCACTAGCGTCGTCCGCTCGGCGACCGGCTTGCGCTCGATCGAGCCGAGGCCGATGTCGATCTCGGGCCGCGCCATCCCCTGCGCGTAGCGGCCTTCGCTCACCCAGACGCTCCCCTCATCCCTGCACGGCGCCGAGCGTAAGGCCGCGCACGAGGTGCCGCTGCACGAGGATGCCGAGCAGGATCGCCGGGATCAGCGACACCATCGTCAGCGCGCTCGCCTGCCCGTAGAGGTTGCCCTGGAAGAAGGTGATCATCCCCGCAAGGGCGACCGGAACGGTGATCGCCTCGTCACGTGCCAGGACCTGCGCGAAGAGGAACTCGGTCCAGGAGAAGATGAAGGCGAACGCGGCCGCCGAGACGATGCCCGGCGCGGCGAGCGGCCACGCGATCTTCGCCAGGGCCTGCAGCCGCGAGCAGCCGTCGACGAGGGCCGCCTCCTCGAGCTCCGCGGGCATCTGCCGGAAGTAGGCGTACATCATCCAGACGGTGAAGGGCAATGCGAAGACCGTGTAGAGGAGGATCAGCCCGATGCGCGTGTCGATCAGCGTGAACCCGAACCAGTCCTCCGAGTAGCGGCTGTAGAGCAGGAAGATGGGGATCACGATCGCGATCGGGGGCATCATGCGCTGGGAGAGGAACCAGAAGGCGAGGTGCTTGCCCCCCGTGCGGTAGCGGGCCATGGAGTAGGCCGCAGCGGTGCCGATGGCCACGGCGATGATGGTGGTGGCGAACGCGATGACGAGCGAGTTCTCGAGCCCCTTCCAGCCGTTGAAGCGGTTGAGCGCGTCGGCGTAGTTGATCGACGTCGGATCCCGCGGGAACCAGACCGGGGGATCCGAGAGCTGGTCGTCCTGCGACTTGATCGACGTGACGGCCATCCAGTACAGGGGCAGGATCAGGAATCCCAGGTAGAGCCCGATGAAGACGAACCGAACGACGCCGCCGACACGGAAGCGGCGGCCGCGTACGGTTCGGCTCGAGGCATGACCGTGATCGACTGCGGCTCCGGTCATGTGCCCTCCTCCACGGGTTTCAGCAGGCGGCGCACGAGCCAGAACGAGACGAACGCCAGCATGATCATGAACATCCAGGCTCCCGCCGTTCCGTGGCCGAGGTGGAAGAACTCGAAGCCGACCTGGTACAGGTAGTACGACGTCGTGTACGTGTCGGTCCCCGGCCCGCCGCGCGTGAGCGAGAAGATGATGTCGAACAGCTTCGCGGCGTCGATGAGCCGGAACGTGACGGCGATGAGGATGATCGGCAGGAGCAAGGGCAGCGTGACGAAGCGGAACGCCTGCCATGGCTTGGCGCCGTCGAGATCGGCGGCCTCGTAGAGCGTGTCGGGAATCGCCGAGAGCCCGGCGAGCAGGATGACGACCATGAACGGCGTCCACTGCCAGACGTCGGCCAAGATCAGCACGATGTAGAGCCAGGGCTTGTCGTTCGTGAAGTTGATCGCCACGTCGCCCGGCCAGACCCAGCTCGCGAGCTGGTTCGCGACCCCGTACGGGCGGCGGACGAAGAGATCGAAGAACCCGCCCACGACGACGGGGCTGATGAAGAGGGGGATCACGAGCATCGTGAGCACCACGCGCCGCCCCCGGAACGGCCGCAACATGGCGAGCGCGAGAAGAAGCCCGAGGCAGAGCTCGATCGCCACCATCGTCACGGAGAACCAGACCGTCCGCCAGAGCGAGGCCCGCCAGATGGGGTCCCGCCAGGTCTCGACGAAGTTGTCGAGGCCCACCCAGGGATGCTCCGGGCCGAGCGAGAAGTCGAACTGGACGAAGGCCACCCAGAGGGAGAACCCGAGCGGGAAGATGGTCAGCGCGACGACGACCGCGACCGCGGGCACGATGAGCAGCCACTTGATGTGGCGGTCCAGCCAGGAGGAGGCGGCCGACGGCCGCCTCCTCGGGATCGGTTCGGCGCGTGACGCCACTCGGCAGCGCCCGCCCTAGCTAGACCTTGACCGCCTGACCGCGCTTCCTGACGGTGTTCGCACCCGTCGAGCCCGGGTAGGTGAGGAAGGTCCGGTACGACGCGCGCTGCTTCGCGACGCCGAGCCTCCGCGTGATCGTGTCCCACTCGCGTGCGCACTCGTTGAGTGCTTCCTGGACGTCCCGGCCCGCGTAGATCGCGGTCATGGAGCGGTCGAGCGCGTTGGCGTAGTCGCCGGCACCGCTCATGGTGAGGTCGAGCACCGCGTCGTTGGCGGCCTCCGCCAGCGTGACGAGATACTCGCGTGCACCCCTCCACAGCCCGGCGTACCGACGCGACCGGTAGTGCGACATCCGGTACGGGTCGCGGAGCGTGTACGGGAGCATGACGCGCTGCAGCGACACCGACGGGCTCGTCGCCCACTGGTTGAACAGATATGCGGCCT